>Ga0116230_10006811_pt1 | contig 11282 bp, 15 predicted proteins | sample S1TSphfallax_3_FD_88678 | JGI IMG/M metagenome (GOLD analysis project Ga0116230, IMG submission 88678) | Host-associated microbial communities from peat moss isolated from Minnesota, USA - S1T2_Fd - Sphagnum fallax MG | ecosystem: Host-associated > Plants > Peat moss > Unclassified | place...
CTCCCTCCCTAGCAAAACCCCCCTACAGGCCTCATTAATTGTAATGGATAACCCCCAAAGTTGCAAAATATATATCTTGGCTTGGCAGCTTGGACACATGTTTTGTTAATTAATTAATTAATTTTTAAACTTCATTTTGACAAATAGTATGTTCATGAAGTAAATTTGTTTTCCTTCATAAATTTTTGCTATTTAAAATTAAAAAATTGGTTGAAAATTTCAAACAATTCTGAAAATAATATATTTAGTGTCCAAACTGCCAAGGTACCCGGTAGGTAGTAGGGTATGTATGAAGTGAGCACTTCTAAGAAATACTCCAAAAGTATTTACCCAAAAGTTGTCAATGCCTTTGGTAATTTTATTGGTGCTAACGTGAAGAAACCTACAAAGCAGATTTCCTAAGAGAAAACAAGGGGTGTGTCGTCCCACTTTGGCCTTGTCATTTACATTAAGGCAAAAGAAGAATTATGAAAACTCAAATATTTCACCATGCACAAACATAATCTTCGAAAAATGCTCTAAAAAATCCCAAAATCCTTCAAGATATTATTATAACTCTATAACTACTAAACTCAAGTTTCAACACAAGCCAAACTATCATCTTTCAAACATCCTCATATAAAAATAGACCTATTATTATTTATTACCTAGGGGCCAAAATGCCTTAAGCTAATATATACTCTAGATGAATCTAAACACAACAAGGGGGGTGTGTCACACTGTGGCCTTGCCATTTACATTAAAAAGTATCTTAAGAGAAAAGAAGAATTATGGAAAAACTCAAATATAATTTCACCATGCAAAAATATAATCTTCAAAAAAATCCTCTAAGAGAAACCAAAATCCTTCAAGAGATATTAAAACTCTATAACTACTAATCTCAAGTTTCAACACAAGCCAAAATATCATCTTTCAAAAAATCATTAGGTATATAAAAATAGACCTATTATTATTATTATTACCTAGGGGCCAAAATCCCTTAAGCTAATATACTCTAAAATGAATCTAAACACAATAATATCTTTACCTTGGCAGGCAAGACCAAAAACAAAGAAAAAAAACCCATTTCACAAAACCTCGTTTTTTAAAAGCCCCCTTCTTTTTTTTCTTGTTCTTTTTTTTTTTCCTTTTTTTTTTGCGCTCTTTTCCGGGGGTTCCTGTTTTTCATGCCGAGATTCTTCGGTAAACTGCGACCGGGAGATTGCGTTTGCGCTTGTTCGGGGGGGAACGGGGTTTGCGGGTTCGCGCTCGTTGCGAGAGGGATGGCGGAGGGCGAAGATATGCCATTCCCATTCTGCGATTAGAGTATGGTTTGTTGGAGAAAAAAAGAAAGAGAGAAAGAAGGGGGAGCGGATTTATGGCGGAGGGAAGTGGGAAGAGGATGATGGTGTCCTCGCAATGTTGGTGGAATTTGCGAGTGTGTCTGTCTCTGGCATTTGCAGCTACCATTGCGATTACAGGCTTCTTGGGATTGCGTAAGCCTGTTACGAATGGCTGCACCATGACGTACATGTATCCCACTTACATTCCTGTTCCTGCTCCTCCGAATGCTACTAGTAATAGATATGCTTTGTATCTCTATCATGAGGGTTGGAAGAAGATCGACTACCAGCTTGAACTTGTCAAGTTGTCTGGAGTACCGGTTCTCTTCATTCCAGGGAATGGTGGCTCCTACAAGCAGGTTTGGAGTTTGATTTTTTTTTTTCTTTCTTTTACCTCTCGATCTCGTTTTGCGCACTAGGGGAGGACTCTTTGCTCGGTTTTTTAGGTTTAGGGTTTCGCACTACCCAAATCTGCTGCTGATCTTTAGCTGTTTTCAGTATATAAGATCATAAGAGTCTTTCTCTGTTTGTTATTGGGAAAAAAAAATGGGCTTTTTGACCAGTAGATGTTCTCTGCGTTTCTCTTGCTTTCCTGTTGCAGATGAGGTCCATAGCAGCAGAGTCTGATCGGGCTTACAATGGGGGACCTCTTGAGGGCAGTTTTTATCAACAATCCTCCTTCACACCTCTTGAGGCAGGTCCTGAGGGGCTGGATCTTGCAGATGTGCTGGCAGGTGTTACAGTTGAAGGGCAATATGCCAACCATCTTGATTGGTTTGCAGTCGATTTAGAGGGCGAGCATTCCGCGATGGATGGTTGGATTCTTGAAGAACACTCGGAGTATGTGGTGCAAGCTGTCCACCGGGTACTCTCTGCATGTGTTCTCTTTTCCAACTGATGAATGAGTGGAGAGTTTTTGAGCCCGGTGGAAATTTATTTTACATGATTCCAGCAACTTAGTGGGGACTGACATAGTCTTGTTCAAGATGCTTAGACTCTCGTTGTGACAGATTCTGGACAGGTACAGAAGCTCCTTGCACATGCGGTCACAACACAATGATGATAAAGGCGAAATTCCTCCTACAAGTGTCATTCTGGTGGGACATTCAATGGGGGGATTTATTGCAAGAGCTGCTGTTGTACATCCAAAGCTGAGGAAAGGTGCAGTGGAGACAGTTCTCACTCTTTCTAGCCCTCACCGGTAAGTTGGCTGCAGTCTGTGGTCAGGGTAGTGTGCTGAAAGTCATAGGGCTGATTGATCTGGCACATGGTGGATCAATTTCTTGTTTGCAGAGAGAAGAAGTGTTTGTAATAGTTGTTGTTTTTTAAGTTGGACCTTTGATTTAGTGACAATTGGGAAATTGGAATGGGGATTCCAACTACATGAGGATGATAATAGGGCAGACCTCCAATGTGTTGACTAGATTCTCACATGGTAATTCGCCTCTTTCTGCCAAATACTGAGCTTCATTTTGCACTGCCTTGTCAGTTAAGAGTTCCACAGGGTAGCAACATCCTTGACTCTCCTTTAGGTGTAGGTTAAATCCCATCAATAACCTTCTCAAATATCAGGAGAAAGATTAACTGTGGGACACTCAAGACATTCCTTGCAGGCTGTCACATCCCCATCAAGGTTTAATATGGTTGGTAGATTTTTGGGCAAATCCCTGACATACCTACTTCATGTATAACTAGTTTAAAGAAGCAGTAATTGCTTAAGTGCCTGGATAATTGATATCCATGGGAGCAATCCAACCCACCTGATCAGCTTTTAGGAAGGCTGCACACATTACAAAGGGCAATAACTACCTGCATTTAATTTGCACAATTTGATGCAATGTAACCTTCCACAGAATACATATTTGAGCTGTCAAAACTTAAGGTCTTTTACCTGTTTTTCATGCTGGGTTTTGTAGGTCACCACCCATGGCAGTGCAGCCGTCATTTGGACGGTTTTTCTCACAAGTCAATGCTGCATGGGTGCATGGTTATGAAGCTGTTAAGGGTCGGGCATGGACAAAGCCTCCCCTTGCTAACGTAGTGGTGGTTTCTGTCACAGGAGGTGCTCATGATTACCAGGTTTGTATTAGCTTTCATTTTGCTTGCTTCATATACTTCATTTGTCAAGTATGCTGGTTGTAAGGCCCTACCAACTCTGGACTTTCATTTGCAGGTTCGCTCAAGAATGGCCTCTCTGGATGGAATTGTCCCTTCAACAAATGGGATGACAATTGGCTCAGCAGGCATGGTGAATGTATTTATGTCCATGGAGCATCAAGCCATTCTCTGGTGCAATGAGTTTGTTGTTAAGGTATTAATCTAGTCCATGACTGGATTGCATGTCCAACCAGTGGGAAAGCACATCTAGGTTATGAAATCCAGGTTCAGATTTGATAAGAATTGATCTGTATACAAGGCACCTTTTGCATGGATCCTACTTATTTCAAGCATGGAAATTCTTGTAAAAATCTGGAGGGTTTCTATCAATTCTGATACAATATGTGGATACAGACAGCACATACCCTACTTCAGCTAATAGACAAGGACACTGGGCAACCTTATCCCAGCCCACACACCAGGCTTGGTGTCTTTGTATCCAACATGCGCAGTGCATTGCCACAGGCTTTTGATTTGCTGCCCAACTCTGGGAATTCACCTCTTTCACTCTCACTTCCTAGCAGTGATGGCATTAGCACTAGAGAAGGTGTGTATCTCTGCCTGGCTGTTCTCTGATACTACAGTTCTTTTGCCTTTATCTGTGATTTTACAAGAGTGTTGTGGTGATTATATCAGCTCCAGTAGGAACAGTAAACTTCCAATTGTGTTCAATGTGCTAATTTCACGGTGAAAGAGCAGGAGCTGAAGGTCTTGACAATGTGGAACACATTCTACTGACAAAAGCATCAATTACTAAAGGTGAGATTGCTGGATCTGAACATGATGAGACGCAAAAAATCACTCATTTCACATGTCCACAAAGTGTATCATGGGAGGGGGAGAGAGCAGACAAGGACCTTCATATCAGCACACCTATCATGACAATTTTGGCTATGGATGGACGGCGGCGTTGGCTGGATATCAAAAAACTGGTGGGTATAGTGCTCCTTTCTCAATCTGTAACTGTGCTAATCTGGGATCTTGACATTTCATCTAATGCCAGTTTCTTCTTTACAGGCATTCAAGGGGGATTGGTTTGTGCTTGTGACCAACCTAGCACCATGCGTGGGATTGCGCATCCATTTGTGGACTGAGAAAGGCCAACAAGGTGACAAGGGGTTATCAGACCAAGTAATTGAAGTGACGATGATGATGGTTCAACTCCCATCAGGCCCCACTCCTCCACAGGTTCTTATCTCTTTCTTCTCAGATCTGTCCAAGGTGTTTCAAGCTCCACTACTAGGGGACATGTTGAACATGATCAATGTGAGTTTAAGATAGTTTCTCAAGTTTCTGATCCCTTAGTTGCTGGGTTAATGTTGCAGATTGAACCTGGAGGTCAAACAGAGCAAGCTTCACCCACAGGAGTGCTTCGGTTGGGCCCCAAAGATCTAGCTGAATTCCGTTATTTGACAGTTTCTGTCACCACCCATCAGGTATAGCTGACCCCAGTTATTGTACCTTCAAGAATCCTTCTTGTCTTAAGGTGCAGGTTGCAAACTTTGAGGTTCCACAGAATATGGTAGATATGTTTTGGAAAGTGGAAGTAATGTTGAAGCTTGGTGTTGGAACCATGTTCCCATTTCTCTTTGATGTACCTGCTGGTTGGTCAGATCCAAGTAGGCACAATTGTATGCTCTCTTGTTTTCTGTGTCCCTCTTACCTTGCTGCAACAGGAATCCCCTCTTGGCAGTGTGTTAGAATGAGCTGTCCCATTCCTATAAATCTGCAGGGGAAATGTGATTTTTTGACAGTACATGGGAAAATTGACGGACTTGCCTTGTGGTGAATTTGTTGATTGGCATGTCGCAGCCTGTTTCTGGAATGCCCCCACCTTCTGCAGTCATGGCAGTGGGCCAGTTCTTTAACCCTGAAGAAGCTACACATTCTCTGTCAGCATCCCGGCTCCTTTCATCATTGTACAAGCAGCAGGTTTCTGCTTCTCTCTGTGCTCCAGCCAAGCTTGGCACTGAATCCGTATTTACAAGTCTATGCTTGCAAAATCTCTCTTCACTTTCGTTTCATTAGAAGTTGAAGCTAGGGGATCCTGCACTTCTAGCCATGTATTTATCAGCTGAAGTTTCTTTGGAAGTTGAATGACCTTTTTCCTTATCCTTGTTGGTTGAGCATGGCAGCATGTATGGTTATGGGAGTACCATCCAATGGTGTGGAATCTATCAGTTGCATTATCTTTAAGTTCTGTACCAGTGGTACTTGATGTGAAGACATCAACCTGTGGGATACCACAGACAGCACTAGCCAAGGAACATCCGGAGCCTGAAGATCTTCTCAGTGAGCCCTTCTGTCTCAAAAGCACTAAAGCAATTCCAGATTGATATCAGTTATTTGTTTTCTCACTCTCATCATATGGTCAGCAGCACTGGAAATGATGCTGGCTTTGAGGTTAACCAGGGTGCACTTTGCTGAGGTCATGTGCTCCTCCTTTGTCCTGTCCTATTTTGGATTCATTCATCCCATTTATGTTGGATGTTGTTTTGGGACCAGAAATGTGCAAAGCAAGGTGCTTTCCTCCTGTGGCTCTCGTATGGGATCCACCATATGGTTTGGAAGTTTTCCCAAATCTTACTACTGCAACAGTTGTGGTTGATTCTTCCCAAGCCATTTGGGGTTCAAGCTATGGATCTGAACATACAACCATTGTGCTCTTGGTACACTTTGTCACAACACCCAGCTTAACATGTTGAGAGTACTATGAGAAGATAGTCATACAAGTGCAATTGCATTCACCGCAGACCCAAAAGAGAGAGAACTGGGGAAGAAAATCTGGAGGGAGCAGGGGATCATCATAGATGTTGTAAAGAGTGATATTGTATCTTGGGATGCCTTTGAACACTCTGATGGAATGCTCTGGGTGCCATTTGCAGGCTGACCCACACTGTGCATATGATGTCACCTTCAAGGTGTCACTTTCAGCAGCTGCAAGCCGGTTTCTCCTTGTACACGGATTGCAGGTTTGTCATACAATCTGAGAAAGTTCTTTCAATCGAAATATGTCCTTTGCTCTTCCTCCTTTTACAGTCATCTCTTGTGCTTAGATCTCCACCACTTTCACTTCTCATGTTAGCAAAATTACTTTTGCAGCTTGCAGGGGTGTCTGTGGCAGTTGTGTTATTTGCATTAATGCGACAGGCGCGTGAATGGGAATTGGATAATTCGCTTCCATCAATTGTTGCATGCATTGGGGCTAATTTGAGGCTTCCTGTGCCATTCTTTGCCCTTGCTGTGGGACCCCTGCTCATGTATTTCTCTATCACCGTTTTTAGTACAGAAACCAGCCCCTCGTTGATCAGTTTCTTGGGGCTCTCAATCATTTGCTACATATTTGCAAATGGTGCCGTTGCCCTTCTGGCCTACATTTGCAGTGCCGTTTTCTACACTGGAGCATTCTGTCATTCATTCATTAAAGTGAGGTATGCACTCTGGCATATTGGAGTGAGTTAAGGAAGAAAAACCTAACAGCCTTTATCTGAAGTAGAAATCACATCTTTTCTCACAGATGGCTTTCTGTTTTTGACTTCTTGTTCATACACTGCAAACTTTTGATGTAGAGATGTTTCAAAGATTCAAGTAGAACATGGCTGTAAGACTAGGGCTCAGTGGTATTCTTTCTGCATCATGGCTGGGATCTGTTCTAACAGTTGGCAGGTTAAGCTTCAGGTATTTTATATTCCTATATGAGCACTGACCTGATCACATGGGAATTCTGACAGGTTGCAAGCCTGTGAAGATCAGGGGTACAGACAAGGATTGAAGCGAGGCTGTTTAGCCTGCTCCAATTCACAGGTCATTCTCTTCTCTGCTTGGCCTACTTTTCCTGGGAAGGGTAGAGTTCTTCCATTTGAAGCATGGTTATTTGAGAACTTGGAGCTTTTTTATTTGTAGCAACATGTGTCAGATTTGAAGGACTTGAAGAATTTTGTTTATGCTTGCAAGGAGGTGATGGCAGGAACAGTAAGAGCAATTGAAATGAGGGAGATATGACCCTTTTTGCTGGCTTGACAGATGGGGAGGAATTTGAGAGGAAGGCCATTACTGACAGTTGGTATTGTGGCCTCAATACTGATTTTTGTCATTCATCCTAGCCTTGGTCTCATTCTGCTGCTGCTCATTCATGCCTGGAGGTGCCATTGTGCTCTTCTCAGGTATATTCTTGAGAAAACTATGTACCTCTGTGCTTCTATAGAACTGTGAGTTATGGGTGCTGCGGATGCACCAATTGGTTTTGTTTTCTTAAGCTTTTTCTGACATATGGTGATCTTTTGGAATTATGGGATGATTAGCCACCAACAACAGAAAAAGTTACCCTGGAAGAAGAATGAAAATGGTTTCATAAAGCATTCAGACAATGCTTTCCCTCAGGATGAGCTTCCATCCTTGGCCAAGCCTTCAGCATTGAGCTTTGCAGAAACACAACTTGAAATTTTCTACCATCACCAAGGAGTACTGCTGCTTCACTTAATCACCACAGTCATGCTCATCCCTTCTCTGGTTGCATTTGTTCAGGTGCAGCAGCTGTCTACTCTCTTCCCCCTCTCTTCAATTGGTTATCCTGGGGTTTCAGTGTTTAGTTCTGATATCAGTATTAATGCTAAAGTTTGTACCATCTGCAGAGAGTAGGACTGGAGCGGACCCTGCCTGCCTTTCTTGACTCAGTGCTTGCCTTTGGTGTTGTTCTGCATGGCATTCAATCCAGCACTGCCGATGGCAACATTTCTTTAATCAGAATACCACGCCTTTCTGGTCCACCTGAGCCTGATGCAGGCCTCAGTTTCATTTACCTCCTAGCTGGAATATATTGCTACTTGAATGGGCTTGCACAGGCCCCTTACAGGGCCTTCTATGCCCTAGCCACTATTGGAGTTATAACAGCTGTAATTAGGATAAGAGATAATCAAGTTCGAGGGAAGGGGGAGGTTGGTGTAAAACATAGGCATTTTCATAGACATTGAAGTAAATTGTGTGGTGATACTTCTCTCACTGCCTTTCTCTCTCAGGGAAATATGTAGCTATATAACTTTGTTGGTTCCTTCATGCTTTAGTACCTTCTAGAATCTCTAGAAATGGTGGAAGGTCACTTTTTTTTCAAATTCAGGACGCTGGTTCTGATACACAAATAACGATGGAGCTAAGAAATTTCAACAGTTGGGGTGCCAAAATTACAGGGAGCTGCCAAATTGGTGTTACAGAACCCCATTTCTGGGCATTGGTTTGAGAAAGCTCCATCAAAGGTGGTGGCACATGGGGAATTCGGTGATGCTACTTTTTGCTGCCCATGCAAAGATCCTGCCAGCATTGATTCTGTGGCCCATGAAATGAAGGTAATGAGTTATTATGTGGAGGTATTGAGCTGTAGTCACCAGTGGTGTGCTTCTTCAAGGATATGATCAGGCTGGACGAGGCCCCAACCACTATCTGCATGTAGTCCTCTATGCTTTAGGGTTAGATGCTTTGCTTGCAAAGGGGCAAGCTCAAATGAAATTAAGCTTTACCCTTAAAAGCTTGTTGCTGCTTGAATGAGCAGCACTAATAACTTTTTTGATCACAGATCTCTTTTGAGTGCTAGACAACTTCATGACTGAGTCTTCCTGTTGCCTCTGGAAATGCAACAGAAACTCAGGACACAAATTATCCTAGAGTTGTCTGCCTGAAAATTTGGGCAGATTATTATATACTTATCTAGAATTCCCTAGAATTGTTTGCCTGAAAATTTAGGCAGATTATTGTACACCTAGAATTTCCTAGAATTGCTTGCCTGAAAATTTGGGCAGATTATTATATACTTTGTCTGCACCCACTGTTGGGAGCTGATGAAGTCAGTCAGAGTTGTGGCAGCACCCACTGCTATTCATGATCAAGATGATGGTTTGATACTTGTAAGTGACACTAACGCATGCAACAGTTACCCTCACTGTGTTATCGTGGTTGTGCCTCTGCAATCTGAGAAGTATGTTAGGTGGAGGCAGCAGATCTGGGAACAGATCTAGTTTGCTGGTTCTTCATCTATGTGGAGTACTGTTGAGTTAGCTGCATGTTAGCTGCATACACATGAATGTACCTTGTAAATGCATGTGCAGATCTAATAGGCTGGCTTTACATGTATACTGAATAATTTAATTGTTGAATTAGCTGTGTACACAGGAATGGAATTTCTGAATGCATGTGAAAGCTGTTACAGTATATGTGCCTCTTTCAAACAACCAGAAGATATACTTTGATAGATCTTGAGGGTGAAAGGGCAAATGTTTGTTCCTGTCTTGATCTGATCATATGCCCATAATCTTGTGATTTGTGGAGGTACTGGATATGTAAGATTGCTGTTCTGTTAGAATATCAGATACTGTGTGGTCTGAAAGGTTTTGCAAATATTTTGTTGGAATCTGCTTCTGTCAGTCTTGTTTCACCATGCTTCATCATGACTGATGATTTGTGTGATGCTGCAATAGTTAAATGATTACTCTGAAATTAATTAGTGTTGACAATGTGTGATGTTGCAATTGTCAAATGTCTGACAATGAAATTGATTAGTGTTTGATTGTGTGTGCAGGTTATGTGCTATTTCAGGCTGCAAACTAATCTGTCTCTGTAGATCTCAACCTCATTTCATCTGCTGGTGCAATTCCAATCTGTCTAACATTGAAGTGGTCTATCTAATCTGTGGATCTCAATCTCAATCTTGATCTTGTGTGCTCGTATCCAACTTGATTTAATCTGTGTTATCTTTTGGATCTTCAAAATTTCTGTTGAGATTGGGTGTGGCCAGAAGAAGATTTGTCTTACAGCTGGTTCTTCAAAGATCAAAACTACAGCATTCATATGAATCAGTTTTCTTCTTAGAAGGGTCAAACTGACAGAATTGAGATGAATCAGGTATGTTCTTGAGAAATCGGAACCTGCAGAATAGACAAGAGTCAAGAATCTTCTTGAAAGATCAGAACCTACAGTTCAATTGATATGAATAGGTCAAAACTGGGACTTGGAAAACTGATAAGGTGCTTGAATATGAGGATTGATTCTGTAGGTTTGATCCATGTATCATGCTTCTGTAAACAAATGCAGAGAGAAAGAGAGAACAATGTGTTCTTGACTGTCACCTAAGTCAGTCAGGCCTCTTCAAGCTGATTGTGTGAGAACTGTGATTAAAACGGATGTCAGGAGTTTGAGTTCACACTAAACTCGTTCTAGATTAACTCCAAACTGAGTAACTTTTCTATGCTAACCTTGTTTATTACTAATCTAACTGCTCTATACTCTATGTATTATGTATGAAGGTTTGCTGTTGTTTGGTTGATGGTTATGAACGGCAATAGGTGTAGGCGTCAACACTGTAGTGCACAACACAAATGAGATTTGTGTTCAGTTGTTGAAAACGACATTTCAATTTATTGAAGCAAGATACAGCATCAGACGGCACGTTAGATGGGTTGGCAATGTGACATCATCTGGTGTTGATGCTAACCTGATCAATATGGATTGGAAGGTTGCAGCTTAGTTGTAGTTGAGATCAGGGATGAAGCTTCTTCTCATGCAACATATCTTAGTTCATACCATTCGCCTAGGACTACACACACATTGCTAGAGAGACCACAATCTCTGTGGAAGCAAAGGTAATGTGTGTGTAATCCTATGACAAAGGTGTGTGAAAATGATATAATGTAAGAGTCATTCCCAGCTGATGAGTAAGGATGAGTTGAGCTGTTTGTTGGCAAACACAAAATGTAATTCAAGTTCTTTGGAATTGCAAATGTTTGAAACTGAGAGAGAGAGAGAGAGAGAGAGAGAGAG
>Ga0116230_10006812_pt1 | contig 11281 bp, 7 predicted proteins | sample S1TSphfallax_3_FD_88678 | JGI IMG/M metagenome (GOLD analysis project Ga0116230, IMG submission 88678) | Host-associated microbial communities from peat moss isolated from Minnesota, USA - S1T2_Fd - Sphagnum fallax MG | ecosystem: Host-associated > Plants > Peat moss > Unclassified | place: USA...
ATTGGCTTTAAATATGAATATTTAAATGTTATTGAAATTGACATCTTTCTCCATTTTTTAATTTCACATCATGTTATGTCAAAGAACTTTTAAAGTTCCTAAAGAATATAATTCATTTTTGTATTTAAAAAAACTTTTAAAATAATTAAAGTTTTTAGAATTTTGAAAAGTCCATAACATAATAAATTAAACTCATAGTCCATTAAGGTGCGATCACAATCAAATAGGCCAAAAACCATGTCAAACCATTGAAAATTTGTCATTTTTTAAAACATATTTATGTGATAACACTTTAATGTCATGTTGATCAAAGAAATTTGTGCTAATTTCGATTTATATGAGTGCTAAAGTGTTTTTTTTAAATCATTTAATTTAATAAATTGAGTTTTGGTTTTAGTAAAGGAGTTTTGAACTTTGACATCCCAAAATCAATTTTTATGAAACACTAGGCAAAGGACTCTTTTACTATAAAAAATTTGATGGGAAAAAACTTGAAATGATCATGACCTACCATCTTCATAATTTAGAAATTCAAAATGTAATTTCAAAGTGTTCAAATTTCAAAAGTCAATTGCTAGATGTAAAGGGGTCATAATGTGTATGACATATGAACAAAGTTGTGGTTTATGATATAAAAAACTAAAGTTTAAAATAGTTATCATATTTTAAGATGATTTGAAATTATGATCATTTTTCAGAACAAAACGTAGAATCTAGCAAAATTTGCACACTTTTAGAAAAATCATATTTACTCAAAAAGAGTTAACACAAGTAATTTAATTTATTGGGGGAATTTTAAACATTTTTAAGAACATGTTTTAAAAAATTCCTTTAAAAAATATTTTTTATAAAAAAACCAAAATGTGGTTGAATCCTTTGTGACTATTTGTTCATTTGATTATGATTACACCTATTAATCCATTCAATTCATGTTTACTTTCCTAAACATTAATCATGCAATATCCCAAGCTATCAAATACATAGGATTAAAACACTATAAGATAAAATTCCATATTCCTCAATCTTACAACTGTGACAAAATTAATATTAATTTTATTGCAAATTTCAAATTTTCATTTTCGATTAAATATCCATGATTTTACTGTGTGTTTTCCATTGTTGAAAGGATAAAATTGTGTTAATTTTACATAATGAATCCCTTTTTGACATTCAAAAAATATATATTTATTTTATTTTAACAATCTAAAAAATACACTTGAAAATTGTTGATGTGACATCCATTTTAGGTCAATCTAAAATGTTTTCACCCATGTGGTAAATATATTCATTGAAATTTTTTAATGAAACTTCTTTTAAAGTGTTTCCTATATTTTTAAAAAGTTTGATGGGTCCAATAAATTGAAGGTGTGACATTCTTAGTGGTATCACCCAAAGATGTTTTTTCGTTTTCAAAATCTTTAGTTTAGACGCCTTAAAACCTAGGCTATAACCTAGACCTAAACCTATCAATGCTAGTTTTGGCCCCACGAAACAAGTTATTGCCCAACACATGTAATTTCCCAAGTTTTTTCCAAAATTATTGCTACACATTTCACATTTGTTTGCCATTTATTAAAGTAATAACATAATCTCCCAAACAATGAATCAATTAAAAAAGACATTGTAATCAATTATAATAATAAAAAAAGGACTCAACCAATGTTGTGTGGGCATTACAAATGGGACCAAACTCTTGCAAATTATCAAGGTGATTATCTAATCTTATAACTACCTTACCTTAAGGTTAATTTCATCATTAAATTTAATCTTCAAAATATTGAAATGAAATTTTGTGAAAATATGAAGTTGACATGGTGAAAATCATCATAATTATCATAGGCTACATTTTGAGTAATTTCATTACCTCATATGACAATATTATAATAGATGATGGAAAAAAAACATAATTTTAATTTTTTTTACTTTTCATTTTTTGAAAAAAGAAATTCTTCGTTTTGTTAATGTGGAAACTAACCCTAGGCTAGATTAGTTCCAAAATGAATGCCTATTGGCTATTAAGTCACAAGTTACACACAATAACCTTTGGCCTTCATTTCATTAAAGACCTATTGCTTAGCACAAGGTACCAATGTTGGCTTTCATTGGCCTAATTATGATTCTATAATTTTATTGCTTCTTAGATGAAAAAACATCATTTAATTTTCTGTTATAGTGGGTCATGCCCCATAACAAGCAACCCTTCACCAATTACTTAGTCCATAATTGTTGTTTTCATAAAGACATTGGTTTTAATATATAATTTTTGTATTAAAAAACTCACAAAATAAATGAAAAAACTATCCAAAAATCTTTAGTTATATTCCAATTCATGATGCAAATTGGTATTTTCTAAGTTTTGGAGAACATTAGAAATAATAGTATTTTTATTAGAATTTTAGAATCTCGCAATTGGATGGTTATTGAAATTACTTTTGGAATTCTCAAAAGTAGTTAAAGAATCACCTTTTAAAATGTCAAAATGCCATTGCATCATTACCTAATGTTATTGCAACATGCATATGCTTACATAATTTATGGGTCAAAACACACATAGGAACCAAAAAAGCAGGATTGTCAAAATGGACGTGACATAACCATTTTGCATCACATGTCATGTCGATGTCCAACTTAATGCATCGGTCACATCAATCATGTTGGTCATGACAAAAATAATTTTTTACACTCAAGCTACTGGTTGCCCCCATTATGATTAATGATCAAAAATGGATTTCGATCGCCAACCTTGTGATGGTGGAATTTTTTTGTTTGCCAATCATGCAATGACCAAAATTTGAACACCATCTTGTGGCAATGGAATGTTTTCAATCACCATCTTTTGGTCCTTAGTTTTTCAATCATTAGCTTTTTAATTGCCATCTTTTAGTCACCAATTTTTTGATCACCATCTTTTCAAGTGCCAACTTTTCAATGTGTCACATTATGGCCATAACAACACATTTTGGGTTTTTCAATTTGCCTTTACAATTACATACTAATCCAAAATGACATATGCAATTAGTGACTAGTGAATTATTAAATCCATGTCATTTCACCCATTTAGTCACAAAGGACATTTAGTTGCAAAGCCTAGTCATTTTAATGATTAGGATTTTAAAATGTTCTTATAATAATGAAATTCCATGTCATTTTTAACCTTGGTGTGACATATAAAATGCATACCATCTCAACTTAGTCATTTTATTCAACTAAGTGTTACAAAAGATGGATTGATGGATGGATGACATGTGGTAAAAATCTATAAACACATTATGAATCATTATAAATGACCAAAAGTCAACTTAGCCTAACCTAATTAAGTTAAGCAACCTAGCTTAACTCACTTAGTCAAAAATTAACCTAAGCTAAGTGGCTTAGGTATCATAGGTTGCAAGAGTGAAGACTTGAACCTTTCGCCTTCATTTTGGGGTTGAAGTCCTCATCCATTGCACTACCACATTTTTTTGCATTAATTGTATTTAACACAAAATTATAAAGCTCAAATTTTTTAACCTTGAATTATCCTTGGCTACCTTAGGTTGACCTAGCACAACCTAACTACTACCTACCAGCCTAACCTAGACCTCCTTAAGTTGACTTAAAATGAACTAGTTTGTAAACCTACTTACTAATTTAACCTAGGTTAACTTAAGCATTTTTAGGCCAAAAATAAAACCAAGGATAAGTTGCATCTAGTCATATCATAGTCACATTTAGTTGCACAAACTTGAGGTAGTTACAAACTTGATTAAATATCTTGTAATGAGGCTACTTAGGTTGACTTGGCAAAAAACCTAAAGTTAGGAACCTAGGCAAGCCTACCTAGTTAACCTATTTGTAATGTACCTTATTCTAGGTATATTTAAACATACTAGACATTGTAGTAAATTTGTTATGTCTAATTAAGTAACTTACAAGGTAGCCTATATTACAAAGTAGGTTTTCACTAAATAACCTACATACATAGGTGAATTTAATAAGTATGTTAACTTAAGCTAATATGTTAAGTAGTTAAAAATTCAAGGAGTTATGTGTGACCTTTTTCAAAACAACTATTAATATTATAGTCATAATTACAAATTAACGATAGATTGTTTAGTACACATATTATACATGCACGTGAATTCATGACTTCAAAAACCCCATGGCTCATAAAACATTAAGGCATGCCATGACAAATATTGGAGCCATTAATTCAAAACACACAAAAACTTATGGTGTCACCAAAAATCATGGATTGCCATGAAATTTGTGATGTTTTGTTGCCAAATGGCATGCCATGTCATCATCACATGGAAGACCAAGTCATTATTAATTGCAAAGGACAAAAATATTTTTAATTAGCTAATAAACAACATAATTCATCAAATCAATGGTATGAATCATGATGTGAAGTTGGTATCACAAGTCATGAAATGTTGCAACTAATAGTCAACCTCATTGCCATGTGGCATGTCACGTCAGCATCACATGACCACAAGTTGTTATTATTCACCAAAAGTTCCAAGAATCAATGGAATCTTGTTATTACCTAATTTTGAATGATTGAAAATACATTAAAAATATATTTTTGAAATTTTGATATTTGTGCAAAAACCATCAAGTCATGATATGGACTATTGTTGTAAAACCATAATGTCACATGGCACCACAATGTCCTTTACCATTACACAATCATTAACATGAACTTGTAATTACAATTATAGTAAAAGAACAATAGTTGTTTTATTCACTGGTTGTAAAACTCAAGATATGTTATTGTGGGCTTTGCCATTTATATTAAAGAATATTTTAAGGAAAAAAAACAATTATGGAAATTCCAATATTTCACGATGTCAAAATCAGGGTTGTCAAAATCAACGTGATGCAACCATTTTGCATCCAACATCACCTCAACATCCATCTTGACGTGTTTGTCACGTCTATCAAAACGAACATAGGAAACTTTTCATTGACATTTGGGCAACCCCCATTATAAATGGCAACCAAAATAGATTTTGGTCACCAATTTTGTGGCTATTTTTTATTACCAACCTTGTGGCCATCAAAAAAAATTTGATTGCCCTTTTCTGTTGCAATCAAAACTTTTCAGTCACCATGGAAGGAGGGCATGTCATATGTTTTTGAAAAGCCTTTGTCAGGCATGTTAAATGTTTTCTAAAAGTCCTCGACAAAGATTTTCCAAAAACATATGACACACCCCCCTTTTGTGGTGACTGAAAGGTTTCAGTCACCATAAAGAAGGGTTTGCCAATAAATGGGTAGTACTTGTGTAACGCTATAAATGATCATTGTATCTTATGTTTACAAAAAACCCATCATCATTATAAAACATAGGTCCATATACAAATTTCAAATGTGTAAAAAGGATGGATTCACAAATCTCAAATTTGATTATACATGACAACATGATTCGCTAACAAAATTGGATTTTATGAAATTTATAAGTTCAAAACATGTCATTTTTGAAAGATCATGCAAATTACATTGTATTCCATATGTAACAACTTCAAACTATGTATGGTTGCCTTTAATAGCACTCATTAGATGCAGTTTGATTGTATGGAGGCCCCATCAATGTGTGCATGATGTGTTAAATATTTTTTTTGTGCCTCTAGATTTGGGCCATACAATGTGTCATGGATCACTTTCCTAAATGACATCTTGGTTAAATTGTCCACAAAATATTTTGCATCCCAATCTTCACCCCATATGGCATTTGCCAACTTGCCCACTAAATATGCTTCAAACCTCATAGTTGTGATGTGTTGTTTGGCCATTTGTTGAGGGGAATTTATAGTTCCTAAATCGCTATAAATAAAAAACAATTATGGGGTAACCCACCAATGCACTTTTTTTGCATTGGTGGCATCTTGCTCCTTTGCACACACCTATGTACCTAACATATGGTTTGTCTAATGGAAAATGCAACATAATGTTGTCCTTAGACAAGTTGTGCAAAATTCCACAATGATATACTACATTCATAATGTTTATGAATGCCCATGCCAATTTCACACGATTTTGCCTAAAGGTGACAAATCATGTTTGCCCTTCCATATCCGGGCCCCCCTTGTCACAATAAAATGCGATTAACCATAATGGGAGAATATTTTGTGTTGTACTCCAACATTTTTTGAAGGGTTTCCCCATTCCACCATAATGTGTATGCCTCCATGGTCTATACATGGATGGCAAGGAATTTGATGGCACATGGATGTTCGCATGGTCATCCCAAAGCTTCCATTGATTGTTGTTTACGCATTTTTTCCTTATCATTCGTCTTCAATGTTTTCCCCACCAACTGAATCGTGTTTGGGATGTAATTGAATCTTTCAATTAGTACCTTGAGCACCACACCATAACTACCTTAATTGTTTCCATTCGACAATGGGGGCACATTTGTTGTGCTTGGAATCCATAACACACCACAGCTTCCAATTTAGGCTAGAAGGTTTTGAACACCTTCCATCCATGGTGTTTGTCTTGCTTCTTCTTTGAAAAATTCTTCAAGAATTTGGCCCACCATGAAATCTTCTCCCATAAGCTCGCCACCTCCATGGTCCAATGTGCCTTCTTCTTTTGTTGATAAAAGACATCAAACCATTACAACAAATTTGTGACTATAAGCATTTAAAATTTTGCATTGAAATGACTCTTAAAACCCCTCAAAATTTTGAAGCTTGGTGTATTGTGTGGAATAGCTTCGTTTTGCCAAAAAAATATTTTCCATTATATGTTTATACTTCTCCAAGCTAGTTCCTTGCTTGTTCACAAAAGCATCAAGGTATGCCATTGTGTGCTCCTTGAAAAATGTCATGACAATTTCTTGAAATCATTATGTGGTAATCCTCTTAAGGTCATTGTCCTCAAGCATTTTATGTTTTCAGGATTACATCAATGAAGTATTCTCCCCGCTAGATATTTCTACACCCCTCAGTTGTGCATGGGTGAAAGTGAGCCACTCAAAAGTTTGGGGCGATAATTACCAAATGATGTGTGGGATCATAACTTATTTGGTGGGTTTTGGTTAGATTTTTTTTTCAATGGTTATCCACCCAATTGTTCGCTCGATGACATTGTTAAAATTTTGGATGTCAAAAAACCCAAAAACTTTCCAAGCACTAATTGTTAATAATAATTAGACCCTCAAAAAGTCAAGGTTTAAGGTGTTTTAAAATTTTCACAAAATGCAAAAAACGTTGCCCTTTGACAAGGACTTGATCACCTCAATTCACCCAAGGTTCCATGCAATGGTTCAAGGTTGTAAGTGGGCAACCAAAGACACAAAACCCAAATGAGAAAAGAGGTGATAAAAAATGAATCAAAAGTTACATTTTAAAACTCATATACACTTTTAAACCTTTTAAAAAATCAATCGCCATTAGATGGCCAAAAAAAGTTTGGTCGCCATATGACGATTCCAACATGGCAACCAAAAAATGGACTTGATCCATCAACAATGACCAAAATCATAGCTAGCCATTTGATGGCAACCCAATTTGATCATTATTGTTTGTGGTGAGCAATAGGTTTTCAATCGCCACACAACTATGGTGATCGAAAAGGTTTTGGTTACCACACTTATGTGGTGAATCCCATCACTCATGTGGGAACAAGTTTACACTATTACAAATCATGACCTTTAAGAAGGTCGAACTTGACCAAAGTGTTTATTTTGACTAAAAGTGATGTCCATCTTAAATAATGGGTTGGGGCATGAAAGACATGTGTTACTATTTACTAGTACATTTGATTAAAATGACATTTTTGACTAGGTGTTAATTGGTCATCTAGTCAAAAGGGACCCCAAAAAAAAAGGTCAATCAAAATGACCATGTTTTAATCAAATTGAACATATTGATTTGACATTAGTTAAATGGCCCTAGGTCAAAGCTACCTACATACTTAACATACATAATTAACTAACCTATTAGCATATTAATCAGGCCTAAATTACCTACTTAACTTAATTTTAAGCTAGGTAGCCAAACTAAGCCTAACAAGGTATATGATTGCCTAAAAGCCTATATAGTTATAGGCTAGTTAAATAGGTCATATATACCTACCCTATCAACCTCTCTACCTTCCTACATACTTACCTACCCATTCACCCTACCTTACTTACTTAAAACATACATATTTACCTTATTTACATACCTACCTTAACAACTAGCCAACCTACCTACCTATACCAATTTAGTCACCTTAACAACCTTTCTTACCTCCCTATCTACCTACCTACATACCTACCCACATATACCTATTTATTTACCCTACCTACTTACCTACCCACTCCCTACCTTATTTATTTAAAACATACCTATTTACCTTACTTACATACCTATTTTAACAACTAACCAACCACCTGCCTATTTAAAATCTTTAACAACCTCAACCTTACCTACCTACTTATACCAACTTAGTCACCTTAATAACCTCCTTACCTCCCTATCTACCTACCTACATACCTACCCACACATACTTATTTACTTACCCTACCTACTTACCTGCCCACTCACCCTACCTTACTTACATACTTATTTTACAATTAGCCAACCACCTACCTACCCACCTACATAATACCTACCCACCTATACCTATTTATTTACCATACCTACTTACCTACCCACTCACTATACTTTATTTAGTTAAAACATACCTATTTACTTTATTTACATACCTACCTTAAACAATTAGCTAGCTAACCAACCTCCTACTACTTAGTCACCTTAACAATCTGCCTACACCCCCTACCTCCCTACATACCCTAACAACCTACCTACCCACCTATACATAACTATTTACCCTACCTATTTACCTACCCACTCACCATACCCTATTTAATTAAAACATACCTATTTACTTTCCTTACATACCAACTTATACCTACCTACTTATACTTACCTCCCTAACTACACCCTACTAATGTACTAGGCAACTATAATATATTTAGGTTTACTAACTAGCTACTATATAACCTAGGTAATGAAGTAGGTCTATTAATTAGGTAGCATATATCACCTAGGTACTATATAGTTCCTAGATACTACATACTAATTAGTATTCATTTGTTTCATTTAAACAAGACATGAAGAACAAATTGCATTTTAAAGTTTGAATGTCGAGAAAAATTTGAAATGGATCATGTTAATAACAAAGTTTTACAAATTTTATCATTACATAAAGGTGTGGTGAGTTTGTTAAGGAGTTGGTAAGTACATGTGGCTGAAGAGGTCAAGGGTCCAACTACCATTCTTTACATGTTTAAGGGAATATGTGAAGATGTTGTACAACTATAGGCTATGGAATGCATGACTACCCATCATGACCTAGGTGAGTAGCTATCATCTACCTATGAACCTATTTTATGACCCACCTACCTACATTTAATTAAAAAATTTGGGTACACATTTTAAAAATTAAAAACTTCACCCCAAAAATTAATTGCCCAAAATTTTTGTTGAATGATTTGAAGAGTCAAATAATCCACCACTCGACTAGTCAAAAAGACCACCAATCAAATTGGTCATGTAAAAAATGACTTGACCAAAATGACTAAGGTGGTTTTTTTTACTAGTGTTCGATAGGGGTACTTTTTGGTCAAAATTTCTAGTTGAAAAAATCATGATTTGTAGTAGTGTTAGGTCCTTCACTAAGGGGGTGTCAGAAAAAGGACCTCGACTTTCAACACAATTTGCAAAGTCTTTTAAAACTAGGGCATAGGTAGTTAGAGTACCAACTATTTTTTGCAAAACTATATTTAAGGCTTCCTTCACATTTGCATCATTATGTAGGCGAACTTCACCCAATAAGAATGGATTAAAAAGGGCCCCTACATAAAGTAAATTGGTCATCAACATTTTCCACCTTTGGTAAAATCAATCTTCAATCACATCTACAAGGTTTGATGGCAATTCAAACAATGATTTCATAATGATAAGACATGTCATTCTAATGTTTTCATGAAAAGCCATGCCCTCCCCATGTAAGGTTGTTTACCATCAAATGCCCAATGACATTAAAACTAGTTCCACCATGTGCACAAAGTTAGCAGAAGTATCCCAAAATTCATCCCTCCTCACATTAGCTTGAACAACTTTCACCATGGTGAACGACTTCTAACAATGGCTACCACATAATGTATTGACAAAAGTTGTCTAATCAGGATCGGTAATAGTTTGTTCAATGGTAGGTTTCAATTCGAACAACCTTTCAATGATTAAAAAATTGGTTGCAAATGGTGTTTCAATGGGGTTTAACATCATTAGGTTGGTCTCATAATGACAACTTAATAATGGGCTTTAGCATCATTAGATTGCTAGTGCTTCATGGTGTTATTGTATGAAAAAATTAATAGTTTTCGCCTTTTTCACAATTCATTTCACCCATGTTGCTTTTCCCCAATCTTCCAATAGCAAGTCTAAACAATACATTGCCATTTGGACAAGCAAACATTACATTCAACAATGGATGTTCTGCAATGTTGTCCCAACCATCGAAACAAATGGTCATTCCATATTTGTGAATCAAATTATGCGTCCTCTCAATTACCTCTTTGAACACATCCACCTTGGATTACTTTAACAAATATGTGCATAATCCATGGTATGATGGGGGTTTGTAGTTTTCGAGATTCAGAGGTTGTCTTCATAGCATCTATGAACATTGAGTGTCACACAACATTGAAGGGGATGTTTGCCTCATAAAAATTCAGTTGCCCACTTCTTGTCCAAATCCTATTTTTTAGCTGAATTCAATCCTTCGGGCAATGAAACCTATTGAAAGCTTCGAGTAATGTTAATTATGGATCTATTAAAACCTTATGTGCTATATGTAAAGGGGGGTGAAAATTCAAGCCCCTTCCACTTGAGACATCAAAATATATTTTCCTTCCATTAAAATATTCGACACAACAATGGTCACATCCTTTATTTGCCCATCCAAAAAATGGGCTAGTACTTACATGTTGTTTAGTGGTGGAAGGACAAGTTCACCACATTAGGCAAATAAAGCTTTCACATGTGGATGTGCCTTTGAACACATTACAACTCTAGCTTGCCCATTGCCATCATATCAATGACCCAAATGGAAGAGGATTCTATCCTTGTAATAGGAAATAACATTGACACAAAACTTGCATTTCACCTTCCCTTGCTTGTCCTCTAACATCAAATACTATGACTAGTAGAAATCAACCAAAATGTAACCACTATGTTTACGACTACATGCAATTTATAGTCGTTTGCGATTAAGTTTAGGAGTATTTACAACTATAAGATCA
>Ga0116230_10006813_pt1 | contig 11281 bp, 9 predicted proteins | sample S1TSphfallax_3_FD_88678 | JGI IMG/M metagenome (GOLD analysis project Ga0116230, IMG submission 88678) | Host-associated microbial communities from peat moss isolated from Minnesota, USA - S1T2_Fd - Sphagnum fallax MG | ecosystem: Host-associated > Plants > Peat moss > Unclassified | place: USA...
CAGCGCGTCGGCCGCCTCCGCCGGATCCAGCCGGCCGGCGGCAAGCTGCAGTTCCACCGCGCGATCGGCGGCCAGCGCGCTGATCCGCATGTCGCTCGATCGGGCCAGACGCTGGTAGGCAGCAAGTGCGGCCGCCGGCTGTCCCTGCCGTTCCAACAATTTCGCCCGCGCCAAGGCGAGCGCCGGATTGCCGGGATCGGAGCTGACCAGCTGGCCTGCCGCCTGCAGCTGACCCCCATCGACCAGGGCTTCGGCGATGCCGGCATCCATGCTGTCGCGCAAGGCGGCCGGATAGGCTTCGAACAAAGCGAGATTGGCCGCCAAAGCCGGCGCCGCCTGCACGGTTTTACCCTGCTGCGCTTCGCCCGCGGCCTGCCAGAATGCAAGCTCACTGCTGGGCACAATGCCCGATGCGGCGAAGTCCGATGGATTGTATTTCTCCGACAGCACGCCGGCGACCGCGCGCATTCCGGCAATCTGGCCGTTATCCTGGGCGGCCGGGTTTTCCAATAGGGCGGTAGCCAGCACGCCCTGCGCTTCGGGACCTAGTCCCAGCGCCAGCATATCCTGAGCCAGCGCGATTTGCGCCGTCAGGCGGCCGAGTGCGGGCAGGGTCGCGGCTTCGTGCAAATCCGCAACCATCCGGTCACGCAGGGCGGCCGTATCGCCGTTTGGAAGTTTAAGCCCCGGCCCGAAGGCGGCTTGCTGGGTGGCGGCGGAGTCTGACGCCGGCAATACGCCGAGCGGCAGGCCGCCGCGGGCGGCGCTGCTCAGCTCAAAGCCCGAAGGCGTGATGCTCAGGCTGAGATTATCGGCCTGCGGCATCACGGCGATGCCAAGCCAGGCAGGCAAAACGGAAAAGCCCGGCCCGGACTCGGCAAAATCCGCCGCCGGGTTGCCTTGCGTTACGGTACCGACCAGCAGGTCGCTGCCGGTCACTGGATCCGTGATCGTGACCGTGGTGTTGGCCGCCGGCATCGGGAATTCCAGCTTGCTGGTCTGCGACTGCGCCGGCGCGAGCCCAACCGGCGCGGCGGCGACCGTGGCCACCTGCCAGCCGCCGGCAACCGGCGTGACCGCCAAGGCCTGCGCCGCCGGCAAGGGCATGGTGATGATCTGCGCATCCTGCAGGCTGACCAGAACGGCGTCGGCGAAGGCCGGGGTCGCCTGCAGCTGGGTAATATCGGGGATCTCATCGGTGTCGAAGACAAGCACGGCATTGTTCCCCCGCCGGAACGCCGCGGCCCCGGGCTGCGAGGTAAAATCGATCACTGCCGAAACCGGCTGAGCGGCCGGTGGTTGTCCGCCTGCAGGCTGGCTGGCCGCTGTGCTGACCGCCGCCGTGCTGGCCGTTGGGGGGCTCGCCGCCGGGGGGCTGGCCGCCGGCGGCCGTTTCGCCGGCGGCGTAGCGAGGCTGGCAGGCCTGGCCTTGAGGTTTCCGCTTTGCGTGGGCGGCAGCCTGGCATCGACAACGATGCGGTCGCCGATGCGAAACACGTGTGGCGTCGCACCTTTTGAGAGACGCAGTTGCACGAACCCGTCGCCGCCCCGCAAGGTCTCGAAGCCCGGAACGCGCAGCTTCGCCGATCCCATCGGCAGAGCCGGCATGAAGCGGATGGTCAGCGTGCCGCCGGCAAGTTCGGTATGGATGGTCTCAACCCCCGGAAAGTCGAAGACAACACGTCCGCTATCCCCGTGCCGGCCTTGCCGGACCCCGACATCGGCGCCGGCGGCGCTGCCCAGCAGCGCTGCGACGGCAAAAGCGGCGGCAATGGGCGCCAGCGTTTTGCGGGTTTTGGCTGCGGCGCGCCTGCCGCGCCTGAATGCGTTCATGGCGAAGCAGTCAGCGGTGCGGCATTATCCAGCGTGATATCAGCGCCCTGCCCGGCCATCATCTCGGTTGCCTGCCTGGCTTTGTCGGGCGACATGTCGGCCAGCACGACCGCCGCCTTGCGGCTGTTCATGCGGGTGAGGACCGGCAGCAGGACATTCATGTTGAGGCCGTCGAAAATTCCGGCGGCCGCCTGCGGGTCCATCGCCTCATAGGTGGCAACCAGCGCCTGCCAGCGATCATCCGTGGCCTGCGTCTGGTTTTGCGAAAGGGCATTCAGCCGGGCTTCCACCGCCTGCAGACCGTTGAGCTGGACCGCCAGATTTTGTTCGGATGCATCCACCAACGCCTGCTTGCGGTCCAGCGCCGCCTCCCTGGCATCCAACGCCGCGGCGCGCTGCCGCAAGGCCGAGAGCACCGCGACCTCGCTCGGGTTGATGGTCGCATCCGGCTTGCAGATGGCCGGCGGCGGCTGGGTGGAATCCCAATTGGCGACAAATGGCGGCGGCGCCGCCCCGGCCGGGGTCGGCGTGCCGGCGGACGCCGCATGCACCAGCAAAGCGGTTTTTACCGCCAGCAGCAGGAAAATGGCCAGAATGGTGACCGGCAAGAGTCCGAAACGGAACATCAACGAAGCCGATTCATTTCGACAGCCTCAATACCTTTAACAAATCGCGTTCGGCTTTGCTGGGCGCCGCCGCCACTGGTTTGGCCTCTTCATTCAGGGTGGCGCTGGCCCGGCCGGTTTTGATGGTGCTCTCCACCCGGTTTGCGACACTCTCCAGCCGGTCCAGCAGAAAGCGTAAATCCTCCTGCGCCTGCCAGGCTTTATCGATCTCCAGGGTCAACCCGCGGCCGGTGTGATCGGCCATGTCCTGCAAGGCCTGAATGCCGCGCTCGGCATCGTTCAGCGCGGTTCGGATCGATGCCAGCACCTCGCCCAGACCGGCGCGATCGCTGCGCAGGACGCCGATGGTGCGCTCCAGCCGCAGGGCAAAGAACAGCGTCGCGGCGAGCAGCAGGGTGAGGATGATTTCCAAGGCCCATTGATAGCTATTCATGACGCCCTGCCATCCGCCGGTCCGGTAATGGTCAAGGCCAATTGCGATTTTCTGGCGCCGAGCTTGCCGTTGAACAGGCAGACGCCGCCGCAGCGCAACTTGACCTCCGAGCCAAGCTCAATACTGATCGGCAAGGCGGTGCCGGGCGCCATTTCCAGAATGCTGAGCAGCCGCACCACCTGCTCATCGAGCAGCGCCTCCAGCTCAATCTCAGTGGTCCATAATTCGTCGCTGAGATGCGATTCCCAGATGTGATCGCGGCCGAATTTTTCGCCCATGAATTTCTGCAGCAGCAGATCGCGCACCGGCTCCAGCGTCGCATAGGGAAGCAAAATTTCGATGATGCCGCTGCGGCCTTCCATGTCGATCCGCAAACGCGCGACGATCGCGGCATTCGAGACGCGGGAGATGACCGCAAAACGCGGATTGGTCTCCAGCCGGTCAAAGCGGAAGCGGACCTTCGAAACCGGCGTAAAGCTGGTGGTGAAATCCGCCAGGATGACGTTGACCAGCCGCTCGACCAGACCGCGCTCGATCGGCGTATAGGGGCGATTCTCCGGCGGCGCCGGCGCCTGGCCATGCCTGCCGCCGAGGACCAGGTCGATCATGTTGTAAATCATGCCGGAATCGAGACAAAGCAGCCCGGAATTGTCCCACTCCTCGGCGCGGAACACCGCCAGGATCGAGTTCACCGGCATGGCCGCAAGATAGTCGCCAAGGCGAAAGGAGGAAATCGACTCAATGGTCGCTTCGGCATTGTCACTCGTGAAATTGCGCAGCGACGTGGAGAGGATGCGCACCAGCCGGTCGAAAATGATTTCCAGCATCGGCAGGCGTTCATAGGAAATCAGCCCGGAGCGGATCAGCCTTTCCATGCCGGTGCGAACCGGCTCGTCAAATCGCATCAGGCTGTCGATCTCCGCCTGATTCAGCATGCCTCTTGCGTTATCCTCGGACTCCGCCGGCAGCTCCGCCTCCGTCTCGCTCATTGCACGATCATTTCGATGAACAGGACATTCTGCACCGAGGATGGCGCCACGATGACGTTGGCGCGCGCCAGCAGCGCCTCGCGCAGGCGGTACAGGCCTTCAGCGCCTTGCAGATCGCCGGGCTGCATGGTGCGCAGATAGCTTTGGAACAGATCGATGATCGCCGGCATCTGCGCATTCACCGCAAGCGCGGAAGCCGGGTCCGTTACCTCCAGCTCAGCCTGCATTTTCGCATAGGAATCCGCATCGGGCCCGGCATCGAGATTGGCGACCAGTTCCGGCATTTTGATGAATTGCGCCTGCGGCGCCGCCGCCTTTTCCGGCTTGTGTTTCGAGAGAAACGGGACTTTTACGATTCCGGAATACACCAGGAAGCCGCCCGCGCCGCCGATCAACAGCAAAACCACCGGCACAATGATGAGCAGCAGGCGTGACTTTTTCTTCGCCGGTTTAGCCCCGCCGTCAGCCTCATCGGCGACGTGGCCAGGTCCTTTGTCTTCCTTCGAAGCTTTCGTCTCTTTTTTGGCCATTCATCTTCCATCTGGTCGTTTTAACCGGCGCCGCGCAGCACAAGTGAGGCTGCACCACAAGCCTTAATAATTTCTTGCTGCGGGCAGCTCTAATCGCCGGCTGGACCGGCTTGCCGGTGGCGCCGGCGCGCCGCGGATGGGTCAGGCGTTCCTTACCCGGGTGAACTCCTGCCCGGCAGATGAAGCCACCCGGATTTTTTTGCCGGGTCGAAGGTGGAAGTTTTGTCCAGATTTTTTCGGCAAGCCCTCGCCGATTGCGGGGTTTTGGCCGGATTTTCTTGGCATGCTCCTTGCTGCTTTTGCTGTGAGGCTGGGAGACCAGCCGTTGCGAAAGGCAAAGGCATTTGGAAAATCCGCTTTATTTGGTGCTATCCCGGATGGTGGCGCAGACCAATGCGATGGATGTGATCGCGAATAATATCGCGAATGCCAGCACGCCCGGATTCAAGGCGACCAATATGCAATTCGCCAGCTACGTCGCGGCGGATGGCAGCACGATCCCCGGCGGTAGCACGCTGGCCTTCGCCGCCAGCAATGGCACCTGGCGCGACACCTCCACCGGCGCGGTAACCAAGACCGGCAGCCCGCTCGATCTGGCGATCACCGGCGATGGCTATTTTCAGGTCAAGACACCGAACGGCACCAGGCTGACCCGCGATGGTGCCTTCGGCCTGCTGCCGGATGGTACGCTCGCCACCGCTTCCGGCGCCCAGGTGCTCGACACCTCCGGCCAGCCGATCACCATCCCGCAGACCGCCGGCACGCTGACCATCACCGGCGACGGCGTGATCAATGGCGCCAGCGGGCAGATCGGGCAGATCGGCGTGGTGGATGTGGCCAATGCGCAAAGCCTGCAGGCCGCCGGCAGCAATCAGTTCATCGCCAACCAGCCGACGACGCCGGCAAAGCGGCCCGGGCTGGTGCAGGGCGCGCTTGAACAGTCGAATGTCTCGCCGGTCCTGATGATCACGAAGATGATGGAGAGTTCTCAGGATTTTCAATTCAACACGCAGTTTGTCCAGGCCGAGCAGTCGCGGCAGATGAGCGCGATCAGTCAGATACTCGGCCAACAGAGTTAGACCAGGGAATTATTGTAAATGCTCGCACTCGATATCGCCTCCACCGGCATGCAGGCTCAGCAGACCAATGTTGAAGTCATCGCCAATAACATCGCCAATATGACGACCACGGGTTTCAAGGGCGAGCGCGTCGAGTTCCAGGACCTGCTGTATCAGGATGTCCGGCAACCCGGCTCCAACTCCAGCGATTCCGGCACCATCGTGCCGTCCGGCACGCAGCTTGGCCTCGGCGTTAAAACCGCCGGTATCTATCGCACCGATGAGCAGGGCAATCTGCAGCAGACCGGCAATGCGCTCGATATGGCGATCAACGGCCATGGCTGGTTTCAGATCACCTTGCCGGATGGCAGCACCGCCTATAGCCGCGACGGCACCTTTTCGCTGGCGCCGGATGGCACCATCGTCACCGCCGATGGCTATGTCGTGCAGCCCGGCCTGCAAATCCCGGTCAATGCCAGCAACGTGACGATCAACGCCTCCGGCCAGGTAGAGGCGACGATCCAGGGTCAGACGGCGCCCTCCACCATTGGCCAGTTGCAGCTGGCGACTTTTCCCAATGATGCCGGGCTCTCGGCGCAAGGCGGCAATCTGTTCGTGCAGACCGCGGCCTCCGGCGCGCCGGTGACCGGGGTTCCAGGCGCCGTCGGTTTTGGCAGCGTGATGCAGGGGTACCTGGAAAATTCCAATGTCAACGTGGTCAGCGAGATGACCAATCTGATCAGCGCGCAGCGCGCCTATGAGATGAACAGCCAGGTCATCACGGCGTCGAACCAGATGCTCTCCACCCTGACTCAATTGAGGTAATCATGCGCTGGAATTTTCCCTTCCTGGTTTTCTGCGCCTATAACATGATGCAGCCCGCCAATGCCGATCAGTTGGCGTTTCCGCATACGCTGGTGACGCTCAGCAGTCCGGTGATCCGGCTGGCCGATCTGTTTTCCAATGCCGGACCGCAGGCGCAACGTGTGCTCGGACCATCGCCGGCGCCGGGCCTGCGCATCGTCGTCGGTTCCGATCAGCTGGCGGCGATCGCGTCCGCCTATCAGGTGCCCTGGCAGCCCGATGGCAGCGACCCGCAGGTGGTGCTGGCAAGTCCCGGCCAGGCGCTATCGCCAACGCTGCTGGATCCCGTGATCGCCGCGGCGGTGCAGAGCTCGGGCGGGCCGCCGGCCGCCGCGATCAGCCTGGCGGATTTTACCCCGCCGATGGTCCCGCCGGGGAGCAACCCGAACCTTACGGTCACCAGCATGGATTACGATCCCGGTACCGGGAATTTCAGCGCCACGATCATTGTCAGCGCCGCCGCCATGGCGCCGCAGGAAATTCAACTCTCGGGGCTGGCCCAGGCCTCGGTGCCGGCCCTGGTCGCCACCCATAGCCTGCAGCCGGGCGAGGTTTTAGGCGCCGCGGACGTGGCCATGGCCCGGCTGCCGGCAAGCCAGGCCGCGAACGCGCTGGAAAACCCGGCAGATGCCATCGGCATGACCACGACCATCGGCGTCGATGCCGGCGCGGCGTTGTCAGCCGGCAACCTCACCACCCCAATCGTGGTGGCCAAGGGCGCGCTGGTGATCCTCAGCCTGACCCTGCCGGGGCTTAACGTGACCGCGCAGGGCATCGCCCTTGGCGCCGGCGGCACCGGCAGCGTCATCCCGGTTCTAAACGCCGCGTCGCATGCGGTGGTCGACGCAATCGTCACCGGGCCGAATGCCGCCAGCGTCGCCCCCGGCAGCAGCCCGCTGACCACGGCGCAGAATAACGGCGGCTATGAATCTTATGCGCAGGCGCATGCGGCCGCGTATCAACCCGGGTACGGCGCACCATGAGCCAGCGCCGGTCTCGGTGGATCATTTGGCGCGCCGTCCCGCTGGTGCTGAGTCTGTGGCTGCCAGGCTGCGGCGTGATGACCGAACTGTCCAATACCGGCCGGGCGCCCCCGCTGAGCCCGATCACCAATCCAACCGCGGCGCCGAACTATCAGCCGGTCAGCATGCCGATGCCAGGGCCGCCGGAGCAGCCGCAATCTCCGGACAGCCTGTGGCAAAGCAATGCACGGGCGTTTTTCAAGGATGAGCGCGCCTCCAGAGTCGGTGACATTCTCACCGTGCTGGTCAGCATCAATGACGATGCGAATTTGAAGAACAACACCAGCGCGGCGCGCACCGGCACCAGCGCTTTCGGCTTCGCCAATTTTTTCGGCCTGGAAAACCTGATTCCGAAAATCTTCGGGAGCAGCGCAAACTCCGCCAACCTGGTCGCGGTGACCGGCTCCGGCTCCTCGACCGGCACCGGCGCAATCCAACGCAACGAAACGGTTACGCTGTCTCTCGCCGGCGAGATCACGCAAATTCTGCCGAACGGCAATCTGGTCGTCGCCGCCAGGCAGGAAATGGAAGTCAATTCCGAACTGCGCGTCTTGCAGGTGGCCGGCATCATCCGGCCGGAGGATATCACCAGCGACAACACCGTCGCCAGCGACCAGATGGCCGAGGCCCGGATCAGCTATGGCGGGACCGGCACCCTCTCCAATATGCAAGCGCCCAGAGTGGGTCAGCAAATTGTCGATGCGGTGATGCCGTATTAGGAAGTAAGCAGCCGCTTTTTTGAAAAAAAGCGGCGCAAAAAACTTTTTTTTATGCAGGAGCCGGGAGTTTTGAATACCCGTGGCCCAGAGTAAAAAAGTCTTTTTGCTTCTTTTTCTTCAGAAAAAGAAGCGCTTTCCTGCCGCTACTCCGCAGCTTGCGCATAGCTTTCCAGCGGTTCGCAGGAGCAGATCAGGTTTCTGTCTCCGTAGACATTGTCGACACGTTTGACCGGCGGCCAGTATTTGGACAGGGCCACAAAGGGGAGTGGGAAGGCTGCCTGCTCGCGGCTATAGGCGTGTGGCCAGGAGGTGGCCATCACTTCGGCTGCGGTGTGCGGGGCGTTTTTCAGCGGGTTGTCGTCTTTCGGCAGGCGGCCGGCGGCGATGGCGGAGATTTCTCCGGCGATGCTGATCATCGCCTCGCAGAAGCGGTCGATTTCGGCTTTGCTTTCGCTCTCGGTGGGTTCGATCATCAAGGTCCCGGCGACCGGCCAGGACATTGTGGGCGCGTGGAAACCGTAGTCTTGCAGGCGCTTGGCGATATCTTCCACTTGCACGCCGGTGCTGGCGGCAAAGCCGCGGCAGTCGATGATGCATTCATGGGCGACCATGCCCCCGGCGCCGCGATACAGGACGGGGTAATGCGGGGCCAGGCGGCAGGCGACGTAATTGGCGTTCAGGATGGCGGCTTTGGTGGCATGGGTGATGCCCTCTGGGCCCATCATTTTTATGTAGGCATAGGGGATCGGCAGGATCAGCGCCGAGCCGAACGGGGCAGCGGATACCGGGCCATAGCCGGTGCGGGGACCGGCATCGGCACGCAGCGGATGGTTGGGCAGATGCGGAACCAGATGGGCAGCGACACCGATGGGGCCGATGCCGGGGCCGCCGCCGCCATGCGGGATGCAGAAGGTTTTATGCAGGTTGAGATGGCAGACATCGGCGCCGATGACGGCCGGCGAGGTCAGGCCGACCTGGGCGTTCATATTGGCGCCATCCATATAGACCTGGCCGCCGGCGGCATGGACCGCGCTGCAGATATCGCGAATGCCGGTCTCGAAAACCCCGTGCGTGCTGGGGTAGGTGATCATCAGCGCGGCGAGTTTTTCGGCGTGCAGGGTGATTTTCGCGGCGAGGTCAAAGGCATCGACATTACCGTCCTTGTCGCAGCCGACCACCACCACACGGTAGCCTGCCATATGCGCCGAAGCCGGGTTGGTGCCATGCGCGGAGGATGGGATGAGGCAGATATCCCGCATCCCCTGGCCGCGCGCTTCCTGCCAGGCGCGGATTGCGAGCAGCCCGGCATATTCGCCTTGCGCGCCCGAGTTCGGCTGCAGGGAAATGCCGGAAAAGCCTGTCACCGCCTTCAGATATTCCGAGAGCCGGTCGATCAGAATGGTGTAGCCTTGGGTCTGATCGGCCGGTGCGAAGGGGTGGATGTCGGCAAATTCCGGCCAGGTGATTGCCGCCATTTCCGCGGTTGCGTTCAGCTTCATCGTGCAGGAGCCAAGCGGGATCATCGAGCGGTTGAGCGCGATATCCTTGTCTTCCAGACGCTTCAAATAACGCAGCATCGCGGTTTCGGAATGATGGGTATCGAACACGGCGGCGGAGCAGAAATCCGATTTGCGATTAAGGGGGGCTGGAATGGAAGCTGTCGCATCCGCCAGCTTGCCGCCGAGAATGGCGGCCAGGGATTGAAGGTCCTGCCGGGTTACCGTCTCGTCGAGGGCGATGGCGATGCCGGTTGCATCGATTTCCCGGAAATTGAAGCCGGCGTCGCGCGCTGCGTGCAGAATGGCGCCGGTTTTCGCCCCGGTCTCGATCGCGATGGTATCGAAAAATTCGTCGTGACGGAGTTGCAGGCCGGCTTCGCGCGCAGCCGCGGCCAGCAGCCGGGCCTGCAGGTTGACCCGCCGGGCGATGCGCTTCAGGCCTTCCGGACCGTGCCAGACCGCGTAGAAGCCGGCGATGACCGCCAGCAATACCTGCGCGGTGCAGATGTTCGACGTGGCTTTCTCACGGCGGATATGCTGCTCGCGGGTTTGCAGCGCAAGGCGCATCGCCGGGCGGCCGGCGGCATCGACCGAGACGCCGACCAGACGCCCCGGCATTTGCCGCTTGTAGATATCGCGGGTGGCGAAAAATCCCGCATGCGGGCCGCCAAATCCCATCGGCACGCCGAAGCGCTGAGCCGAGCCGACGACGATATCGGCGCCCATCTCGCCTGGCGGTTTCAGCAAGGTCAGCGCCAGCAAATCGGCACAGACCACCGCCATGCCGCCGGCCGCCTGCGCCGCCGCGATCTCCCGGCTGATATCGCGCAAGCCGCCGGTGCTGCCTGGATAGTTCAAGACCACCGCGAACGCAATATCGGCCGCAATGGCGGCCAGATCGCCGGGGGCGAAATCGACGATTCGCCAGCCGAGCGGCCAGGCGCGGGTGGCGATCACCGCGCGGGTCTGCGGATGCACGTCGGTGGCAACGGCGATGACATTGGTTTTGGATTTGGCCAGCGCATGCGCCATCGCCACGCCCTCGGCGGCGGCGGTCGCCTCATCGAGCAGCGAGGCATTGGCGATTTCCATGCCGGTGAGATCGGCAACCGCGGTCTGGAAATTCAGAATGGCCTCCAGCCGGCCTTGCGCGATTTCCGCCTGATACGGGGTGTAGGCGGTGTACCAGCCGGGGTTTTCCAGCACGTTGCGTTGGATCACCGGCGGGGTGAGCGTGCCGTGATAGCCCATGCCGATCAGCGAATGCTTCGCGACATTCCGCGCCGCCAGCCCGCGCAGCTCCGCCATAAGTGCCGCCTCATCCACCGCCGGCGGCAGATCGAGCGCGGCTTCCGCGCGGATATCGCCCGGGATCGTCCTGCGGGTAAGCGCTTCCAGCGAGGCAACGCCGATCAGGCCGAGCATTTCGGCGATGTCCGCATCGCACGGCCCGATATGCCGGCGGGGGAAGGAATCGCTACCGTCCAGCGCCTGCAGTTCGCTCAACGCATCCGGCATCATGCCGTCTCCAAAAATTTGTCATAAGCCGGCTTATCCATCAGCGCCGCGATCGCCGCCGGATCGGCCAGACGCATCTTGAAAAACCAGCCGCCGTCCTCCGGCTCCTGATTGATGAGGGCCGGATCATCGATGATCGCCGGATTATGCTCGGTAACCGTGCCGGAAAGCGGCGCGTAGACGTCGGAAG
>Ga0116230_10006814_pt1 | contig 11280 bp, 4 predicted proteins | sample S1TSphfallax_3_FD_88678 | JGI IMG/M metagenome (GOLD analysis project Ga0116230, IMG submission 88678) | Host-associated microbial communities from peat moss isolated from Minnesota, USA - S1T2_Fd - Sphagnum fallax MG | ecosystem: Host-associated > Plants > Peat moss > Unclassified | place: USA...
AATGGGGAAGATTCATGTTCGACGTAAGAAATCTAACCAAATCTTTGCTAATATCCTATGACTAATTTTTAGTCGTAGGTGACATTAGTGACTTAAATTTTAATTGTCATGTTGGACAAATCACATATGACACTAATTACAAATGACAAAAAATTTGGATGTTAAAAAAAGTTAATGAAATACTTGATCCTTGAGTAACTATATATGTATTGTTGCTTGTGACTAGGATGTAACTTTTTTGGTGAACAATGGGAGCAAGTGATGTGTTGCCACATGTCCCAACTTTTCATAATTTCAAATCTTTTTACAATAATTTTAAAATGGTTTAAGGTGTATAATTTTTATTCTTGGATGGTTTTAACGTGGTATAAAAGAAATTTGTCATGTGGCATATTAAATGAATTTGTCCAAAATAAATTTAAATGAATATTTAAATATGTAGGTTGAATTAGGTAGGTAGGTAAGTATTTACCACCTAGGCTTACCTACCTATATAAGTATATGAGTAAATATGTAGGATTTACATACCCCTCTACTTAGACTAAACACCTATTTTGGTAGGACCTATTTACCTACCTACGTTAAATACCTATTTAAAGCATGTTAAGGAGGTAGGTAAGTTAGGTGTAAGTACATGAATATTTTATTTTGGGGTAAGCCTCTTTTATTGTCTCATCCCATATGCCCATATTTTTTAATATAAAAATGTAAAACAAAACACCTTGTTTATATATTTTTCACAATTAAAATGAAAGTCAAAACATATGAAAGAAACTTTTTAGTTACAGTAGTTTGTGATTAAACATTTTTCGTCACAAACTACTTGCAACTAAAAAGTTTATCCCAATTTTTTATCCTCATTCTAATTTTTCCAAATTATATAATTACGCAAGTAAGTGACAACCTAATTAACTAACTAGTTAACTAATAAATTCACTAATAAGATTACTAATTGATTTAAAAATTAACTACAAATCAATAAATAAATAATTAGCTAATTAATTAATTAATTAATTAACTAGTCACTAAATAATTCATTAAATATTATAGTTATTATCAAATATGATTAAATTTACTAGTTAAGTAAATATTAATAAATATTAAATATAAATTACTTAGTAACTATAATGATTTATTGATCAATTTAATTAACTAGTAATTGGCTAATATTGAAATAAGTAAATAATTATTAAAAACATATATATTGATATTTCATAAAAATAAATTAATAACTGAAGTATAGAATAAATAATAATTATTCAATATTAATTATAAATGTTAAGTACTATTTTTAAAACTTTAATAATGTAATTAATAGCTAGCTTAGGCTAACTACTTTATATCTATTTCATTTGTTATAGTTATTTATGAATTATTATAGTAAAAATAATTTAATAACAAAATTTTATATTTTTAGTAATTAGAATTATATTATTCTAATTAGTATTGTCATCATCATCTTTATTATGTAATAAAATAATATTATTTTAAAATTTAATTAAAATTGATAAAAATAAATATGATATACTAAAATAAAATAATAATGAATGTCATTTGTAATAATTGTAGGAAGTACAATAAAATAACTTGGATAAACTTATAATATGGTTGTAATATATTTAGTAAATATTTTACATAAAACTTTAATATATTCAAGATATACACCTAGTGTAACCATAACATCAAGGTTGTTTAATGTTAATAATAATCTTTGAATACACATGTAATATGGCCATTCATATATATTCAAAGTAGATATTTGTAAATCTTAATATAATTAACTATATCCCTTAGAATACACAAAATACACCTTTGTATAATCAAAGGGTTGTAGTTGAATTGGTTACAAATTTTACAACTAATGGGACATAAGTTGTTTTTTTTGGATGAAAACCAAAATAGTCGTAAACTAAATGTAGTGTATTATCAAATATGACCAACATAAGAAATAGTCACAAAAATGTCCAATGCTAGTCACAAATGACTAATAATAACATGTAATTACAAATAATGTGGTTACGTTTGGATAATTTCTATTAATGATTCTTTAAAATCGTTTGTAGAAGTTCAACAATGAAGAGATTGTAGACATGCTTGAAGTTGTGTTCACTTTCAATCATGAAAAGTTCACATGATCACTAATCCAAATTGTTCATCATGATTTGTGCAAATGATTTGAATCATTGCATTGGAGGAATTAGAAAAAAATATGCAGTTGATAACCACTTGTGCTTACAAAATGGCTTGTGAAATTAGTGACTAAGTTGATCTAATATGAGGTCACAACCTTGGAGTATACATGATTCCTTTTATGTGAAGTGCGGAAATGTGCCCCTCAAACTATTTTTAGGATTGATAATTTTTCCCCTATGAATTAACCTACTAATCCATGTTTGGCCAAAAATTCATAATAACAGAACAATCCAGTGGGCAACAACATTGAAGCTTTCAATGTAACAAACAAATGTGGGAGGCTAGTTGAACTTTGGGGGCTAATATTTTGCCACCTATAAAAGCTCTTCCACTAGGGTATGGATAGATCTACATCATCACCTCTGGTCCACCTCCTATCACAAAGCAATATGAAGCAACAATTGGAAATTTCCCTACCTACATTTGTAATGACTTCACAACAATGATGGCATGTTCTTTGGGTGGTCATGGGAAATGGGTGCATTGCAAACACTTATATTACATTTTGTAAAGTGTGATGTATTGTGATTAGACAATTTTTCATTCATTTTCTGACTTGGAGTTGGAATGGAATGCAACATTTAATGAGTTGTGTTAGGGTTGTTTCTTGAAATTAATTTCGGGTGCTTGGATTTGTGACAAATAAGAATTAAACTCAATTTGTAAAGTTGAAAAACTTGTAGGATGTGCAAGATGATTTGTCCCATGTAACGCATAATGAATTGAGATATTTATTCCATTTGTGCAAATGGAAAGGCTATTTGCTTTGAGTGCATGTGTGTGTAAAGGATCCCAATCAGTAATTGGTGCATTGATGGGTGGGGCACCATAGTTTGAACCTTTTTATCTTTGTCATGCATCCTATGTCATGTATTTTGTGTCTTGCAAATCAATGAAAGGGATATGTATGTTTTCCATTCAATGATAAAAATCCATTTAAATATTATTGAATATTCTTTTGAAATATAAATCACATGTTGTAGACATCTAACCCACAAAATAACACTAGTATTTTATCAACAAACATGTGAATATATAATGAAGAAGTTGAAGGTTTTTTGAGTGATTTTTGGTTGAGACATTTTTTGTTGTCCCCCAACTTTGAATGAGCCAATTAATAGTGCAATAGTGTTGGTTTTCACATTTCATCTTGATTTGTTCATACCATGAATTTTCTTATTATCAACATAAACCTTTTTCACCCACCTTTCATGTTTAAACCATGTTAAAAAAAAGTTCCGTTGGATTTATTCATTAACTCTCTTTGAATGAAAACTTTTATCCTTAAATATTACCTATTGTAAATTTCATCAATGCTAATGTGGCAAAATATTTTGCCACATCAATCAAGATTTAACCATGTCAATAAAGATTCTATCATGCATGGCAATGAATATTCTTGAAATATGTTGTCCACATCATCAAAAGATTTTCCAATAGGTTCCATCTTGTTCACCTACTCATGTTCACATTCACACAATCATAAAATAGTGTTGTCGGATCACCATGATCATTCATTGTCATGTTGATCATGTTTTGTTCCAAATAACATTTGTTTTGTTTATTGTGTGTTTTGTTTGTAAATGCTTATATTCATGAAAAAAGAAGAAATGTGGGTGCCTACTTTGTATGTTTTAATAGAACAACACATCTTGGGGTTTTGTGACATATTTAAAAAATGATATTGTTTTTTTCAACTATGTTTATAACTGCTTGGTCACAAAAATTACTATGTAGTTACAAAGGACGTCAAGATTCCATGTGCCATCATGATTTTGTGACTATAGTCAATATAACAACTTGTTCAATTTTTTGGTAATTATATTTATATTTTTGAATTTATATTAATATATTTTAATGATTTAAAATTAGGAATTCAAAAATAGCATTTACTTTTATAATTAATAATAACTAATAACGATTCAATTTCTAATGATGATGATGTGGCATGCCAGGTGAAAACATAAAGGTGGAATATTTTTCGGCATATGTGGAATACATATTAATGTTGAAATAAAAGTTCATTTTAGACTATATCAAAATATTTTATATTGCACAAGTCATATGGCAAGGTTAAACATTTTTTTAACTTTTCGATTTCATTAATTGTAGATAATTATATACAAAATGATATTTTAAATTATTAATTCAAGTGAAAAAAAAATTTATAAAAAATTCCATATTTCATTATATATCTCAATTTATGGTTTTTAAAATCTTTCAAAATTGTCTTCCTTTGTATCAATGGCATCACATTACTTTCTATGTAAAAGAAAATCACTCAACTAAACATTCTAGTAAATATAATGAGTCCATAATCATATGATATGGATTGTGACGCTAAATTTTTGGCATTTAAAAAGTCGAATATGTTATGATAATTCAAAATCTATTCACAAAATTCATACAATGTAATCATATGACATATAATAATTATTTTTTGAGTCCTTTTCACATATTATTCATCTATATTTTGTTTCATTGCCCATGATTGATAATCCAACAAGCTATGACAAGATCATGTATTTCATCTTTTTGTGCTTTCACCCTACCATGTGTCAACAAGGTGTTACAATGAGTATTTAACTTCATGACACTAATTTCAAAAAATTTAAATTTATTGATTAGTCAAAAATGTTGATAATGTTAAAACATGTCTTTTATGATTTGTCTTATGCAACTATAATGTCCAACATGATTAAGAAAATGATGAGAATGTCTTTAACAACTAGTAGTCAACCTTACGATTCATGCAACTAATAAAAAAAATAAAATCTTACAATCACATATGACAAATCATTTTATTAGCTAAGTTTAGTTTAAGTAACCTAATTTAGTTTTTAGTTTTATCACAATTTAACCAAATTAAACCGTGTATTGCTTCAATAATGAACTTTATATTATTTTTTTCCAAATTTAATTAAATATAACCATAATATTCAAATTTAGCTAAATTTATCATTGTTTAACCATGTTTGGTATAAAAATAATGTTTAGTTTCATTTATGTTAGTTTAGCCATGTTTAGATTTATTTAGTCAATGTTTAGCCTAAATTAACTTAGTTTAGTTTTTATTTAACCTAATTAAATCTACTTTAGCTTAATCTAAGTTTAGCCAAAAGCCTAAGTAGTCCTAGCTAAACTAAACTAAGGTAATTTACTTTTAGCATAGGGAGGCCTAGGCTAAGTTTGTAGATAGTATAGGTTGATCTAATTCATCCTAAGTCAACCTAGGGAGGTTTAGGTTAATTTAAGCTAGGGTGGCTTAATTTAATTTGAGGCACAATTTTTTGATCTTTATAATTTGTGTCTAACAGACTTAGTATAAAAAATGTGGCAATGCAATGGATGAAGACTTGAACCCCAAAGTGGAAGTTAGGGGTTCAAGTTTTTATTTTTGCAAATTTTGGTACCTAGGCCACTTAATTTAAACTACCTAGGTTAGGAGGTTGAAGTTTGTTTTTAACCTAGGCCACCTAACCTAGGTCATAACCTAGGCTAACTAAGCTATGTAACCTAGGTTGACCATGTTAGGTTGACTTTTAACTAGGCTAAGCTAGGTTGATTTTTGCTCATGTTTGATGACTCATAATTGAACATGTGTTTATATATTTTTGACACATGTCATTCATCTATGAAGGCATCTTTTGTAGTTCTTAGTTAAGTAAAATGACTAGGTTAACATGATATGCATTTTACACGTCAAATCAAAGTCAATAATGACATAAATTTTCAATATTATAGGAAAAAAAATAAATCTTAATTAATAAAATGACCGTGTTTTTACAACTATATGTCTTTTGCGACTAAATAAACGAAACAACATGGGTTTAACAACTCAATAGTCACTAGTTGCAAATATCTTTTCTAATTAATACATAGTCATAAAAGCAAGTTGCAAAACCCAAAATGTATTCTTGTGTATTGATGAGTTTGCAAGTTTATCATTTTTGTTTCTTATTCTTCATGGTGGATTGAAGTGTTGTGGTTCCAATTGGTTTGAAGGATGTTATGGTGATGTGGAGTTTTGACTATAATAAATAGGACGATTTTCACAAGTCGAACATTTTGTTTTGTTTTGTTTTGGCCAAAGCTAAATACTTTAATCAACATTGCTTTTGGTTCTTAGGAATAGATGTTTATGTGTTTGATGCATTTGGGAAAATAATGCTTTTTGTGCATACTTTGGTCTTTAAGTTTTTGTTGCATTGAGGATTTAAGGTTTTGGATAAGATGTGAAGTATGGGCTATTGGTGATGATGATGATGAACAAAGTGATTATAAAGCTACCTTGGATTGGCATCATTTCAAGAGCAATTGTGCTTGAGATATAGGTTAGTGGGGAGAAAATTCTTATATGGGATGGGAGTGAGTACTCGTGTGGACACTTCAAGATAAGTGTTGCAGTTAACTTTGATTCAAGGAGTGGGCTAAAATGGAGAATTATTCAATTGTTAAATAAAAGATGGGCTGCAATTCTTACCTTCTACAAGCTTTTAGGTATTTGTGAAGGGAGTCATTCTTGTTGAGGATGGACTTGGGTGGGAAGTTATACCATGAATAAAATTGTTGTGCTCCATGAGAGTGAATTCAGAGAGTCTCGATTCACCTAAAGCTTGTAGCTTTGTAGTGTGATAGTTTCTGTCTTGATGATACACCATGCGTTGTGTTCCTATTATATGCAAAATAAATTTTGTGTTGTGGTTGTAACTTGTTTTCTTTAGGTCATGATCATTGTAGTTCCTTTCTTTTGGCTAGACTAGCTTCTATGATGTATGAACCTACAAATTGGAACAAACTCACAGGGGTCAAATTTGTAGAGGGATCAAATGGTGAATGTGAGGCAATGAAAAAAATAAAATGAGCATTTTTATTTATTAAAAGCAACCATTAGTCAGTCAGGAACAATGTATAAAGTAGTGGGTGCAAGGATGTAAAAAGAAAATTCTATAACCCTGCAAAAAACCACTCCAACAAAACAAGCCATGAATAGATGTAGCAATGTCCACCACCACTCTCCTTGTACAAGAAAACTCAGTTATTTCTCACAAAGATCAGAAAAGACTGGGGGTTAGGCCATTTGAGTTAGAGTTGGTAGACAATAACGAAAATGGAAGAAGATGAAAGATGCTTATGCTCCAGATGCAAAAGAAGAGGACGATACTCAAACTTGTAGATTAATAATTCTGCATCTTGCAATCAAGTTCGATAAGCTGTCAAAGGTGATAGGCACCAAAATGTACATTTTTGAAAAAAATCATTAATCCAATGATGGCTTATTATATCACACTATCTGCTATTGATAACTTATTGACAGCATGCCACATTATTAGGACATGTTAGCTACTTATAAAAAAAGGTTTCTATAGGTGAACAATGTTTGGAAAATGACAATTTATGATTTTCATTACCTATGAGTGTGAATGCACCGTATGGTTGTTTGTGATTATTCACAAAATGGATTTATCACACAAACAATTGTCAACATGCTTGGAAGGTACATTGGGCATTAATAATGAAGAGTGGTGAAATGACATCCCAATAACTAAAATGTCATTAAGCAATCTTATGGCAGCTGCACATCATATATCGTACCAAATATGTACACATATTTGCTGCAAAAACAGAACAAAGAAAGAACAAACATGAAGCACATACAGAAACTTTCTTTGAGAGGGTACCTTACATCCATGAATATCCCTAGTACAAAAGAGGAGTCTTGTGCCAGCTCCTCATAGAGTGGGAGGAAAATTATGCCTTTGTATAGGTGTAAGATCCCTCCCACTCTTAAGCTGATAACTGTAATGCTCTTGGCTGGTTGTTTAACTCTAGCAGGCACAAGGTCTTATAACATGAAATTTCCAGAAGTTTCATTTTGTTATTGACAATTTTGTTTTATGATTGGGCATTCTAGTTTATGATCATGATTTCATGGTATCATTGTCTCTTCATCCAGAACTTCATGGCTTCATCAGATGCACATTACATCGTGCAATACCCTCAGGCCGCAGCATTCCAAAATAATAGGCTTTTGGCCTCCAGTCTTGGGGGCCCATTCTTTGGAGAGTGTCCCGGCCCTTGAGTGTTACCCTACACATAAGAAGTGTCCCCTCCTAGACCTGGTGATCTATGAATGTTTAAGTTCATGTTTAAGTTCACCTTGTGATTTACTATGGGTAAAGCCCATAGGTGACAATATTACCAGAATGCTGAGCCAGACTCAGCTACCACTGCCTCGTCACTCTATAATTCACAGAGTTTTGCCAACTTTTGACGTGAAAAATATGATTTTGACATATGTAAAGGATTTTTCATGAAAAAATGGCCCAAATCTGCCAGATTTCAAGGCAAAAAAAATCCGAAAACACCAGAAATATATGATAAGTTCCAGCAGGTAGCCAAAAATATAGAAGGATGTGTGTTTTTTAAAAGAAAACTTTCATATCTGGTATGTAACCATAATTGGGTAAATTATTTCCTGGATGATCGCCACCTTAAAAAAATTCACAAAATCCTTTATAAAAAAATTCTGCCACCGCCTCATCCATCCGACGCCCTATATTTTGGGAATGCCCGGGCGGGCTTTACCTTAGACGGACACCGAGTTGTTGGACCAGTTTCGCCCCGTGGCGACCCCTGTAAGAGCAAGCTTGGTACACTACCAAAGTGGTCACAAGGAGAGTTGCAACCCCGATGGAAATTGCATCGAGAAGCAGCTCATATTGAGTTCGTTGAAACGAGTTTTCACTTCATTCCACAAAAATAATTTTTGTGAAGTAAGTGAAGTTGCAGCAGCAGAGTGGCAGTCGGGGTTTTGGATCCAAACTCGTCACGGCACGGGCAGTGATGGCGATGGCCGACTTATTGTTACGAGTCCGTTTCCAGCTCCCACACAATTTCTCCTCTTGTTCTCCTTTCGCAATTACGCCTGTTCAGTTCATGCACTCCATGCCTTTGGTGGTAGCTGCGGGCGGTGTTTGTTGTGATATCCGTCGTGGGGGTGGCGATGGTGGTAGAAAGTTGGCTATGGGGATCATGGCTTCTTCCTACCTGCCGCGTGCCTTTGCGCGTTGGCCAATGCCGGCCCTCAGTTCCGGAAGCGGAGGATCGGCGGCATTCGCCCACCTGGGGAAGAATTCCACAGCGGACAGGTTCGTCCTGAATGCGGCGGATATGGGTGTGACAGGAGCCGTGGTCGATGCGGCAGAGGAGGTGGAGGATAGAGTTGTTGCCAGTGACGAATTTCGGTCCACTGCGTTGATTTCTAGCAGAGAGCAAGTACTGAAGCGTGAACTTTTTTCCCCCCTTTGAGCCGTCCTTCCGGCATCTGTTGTTAGTCGCAACCCTTCCTCACGTATTGTGTTTCTGTTGCAAATCTGGAGCTAGAATTTGCCGGATGATGGGCAGCAGTACAGGGAAATTTTGCGGGATGTTTGTTACCTTTGAATCGATATGGGTGCGAGAAACCCCTGCTATGGTGACTCTTAGGGTTTACGAAATGCTGCCTGGAAGGCTGTTCAAGAAGGGAAATATTGTTTTGCTCTCTTGGGAGTAGCATAGTAGTCTTGAGGGAGCAAGAACCGCTTCTTTTGAAGTGAAAGAGATGAATACGGTTAAGTGCAATTGTTTTGGGTTGGAATTGGCTTGTGGTGAATGTAAGTAGCATATCTGATGGCCGTGAGGAACAAGCTACAGTAACCCAATCTTAGAGCAATGGCAATGGCATAGTGTCCATTGGTTTTTTCTCTTGTATCTGTTTGCAAGGACCTCAGATAGTCAATCCAGGAAAAAATTGCTTGAGCAAGAGCATAGTATATACTCCACACTAGGTTGATAAAGAATGTCAGAGTTTGGGATGTTGAATTCTGAATTTGATCCAGATTTCAGGTTGCCAAGTTTGAACAATTATCATAGCATGAAAAGGGAGAAGCCAGTGACAGTTCCTTCTTAGATGCCAGCTAATGCTGATGTACACTGGCAACCAGTACAGTTAGGAGGCTTGTGAAGCAAGCAAGCAATCTGTGTCACATGATTAAATGACATGAGTGGGTTGGATGTGCAGTATGCTGCAATGTACCGGAGATCAGTGGAAGATCCAGATGGTTTCTGGGCAGATATTGCTTCTCATTTCTACTGGAAGACAAAATGGCAATCAGAAGATGGGAAAATACACTCAGCAAACATGGATGTTCGCAATGGGCAAGTTGCTATTGAGGTATGCATTTGATGTATGTCCTAATGAGTCTTACTTCCCAGGTACCCTTTTATACTCCAGGACCCTCATTTGTAATAAGAGTGTCATAGGTCCATGCAAAGTGTCATTGGAGACTTCTTTGTCAGAAACTAAGGATTCAACTGGAACTCTTCTCTGTTGACACAAGCAATCTGTCTCCTGCTGTCCTTTAAATTCTGGCTGCTTGTTTGGAGGGAATTTTTGTTACCATAGTTTTTAATAGTCGTTGTCGATGTTGTGGAGCTGACCTTGGCAAACACTTGCATTTCCTAATCTATTGCCCTGTTATGGTATTAAAACACCAAAAGCATGGCATTGCTATGTTGCAATGGTTCAACTGTTGTGTTATCAAAACACTAAAAGAATGGCATTGCTATGTTGCAGTGGTTCAAGGGCGGGAAAACCAACATTTGCTATAATTCTTTAGACAGACATGTGGAAGCAGGCCTGGGTGACAAAATTGCATTTTTCTGGGAGGGCAATGATCCTGGAGTGGATGATAAGCTGACTTACAAAGAGCTTCTGGAACGTGTTTGCCAGGTACTCACCATGTGTTGCTTTGAGCTGTGAGCTTGCAGGGTAAACTTAATCATTTTTCAAATGGTTGTGTTGCATGGAAATGTGGTTTTAGTAATCTTGTGCAAAAGTTTGTGCCTTCTTTTTGACAAAACTTTCTAGAGTTCAGATATAAGGCACAGGAATGATGGCTACTTTCTGCCTGTGTTCTTCAGCATCAAATCTCTGTCTGTTTATGATTGTCTGTTGAGTTCTTGACTTCAATTTGCATGACTCATCTAAGAATCCCTGCAGTATCAATCAGACTTGTCTGAATTCACAGGTCTCTTGCTTCCAAA
>Ga0116230_10006815_pt1 | contig 11280 bp, 4 predicted proteins | sample S1TSphfallax_3_FD_88678 | JGI IMG/M metagenome (GOLD analysis project Ga0116230, IMG submission 88678) | Host-associated microbial communities from peat moss isolated from Minnesota, USA - S1T2_Fd - Sphagnum fallax MG | ecosystem: Host-associated > Plants > Peat moss > Unclassified | place: USA...
ATTAACATCAAGCTAGCTATTTAGGACTTAAACCTTACTTACCATAAATTACAATGTTATGTTAGCTTTTTAGATTGCCATTCACACTTTTAATGTTGAAAGTGCTTAATAATGACTAGGAACTTAATGTTAAATTTTAACAAATTTTCCATCATCATTCACATTTATAATAATGACAAGTTTTTCTTTGCACATTGTTGTTCTTTTATGTTGAATGATAGGTAAATGGGTGGGTGGATGATAGGTAAGTAAATACATGGGTAATTAAGTAATAGGTAGTAATTAGTGAATGAGTGATTGGGTGAGTAAGTAGGTATGGGTGGATAGGAGAATGATTCACAAACATTTTATTAACCATCGATTTAAAGTTCATTTTAAAAGTTGTTACTCAACATTGAATTTTTATTCCAAATTTTTATATTTTTTGAAAATTTTATGATGAATTAACATTCAGCTAACATTTTATCATCATGATGTGGCACCTAGGCCAATGTTAACATCATGAAACACAACATAGGTGTTCATAAAATGGTCTACAAGGGTTTTGAAAACATTAGCCAACAAAACACTAGTATACCCATAATTTGCAAATATGGATTGACACTACTTATAACTTTGGATTTATTTAGAACCTATTTCCTTGGCCATGAGATTACAATGATTATGTTGTTCTAAATTGGGGGTTTCATTTTTGGATTGTTACTGGCGTGTTTTGGCACACATAATCAATATATTATAAGATGGAAAGAATGATGTATTTTCTATTACATTGCTCATTTCTTTCATGCCATAAACCTCAAAAAAGTTCTTTCATATTTAAAAAGTGCATTAGATCTATATGTAGGAATTATATGATAAGAGTTTTGGACTAAGTTTTACTTAACATGACAAAATTATTAACATATACTGAATTTGTTTTTTATTTGAAAAATGTTGCCTTGATTAATTGAACCAGCACCTACATAGTTATTTTACCTTTTTATAATTTGTTTGCACTAAGCACCTAATAGTTATTTCTCACCTTTGTTGAAATTGTTATGTGAAGTGTGTCCAAACATGCATCAACATGTATCTTTTCTCCTTCCTTTTTTTATTTCTTAATTATTTCTTTATGTTCAATGTTCTCTATTTGTATGTGTTTTGAGAAAAGTCTTTGTGTTCATATTTTCATTATGTTTGCATTATATTTTGCTTTTGTTTTATAACTTATTAGAAGTTAACATTGTTGTGTTCTTTTGCACACAAAGTTCAAGGCAAATTACAAAGTTTGTTTGCATAATTTGTTAATGTTCTTTATATCCTTATGAAGAATTAAAACTTCTTGGAAGTTGGTGTTGTTTAAGTTCTTGTGCACACAAAATTTAGGACAATATGCAAGGTTTGTTTTATAGCTTATTTGTTTTGTTGATGTTATTGTTGGTTGTTTCTTTGATGTATGTGTGTAGCATCCAACATTTTTTTTGAATTTGTGTAGGTTCCTTTGTGTGCAACCAAAACTTAAACTATCATGAATGGTTGTTATTATTGGGCAACTTTTATTTTTGATCACATGCTTGTAAGAAATATTGGTGTTCAATGATTCAAGCTTACCATTCTTTTTTACATTCAATGCATTGCAATTAAATCTTCAAGCATTATTGATGTCTATCGCACTACATCACTACATGGTGTTAGCTTGTAGTTCATTACCAATTGGCAAAAAGCTTGGGCATTGGGTTAAACTTTGTTCAACTATATGGTTTAACTAATTTTTGTTAACAAAATACAAATATCAAGTAGATCCAACACTTTCAAATGTCAAAGGTGATTGCTTTGAACATTTGTAACCAAGTGAAACCTTTCATTTCAAAACATGATACCAAGTATATAGGAAGGCGATTCTTGTTGACATTAAAGTTTCATGTGCAATCTACAAGCTTTTGATTTATAATGAGTTATTTATCATTAGGAGATCCACTAAAACATTTGTATTTCAAAAAGTGGTGATGGGTGATCGATGTCATGTCCAAAAACTTCCTAACATAACTTGTTGGTGAGAAAATGCAAGTTGTGACAATGGATTTCAAAAATTGGTCTGGTGTGCCAAATATGATTGATGTTATTAACAACATTCACATTGCCATAACCAAACCAACTTGTGCCTTTGTTAAACATTATTTTTCCCATAAAACATGGAATTATAGCATAGTTGCACAAATAGTGGTTGACAATCAAGAAAGGTTTATTGATGTATATGTGGGATTGCTTGGGAGTTTGAATGGCTCCCATGTGTTGATGAAGTTTAGGTTGTACTGTTGTGCATTACATAGGAATTTTTTTGATATGGATGCAAGTTCACAAGATGGATTACCACCTTATGTATTCAAAGATAAGGGGCACCCATTACGTTATTGGCTCATGGCATCACACAAAAAAGATGGAGAACATCATTAAGTTTCAAATTGGTTATTGTACAATAAAAAACACAAAATGGAGATTTTGATGGTCAAAAATGCATATGGCATAATGAAACAAACATTCAATTTTTTTAATAAAAGGACATACCTACACATAAACATTATACATGATGTGTTTATTGCTTGTTATTTCTTCCACAATTTGATAATGGGTATTAAAAAAGTTCAATTTCAAGGCATGCAAGATGATGCATTGAATGCAAATGGATTACATCAATCCAAGGAAAATGTCCACATCCAAGGTAAAGAGCTCTCAAAGTAACAATATCATTACAACCTAGAAGTTTACTTTGTTGTTCAACGCCACAAAAAATTATTACAAATTGAAATTTATAACTATAAATAAGTTTTTAGTCCTACGTACTACCATCATCCTTTCAATTGAAGTTCATGTCAAACTTCATGTAACCATCCTTTGTGTGAACCTAGAAAAAATTGGTAGGAGAAAGTTCATCAACGCCACAATTTGCATGTATATATTTTATTGTTAAACATCATTACATCACAAATTTCCAATATCACAAAATTTCAAAATCCATGCAAAAATTGTAAAACATTATATATGTGCAATATCTACAGGCTTCCAAATGTAAAAATGGCACAAATCTATGTTTATATATATATAATTTATATATAAAAATGACGTGGCTTTTTTACTTGTGATGTTTTGATGTGAAGTACATACAATTTACATTTTAATTGAATATGTGCAATTATCATCATGTAATTTTACATAAAACTATGCAAATTTTCTATGAACCTATGAAAATTAGATTTCACACAAAATTTGTATGAACCCATGAAGCCTAGTAAGTTTGTGATATGAAAATTATCAAAATGAAAATGCAGCAAAAAATAGTAATCCAACCTTATGTATTATCAAAATCATTCGTTTAAATTTGAAAAAAATTATCGATGCAAGCTTACTTGAATCCATTTTCATGTGCATTAGTGTCATGTGCATTGTTATTAGTGTCTAATATCAAAATTTGATATTCAACACTTGGTGCATATGACTACTTGAGTGCATTGTCTTTTGAATGCCCACTCCATTAATGCGACAAAGTTTATTATTGATTATGTTCCATTCCTTATTGTGTTTGATTCAATTATGTGTCTCATACCTTGAAATATTATAATTGTCTCTATAAAATCTTTTCTTGTGCATGCGTTTGTTTTTTTTCAATTTACAAGTTCACATCATGGATATGGTGAAATAACCATAAAGTAAACCATGATAAATAATTAGTTTTATATTGGTTATAAATATTCTATTATGTAACCATTCAATTTGCAACTACATACGACTTTCTATCATTCACAACTATGTTTTATCATTTTTACAAGTAATCACTGTCCTTTTAAATTTGCTATTATTTTTGTGATTATCTTACAACTACTAAATTGCACATCCTTCTATATTGACTAATTTCGTAAAATTTTCATTCAATAATATGCACTTATGTTCATTTAATCACAAAATTAATTACAACTTTATTATTTTTTATGGTGTGCCTATATTTTTTAATGTACATTAGAGTATTGTCAAGATTAAAAGTATATTTAGCTTGTATCCAATGTATATATCTTAAACATATTTAAGTTTATTTAATTCATATTCAAAATACATTAAACATATTTAGCTTTTGTTGATTGTACATTGAAAAAAATTAAATCGTTTTGATTTTATATGTTTTGTTTAAAAATATACCATGTCTATTTTAAGGTATGATCAAATTATGTTTATGACAAGGTCATATTAATATGATATAATCATCATATTAAATGAGTATTAATCATTGATAGATTATTACTATCCATTAATTGATTAAATAATATACATCATGAAATAATTCATTTAATTTAATTTTAACTAACATTAACCAATATATAATAATTGATAATTTAGTTAGTTACTTCAAAAACTTTAATTCCTTAATTACATATTAAACCATAAATCAACAAAAGAATTAATAATTATTGATGAATTAATATAAAAACATGTAATAGTTACTTGATTAAAATTATTTAGTATTTAATAATAATATTTCTCAATTTATTAATATATTAATTATTAATTACTATCAAATAAATAATTTGAATGAAAATTTAATTATTATGTGAATTAATAAGTGTAATTCAGATATTAGTTCTTTAGTTAATTTAGATAATTTTCTTTAAAATACTTAACTAAATGACTGATTTTTAATTGATCTGATTAATACAAATATATAGTTGAAATAATGAATTATCAAATGAACAATTCAGATTATTAATATCAATTTTTTTATTTGTAAATTTAGATAAATTTGTAGATCAAGGCAAATGAAATTAACCCATGCATGTGTTTGTTATATATAAGATGTTTTTATTGAAGTTTCATTTTATTGAAATTATTTTTTGCGTAATGTTTTTACTTAAATTTCATTATATTTCATGCATACCACTTATACTATATCAATCAAGATGTGATGATGATATAATACAAATAATGCAAAGTGTGTTACTATTTTTTTTAATGGTAGAATATTTCAATATCCAATTACCACTCCATCTAATGTGATGAAAATGAAAATATTGTCATAAAACATGAATTTTAAAAAGCATTAGGTTTAGTTCTTTAAAAAAATTTAAATTTAGAATTGCATTGATTTGAGTCTAAAATTTCACTCATGTGACTCTTAAAAAATACCACATAAAATGAATGCATTGAAATCTAATGAAGTTGTAATTTGAAAAATGTTTATTTATTTGTGAATTCGCATATTTGTGTAACCCTAAGTTGTTTCAATGGTCATATAATGAATAATAAATAGTGGACAATTTGTTGTTAATTGATGTTATTAAATTCAAATATATATTTTATTCTATGTCAAATTATACCAAAATATGGAAAGACTTTTATTGATATGAAATCCTAGTAATGAAAATAACTTTGAAGATTTTTGTATATTGTTATATATTATTATTATCATTTAAATGTGCTTTTGACCATTAAAATTACATAATTTGAAAGACTTCCTTGAAAACAAAATGTATTTTGTTATGTAAAAGAAATATACACTTTTGTAGTAATGTATACTCATTACATTTGTATATGATAATTTGTGACAAACAAATAATTCATTAAAATAGGTGGTGTGTACAAATTTTGAATATATAATTAATGAAAAAAAAGGTTTATGTAAATATTGCATAATGAAACATGTCATTTCATAAAAGGTATCAATAGAGATACCATAACATTTGAATGTGTTTGTGACATGGGTGGATTAATATTCAACATATTTATATTTTTATAATATTTTTATTTTTGACACATTCATCAATGCCTTGTTTAAATATTTTTTTAATGTAATTCAATATGTGTCATATCTTGCAATAACTTCATTAAAAATTGCAATATGAATGCAAGGATTAAACCACAATACAACATTAATTTATGAAATTTAGCCAATATTTTTTAGCTAAGTGAGATTTGTTAGACTTTACTTTTTTTTATTCATTAAATTCTCTCAACTACTTTATAAAACATTCACTTTTGAAAATGGCATCACTTTTATCTTGATATTTTATTCATGACATGCATTATGCCATGATTTTAACCTTTCATTCATAATCAAAGTTAGGTTAAACATAATAATCAAATCAATCCCAAATCCAATGCATATGAGAAATGAAAGCAATGAAAAATAAAAATGAAAATGAAAAGGCATTTGTGGGAGTGAAAGGTCCAAAACCCTTAACGGTCCATTTCCTCCTTTTATGGGGTTTCAAAGCTTTGAAAATATTTTAAAATATATATAATAAATTGGAGCTTAGAAACTTGTTTTTTATTGCAATAGTTAAAGAATGTTTTAATGATATTGATGTATAAGGTGGCAAATTATCTGATTTTCTTGAACACCTTGTGACACATAAAGTTCGTATGATGATCACACACTTACAATACCGATCAAAGTCTTTATTGAACATGAATTATTTTTTAATTGTTGAATATACCACCCTAAACCTTACTAACATGGAATGAGAGGCTTTGCCCATTATGTTGGGTGTGTTTCATGTTCAACATAACTTGTATATTATTTCAAAAAGAAAGTCAATTGCAAATTTGAATTGAAACAAAAGTTTGTACATGGGTTTTGCAATTCAAAGGATTTATGATTTTTGGTTAGTACTTGGACATAGTTAAAACATTTACATTTAAACACATATATTTTTAAATTGTAGACTTTTTAACTAGCTACTTCCTAGTTTGGAAAATACAACTAGGCCATGTACCTAGATATAGGGATGGGTATTGGTAAAACAATAAGGGCAAGTTTGGATAAATGATAATAGATCCTACACGTTGAGTGCCAAGTACGTGTTTTGTCTTTTTACCATATGTTCCAAACTTTATAATGTTTAGCATAATGTGCATTTTTAATAAACCACCCAATTAATGTGGTGTGTTTTTGTTGCAAACCATGACACATGTGTTGTAATGTTGTCGTCTATATGGTGTCATGCATTACTAGATCAACACCCAACACTATCAAACTAACAAAATCACATTCATGAAAGCATAATAGTTGTGACTTTAAAGTCACACCATGGGGATAAACCCCAAATATGAAAATTTTAAACCCTTGTTCACATTGAATTAGGTTCCAACAACACAACAAGCTACAAAAAAATATTATCATGTAGGAAATACCTAATGTGGACGGTGAAAACATAATTGGCTTGCTAAAGAATAAGACAATATAATGTATTACCAACTTGTAATTAACAAGGTGGAATAGACAAATGTTGTGCAATTGTAGTGAAACCTTACACTACCTTAAACAACATAGTTTTCCATGTGCTTCTTTCAATTTGTGTGCTATTAAAAATTTGCTCTAGTTGTTGCCACATGATCTTGCTTGTGGTCCCTTGCTTTGGCTCTATAATGTTAATCTTACTAAGGTTTATTTCTATGTATTTTTTTTTTTAAGAAACCAATTTTTGTATTCCCATTTTGGTATTTTTTGTAATGTTATGCCTAATAATGTTGTGAAGCTTTGCCTATTGAGTTTTACAAGTTTTGTGAAGGCTATGTTGTATGTGCAAATGTTAAATTTATCTAAAAATTTGCCTTATGATTGTTATTAATTGTAACAAAGGTCATTTTGGTAACTATTGTGACATGGTGAAATGGAACTAGGATGAAAATGTACACTTTAAACATTTTTTATATCAACAATGGGTGCTTTGATGCAAGATCAATATGTATGTCCATTCATTATCCCAAAATGTGGCATTGATGATTATGTTCATATTAAATGACGCGTCTTACAATTAACTAAATATTTAATTATATGGTTGTGGCCATGGATGTCATGTTCTAATGTCTAATGATTGGATTTGTTTCCATATTGTAATCCACATTGCAATTTATTATCTTCAAGAACACATAATGAATTAATACCTCACAAATATATATATATATATATATATATTAGTTATACCAAAAAAATGACCTAATTTTTGCTATATGTAAATTGGAAATGAAACCATGTTTTGTTTAACCCATTCTTGATGAAACAAGGTTAAAAATATAATCTTTCATGTCAAAGTTCATGATCAATATTAATCTTGTTGCATTAATACTATATGCAAAATGCACTAGTATTAAAGAAAACGAGTGCATACAAATTAAAAAGGTTGTGACATCATGACAAGACTTGTGCATCACCATGAAAATGGAGATCGAAATTGTAAAGGTTTAGTAAATATTTCTCGAATCATTTAACCTAAAGGTCAATTTTGCAAATTATCACATTGGATTCATGTGGTATATTTCTTTTGATTTGTTAAACATTGTTTTGAAGGGTGTCGAGGAGTTGGTCTTCATGAGAAGTTGCCCAACTTTATAGATTAATTTGTTTATATTGTCTTATTTTTATTCCTATTCAAAATTAAAATTTGAAAATTGGAAAACATGATCACCATGGAACCTTGTTAAACCTAACAACCAAAATGAGTGCATCTAAAAAATGCTTACATGCAAAGAGAAAACATTGTTTAACAATGACATGTTCGTGAACATACTAGAACATGTTATAGATTTAACGCCCTCATAGTACATGTTTGAATTGGTGAAAAAAATTCCACATTTCTAGTCCATACTAGCTCCAAAAGATCTTGTCCACATGAAATTATTTTGAAAACTAATACCAAGGAACTTTGACCTACATAATGTGCATGCCATAAATTTTGGCCTTTTAAACATCAACTATATCCTTCTTCTTTTTTCAAAAGCTTAATAAGATAAATATATGTTACCCATAACCCATGCTTATTTGCATAAAAAGGTATCCAATTGTGAATGCCCAAACTTAAATTCAATTTAATAAAACTTTCATTCAATATATATCCATAGTTAGCCTAGATGTAATTTTTAGGAGTAATTGTACACCCTTGATGGGTAAATCATTTGAATTTTTTTAAAAAACCAACTCAAAGGATATTAAAAAATCAAATACCCACACAACTTTGGTAGTTATGTCATGAAATGAATAGTGAATAATGCAATTTGCCATATTACCATGGAAAATATCATTTCCAATGGATGTGAACCGATGAGATGGTACTTCCAAAAAATTATTTGTTTTTAATTAACAAATTTGTCCCATTAAAAACTACTAGTGATATAGTTTTGTCAGTGTTAAATATAATATTCCATGAATAAATAAATTATGTATATATCATTAATGGGTTTTTTTCATACTCCATTAGAATGAATACCATGTAAACATACTAACTAGGACAACACTCAATCCATTATAATTCTAGAAAATAATTCCATTAAATCCACATGCAATGTTAAAACACAACACAATGGACGAAATAACATATTTTATATTTCAATAAATCATACTCTCTACAAAATGGTTATAATTGTTTAATTATCTAGCAAATTGATTTGGCACAAATCAACTACATTATGTTGTCATAATGATATGTTGCCATATCGATTTACCTATACTATCATATTGATTTGCCTACTTTGTTATCTCAACTTATTTATACATATTGATTTGCATGTATGCTTACTACTTTATATCCTTTTCCTAACAAAAACATTTTCAAATGATTAGATTTTTCAACATTTAAATTCCCAACACAATTTTTGATTAGCCATAAAAATTTGATTTTCAATTTGAATAACTACTACTATACAAAAACCAAGATCATGGATGGTGATTCCATGATTGGGGCATATCAAGATTGCCATGAAGGACATCCCTCACCTTGGGATATCCTTAGGGCATGTTAGGCCATTTCAAAACAACCTTCCAACCTCCTAAAAAAGTTTTTAAAAATCACTTTTTTTTTAAAACCTAAATTTACCTTTCCCACTCAAACAAAAATTTCCAACTTAGTGGTCTCATCTCAATGCATCCATTGTCCTTCCTTGGAACCTTGTTGTCCATTTTGTGAAGATTCTCCATTGTTCATTCATGATGAAACTCCCAAAACAAAATAATAATTTTTTTTTTCTTAAAGTGGTGTCCATCCCAATGCCCATGTTGTCACTCCTAGCACTCATTGCATTATCCCAAAATGTGACTTTTGTGACTTGGACATTATACAATTATTCCTTAAATCTAATCAAGTGAACCAATGTGTCCTACTTGATTAATAATGAGCACGATTATAGGACTAACTACAATATAACTACAATAATACTTGAATGGATTCAACATTTTGATGCGGAATAATTAAAATGCATTTTGGCACATTAAATATTATTTTTCAAAATTTTCAACATGAATGAAAAAAGAAATCATTTTTCATCCATTTTAATGCACATTAGTCATTTGCTACATTTTTTGGTTCTTACTTGCGTGTGCCTTTACATGAATTATTGTTTGCAAATTGTGAAGTCTTTGATATGCCATCAAAACATAATTGCTCCTATGTTTATATGAAATAGTAACAATTTTGCAAGCCATATGCACCTTGTGAGAAATATATGTATTTTTCATGATATAAGCATTATTTCTACAATAGAAAAAAAACAAGATTACCCTTAAATTACCTATTGGGAATTTGAAGAAAATAATTCAAGCTAGTGGTTAATTAACGGGGATAATAAAAATGATGATCAATTACCATTTCCTTATAAAAACTTGTGGAATAGGGTTATTGATATACTAAATATATATTCATAAGAGCCAAATGCATAAATAGGTTGGTAATAATCCCAAGGATAAAATATGTTGCAATTATATAACAATATAAATTGTTAAATATAAATTTTAAATTACTTGATGTAATTTTTAAAGTAATTTTGATTAATGTGCAAATAAAACAATGCAAATATCATGGCATGACCTTCATGTATTTTATGTTTTTATTTTTTATGCCATGGAATGCACCTTTATGCCCAGTTATATCAAGTGCATGGTTAATAGGCTCACCCAATGACCTTTTGTTTGGCATAATCAATTAATTATTGGTGAATTTGGATAGTTCATGACATTTATTATTTTTCTAAATATCAATACACTATGTTTTGAAAAAGTGAATGCATTTTTCATCTCATTAGTTTATATCCTAAATCAAAAACATCTATGAGGACATTCCACCTATGAATTTTATCAATTTAATTTCTATTGATTCACTAGGTTGCAAATCTATTTAAAAGAAATTCAATTTTGGGTCTTTTTAAAAAGAAAACACGTTGTCAACTTAATTGAAATTTTATGAAAAAACTAGTTTCAAATACCACCATAGTGGAATCTTACAAGCATCCAAATATAAGTGAACAAGATTGACATACCTTAAAGGATTC
>Ga0116230_10006816_pt1 | contig 11279 bp, 10 predicted proteins | sample S1TSphfallax_3_FD_88678 | JGI IMG/M metagenome (GOLD analysis project Ga0116230, IMG submission 88678) | Host-associated microbial communities from peat moss isolated from Minnesota, USA - S1T2_Fd - Sphagnum fallax MG | ecosystem: Host-associated > Plants > Peat moss > Unclassified | place...
ATGTCATCGCCGCCAAGGCGGTCGCCTTCGGCGAGGCGCTGCGGCCGGATTTCCGCGCCTATCAGAAGTCCGTGGTGGAAAACGCCAAGGCGCTCTCCGCCACCCTGGTCGAGCAGGGCCTGGCCATCGTCACCGGCGGCACCGACAGCCATCTGCTGCTGGTCGACCTGCGGCCGAAACGGGTCACCGGCAAGGCCGCCGAGGCCAGCCTGGAACGGGCGCATATGACCGCCAATAAAAACGCCATCCCGTTCGATCCGGAAAAACCCTTCATCACCTCCGGCGTCCGCCTCGGCACGCCGGCCGCCACCACCCGCGGCTTCGGCGTCAAGGAATTTCAGGAAGTCGGCGTGATGATCGGCGAAGTGCTGGACGGCCTGGCCAAATCCAATGACGGCGGCAACGAAACGGTCGAACACGCCGTCGGCCTGCGGGCCAAGGCGCTCTGCGCCCGCTTCCCGATTTACGGCTAAGCCAGAGCCATGCGCTGTCCCTTTTGCGGCGAAGCGGATACGCAAGTAAAGGACAGCCGCCCGACCGAGGATAGCAGCGCCATCCGCCGCCGCCGCTTCTGCGGCAGTTGCAGCCAGCGTTTCACCACCATCGAGCGCGTGCAGTTGCGCGAGCTCACCGTCCTGAAAACCGATGCCCGCCGCGTCGCTTTCGACCGCGACAAGCTCGCCCGCTCGGTCCGGATTGCGCTGAACAAGCGGCCGGTGGACGAGGAGCGCATCGAGCGCATCGTCAACGGCATCGTCCGGCAGCTGGAAGCCAGCGGCGAGACCGATGTGAAATCCGACGATATCGGCAAGCTGGTGATGGAAACCCTGAAGGAAGTGGACACCGTGGCCTATGTCCGCTTCGCCTCGGTCTATCGCGATTTCCGCGAGGCCAAGGATTTCGAAGCCTTTCTCGGCCTGATGGGCGATCCCAAACGCGCCGGCCCCGATGACTGACCCGGCAACCGATGCCCGGCATATGCGCGCCGCCATCACCCTGGCCAGGCGCGGCCTTGGAGACACCGCACCCAACCCGTCGGTCGGCTGCGTCATCGTCAAGGACGGCGCCGTCATCGGCCGCGGGCGCACCGCCGCCGGCGGCCGGCCGCACGCGGAAACCGCGGCGCTGCTGATGGCGGGCGATGCCGCCAAGGCCGCCACCGCCTATGTCTCGCTGGAGCCTTGCTCGCATACCGGCAAAACCCCGCCTTGCGCCAATGCGCTGATCGCCGCCGGGATCGCCCGGGTGGTGATCGGCGCCCGCGATCCGAACCCGAAGGTGAACGGGCAGGGGGTGGCAATGCTGCGGGCCGCCGGCATCGAGGTTGTCGAGGACGTGCTGAACGCCGAGGCCCGGGCGGTGATCAGCGGCTTTGCCATGGTGCAAACCGCCGGCCGGCCTTTGGTCCGGCTGAAGCTCGCCTCGACCCTGGATGGCCGGATCGCCACCCGCACCAAGGCCAGCCAATGGCTGACCGGCGAGGCCGCGCGCCGCGCCGCCCACGCCATCCGCGGCCGCCACGACGCGGTGCTGGTCGGCGTCGGCACCGTGCTGGCCGATGACCCGGAACTCACCTGCCGGATCGACGGCTTTCGCAGCGCCCCGCTGGTGCGGATCGTCGTCGACAGCCATTTGCGGACCCCGTTATTGTCAAAGCTGGTCAACAGCGCGCGGCAAACCCCGCTCTGGCTGCTGCACCGCGACGGCGCCGACCCGGCACGCAAACAGGCCTTGGCCGATGCCGGCGTCGCATTATTGGAAGTGCCCGGCGGCGCGACCGGCGTCGACCTGCCGGCCGCCTTGCGGGCATTGGCGAAAGCCGGCCTCACCCGAATTCTGGCGGAAGGTGGCGCCAGCCTTGCGGCGGCATTGCTGCGCGGCCATCTGGTGGACCGGCTGGCCTGGTTTCATGCACCCGCCATCATCGGCGGCGATGGCTGGCCGGCGGCGCAGGCCTTCGGCGTGACCGAGCTTTCGGACATGCCGCGATTCACGCTATTGGCGCAGGAGCAATGGGGAGATGATCTATTGAGTACGTTCACAGCCGGGCCGAATCCTAAGGTGGCCGCATAATGTTCACAGGTCTAATCACCGGCGTCGGCACCGTCCGCGAGGTCTCGACCGTCGGCGACGGCAAGGATGCCCGCTTCGTCATCGCGGTGCCCACAGATAATCCGGAATGGTCGAACATCGCCGGCGCCAAGCTCGGCGCCTCGATCGCCTGCTCCGGCTGCTGCCTGACCGTCATCGAGCGTGGCGAGGATGACTTCACGGTCGAGGTTTCGGCCGAAACCCTGGCCTTCACCACCCTCGGCGCCTGGCAACCTGGCTCGCTGATCAACCTCGAAGCCTCGCTGCGGCTGGGCGACGAGATCGGCGGACATCTGGTCTCCGGCCATGTCGACGGGCTCGCCACGGTGGCCAGCGCCACCCCGGAGAACGGTTCCACCCGCTGGCGTTTCGTGGTGCCCGCCGGGCTTGCCCGGTTCATCGCGCCGAAAGGCAGCATCGCGATCAACGGTGTTTCGCTGACCGTCAACGAAGTCGAAGACCTTCAAGACGGCTCGGATGCAACCGAATTCGGCGTCAATATCATTCCGCATACCGCCGCGCATACCAATTTCTCGGCCCTGCGGCCGGGCGACCAGGTGAATATCGAAATCGACATGCTGGCCCGCTACGTGGCCCGGCTGCAGAGCTTTCCGCAGGCGCAAAAGCGCCCTATTTGATGTTTAATCGGCCATCAGCCGCGGTTGCGGTGGTGAGAGGATGGCGCTTGAGGAGTTTTCCCGATGGACGGGTTGAAGACGACGTTAAAATCTGCCGGCCTGCACGACTATATCAGCTCCGCGGCCGAAATCATCGACGAGGCCCGGGCCGGACGCATCTTCATCCTGGTCGATGACGAGGACCGGGAAAACGAGGGTGACCTGATCATTCCGGCGCAATTCGCCACGCCGGATGCCGTCAACTTCATGGCCAAGCATGCGCGCGGCTTGATCTGCCTGGCGATGACCAAAAGCCGCTGCGAGCGGCTGGGGCTATCGATGATGGCGCAGGCCAATGGCTCGCGGCACGAAACCGCCTTCACCGTATCGATCGAGGCCAAGGAAGGGGTAAGCACCGGCATTTCCGCCGCCGACCGGGCCCGCACCATTTCGGTTGCGATCAACTCGGAGATGGGGCGGGAGGATATCGTCACCCCCGGCCATGTCTTCCCGCTGATGGCGCGTGACGGCGGCACGCTGGTCCGCGCCGGCCATACCGAAGCCGCGGTCGATATCGCCCGGCTCGCCGGCCTCACGCCGGCTGGCGTGATCTGCGAGATCATGAACGATGACGGCACCATGGCGCGGCTGCCGGATCTGGTTGCCTTCGCGCAACGGCATAATCTCAAGCTCGGCACCATCGCCGATTTGATCGCGCATCGGCGCCGCACCGAAAAACTGGTCAAGCGGGGCGAGCAGGGCATCCATATCACCCCGCAGGGCGAGCAATGGCGGATCATCGCCTTTCAAAACCTGGTCGATCAGGTGGAACACGTGGCCTTCGTTCTGGGCGATCTTTCCGACCACGCGCCGGTGCTGGTGCGCATGCACGCAATCGATACGATCAGCGACATCATGGGCGGCAGCCATCTCTCCAGCCTGCGCGGCGCGCTGCGCATGCTGTCGGGCGAAAAGCGCGGCGTGGTCGTGCTGATCCGCGAATCCCGGCCGAACGCGGTATCGGAACGCATTCACCAGATGATGCATTCAAGCAAATCCGAACCGGCTTTGCGCGATTACGGCATCGGCGCGCAAATCCTGGTGGATCTCGGCGTCAAGGACATGGTTCTGCTCTCCAATCACGAGCGCACGATCGTCGGCCTTGAAGGCTATGGCTTGAATGTCGTCGAGCAGCGAAAAATCGAAATCTCGGATGAAGACAAGGTATTGCGGCTGTGAGCACGGCTGATGCGCCATTGCCGGTCGCCCCGGCGGTGCCCGGCGACCCGCCTGCCATTCTGCTGATCCGCGCCCCCTATTACCGCGACGTGGTCGACGGCATGACCGCCTCGGCCGAGGCAATCTTGGCGGAGGTTGGCGCCAGCGTTGTCAAAATCGACGTCGCGGGCGCCTTTGAATTGCCGCAGGCCCTGCGCATTGCGCTGCGCGGCAAGCAACGTTTCGACGGCTTTCTGGCGCTGGGCTGCGTCGTCCGCGGCGAGACCGATCATTACGAGTTCATCTGCAATACCGCGATGGACGGCTTGATGCATGTGGCGTTGCAATACGGCATCTGCCTCGGCACGGCGCTGCTGACCGTCGATACCATCGCGCAGGCGCAAGCCCGTTCGCGCGAGACCGGCGACAATAAGGGCGGCGAAGCGGCGGTTGCGTGTTTGAAGCAGATCGCCATTGCCCGGCATCTGGAAGCGGTATGAACGCCAAGGCCAAGCAGCCCGGCGAAAATACCCGACCCCGCACGCTCTCCCGCGTCGCCGCGGTGCAGGCGCTGTTTCAAAGCGAGCAGAGCAGCCAGAGTGCGGAGACGGTGATCGACCAATTCGTCCGGCACCGGTTCGGGGATGTTCCGGGCCATGGCGGGCTGGAAGAAGGCCACGTGACCGAGGCGCAAATTCCGCTCTTTGCCCGCATCGTCCGTACCGCAACCCTGCAGCAGGACACGCTGGACGCCATGCTGGTGAGCGCGCTGCCGGAAACCTGGCCGCTCGAGCGGATCGACCCGGTGCTGCGGGCATTGATGCGCGCCGGCGCCGGCGAATTATGGATGGCCGACGGGCCGCCGGCGAAAGTCGTGATCAACGAATATCTTGACGTGGCGCACGGTTTCTTCTCGGGCGATGAAGCCCGGCTGGCCAATGGCGTGCTGGACAAGGTCGCACATCTGCTGCGCCCGGCCGAGTTCAGCGCCGTCCCCCAAAGTTAGGGCGCGTTTCCATGAGCGATGAATTCTCGCGGATCGAGCGCTACTTCGCACCCCTGGCCGGCGTCGAGGGACTTGGGTTGAAGGATGACGCGGCCGTGCTGCAGCCACCGCCCGGCCGCGAGATCGTCCTGACCGTCGATCAGATGATCGAGGATGTGCATTTTCTCGCCCATGACGCGCCGGATTTCATCGCCCGCAAATTGCTGCGCCGGAACCTGTCGGATCTGGCGGCGATGGGGGCGCAGCCTCTGGGCTATCTGCTGACCACGGCGCTGCCGCAATCGGTGAGCGATGAATGGCTGCGGCTTTTCGCCAAAGGCCTGCAGGCCGACCAGCAGGAATTCGGCTGCAAATTATTCGGTGGCGACAGCTCCTCCAGCCGCAACGCAATTTCTCTTACCGCAACCTTCATCGGCCATGTCGCGCCGGGGACCGCCCTGCGCCGCGACCGCGCCCGGCCGGGGGACGAAATCTGGGTTACCGGCACCATCGGCGATGCGGCTTTGGGCCTGCGCGCGCGGCGCGGCTTGCTGCAGGATGTCTCGCAGTTTTTAACCCTGCGCTCGCTGCTGCCGACCCCGCGCCTGGGCTTGCCACTCGCCAACATCGCCAATGCCGCGATCGATATTTCCGACGGCCTGCTGCAGGATCTCGGGCATATCTGCCGGGCGAGCGGCGTCGATGCGATGATCTCAAGCCAGCTTGTCCCGGTCTCAAAGCAGGTCGCGATTTTTGGCGACACGATGCTGCAGGCGCGGCTGACCGAGGGCGATGATTACGAACTGCTGCTGGCCGTGCCGCCGGAAAAAGCGGACGCCCTCATCGCGGCCTGCGCGAAGCTGCAAATCACCAAAATCGGTGTTTTCAAAAGCGGCACCGGCCAGGTCGAAGTACAGGACGCCGCAGGAAAAATCCTGCAATTCAGCAAACCTGGCTGGACCCATTTCTGAACCGCCTTTGCGAACGCCGCCCACACGCCTCTCTCATCCTTGCCTGATGGCAATTAGCCAGACTTTGACCGACCAAAAACCGTGATGCCGGCACAAGCCGGCATCCACGTCTTTTTCTTCAACGCGGTGCAGTGGGATGCCAAAGTCGTGGATGCCGGCCCGCGCCGGCATCACGCGCAACGGTTGGCACCACTACCCCACGCCCATCCGCACCTGCGGCACCTCATTAGGCACCGGCGGCGGTATTTCCTGGGGTCCCGGCGGCAGCTCGATCGGCGGACGGTCCGGCAGCGGATCGTTCGGCGGCTCCACAATCGGCGGCGGCGGGGTTGTCTCCGGACCCGGCGCCGGCGGGTCGATCGGCGGCCCGGGCGGGCTTGGCACCGGGGCAGGGGGCTGCTCCGCCGCCGCCCGCCGGAAAAATCGCCTACGGCGCCCGGGGGCTTTCCGTTCAACCTGGCTGTCGTGGATGATCTGGTGAATGAATTGCATTTTCCTGATCACCGGTTCGGACAAAATGAACGGATACAAATCCGAATAGCCCATGCTGCGATTGAGATTGTTCAACGCAAAGGTCAGCGGCAGCCAGGCCGCGATCAGCGGCGCTATAGAGCCCGCATGATGCGGGTCGAAATCGAGATCGGCATGCAGCGCCTTATGCTTGGTCGCCATCGGATGGATGCGCAGGCCAAAGGTGCTGGCGGTTTCCAGCGTATCCACGATATGCAGATAATGCGCCCAGGTCTCGGCAAAATCCTCCCAGGGATGGGCGCTGGCATAGGCTGATATAAAATTCGCTTGCCAATCCGGCGGCGCGCCTTGCGCGTAATGCAGCTGCAGCGCGGCGGCGTAATCCTGCGTCTCGTCGCCGAACATGGCGCGATATTCCTGCTGCCTGCCGGCATCGCGCACCAGCCGGTCCCAGAAATAATGCCCCACCTCATGCCGGAAATGGCCAAGCAATGTGCGATAGGGCTCACCCATCGAATTGCGCAGCTGCTCGCGATAGGCGTCATCGGCCTCGTTCAGGTTGATCGTGATCAGCCCCGCCTGGTGGCCGGTCAGCACGGCCGATTGCGCCGGATCATCGATCAGGAAGTCGAATGCCAGTCCGTGCTCCGGATCATCGCTGAGATTTCTCAGCGGCAGTTTCAGCGCGATCAGCGAATAGAACAGCCGATGCTTGGCGATTTCCATCTGCCGCCAGCGCAGCAGGCTGGTCTCGATCGACAGATCCGGAATGGTGTGATTATGCCGGCAGGCCAGGCAGAATTTGGATTCCTGATCCGCCGCGATCAGCCAATTGCAGGCGTCAAACCGGATGTTGTCGCAATAGCGGACCAGCGGGCGCTTGCGGGTGAGGGCGACGTAATTCCCGCCATCGGCCTCGAGCGCCGCCAGCTCGCCGGTCACCGGCAAATAGCCGAGCGGCAGCCCGCAGGTCCCGCAAAACCGATTCTCGAAATAGATGGCCTGCCCGCAAGCCTGACATTTGAATAGCCGCATCGTCGCTCCGAATGATCCCTGCTCGACAGAATAAAGCCGGCGCGATTCCCGATTGAGCGGAAAACGCGCTGGCACGGATATTGGGATCAAGCCGCAATTAGCGAGTGAAATTTGTGCCAGAAATGAAAAAGCCGCCGGTGTCGCATGACGCGCAACCGGGCGGCTTCAATCGGCAAAACGCCGCCGCCGCGATTAAAACCGCGGCCGGCGAGCAGGCCTATTTGATCTTGGCTTCCTTGAACTTCACGTGCTTGCGCACGACCGGGTCATACTTGTTCAATTCCAGCTTTGTGGTCTGGGCGCGCGCATTCTTCTTGGTCACATAGAAGTAACCGGTATCCGCGGTCGAGATCAGCTTGATTTGAACGACGTTTGACTTAGCCATAATAAATTCTCCAGTAGCGCGCCGTATGCCCCGAAGCAGCCGCCGCGGTCAACCCCTGCGCTTAATGCAGCAAAGCCGCCGCATAGGCGCCAGGCGTTGCCATCAGGAACCGGGCCGCGGAAATATCGAGATCACCGCCAATATCGGCCGGGCAGGTGTCGCGGATCGCCAGAATGGCATCGATTGGCATCGGCGCCCGGCCGGCTCGCGCCGCGCTGTCGGCTTGGGCCATCAGGTTTGCGCCGTTGCGCAGCGCGTTCAACTGGGCGCTGAGATTTTGCGCGCCGAGGCTGGTGCAAACTTGCGGGATGACGCCCAAGGTCTGCAGCGGCCAGCCACGCGGCGCCAGCACCCGGCTCCAGGTGATGAACAGCTCGCCGCCATCGGGCAAAATGGTGACCGCCTGCACCAGGCCCTTGCCGAGGGTGGCGCTGCCAACCACTACAGCCCGGCGGTTATCGGCCAAGGAAGCGGCCAATATCTCGGCCGCGCTCGCGGTCTGCCCATCGACCAGCACAACGATCGGCAGACCGGCGGTGATGTCACTGCCCTCGGCAGTAAATTTCTGGTCCGCATCCGGATCACGGCCCGCCGCTTCGGCAATCATTCCCGAAGGCAGCAGGGTATCGGCAATCAGCACCGCCTGCCGCAGCACGCCGCCGCGATTGCCGCGCAGGTCGATCACCAGGCCGGAAGGTGCGGGGGTCTGGCCCAGCCCGGTCACCAAGGCCGCGGAAAACTGGTCGCTGGTGCCTTTGTTGAAGCCGGTAATCCGCAGCGCGAGAAAACCCTGCGCCGCCGGATTTGCCGTGAAAATCTCAGGAAACACGGTTTGCGGCGGCACGAAAGCGCGGGTCAGCACCACATTGCCGGCCGGGGTATCGCCGGTCGGATCTTCCACGCGCAAAGTGACGGTCGAGCCCAGAATGCCGTCCAGATTGGCGTTCAGCTGGGCGAGTTCACCGGGATAAGCCGGCCGCCCGTCAATCGCCAGCACCAGGGCTCCCGGCGATAACCCGGCTTCCGAAGCCGGGCTGTCGGGCGCCACACTGGCGATCACCACATAATTGCCCTGCCGCCCCAAGGTCAGGCCGGAGCCGGCAATCCCGGTGATCATCAACTGGTCCTGAGCCGCCTGCAAAGGCGGCTCGTAGCGCGAGTAAGGATCGAAATGGTTGAACAGCTCATCGAAAAAACTGCTGATCAGCCCCTGCGTTCCGGCCTGCTGCAGCGCCGGTGACGCAGCGTAACCGGCCGCCGCCACCGCCGCCGCCGCCGCCCCCCAGGCTTTGGCGTCATCCGGCGCCGGCGCCGGCGCCGCGATCAGCAACCGGTCCGGGCTGTAGAGCCGGATCTGGTCATCCTGCAGCGTCGCATTCAAATCGGGGTCCAGGGCGGTAAGCCCTTGCAGCCCCCAGACGGTCATCTGCGGAATGCTCAGCTGTTGCAGCGAGCGCGGCGCGATATAACCCAAGGCCGCCGCCCAGACCGAGGCCGCCGTCGCGGCATCAAACCCGGCCGACGCCGCCCCGGTGGCCGCCGCAGCCCGTTGCGACAGCATGCCCGCCGGTAGAATGACGCAGATTAGCAACAGTAGCGCAGACCGACTCACCGCCGTCGTTTCGACTTCGATCTGCGTTGCCCAACGGCCTCATCCGCCGCCGGTTTGGGTTGCTTCTTTGGCGAGAAAACCCGCACCGGCTGCGATGAGGCGCCGGTGAGGACGTTAAAAATCAGGCCGCCGGTCACTGGCCTGGCTTCCGCCAGCCGAACCTCGACAGTCTGCGCCAGTTGGAAGCTGAGCCGCGTGCGTTTGCCGAGCAGGCGCTTGCCGGCCTCCTCAAACACCCAAAAGTCATCCGGCAAACTTGCCATAGGCGCGAATCCACTAGCCCCCGTTTCCGGCAGAGTGACGAATAAGCCGAACTTCGTCACGCCGGAAATGCGGGCCTCGAACAACTCTCCGACTCGGTGTTGCAAATACAGCGCAAGATAACGGTCGTTCGAATCCCGTTCCGCCAAGGTGGCCCGGCGTTCCGTCGCCGTGATGTGTTCGGCGGCCGCTTCAAACCGCGCCGCTTCGTCCTCCGCAAGCCCGTCCTTGCCCAGCTTCAGTCCGGAAATCAGCGCCCGATGCACCAGCAAATCCGCATAGCGGCGGATCGGCGAGGTGAAATGCGCGTATTTGGTCAGCGCCAAGCCAAAATGGCCGAGATTATCCGGGCTGTACTCGGCCTGGCTCTGGCTGCGCAGCACCGTCTCATTGACCAGCATCGCCTTGTCGGTGCCCGCCACCATTTGCAGAATCCGGTCCAGGTCGCGCGGGTGCAGCTGGTCGCCGGGCGGCAGCGAGATCTCCAGCGTCGAGAGAAAACTCCGCAGATTCTGGATTTTCTCCGGGCTCGGCGGTGCGTGCACGCGATACATGCAAGGCCGGCCCAGTTTCTCCAGCTCCTGCGCCGCCGCGACATTCGCCAGGATCATGAATTCCTCGATCAGCCGGTGACTGTCCAGCCGCGGCCGCGGCGAGATTTTCAGAATCTGCCCGTCCAGTCCCAGCTCCACCTTGCGCTCCGGCAAATCCAGATCGAGCGTGCCGCGCTGCTGCCGGGCCGCCAGCAAAGCCCGATAGGCCGCATATAGCGACGCAAATTGCGCCGCATCCGCATCATGCGCTGCCTGCACCTGCTCATAGGTCAGCCGCGCCGCCGAGCGCATCAATCCGCGGCCGAATCGATGGCTCAGCTTCTGCCCGTTGCGGTCGATATGCATCTCGACGAACAGGCAGCCGCGATCCTCATCCGGCTTCAAGCTGCACCAGCCATTGGACAGCGCCTCGGGCAGCATCGGCACCACCCGATCCGGAAAATAGCAGGAATTGCCGCGCTCATAGGCGGATCTATCCAGGGCCGAACCCGGCTTCACGTAATGCGCGACATCGGCGATCGCGACGATCAGCCGGAACCCATCCTTTTCCGGCTCGGCAAAAACCGCATCGTCGAAATCCCGCGCATCGGCGCCATCGATCGTCACCAGCCCGACATCCCGCAAATCCACCCGCGAGCCCAATGGCGTGACGCGCGCCCGCGCCGCCTCCTTCAGCGCCGCATCCGGAAAATCGATCGGAATTTCATGCGTCGCGATCGCGATCATGCTGACCGAGCGGGCGTCGCCCACCTGGCCCAGCAGCTCGGTAATGCGCGCCGGCTTCGGCCCATAGCCGCTGCCCGGCACCGGCTCGGCCCGCACGATCTCGCCATTGGTGGCGCCCATCGGATCGGCGACATGGACCAGCCATTCGGATTTCTGCCGCCGGTCCGTGGGTTCGATCCGGCCGCCGGCACCCTCGGCGCGAAACACCCCGATGATGCTGCCGGTTTTTTCCTGCAGCCGCTGCAGCGTCCGGCCTTCATATTTATCCGGGCCGATTTTCCGCAGCCGCGCCAGCACCCGGGCGCCTGGCGCCAGCGCCGCCTGGCCGCGGGCTTCCGTTGCCATGAAAATCA
>Ga0116230_10006817_pt1 | contig 11279 bp, 9 predicted proteins | sample S1TSphfallax_3_FD_88678 | JGI IMG/M metagenome (GOLD analysis project Ga0116230, IMG submission 88678) | Host-associated microbial communities from peat moss isolated from Minnesota, USA - S1T2_Fd - Sphagnum fallax MG | ecosystem: Host-associated > Plants > Peat moss > Unclassified | place: USA...
CGGCATCCAGCGCCGGTGCGAACAGGTCTGCCCGTTCGACCACCCACAGCACTTGGCCGGGGTGGCGGGCGAGGACACCGGCGATCAGCAACGCCCCTGAAGCGCCGTGTTCGACATCGGGGCCACCACCCAAGACCTCGTGCAGCGCGCCCAGGGCCAGACCGCCGCCCGGCAGGCGTGTGTCGACTGCCCCGATGCCGAACGGGATCACCGGACGATCCGCGGCTTTTGACGGCTGCCCCAGGCGACCGATCCGCGCCTTGAGATCATCAAGGAGGGCGATTGTTGCTCTGGCTTGCTCCATGCTCCCTCCCGCTCCAGCGTTTACGAGGGCGCGAACGTATAGTGAACATGTCGGGCGCACGGAAGCTGAATCTGGTCCTATCCGCGTCATGATTCGGAAAGATAAGCCGACTCAAAGCCTTGGAATGATTCGTGAAGTTTGCACCTGAGCAGCCCGAGCTGAGGCGCCTCGGTGCCGCGTTGCCAACAGGAATCCTATCGGGCGACCGGGATGCCGCGCTTGTTGCGGTGGGCTTCTCGCACCGGCCCGACCAAAGAGGGGGATGGCCCGCGCGGGACGCGGCCGGTTTCCAAAGAACTGGAACGCGAGGCGGAGGCTCGTCAGAGGTCGGCCGACCCGCTCATGGCCCTCAGCCCGGACGGACGACGTCCGATGATTTGGCCATCCTGGCGGACCACCTCCAGGGCCGCCGGCATGCGGCGGTCAGACCGCGAGGCCGCCTTCATCCTTCTTCCCGCCTCTGGCGACGATGATCAGGGCATCATCGGGGAGGGGGCGCTGGAGTGCCAGAGCTTCCGGCGCCGGCGCCGTCATCCAGAGGTCGACCTCCGCCTCCGTCCTGAGAATGACCGGCATTGCCTTGGGGTGGAATGCCTTGACCAGCGTGTTCGGCTCGGTGGTGAGAAACGCGAAGATGTCGTTGGTCGTCTCGCCCTCCTTCACCTTCCGCACCGAGGTCCAGCGCGTCCAGATGCCGGCGAAAAACGCGAGCGGGCGCGTTTCGTCGAGGGCGAACCAGATCGGCGGCCGCGACCCATCGGGCATCTGCTCGTTTTCGGCGAAGCTGGTGAAGGGCACCACGCACCTGCTCTCCACCCCGAGCCATCGCCGCCAGTGGGGGGATGCGACATTGCGGACATTGGTGACACCGGGATCGGAGTTCTTGCCCTTCACTGCAAAGACCGGTGAGGGCATGCCCCAGCGCGCCATCGTCAATTCGCGCCCCTCCGGCTGATTGCGCACGATCGGCGCCGGATAGTCGGGAAAGATGCCGGGCAGGGGAGGCAAGTTGCCTGTCCGATCGTTCATGACGCCGGCCAAAGCGCGGATTGCCTGCTGCCCCTTCGTATAGGCGAACAGATTGCACACGGAACTTCCCTCCCATGAGTTACAATGCTGCGAGCGACATCAAAATGAATTAGAAGCTCTTTCATGATCAGGATGGTGTAATTGGTCGGCGGCTGTCGACCAGAGTGGGATGCCTCGCAATCCGACTGCTCTGCGAGCTTTGTTCCCGTTGCGCGGCATGCCACTCAGTCACGATATTTTTTGTCAAAATCCTGGACTGCGCAACGGCACGCTTGGCATTACGAATCGGCGATCGCGACGAATCGGGAGTGAGCATGCAGAAAGGGCGTCTGGCTGGGCAGCCGAACGAGAGCACGGTAGACCGCCGGGCGCGACTGGCTGCGCGGTTTGTGGCTGACACGGGCCGGCAGGAAATAGCCGCGGCGGAAGCCGCGGTTGCTCAAGCCCGTCTCGGACGTGGCGATCTCGAGGCGGCCATCGCTCGGTTAGGCCGGGCGCGGTCGGCATTGGCCGACGCGCTAGCCATGCTTGGTTGACGGGCTGTGGGTATGCATTGCACCGCCGCTGACATTTCTGCCTGTGGCGTCCTGCCGCACGCCTCCAGACTGACAGCAAGCCAAAGACCACATAGAAGCCTGAATTAGGTGCGCTCCGGATACCAGATCATGATGACTGTTGCCGAACGACAGACAGGAACAGCGATTTTAAGATTACGGTAGCCGCGAGAAACGCTGTTCCTGCGTAGCTGCTTTATGCAGCGGCTAGTGCTCTCGTGGCCCTGATCGGAAGCTTCAACACTTTGCACAGGGCTGTCAGATTTGCGTCGCGAGGACGGGTCCGATCCCGCTCCCAGAAATATATGCTCGCCTGACTGACACCGACCTGCTCGGCAACCTCTGCAACGGTGAGGCCCCGGCTAAGGCGCGCAGCACGGACGTGATCGGCGAAGACAGGCTTCCGAGGCATTGTCAGTTTCTCCTCTTTCTAATTGCAAAGTCCGTCAGATAGGCGACCGTCACACATATCGCAAGGAAGGTTGCCAAATTTCTGATGTGTAAATCAAGAATAGCGAGAATTTTCATTGGTATCACTGGCGGACGGCCAGACTCGACCATCGCCGGTTTTTGGGATCTCCGTTAAATCAATGCTACTCATTTAAAACTGAGCGGCGCCTCCGCAGAGCGTCGGGTGTTGTGGCGCGAAACCGGCGGAGACAGCGCGTGAATGCCGTCTGATCCGAAAATCCCACTACCAGTGAGATCTCGGCGATCGATAGATTTGTTTCCTGAAGCAGCATGGACGCCTTTTCGAGACGAACATCACGCTGCATTTCACCAGGTGTCTTGCCCGTTTCGCGGCGGAATACCGTATGGAACTGGCTGATGCCGAGCCCCGCCGCCTTTGCCAGCGCCGCAATCGAAAGACGCGTGCCATAGCGCGCCGCCATCACGGAGAGGGCCCTTGCGATTGGGGTCTCAGGTTGCGCTGCGTCTCCTCGCAGCCGCGCGAGTAGCAGCGCAGCGAGGTGGAATTCACTGTCGGGATCAAGCCTGCCTGTCGCGAGTTCGGCGTCCGCGTAGCGCACGAGATCGCTCAATCTTCAGTCCAGCACGCGAAAGGCCGGCCCTGGGACGGCAAGCGACCCCCGAACGTCCAGCACGATGAACCGATTGGCGTCATACGCGCGGAAACTGTGTGATGTGCCACGGCTGATCACTGCCAGACGATCCGGTGACAGCATCCCATTCGTCCCGCCGACGCGACTCTCCAACCTGCCCACGACCGGCAGCACGATCTGGTCGAAATCATGGGTGTGCGTGACAAGTGCCGCGCCATAAGAGCGGAGCGACAGTCTCATGCCAAATGGACCCATTTCTTCCTCCTCAATGCCGGACGATCGGTCAATCGAACCGTAGCACCGGCCAAGACAGGGATGCTGTGCGCACCCTATCCATTCGACGGTTTGGCATGGAGATTGGCATGAGCGGCGACCGCTGGGTGCCTTCCGATTGTTTTGGGACGCTGATCGACTGGCTGACGGGGTTTCTCGCGATCCTCGCGCCCGCGGCAGGCGCGAAGAAGGATGAGCTGATATCCGTCTATCACGCGTTCGAGCAGGAGCTGAAAGTCGAGAAGCCACATCTGCTGTACCGGGATGTGCTGACCACCGGCGTCTCACGAGCCGCAGCGAAGATAGGGGTCGACCTTGCGGCCGACAATGCCGATCTGCTTGCGCCCCATTGGGGCGAGCAGTTCGTCCATCGCGGCCAAAAAGGGGGGGGCCGCGACAGGTCCGACCGACCGATCGAGGCAGGCCGGGCACCAAACGCCATTTAATCACGGATCGGCACGGCACCTCTCGCCTTTCTGCTGACCGGGGCCAACATTCACGATAGCATACCTTTCGAGAACCTGCTCGATGCCGTCCCGCCCGTCGCGGGCAAGCGCGGCAGACCCAAAAGCAGGCCCGACAAGCTGCACGCCGGCAAAGCCTACGATCACCTGCGCTGCCGACGCGCCTGCCTGCGTCGGCGCATCAAACCACGCGCCGCCCGGCGTGGCGTAGAGACCAGCCAGAATCTCGGCGGCCATCGATGGGTGATCGAACGCAGCTTCGCATAGTTCAACAAGTTCAGGCGGCTCACTATCCGCTATGAACGAAGGCCCGCCATGCATCACGCGTTCACCTCAATCGCCTGCTTGATCATCTGCCTGCGCGCATTGGCAGGACAGTTTTGAAAGGCCTTCTAAGAACCCGTGCTGCCCCGCGCCGGAACGACATGGAAGGTGGTGAACATAATCCGTTTATGTAAAAACCATATCTAACCTTACAAGTCGAGTGTAACAGTTGGGCTCGCTGGCCTAGCGCAGCACAACAGTGCCGTTCCATACTCAATATGCGCAGCAGGCTCCGTTGCATATGTAAGCTCTCCGGCTATCACAGGCGTGGCACACTGTCCGCACAAGCCGACTCTACAGTCGTTCTTCACTGATATGCCGTGCGCCTCCGCGATTTGAAGCAACGACTGGTTGCCCCGCACCCATTGACTCGATATTCCAGATCGGGAAAACACGATACGCGCCGGGCGGCAGCCGTCGGCGTTCGCTACCACGCGAGCGTCACCGAAGTTCTCGCATCTGATTTGCGCTTCAGGAACACCGAGTTCCTGGAGCCATCCGATTGCGGTACGCATGAACGAAGCCGGCCCGCAGAGATAGACCATATGGTCAGAAATATCCTCGGCTATCTTTGCGACCAGCGCCTTGTCAAGCCGGCCGACGCTATCGTGGTTGTGTCCGGCGACGTCTGAGATGAGTGGCGCGCTGAAGCGGGTGTGGAACACGACTGCCGGATGCTTGGCAGCGATTTCCGACAACAAACCGGCGAACGCCAGTTCTTCGCCGTTGCGCGCGCCATGGATAAAGGTCACCCGCCGGGGCATCAGGCTAGTACCGTTATTCGTTGTCGCGGCAATTAGCATTGCCATTATCGGCGTGATCCCGACACCTGCCGACAGAAGCAGAATCGGTGCGTCGCTGGTCTGGTCCAGAACAAAGTTGCCGCGGGGTCCCATGACATCCAGTTCCGAGCCAGGCTTCAGATTTGTGTGCATCCAGGCGGATGCACCATAATCTGAGTCCCGCTTCACGCTTATCTGATAGGTTTTCCCATTGCTGGTGGTGGAGAGGGAATAGCTGCGAAGGCGCGGCGCGACCTTACCATGGATCGGCAAACGAACGACGACGTGTTGTCCCGGCGCATGTGCCGCCACCCCCTCGCCATCGACCGGTTTCAGCACGAAAGACCTGATCGTCCGACTTTCATCCCGCACGTCAGCCACGGAAAATGGGCGGAAGACCTTGCGCAGCGCCCCGGCTTGCGCTGCCTGAATGGCAGCGAGAACTTGGTTTCTCCAGGCTGCGGATAGCTCCGGCAGCGCCGCAAGTTCAGCTAGCGCCGCCTGCGGCGTACTGGTGCTGTTGGTCACTGCATTTATTCGGCGGATGGTCCACTCGGGATGCGGGCGCTCAACCAGGACAGGCCTGTCGCCTGCCGTGAACGACCCTGGTTCCACAACGCGATAATACCAACCGCATCGGCCGCTGACGACCATCGCCTTGGGCAGACGGACGTCGTTGAACCTGATTGCCATCTTGAAGCAAGGCTTGCGGGGCTGCGAGACCTGCAGCAGAGCCGAACCGAGCCGAACGGTATCACCCACGCACACATCGCGCTCATCACAACCCGCCAGGGCCAGGTTTTCACCCAGGGAGCCTGCCACCCAGAGCGGCACAAGGTTTGGAAACTCTGCTTTCCATGCTTCGTAGTTGTCGCATGGGTAGGCATAGACGGCCTTGTCAGGGCCGCCATGCACCGACAAGTCAGCTTGCATGTCTCCCACCAGACCGAGCGCCTCAGCGTAAGCCGCGCCGTCGACAGAGTGCTTCACGAAGGCACTGGGTACGCCACTCGGCCCGAGAGGGGCCACCTTGCCGACGAATATTCCGACGAGACGAACCGGCAAAGCCGAGGATTCGAATGCGAACTTGGCGTCGTCGGCTATGTTTGACATAGACTTGCTCCTGTGCTCGCAGGTCTGCCGCAACGCATCACTTCATAAGTGCTCGTTACATGCAGAAAAAAGGGACTACGCCTGCCGGATTTCAGTCGTGGCGATCGCTGAACACGGCCTTGGGCAGGATTGCATGCACGCCCCAATTGCCGTCGACAACCTGGGTTATCCCGAAATCGACAGCCACCGACATCAGGGAGATGGCCTCGTCCTCTGTCAGTGTCTTTGTGGTCATCAGGAAGCGTCGCATTTTTCTGAATGCGTCCCGCATTGCCAGATCGATCGAGGACCGCCGAAAAATCTCCGATGGGGCACCCGGTCCCAGGTCGGCGATATAATCGGCAAAACTGAAGCCTTGCAGCACCCACTCAGTGGCCGTCTCGATCATTGGATGGTCGAGCCTTTCCAAGGCGGACCCCGCGAGTGCGCCCTGCTTGTGCAGGATCAATTGGAACGTTCCGGTCAACGAGCATTCGATCGCAGTGCCGCACAATTCCGAGTCGCCCTGACTCGCGTGTGGATCGCCGGCGGAGAGCAGCGCGCCCTCCACCGCGACGGGAAAAAAGGCGCTCGCGCCGGCACCCAGCCGCCAATTGTCCATGTTGCCGCCAAAATATGTTGGCGGGGTCGAACTAACATAACCGGCTTCCCGCGGTGCCACGGCCATGACGCCGAAATGGGGACGTATCGGAATGCGAACGCCGCGCAGCACATTCCAGTCGCGTTGCGTCGTTGCGTGATCGACCAGGACTCCGGGATAGTCGATTGTTGCATGCACGCGGCCGGATGGATCTGTCTGCGGTGTCCAACGAAAGCTGTAGGCCGCACGCGCCCAGTTTTGTACCTGTTCACTGTCAATTTCGTAGATGGTCACGACTTCGCGTGGCCGGTCGCCTGTAATCAGATCATTGTAGTGATACCCCCAGTTGGCAGCCGCGTTGCTGCCGAAGGTTTTGCCGGGAAAGGCAGGATTGGCTGCAGGGCGCGGCTTCACCTCCAGAACGCGCACTTCCAGGACGTCGCCGGGCATGGCGCCAGCTACGTGTATCGGCCCGGTACAGATATGTACTCCGATCCCACCGCCTGGCCCCAGCGCCGCGTCGTCTGGCCCGGCGCCGCGGCGTTCGATCGCTTTGTGGTTACGGGTCCAGCGAAAGACACTTTCCGCGCCGGGATCGCCCATGATCATCCGCTCGGCATCGTCGCCCGCATGATGCGTCAGGGTCTCGACCGTTATGAAGTCCCCGGATTCAACAAACGCCTGCGGCTTCAGATCGCGGCTGAAGAAGCCCCAATGGACGGTCTGGTCGGTGGCGGGCAGGTAATGGTAGCGCGTGCGTCGGCCATTGATGCCCGCGGCGTCCGGCATCGCCGCGGCACCGGACCGCAGGGCGGCGCCGGCGAGCGCCGGGCTGAAGCCGCGCCGTTCCCGATCCAGTTCCGCCAAGAGCGCGGAACGATGCGTGCGGAACGCCGCACAGTTCGGATCGTCACCCTGGCACATGAGTTCTCTCCCGCGCACGCGGTCGTGGCTGGTTTGGGGCCACCCGTCGCAGGGATAAGTCGCATGGCGAGGCCGCCCACCGTTTGGCCGTGACGGCCGCAGTTCTTGCGGATTGTGTCGGGCTATCCGTGAAACGCACAATTTCTGAGCAAAAACCGCGCGAATGATGGGCAAATCGTCGAGTGGCGCGATTCGCTATCCCTCGAACAGGCGCTTGCGAACAATGGCGTGCATGCCCCAGTTTCCGTCGACGACCTGGGTGACACCGAAATCGACGGCAACCGACAGCAAGGAGATCGCCTCGTCTTCGCTTAGTCCCTGGCGCACCATCAGGAAGCGCCGTGCCTTGCGAAATGCGTCCTGCATCGCCAGGTCAAGGGTGGATTTCTTGTAGACTTCGCTTTGCGCCTTTTCGCCAAATTCCGCGAGGTGGTTGGGGTGGCTGAAGCCTTGGATCACCCACTCCTCCGGCGTTTCGATCAGGGGATAAGTGAGGTCGCCAAGGTGGCTGGGCAGGTCGCGGCGCCGGTGCAGAACAAGTTGGAACGTGCCGGTGAGGGAGCATTCGATGGCGGTGCCGCAAAGCTCTGCGTCGCCTTGCGAGGCGTGCGGGTCACCAACGGACAGCAATCCCCCCGGCACGGCGACCGGCAAGAACACGCTGGCGCCCGCACCCAAGCGCCAGTTGTCGATATTGCCACCGAAGTAGGAAGGAGGCACAGAGTCGAGCAGCGCGGAATGTCCCGGGGCCAGCGCCACCACGCCGAAATGAGGGCGCACCGGGATGTGGATGCCGGGGAGGATGCCGTGCCGCTCGTTGATGCTGGCACGATTTATCGGTACGCCGGGGTAGTCGTAGGTTGCGTGGATCACGCCCGCCGGGTCGGTTTGCGGTGTCCAACGATAGTTGTATACGCCACGCGCGCAGGCGCCGCCGTGACAGTTTGCGATCTCATAGATGGTGATGACCTCGCGCGGCTTCGGTTCGGTCAGCAGTTCGCGGTAATGGTAGCCCCACCAGGTTGCGGCATTGCTGCCGAAACTGCGCCCTTGAAAGTCGTCGCTGCGGCTGATGCGAGGCGCGATGTCGAGCACGCGAATTTCCAGCACATCGCCCGGCGCGGCACCCTGGACAGCGACCGGCCCCGTGCAGACATGCACCCCGAACCCTTCGCCCGCGCCCCGGCCCAGGATGGAGGCATCCATAGGGCCGGCTCCGCGGCGGTCGATGTTCTTCCTGGCGGAAGTCCAGCCAAACACGTCTTCCGCGCCCGGATCGCCCGCAATCATCCGGGCATGGTCATCAGTGGCGTGGTGCGTCAGCGTCTCGATAGTCACGATGTCGCCTGGCGCTACGGTCAGCACCGGGGCCAGGAAGCGGCTGAAATACCCCCAATGGACGGTGCGCGACGTAGCGGGCAGATAGTGCTGCTGCGGCTCGCGCGAGGGTGTCCCAGAATCGCGGGAAAGACGCGTGGAGGCGGTCCCGCCGGCGATACGTGAATTAAGCCGGTCCATGGCTCCCGCGCTTGGCGGCAGCGGGCCGGGTGCGCCGCGATGTTCTCTCTGCGTGTCGCGCGCACTCGGCGCGGCGCTCCGCCAAACGCGAGGTGAGACGCCGAAGCGTTCCTGAAACGCCCGACTGAATCCGGCAGCGTCAAGAAACCCCCAACGGGCACCGATAGTGCTTATCCCAAGCGTCGCATCCGCCGGGTTACGTAAATCTTCGCTGCAGCGATCCAGCCGCCGATTGCGCAGATACGTCTTAAAACTTTGCCCGGCTGCCGCGAACGCTTTGGCGGCCATCCGTGGCGACACGCTTTGCTCGTCGGCGATCATGTCGATCGTCAGATCCGGATCGGCCAGCCGCAATTCCGCCGCTTGGCATAGTCGCTGGAAAATCGCGTCCTGGTAATAGGTGCGCGCCTGCGCGGCCTGCGCGGGAAGGTCTGCAGCCAACGCGGTCGCGACCAGCTCCGATACGGTGATCTCGATTGGACGAAGCTGATCAGGCGTCAGCGTGCCGATCACACGCCCTATCGAGGCCAGCAATGCACCGAGAACGTCGCCCATTCCGGCCCCGCCACGCAAAACGCCGCCCGACGCGGGCAGCGCCCGAGCCAGACGGGCACCAAGCGCCAGTTTGGGCAAATGAACGAAGACCGCATTGAATTGTCCCGCGAAGGCCATCATCGTGCGCGCGGCAGTGGAGCCGTAGCACGTATCGCCGGCAGCCACGTCGCCAGCGGGCGCTCGCAGCGTGGCTCGTCCGTCCACGATATGGGCCACCCACACGCCTTCCGCACGCGGGCCACCAGTGCAAGTGAAACTCTGCGCCCCGCCGGTCAGCCGCGCGAACTGAATTCCTCGGCTGGTCTCATGCATCACCAACGTGCCGAGCCACGCGGGTTCGCACGGCGGCTCCCCGGCTTCGATGGGCAGTTGGCCCAGCGCCGCGGCCCACGCGGACGAGCGCTGATCGACTGGATAAGATTCCGTCGAAAAACGGCGGACGTCGAGGCCTGCCTCGTTCAGCGGCGCCGACACGCCGGAATGGTCCCGCTGCTGGCTGAGTGTATTGCCTGGGTGGCCATGGTCGCTTCTACCTCAGCAGGTTGCACGGATCGTCTCGCGGAACCCAGGTCCGGCGCAAGTGCCACGCGGCAATACGGCCGTCCCACTGTCCTGTTGCAGACGCGGGCGCCCAATCTTTCAGCGGCGACTGCTCGGATCCATCGAGAATCGCCTAGAAATTGGGCGGCTCTACCTCAGTCTGCAATGTTTTGCCAAATTATCGGTTCCGGAGGGCCAAACCCCTGATGGTGGCTTGCTGGCATGGTTGCGTTGTCCGGCGACGGAAATGGCCTTTCACCAGGAGCGTGGCTCCCACCATCCGCAAGGAGACGACCATGGATGACAGAATGATCTCGCGTCGCAGGCTGATGGCGAGCGTGGCGGCCACAGGTGCGGTCGCGCTCGTCTCCGGCGCACGGCAGGCGCGCGCAGCTTCGGTGACGGTCGGCATCATCTATGTCGGGCCGCGGGACGATTTTGGCTGGAATCAGTCGCATGCCGTGGCAGCCGAGGAACTGAAGAAGGTCCCCGGCATCGAGGTGGTGGAGGAAGAGAATGTCGCTGAGACGGTGGCCGTCCAAAAGACGATGGAGTCGATGATCCGCGAGGATGGTGCGTCACTCATCCTGCCGACGGCATTCGGTTACTTCGACCCCTTCATGCTGGAGACGGCGCGGAAATTTCCCGACGTGCAGTTTCGTCACGCGGGCGGCATCTGGATCGACGGCAAACATCCAAAGAATGCGGGCTCTTATTTTGGCTATCTCGACCAAGCGCACTATGTTGATGGCGTTGCCGCAGGATTGTCGACCATGACCGGCAAGCTTGGTTTCATCGGCGCCAAACCGATAACTCACGTTCTGCACAATATCAACTCGTTCCTTCTTGGCGCCAGATCGGTCAATCCGAACGTCACCGTGCAGGTCATCTTCACCGGGGGATGGGCGCTGCCGGTGCGGGAGGCCGAGGCGACAAATGCGCTCGTCAATGCCGGTTGCGACGTTATCACCTGCCATGTCGATAGTCCCAAGACGCTTATCCAGGTCGCAGAATCGCGCGGCGTGAAGACCTGCGGCCATGACGCCAGCCAAGCGTCGCTTGCGCCGAAAGGTTTCATCACGGGTGCCGAGTACAAGTGGGACACGATATACAACGGCTTCGCGACCACGCTCGCTTCCGGCGGCACCGTGCCCAATGTGGTCCGCGGCGGGTTCGATCTCGGATACGTAAGGAACACGCCCTATGGGGCCGGCGCGACGCCCGAGGCGATCAAGGCGGCGGATGCGGCTCGCCA
>Ga0116230_10006818_pt1 | contig 11278 bp, 8 predicted proteins | sample S1TSphfallax_3_FD_88678 | JGI IMG/M metagenome (GOLD analysis project Ga0116230, IMG submission 88678) | Host-associated microbial communities from peat moss isolated from Minnesota, USA - S1T2_Fd - Sphagnum fallax MG | ecosystem: Host-associated > Plants > Peat moss > Unclassified | place: USA...
ATGTCCAAATGCCCAATGCGAGGGCATTTTCGATATCTACGCTTCAAGACCTTTCCAATGACACCAAGAACACCCCAATGCGAGGTGTTTTGGGTCCTTCTGTCGAGCTCTGAACATTCGGGAATCCCGGAGGACTCCCAATCCCCAACTTTTCCAAGTGTTGGGCTTCACCCCCACACTTGGCCAAGTTAAGGTTGCGACAGTTGGAGTTACATGTGCAAGTTTTTTTTCATTTACACATTGAAATGTGTATTATTTGGGTATTACATTTGCATGGCATGTGTGTATGTATATATGTTGAAATATATTTAAACATTCTTGTGTATATTGTCTTGGGCATGTAAGGTGGTGTAAGTGTAAATTACGATGTAATATTTTCACTTTTATAAAAATCATAATTGTCAATAATAACATTGAGAGGCCATATCCTCATTTTGTTGCAAACATTATAAAAAAACATTTGGTGAGAATGAATGAACCCAATGCCCTATACATTTGCATATTTTATTTTCTCTTTTGTGCTCCCTTTTGATTGGATTCACAACAACAACTATGGAGATTAAACTACTTCAACAAATAGAAAAAGAAAGAAAAGGTGAAAAAGGGCAAATGGGAGGGAGGCACGAAAGAAAAAGAGATGGTAGGTAAGAGAGAAAAGATAGTTAGGTATGGAGGAATGATCTTTTACAAAGTCTCTTTCATTACGGTCTTACATAATAAATTATTGCAAGTTCTCCTCATGTTCCTCTTCATTTAGATTTTTGGCAACAGTAATTGGTAGTATTATGGTCATCTTGTAACTCTAAGTGTTGTTGCAACTTCAAACATCAACTTGTTTTGGGTGAATTTTTTATCCCCATTTCATTTTGCATTTCACTTTCTTATGGTTGTTTTATAGGTCCTTTCATTATGGTTTTGCATAACATGATTTAGGGAGATCATTTGTTAATTTTGACTTGATAAATATTGGGATATGTGTAAAGTCCTATGTATCTACCTTTCCAAAAACAATATCTTGAGTTTCAATGATGGTGATAATGTCAATTAACCTCAATGTTGTTGCAACCTCAAATATCATCATGTTTTGGATGAATTTTTTATTTCTTTGTCATTTTGCATTTGTTGTGCATTCTTATGTCAATGCCTACATCCATCATTATCACCACATTCACAACACATAACATAAAAATACTTTAAATCATACACCACATGTAAACCAAAAGTTAACTCACCTACAACAATGTATGAATCCAAGCCCAAAACATAAAATACCAAAACACTTATATAACCAAAAAAACTACAAAAGACAAACTATGTTTTGGAATTTCAAATCATCAAAAATGATTTGAGGTCACACAAGATGGGATTATATCCCATGACAAATATTTCAAACCATGTTCACATTGAAACTAGTTTTCCATTCACACCTAAATTAGTTCTTCATTCATTCTTAAACCGGTTCCCCATTCACAATTAGTTTTAAATAAATAAATTAGCTTAACTAACCCAATTTATCTTTAACTAAATAAAATATAATTAAACAACTAAACTAATAAGGGTAATAGTTGTTGTGCGCTCCTATGTCAATGCCTATATCCATTGTTTTCATCACATTCACAACACATAACATAGAAATACCTTTGATGGTACAACACACATGTCGTAACCTTAGCCTTGGGCTTGCAATTAAAGCAAGGGCTTACGAAGGTGCGGGCAAAGTTTGAAGCCCGGGAGTCACATTTCATGCTCCCGAAAGTGTGGGAGAATGTGAGGATTCAATCCTCACACTCCCAAATGAATTCCCACTTTGGAATTCACTTGAGAGTTGGAGTCTTGATGGATTTTTGAATTTTTAAAGAATGATTTCAAGGGTCAAAACTCATTAGATTGAAAAGTTTTTTAAATCATTAAAAAACCCTTGGAACATAGATGTCTAAAACAGGCTTGCATGACCCATTTGGACATTTAAAACATTAGTTATGGCCAAAAGAAGGGTTGAAAATCAAATTAACAATTTGACTCCCAACCACTAAAAGTCAGGAATCAGCCCAATTTCCTTGCGTGAAGGTGGTGTGCCACATACCATTGGAAAGTTCTCAATGAGAGCTACAACTTTACTTCAGACTTCACTTCAGTTAGAGGTTTGCACACAAAGTTATGGGCCCCCAAAGTTGTGAGAGTCCCAACTTTGGGAATTTTGGGACTCCCACTTGGGAGTCCTAAGACAAAATGACATTTGGGTGTTGGTCTTATGGCCATGCATAAAATATACTATAAGGGGGAAGGTGGTGGCTTCCCCCAAGTTTGGGCCATGGTGAATCTTGTGAGTTTGTGTTTGCCTGTAGCTTGTCTATGCACCAAAGTGTTCCAACTACGCACTAACTAATTTGTTGTTTGATTTGTGCAAGTCAGTGTGAGTAAATGATTTGCTTGCCAATCTTCCTAGTCCCCATCCCAAAACTTTAACACACCCATCTACCCCGAAGTGTTGCGAGCTAAAGAGCGCGCCTCAACTCTTTTTCCTTTCATTGTCTTCATTTTTGGACTCATAATTGAGTCCATCAAGGAGCTTGGGGGTGTGTCAACACCCAAATTGCCCCCCTTATTTAAGGTTAAGGTCCTTCTAAGCTAGAAAACATTATAGACTACCTATTGGAAACCCACCATGGATGAACATTTTGGTTTCAAAGTAAAAGGACCATTAGGCCGAATGTAAATATGAACCCCATCATTAGTCATTTAACTATAATCATTCACATCTTCAATCAAATGTGAATTACCATAAAAAAAAACTTTAGATTAATTCTATTTTGTGACCCTAGGAACCTAAGTATATTGGGTGCATTGAAGGCAAAACCATTTGCCAATTGGCACTTCTTCCATTAATCTTCCTTGGTGGCATGAAACATCCCATATGCCAACCTCAAAAACAGTTATCACAAATCAACATAGTGATGGCTCTTGATACTTGCCCACACAACATACATTGCAGGCCGATAAGAACCATGACCAATGATGGGTCAATTTGGCCATCCACATTGGGAAAATGACATGGTGCATAATTGTGCACATGGTTTTTCTGTGTTTGACCATCTCGGCCTTCCAACAACAACACTCCTGAATCTTCTTAAAGGGAGAACCTTTTGCACGCATAAAATAACACGTCATGAAATCACATTTTGTTATTGTTTTTACTTTCAAGTAAGGAAAATGGGCATAAGGTTTTTTTTTTCATTGTTTTATTGTTCATAAATTCATTATTATTGTTTTTTACTCCTTAAGGACAAAATGGGGACATGGGTTTAAAAAGTTGGATAGTCCAATTTAATGTGAAAGTGGACTATCCAATGTTATTAAAAAGAAAAAATGGGGGGAAAGGGTTGAGAGATTTTTTATTTATGTTTATTGTTTACAATTTTACATCTGTTTGGGACTAGAAATTTCCTCTTCAAGGTGGGGTTGAGCTTCTAAAGGGATGAAGGAGGAAAAACATATTTGACCAAAGTTTCTTTTTCTTTTACTCCAAAAGGTGGACAATTCACTTTTATTTGAAGGTGGAGGGGGTGGGGAGGTGTGGGTTTTATTTTTTCACTTTTTGTTGCCCTTATACTATTTGTAATTTTTTTGGTTTTTCTTATTTTTGAAGGGGAAGGGGGCCATGGGTTTTCTTTTCATTTTTTTTTACTTTTGTAGTGGGAGAAGAAGGCATGGGTTTTGACGCGCTCCCAAGTTCCTAGTTAGACCCAAGATGGGTTTGAGTTATTCAAACAACAGAATTGTGAAGGACTTGGGGCACGCTCTCAGCTCTCAGCATTAAAAGGGGTAGAGGGGCGTGCTGAGGCTCCAAGATGGGACTAAGAAGAATGACAAGTTTTACTTACTTACTCGAACCTGCATCCAATCAACCAACAAGTTGGTTAGTTCATTTTTTGGAACACCCTTGATGTTAGGACAAACCATGGGCAACTTTGGACTCACAAGATTCACTATGGCCCGGACTCGAGGGAAGCCACCACCTTCCCCCATATAGTATTCTTTGCAGCTTTTCGCAGCACTCGCATCCGAATGGCTTTTTGTCCCGGGACTCTCAAGGAGGAGTCTTGAAACTGTCACGATTTAGACTCCCGCAACTTTGCGGGACTATAATTCTTTGTTTAGACCTTTGATTGCAACGAGGTCTAAAGCAAAGTTGTAGCTTTCATCGAGAGCTTTTCAACTGTTTGTCACATTCCATTTGCACACATCAGGGTTGGGTTGGTTCCCGACTTTTAGTGGTTAAGAGTCAAACTAGCAGTTTGACTCCCGACCTTTGTTTTTGCCATAACTTGTGCTGCCGATGTCCAAATGGCTCATGCGAGCCCATTTTCGACATCTACACTTCGGTAGTTTTCCAATGATATAAATAACGTTTCAATGTGAGATGTTTTGACCCCTACAATTGAGCTCTGAAGTTTGAAGAGTTCCAGAGGACTCCCAAGTCCCCATTTCGGGAGTGTGAGTATCATCCTCACACTCTCTCAATGTGGGGTTGCGACAAGTTTTGTTTTCTCATTTTATTTTATTTTGAAAAACTTTTGGAAGGGGGGAGGGAGGCATGCGTTTTACTTTCTCACTTTTTGTTATTTGTTTTACTCTAAAAGGGGAAAGGGGGCATGGTACATTGCTACTTTTGTCAACTCGGACACATGGGCACTTGTGGCTGCATGAATATTTTTGTAAGAAATGGCCAACAGATTGCGAGCCCAGTTGTCAACGTTGTTGCTCCTTTTGTCAACTCAGAACACATGGGCACTTGTGGATGCATGAATATTTTTGTAAGAAATGGCCAACAGATTGAAAGAGGTGGAAACTTGGAGCGTAATTCTATCATTCCCATCCTATCATCAGTCAGCAGAAATTTTCTACCTAGGTAATGCCCAGGGTGGCATTCCTGAAAAAAGGGGCTTAGGTGAGGCATGGCTGAGCCTAGGCACCCATCCCTGGGGTAACCCCCATATGGGCATTAACCTGATGTTTTCATATTTTCCATGAACTGGTACAGAAGCAGATTCAGTTGTTTCCTACGTACCAAGATTATTTTTGTACCTACCTAACTATGTAAAGCACTGCCTGGATTTTTCCTTTGTATTTTCAACTCCCTTGCCTGGCTGAAGAAACCTCTTTAGAGCAAGCGGGATCTTCTGCGGTGAAAGGTAACAGCCAGGTTGTACTGGGATCTTCTGACCAGCGGAGGGTACCAGCCAGCTGGTCACTATTTCTAAAAAGTGAAAAAATCCCACCTATGGTTTACTTAGGAAAATGACCTGAGTACAGGCCCTTCGATGCTTTTCGACCTGTTCCCTCAGCCTATCAGCTTGGGGCACAGATCTCAAATCACGGAAGGGCCTGTACTCAGCCCCTTCTCCTATACTTTAAGACCTGCCTAAGTGGCAGGTTCAGACCTTTACGCCAGGGAGAGAGCACTGGGTGCTAGTTATGGTTCTTAGTTCCTTTAATGGCCCGCCTTACTGGGGTTGCCTTGTGGCTAACTGAGAGCCATAACCGGCACGAAGTGCTGGCTCGCTACTACATAAAGTACAAGGTAAATCATGAATCATACATCCTTAGACCGAGAGGTATGATGGATGTATAAATCAAGAGAAAATCCACCCATCTATTTCTGGTGGCGCCTTATGCATGCTCTTTGCCTAGATGCACCTTACATCTTACTTACCTAGAGTCGGCATAGTTTATGGGTATAGGGTAAAGCTCGAGGTTGCGGAATTCTGAAAATAAGGGGGTGCAGGGCTAGCTGAGTTTGGCTGTATCACTTGTTTAAGAGTTTTTTTAACATAATTTTTTATATCTAGTGCATATAGTTTATTTCGTCTTGGGTTCAAGTTGGTCTAACAAATTGTAGTTTTACTATTTGGTATGGTGAACTCATTTATCCTTGCCTTGAAAATTGTTAGTATTGAAGCTTTCCTCAACTGCCACTCAAAGCGTGATAAGGAATTTAGCAACACTTCCCTAGGTGACCAATTTAAATAATGGGATTTGACTTTTCATACGTTACCTGCATTTGCGTATTTGACATAAAAGGTCCTAAACATTTTAAATGAATGTATTTGTCATAATAGTATCAACTTTCAGTTTTTGTAAGAATATCCATCAATTTCAAGGGTGTAAAAACAAGCATTGAACATGAAAAAAACTAAAAATTCACCCAAGTTTTCAGCCGGTTGTAGAAAGAACTTACTATGGCCATTTTGTGGTTGGTAATTGAATCCTGTCATGAACCTTCTATGATGAAGATGAATTACCAATTTGGAATTGTTTGTGTGATATCCTAGATTTCTTTAAATAAGATGAAGACCTTTTGGGCATGGATACCACCAAGGTTGGTGTTGCCACTAGGTTATCTCTTTTGGAATCTTGTAAAGCACTGCTATCATTTTCGGAGTGTAGTCAGAGGAACCTTATAAGCATGAAAGTTCCTCTGCTGAGAGGAGAGGAGGAACTTTTTTCAGCGGAGGAACATTTCAGGTATAGAATGTTCAACAGCTATGATTTACACACAGTAAAGCCCCCAGGTAAAGCGCAAGGCAAATTTCTCATGAACCAAACCTACGTAGATCAGGATGCTTATGAATGGGAGGGTTCTTATGCCTAGTCCTCAATAGTGGAAGCGATCTTACACCTACAAGTAGGCAAAATTTCCCTCACAATTTCTGGGAGGGAAATTGATGGATATAAGGTGCCCTTCACATACATTACAACACACTGGCGATGAAATTACCTACTGACCCAGTGACGATCATCATCCCCAAGTACAGCTTTCCGTTACTCCAGCACGGGTAAATCAGCTGAAGGGCGTGGTTCCCGCCGGTTGTCGAAATTTTGTAGCGCAATTGTGATGGGGACATTTGCAGCGTCTCTCCGAGCTTTGCCGAACGTAAAGCTACGTAAATAAACTGAAGGGCGTTCCAACCTGACGCTCCATCTTTCTATTGCAATTGTGTTGCGACGTTTGCTTCCCTTCAGGCTATAGACGAACGCTTTGCAATAGAGTTTGCGACGTTTACTCCCTCAAACTTTGTCCAGCGTTTCGCAGTGGAGCTTGCTACATTTGCTCCTCTTCAAGGTTACCCGAGATTTTGGCAGTAGAGCTTGCAAGCCAGGTTGCGACAGAAGGCGAGATGGTGAATTTGCAACCGCTGTCTTTGTGGACCGTCAAGAAAGGAGAAGCAGAAGGAAGACCGAACGGGACTACCCCGACCGGCACTTGGAGGTATGGCATGCGTGTGCCTCTAATTAAGTTCAGGAGAGCCGATTGCTAAGCGCAATCTTCCCTTCCGTCCACCGACGCATATGCTGCCGAGTAAGATCCCTATCTCTGTTGGACTCTTGTGTTCTACAGTTTTGACTTGAACGTTCGGGATTTTGATGCTTGCATATGGAGCTTCGTAACTCTGTTATTCTTTTTGCTGGGGCTTTTCGTTGAACAATATCGCGTAGTTTAGGGAATCATAGTGTTATAAAAAATTATATATCCGACTTAGGGGGTATGCACACAAACAAAAGAAATAAACCAAGGACACAAGATTTTACGTGGTTCAGCAAAAGCTTACATCCACGGAGCGCACCCGCACTCAACTCACACTATTCAATCAATGAATACAACAGTGAAGAAATATATAGTTTCAAGTTCACCAACTCCTACTATACTTAGACAACGGTGCAACTAATTGATCAGGCTTGACGGTGCAATTAATTGATCAGGCTTCGCGGTGCAACTAATTGATCAACTTGACGGTGCAACAACTAATTGATCAGCAACGGTGCAACTAATTGATCAGCTTTACGGTGCAACTAATTGATCAGCTTGACGGTGCAACTAATTGATCAGCAACGGTGCAACTAATTGATAAAGCTTCACACACAACACATAGAGCTTCAAAGTTGTTGTCTCCTTGGAAGATAGATCTTAGGGTTTTATTTGTTTTCCGCACCTCTTATTAGCTGCTCGCTATCCTTGTATCTTTCTGGCGGATCTGCAGGTGAGAAGCCTCTGCAGCCGCCAAGTCCCCGAAGGACCTTGAAGAACTCGGATTGCAACATTCTGTGGAGGAGGTTCCTTCGAAGATGTGCACTCCAGAATTCAGAGAAGTAAGTGCTTATTTCACTTTCCTTCTGGTGGTCCTAGAGGGTTAAGCGATCGTGACAATCTCCATGTAGCTGTCATCTCTATCTCCGTAATAGAGGGAATCGTAGGTGCTGATTGCATTACTTTGATTTTGCAGGAATTTATTAGTCTGAAGAGGAAAAGCCTAGGAACGGCTACGTCCACGTCGAACAAAATGTATATGCTAAGGAACAGTCAGGTCGCTGTTTGTAGATCGGGTACTACTCCTCCACGACCAATAAGCTCCCCGCAACAAGCGGACCCAGCAGGAAGTAACGCTGCATGCGTACCGTCGTGGGATGGAGGGCAGAGGGTGGCATTAGGTGCGGGTGAGGCTGTGTCAAAACATAGCCAGTTCGGTGTTCCCTTAAACAGGAAAGCATTGTTCTCTACTTCCTCGGAAGTGGGGAGCGGTAAGGCATCGTGGCACCCGTCGACAGCCAGTTCCTCCACAGTGTTGTACCCTCAGGTACACAGTTCATCCGCATTTGATTTAATCCCCAGGTTTCAAGTTCCTCTCCAGCGGGGCATTCCAATGTACCCAGCTCTACTACAATCGGATACATGCGGCAGCAACACTCCTATACTGTGCCAAGTTCTTCTACAGCGGGGTACTGCAATGTACCCACTTCCTCTATGGTGCGATACACCCAGCAACAGCATTCCTCTGGAATGCCAAGTTCCTTTTCAATGGGGTACTCCAACTTCTGCAGTCCCGCTACAGTACTGTACATGCAGCAACAACAATCTCCACCAGTGCGCACCCCTGTGGTAATGAATTCGTCTACAGTTTGTATCGCCAGATGAATAGTTTTTCCCAAGTTCAATACTCTGAACTGCCAGTTCAGGTTCAACAAGCCAGATCCATTGGCTCTTCCTTTGAGATGAGGTGGACAGGTATTTGCTTTGGGTCCTTTGTCAATTCATAGAACATCATGGTTGCTGAGCCCCAACCAAGTTCTTTGTGTCTGTACTTCATGTCTGGAAATGAGCTGATTGATGCCTGGTTGTTTAAATTGTGACGTCATTAAGTGAGTCTCACAAACACAATTTCAGGAGCTTGGGAGAGATTGAATTGGAGTCAGTAAATTTGGGGATGTAGGAGAACTACGAAGTTGGAGATCAGTGCCAGACTCAGAACAATCCATATTTGAGACTGCTGGTGGTAGGCCTGTTGAGGTGTCTGCATCAGGGTTGGCTAGAGCCCATGCGCTCCCTGGAGAGGAAAGTGGAGGGGACATGTGAAGGGGAGCAGTCTGGAGGAAGTTCATTTTTCTGTAAAGTGCTGGCCAACTCAATCTCAAGGCATTGATGGGATGCAATCCTGGATTTTGAGAACAAGAAGAATTAAGAGAATCCAGGGAATATTTGGCGATTTTCTAGGGACATTGTTTGCTGGAATATTTTGCAACAAAATTCCCATTAGGACTTAATGCATGAAGAGTAGGAGACATTTTGGAGAAAATTCTTTGCTGCATGTACAGGTTTTGTCTTTAAACCACCACTATGTCCAGCAAAGTTACTTCAATTACATGTGATTTGTCTTGCCCTAGTATTTCCTATGATCCTGTATTAGTGAGAAAAGCTGGGAAGTTGGAAGTGAGAAGGTGGAAAGAAAGGTTCCAAGTTTCTACTCTTTGGATGTTAGAGCAACACAGCCCCATGTCCTTCACTCGCCGAAGAAAAATAAAATTCAAAAGTCTTAATATATTACATGTCTTGTCCTGCCAGTGTCTTGTTAGTTCTATTTTTTCTGTTTTTATTGGGGTCAATTACTTATTTCCTTCCCTGCTTTGGGTGTTATTTAAATCTTTGGCTGGTTTTCCTTGTGGTCTTCTGTTCCCTCAGTATTTTGACTTCCATTTAACCCCAAGGCTCTGATCTCATAAACGCTAGGCTGGGTTCATTTTATTTTTCCACTCTGGTTATGCTAAGGATTTGATAGTTTGTATTTGGACTCTTGTCATATTGAAGACATTTGGAGGATATCACAATATGGAAACCAACTTCCTCTTCAGCCCAAGATGATTTGAGTTTCTTGTGTTTTGCATGTGTCTGGGAGTTAATCTAAGGACTTATTTACTTATGTCATAGGAGACATAGGGGATTTAACAAAGCTTACCTCAAGGGTTATCTAGGGATTTCTTAAATTATGAGATAGGAAGGAATTATTTAGGGGATACCTAGGGTTTATTTAGGGATTATACAGGGAGACATCTAAGAGTCTAGGCTAGGTTATGGGATATCTAAGGCTTAATTAGGGGATTATTTAAGGCCTACCTAAGGAATCCAATGAGACCTAGGCACGGAGAGATTTTAGAGTTTTCATAATTCTTCTTTTGCCTTTTTAATGTACATCGAAAGGCCACAGTGTGACGCACCCCTTGTTAACTAATTGTTCAAGTTATCTTATTCATCTCCTACCTAGTTACGTATTCATGGCCACGTAAGGCATTTCATTTGAGAAAACACCTAATTTCAATATTTAGGGTAAGGGGGTGCTTAACAAAATTCCAAAAATCCCAAAAAACGAAAGTTTACCCGATCATGCGGGCAAGAGAATAATAATTTTTTAAAAAAACCTAAAGCAATCGCAACTAAATATCCCCATAAAACACCGCTTCCAAGAAGGAGTTGGTGGCGATCAAGGGTCTCAGCGATGCGAAAGTGGACAAGATCACCGAGGGTGCTTCCAAGTTGGTACCCATGGGATTCACCAGCGCGCAGGAGATGTACGAGCAGCGAGCGGAGCTGATCCAAATTACCACGGGTGCCAAGGAGCTGAGCAAGATTCTGGAAGGTGGTATTGACCCGGGTCTATCACTGAGATCTATGGTGAGTTTCGGACGGGGAAGAGCCAGCTTTGTCACACCTTGTGCGTCACCTGTCAATTGCCGCTCGGTCGGGGAGGAGGTGAAGCAAAAGCTCTGTACATTGATGCTGAAGGGACGTTCAGATCGCAGAGGCTTCTGCAAATTGCGGAGAGGTTTGGGTTGAATGAGGATGAAGTTTTAGACAATGTCGCTTATGCCCGTGCTCACAACACTGATCATCAAATGAGATTGCTTCTGGAGGCCGCGTCAATGATGGCCGACACTAGGTTTGTATTGGTAG
>Ga0116230_10006820_pt1 | contig 11278 bp, 9 predicted proteins | sample S1TSphfallax_3_FD_88678 | JGI IMG/M metagenome (GOLD analysis project Ga0116230, IMG submission 88678) | Host-associated microbial communities from peat moss isolated from Minnesota, USA - S1T2_Fd - Sphagnum fallax MG | ecosystem: Host-associated > Plants > Peat moss > Unclassified | place: USA...
ACCTCCACCTCAATCCGCCCGACCACCCTGAAATTTTCATCTGTGGTGATCTTGCCCATGTTGAAGAAAACGGCAAGCAGGTCCCGGGAGTCGCCCAGCCCGCCATGCAAATGGGTGACCATGCCGCCAAACAAATTGCACTCGACATCGCATCCAAGCCGCGCACTAACTTCCATTATTTTGACAAAGGCGACATGGCCACCATCGGTCGCAAGGCCGCTGTCGCCCGCATCGCCTGGCCCTTTCGCGCCCACTGGAGCGGCATGCCCGCATGGGTCGCATGGCTCATGGTGCACATCTTTTTCCTTATCGGCTTCCGCAGTCGCGTCGTCGTTTTTATTGACTGGATATGGACCTACTTCAGCTTCCGTGGCGGCACTCGTCTCATTACCGGCTCACAGGACCTGCCTGGCTGGCACCAGCGCAAAAAATAAAGCGGCCCGGTAATCTAGGCCGCTTCATGTAACTCAAATATAACTGCGTTGCTTACACGCCTACCGGCTGCTCTGCCCGTACCTTTACCGGAGTCAACCAATTAAAGCGGTCCGGCTTATTTCCGTTCACGATGGCGAAGAACTCGTCTGCAATCTGCTTCGTGATCGGCCCGATGCTGCCATCTTTACCCACCAATATCCTATCCACGGAGCGGATATGCGTCACTTCCGCCGCCGTCCCCGTGAAGAACACCTCGTCAGCAATGTACAGCATCTCGCGTGGTAGCGCCTGCTCCATTACTGGGATCCCAAAGTGCCGCGCTAGCGTCAGTACGGAGTCGCGCGTAATGCCCGATAGCACCGAGTTCGCCAGCGGTGTCGTGTACAGGGTGCCGTTCCGCACAATAAATAAATTCTCGCCAGAGCCTTCTGATAAATAGCCATTCACATCAAGCGCAATGCCTTCAACATAGCCATTTGTATCGGCCTCCATGCGGATCAGCTGTGAATTCATATAATTCGCACCTGCCTTCGCCAGCGATGGCATTGTGTTCGGGGCCAGCCGGTTCCAGCTCGAGATGCACACATCCGCGCCGTCATTGCCTGCCACATATTTGCCCCACGGAAAGTTTGCAATGTACACATCAATCGGGCAGTTCTTCGCCATCACGCCAATTTCGCCATAGCCGCGCACTGCAATCGGGCGAATGTAGCACGGTGCCACCCCGTTGGCCTCTACCAGGTCCACTACGGCGGAGTTAAGCTGGTCCAGCGCATAGGGCAGCGGCATACGGTAGATTTTTGCCGAATCCATCAAACGCTGCATGTGTTCTGGAAGACGAAATATCCCCGCGCCATTCGGTTGCGTGTAACAGCGGATACCTTCAAATACCGACGATCCGTAATGCACCACATGCGACATAACGTGCAGCTGCGCCTTTTCCCAAGGGATCAAGGCCCCGTTTTTCCAAATGTTCGGTGTCGTCTCAATGGGCATGGCTGAAGCTCCTTATATATGGCCGCAGAAAAAATCTTGCTAAATCCACGTAATTATTGAGTATAGCGTGATTTTGCCGCTTCCTCAGCACAACAATCCCCGCCTCTTCTTCTCTTGTTGCCCAACCCGGTACGCACCCGGTCCCCAAAGTTATCAGAATATTTTTTCATCACACCTTCCACTTCGCCGCCGATGGAGTCAAAGTATATGGTGATAACATCATCCATCTGCTACGGAAGACATGCAAACACTCCTGACCCACCAAAAAATAGAACGCCAGGACGTCCTCACATCCATCCAGTCGGATGAAGATGGGGCAATCGTCATTTTTGACGGCGTAGTCCGCAACAACACCCGTGGTCGTCGCACCCTCTATCTCGACTATGAAGCGTATGAAGATATGGCCCTTGCCCAAATGAAGCAGCTCGCCACCGTCGCGCTCCAACGCTTCGCCGTCCGCGATCTCGCCATCATCCATCGCCTCGGCCGGCTACAAGTTGGCGAAAGCAGCGTACTCATCGTCGTTGCCTCCGCCCATCGCGCAGCCGCTTTCGATGCCTGCCGCTGGCTCATTAACACCCTAAAACAGACCGTCCCCATCTGGAAAAAAGAGAGCTTTGCCGATGGCGTCGTCTGGTCTCCCGGCGAACCATTCCCGGCAGAAATCGCCCCCACCTCAAGCGCTACCAGTACGAAGGAAAAACCATGAGGTTTGCCGCATGGATAATCTCGCCAGTTTTGGCCGCTGCATTGCTACCTCAGGGCACCCAGCCTGTGCTGCAACAAACTGTGTCTCAGCACAACCCGCCCATGAACCCGACCTTTAGCGTCAACGTGCGTCTGGTCAGCGTCTTCGTCAACGTCACGGATGCCACCGGCACTCCCGTCGGAGACCTCACCCAAGATGACTTTTCTATCAGCGAAGATGGCCGTCCCCAGCGCATCGCCTACTTCGACCGCGAATCGGTAATGCCCCTCTCTATCATACTCGCCGTCGATGAAAGCGGCAGCGTCTACTCTGATTTCAAGCTGGAGCAAGACGCCGCCAAGCGCTTCGTCCGGTCACTCCTCCGTCCGCAGGATGAAATTTCCCTCCTCGGTTTCGATGAGGACGTGCAGGAACTTGTCCCCTTCACCAATGATGCCAGGCGCATCGAGTCTGGCATCAATCAACTGCATCGCGGAGCAGCCACCGCACTCTACAACGCCATCTTTCTTGCCTCGCAAACTTTAGGCTCACGCCCTGCACTGGTTAGGCCCTCACCCACGCAACAAAATACTGCTGCTGTCGGCGGTACGTTCATTCGACGCAAAGTCATCGTGCTGATTACTGATGGTGGCGACACCGTCCACGGAGTTCATTACGATCAGGCAGTCGAGCAAGCCCTGCGCTCTGAGGCCATGGTCTTCAGCATCATCATCGTCCCCATAGAAGCGGACGCGGGTCGCAACATCGGCGGCGAACACGCCCTCATCCAGATGGCCGCAGACACCGGCGGCAAGTATTACTACGTCAACGACCCGCGCGATTTGCGGTCTCGCTTTGAGCAGGTCTCCAATGACCTCCGTACCCAATACCTCATCGGCTATTACCCCGCCAGCACCCATCATGACGACGGCCTCCGCACAATCCATGTCGACCTAAAGCAGTCCTTCCACGCTGACTACAAACTCCACTATCGCTCCGGCTACTACCCATGATGATCTGTGATTGCATCTACAATTGAATTGAGGTCGTTCATGTCATCCACTGAAACTCCAGCCGTACCCTCACTCACTCTTGCTGGTCCAGCCACGGAAATCGCTCGTGAAGCTGGTGCTCTCCTGCGCAGCTACTTTGAGCATGGTGTTACCGCCGAATACAAAGGGGACGTAGACCTTGTTACCGTCGCCGACCGCGCCAGTGAAAAACTCATCGTCGAGCGCCTGCACGCGGCCTATCCCACCCACGGCATCTATGGTGAAGAGGGAACTCGCTCCCATCTTGAGAGCGAATATCGCTGGTATATTGACCCACTCGATGGCACCACAAACTTCGCCCACGGTTTTCCGATATTCTGTGTCAGCATGGGTCTCGAGCATCGTCTGCCCGGCCTCGCTCCCGATGCCGATGGCGAACTGGTCGCCGCCGTCATTTATGACCCCACCCGCGACGATCTTTTCACCGCCGAAGCGGGCAAAGGGGCCTACATCAATGGCCGCCGCATCCATACTTCAAAAACCCCCAGTCTGGCTGAATCCATCACAGCTACCGGCTTTCCCAGTCAGAAGCGCCATACCAGTCCCAACATCCACTTCTACCAGCAGTTCACTCTCCGCTCACACGGCGTGCGCCGCACTGGCTCTGCAGCCATGGACCTAGCCTATGTGGCCATGGGCCGTCTTGAGGGCTTTTGGGAATTCAATCTAAATCCCTGGGACACTGCCGCTGGTGTGCTCCTCGTCCGCGAAGCTGGCGGTACCGTCACCCACATGGATGGCAGCCCATTTACTTTGGATAGCCGCGAAGTCCTTGCCACCAACGGCCTCATCCAGCACGAGTTGGTCACGCTATTCAAAAATATGTTTGCCGGGCGCGACCTAACCCCCATCCCCACACCCGCCGAGTTTGCCGCCATGCGCGCCGCTGCCAAAAAATGAAATCATCATAAAAATTTATTCATCCCGTTACACCTTCGGAGTTCCCCTCCCACGGCTTGCTGCTATTATTTATGTTGTTAGCAACAGTAAAAATTTTTAGTTCACAGTTCAACAGACCAACTGATCACTTAGATCGAAGGAGACCCTGATTTATGGCATACGTTATTGCAGAACCCTGTATCGGCACCAAGGACACCGCTTGTGTCGATGCTTGCCCTGTGGATTGCATCCACCCCAAGAAGGATGAGAGCGACAACGCCACAGTCGACCAGCTCTTTATCGATCCCGTCGAGTGCATCGATTGCGGTGCCTGTGTCCCGGTCTGCCCGGTCTCGGCCATCTTCGCTGCTGACGATCTGCCAGAAAAATGGGCTGACTTCGCCACCAAGAATGCCGCGCACTACGGTCGGTAATTCTTTCAAGGTCGCCAAGCCCTCAGCAGCACATCATATTAGGATTCATGTTCGCTGCCCCAACTGCCGCTTCAATCGGCATACTGGGTACATCATCAATTCCATTAACGCGCAGCCATCTTGGCTTGCGCGTTTTTATTTTTCCTAGTTATCCACCTTATGACACCGCCCCCCTCAGCCTCGCCGCCAACTCCCGTACAGATCGAGGCCATCGTTCTGCGCACCTGGCCATTTCATGAGTCGGACCTCGTCGTCTCCCTCTTTACCCGCGGTCACGGCAAGGTGAAGGGCGTTGCCCGCGCCGCACTCAAGTCCCGCAAACGTTTTGGTGGTGCGTTGGAGCCGATGACCCATGTCCGCGCCCGCTTCAGTGAAAAATCTCGCAAGCAGATGGTGCGTCCCGGTGTTGATTTTGTTCTAGTAGACTCGCTTGAAGTCGTCCGCTCCCCACTCTCCTCGCCCATCAGCTACCAGCGCGTCGCCGCTCTCGAATATCTCTCTGAAGTCCTTGAAGCCGCTCTCCCCGAGCACGATCCACAGGATGACGTCTTCCGCCTCACCATCGCCGTTCTCGGCGCACTCGAGTCCGGCCCTGTCTGGATGCCCATCAGCTACTTCACCCTCTGGGTCACGCGCCTCATGGGCTGGATGCCTGACCTTGCCCACTGTGCCGCATGTGGCCGATCCCTCATTGGCGCAGCCGCCCTCTATAGCCCCACTGTGGATGGTCTCTTCTGCGCCGAGCATCGCCCCGCTGCCAGCCGCATCCTCTTGGCCGAAAGCGTCCACGCCGCTGCGCTGCTCTACCGCTCCCCCATCGCCGCCCTCACCGCCAAGGACTGGCCCCGCAGCCGCGCCGAAGACCTCCGCCGTCTCGCCTTGCTCTCACTCGAACGCCACCTCGAACGCCACATCCACTCCGCCCGGGCTTTAGCGAAGATGTCCACCTAACCTGTAGAATTTGAAGAATGCCTTCTATAGAAAAAACCAGCGCACTTAGTTTTCAAGAACTTCTTTTCCGCCTCCAAAGCTTCTGGGCCGAGCGCGGCTGTGTGCTCCAGCAACCCTATGACGTTGAGGTCGGCGCTGGCACCATGTCGCCCGATACTTTTCTCCGCGTCCTCGGCCCCCGCCCTTGGCGTGTCGCCTACGCCCAGCCCTCGCGCCGCCCTGCCGATGGCCGCTACGGCGAGAATCCCAACCGCCTCTTCAAGCACACTCAACTCCAGGTTATCCTCAAACCGCCGCCGGATGACATCCAGGAAGTCTACCTCCAGTCCCTCGTCGCCATCGGCATCGACCTCCGCCAGCACGACATCAAGTTTGAAGAAGATAACTGGGAGTCACCCACCCTCGGCGCCTGGGGCATCGGCTGGCAGGTCATGCTCGATGGTCTTGAGATCACCCAGTTCACCTATTTCCAGCAGTGCGGTGGCATTGACCTCGACCCCATCGCTGGTGAAATCACCTATGGCCTAGAGCGCATCGCCGCTTTCCTGCAGGATGTCGATTCCATCTACGACATCGTCTGGGCGCGCGAACCGGATACCGGTCGTGAGACGAGCTACGGCGAAGTACGGCTGGCCGAGGAGTTGCAATTCTCCGTCTACAACTTTGAAATGGCTGATGTCGATAAATTGTGGAAACATCTAGAACTTTACGAGAGCGAATCTCAGTCATTGTTAGATGAGTCCAGGAAGCTGAATGAGGCAAATCAAGACGCTATTGCTGCTGGTGGAGAAAAACCTTGGAAAAGCTTTCCTGTCCTTCCGGCCTTTGACCTCTGCCTGAAGTGCTCGCATCTTTTCAATCTGCTCGACGCTCGCGGTGCTATCTCCGTCACTGAGCGCGTCGGCGTCATCGCCCGCATCCGCGCGCTGGCCGTTGGTGTCGCCAAGGCCTACGCCGCACAACAGGGGGCTTAGGAATTCATGTCAGACTTTTTATTCGAAATCGGTTTGGAAGAAGTCCCCGCGCGCATGATCGCCGCCGCGCAGGCTGAGCTGCAAAAGCGCGTCCTCTCTCTGCTTGACCGTGAGCGCCTCCTCGCGCCCACCCACACCGCCGCCAGTTTCTCCACGCCTCGCCGCCTCGCCGTCCTCATCACCGGCGTTCTCCCCCGCCAGCAGGATGTCGAAGAACTCCTCACCGGGCCCTCCGCCAAAGTTGCCTTCAAAGACGGCCAGCCCACCGCCGCCGCCGAGGCCTTCGCTAAAAAAGCGGGCGTCCCCACCGCCGATCTTAAAACCATCACCAACGCCAAGGGCGAATACCTCGCCGCTACCGTCAAGCGCACCGGCCGCGCCGCCGCTGCCGTCCTCACCGCCGAGTTGCCGAAGGAAATCGCGGGCCTCTACTGGGCAAAAAATATGTACTGGCGCGCGGGCAAGCCGGAGCGTTTCGTCCGCCCGGTAAAGTGGCTGCTGGCACTGCTGGATTCCGCCGTGGTTCCTGTCGAATACGCAGGCATCACCGCCTCCAACTCCACGCGCGGCCATCGCATTCTTCACGGCGATACGCCCATCAAGATTAACGCCCCGATGGACTACGAAAAATTCCTCGAAGCGGCCCATGTCATCGCCGATGTCGCTGTTCGCCGTCACAAAATCCGCAAAGCGTTGGACGCCGTCAAGCCCAAAGGCACACGCTGGCGCGAGGACGAAGACCTGGTCGAGACCATGACGCACCATACTGAGTGGCCGTCTGTGCTGCTGGGAAATTTTGATCCTGAATTTCTCCCGCTCGGTAAACAGGCGCTGCCCGATGAAGTGCTGGTCACGGTGATGCGCGACCACCAGAAATATTTTGCGGTTGAAGATAATGAGCACAAGCTCGCTCCACACTTCCTCGCCGTGCTCAATACTGAAGCAGATGAAGCCGGTCTAGCCATCATTCGCCACGGCAATGAGCGTGTCCTCCGCGCCCGCTTCAACGACGCCCGCTTCTTCTGGGACGTTGACCAAAAAATCCCCCTCACGCAGCGCGTTGAGATGCTCAAGTCCGTCACCTTCCAAAAAGATTTGGGCACTTATCAGGCAAAGACCGAACGTGTCGTCGCGCTCACCGGAGAGCTGGGCGAAGTTGCAGAAAAGAACGGCGCACCGCTCGACCAGATTGCTGTGGTTGAAGCCGCGCTGCTCGCAAAAACGGACCTAACCGCCGAATTAGTTAAGGAATTTACTGAGTTGCAGGGCATCGTCGGTGGCCTATACGCCCAGACACAGGGGCATGGCCAGGCCGTCGCCGCCGCAATCTACTCGCAGTACAAGCCCGCCTCAATGGAAGACACAATTCCATCCACTCCCGAAGGCCAACTGCTTGCCATTGCAGATAAGGCAGATACCATCGCCGGTATGTTCAGCATCAACCTCCAACCCACCGGATCAAAAGACCCATTCGCCTTGCGCCGCGCCGCCAATGGCATTGTCAAAATTCTTGCCGAGGGAACACTACCTCTTACTCTCGAAACAATTCGTAAGAGTGCCGCTGGCCAGTTTCAAAAAAGTTTGGATGAAAAGTTAAAGTCTGATCTCATCAGCTTCTTCACTGAGCGCATCCAATTCTACCTCCGCGACGTTCGCGGCTATGCGTATGATGTTGCCAATGCGGTCCTCAGCACTGGCGCAGACGATGTAAAGGACGCACTCGGCCGTGCCGCCGCCGTCACTGAAGTCCGCAGTTCAGACGACTTCAGCGCCATCGCCGCCGCTTTTAAGCGCATGAAAAATATTTTGCAGCAGGCAAAAGATAAAGGCGACACCGCAGCAACTTCACTCGACCCAACCCTCTTCACCGACGATGCGGAAGAACTTCTCGCCGCCAGTGCAAAAAAAGTCACCGCACAGATCACCCCACTCATCCAAAACAAAGACTACGTCGCCGCGCTCAAATCCATCGTTTCACTACGCCCACAGGTAGATGCATTCTTCGATGCGGTCATGGTGATGGCTCCCGAACCAGCCGTCCGAGCCAACCGCTTGGCACTGTTGCAGAACTTACTCTCCAACTTCACCCGCATCGCCGACTTCTCAGAAATTGTTACCGCGGGATAGCGATTTCAATTCACCCGCTGCAATCGTTCGATCAGCTTCTGCGCCAGGGACTCGCCCGATTCAGTCCACAACAGGCGGCTGGAGATGCCGCAGTTTTTCTCCACCAGCAGCGTAAACGCCAGCAGCATTTCAATGTTTGCCTGCACACGCCGTGTTGCTTCGGCGTCCAGTTCGACTGCGTCCAGCAAGAATGGCGAGTCAATCCCGAAGTCGATCCGCACATGCCCATTCTGCTCAAAGCTGGCATCGTCAAACTCCGGCCCAAATCCAACAATATGCACCTTGGTCTGCTGCTGCCGCCAAATCGTGTCCAGCCCGATCTCTGCTGCGCCGCTCGAATCCGGCGTCCACAGCGGCCAGCGCTGCTCAAACTCAAAGGCGGTGTCGGGATACATCTGCTCGGTGGCCTCGCGAACGGCATTTTCCGGTAGCGCGTCCTCGTTGTCCGGGTCATCGACAAAGATGCGCGAGTACAGCGGTGCCTCATTCCAAGCCAGCGGATACGCCGCCGCAGCAGCCACCCTCGCCTCACCACCTACTGCCGTCAGTTGCCGCATCACGGCAATCAGGGCTGTTGGCAACCCCTCAAAGCGAAAATTTGGATACCACAAACTGAGATACAGTCGGTCGGCCATGCTCCCATCGTAATCTGCCCCTGTCGCAGACGCCAGCCGGATGAGAAAATGGTTGTGGCGCTGTATTCCCGATTTTGCCGTACGCACCCTGTCCAGCGCCTTTGGCTCAATGCAAATTTCGATTGAAAAATTACGTCGCTGGCTTCTCATCGCCACTGCTACTCTGGCCGTCGTCATCGCCGCCTACTTGCTGGTGGCGCACTATAAACGCTGGCTCACGCCCGGCGAGCGCGTTCTGCCGCTGCCCAACGGCATCCAGCAGGAAACTAACGGCTTCACCTACTCAAAATCCAATCAGGGTCGCACTCTGTTCACCATCCATGCTGCCCGTGCCGTTCAACTTCAGCAGAGCGGCCAGGCCGAGCTGTATGACGTGCTCATCACCATGTATGGTCGTACTCCCGGTAAGGAAGACCGCATCTCCGGCCATGAATTCCATTATGACCAGAAAACTGCCGTCGCCACCGCCAAGGGCGAAGTCCTCCTCGACTTGCAAGAACCAAGCACAGAAAATCTGACCAAAGGCACTGTTGCTCCCGCTCACACAACAGACAAGGGAGTTATCCACGTAAAAACTATGGGCCTCGTCTTTGTGCAGAACCTCGGCGTCGCCGCCACCGACCAGCCCCTTGAATTCACCTTCGACGGCGTCACCGGCCATGCCCACGGTGCCGAATACAACTCTGACCTCAGCCTTCTTACCCTCCAATCCGCCATTGATGCCCAGCTTGTCCTGCACGGCCAGACCCTCTTCTTGACGGCAACCCATGGCGTTCTCGACCACATCTCCGGCCAGTCCCAACTCACCCATGTGGAGGCGCACACGCAGTCTGAAAACGGCCACGCAGAAAACGTCAACATCTACTCCCGCAAAGACGGGTCCATTGACCGTATTGATGCCAACGGCGATGTCTCCGTCAGTGGCGAAGAGTATGGCAGCATCGTTGCGCCTATCATGCGCCTCTGGCTCGACCTCAAAAGCCAGCCACTCCATGCCACGGCCACCGGAGGTATCCACTACACTGACCAGCAGCCCCTGCTGCAACGCACTGGCGAAGCCGCCGATGCGGACATCACCTTTGGCACCAACAGTAGCCTTCGTCTCGTCCACCTCAATGGCGACGTCAAAGTGCATGAGCGCGATGAGTCCGAAACAGTTCCAGCCAAGCCACCTACTTTTGCAATGGATCGCAATCTCACCGCTGACCAACTCACCCTAAATTTCGTTTCCTCTACCAAGCCCGGCAAAGCCAAATCTAAATCCGTCCTGCAGTCCGTCCATGCCGAAGGCGCAGCCCATTTTGTCACCCAGCAGCCTTCAGCCCCAAGCTCCAAATCGTCCAGTACTAACGCTGGTCTACAAACCAATATTCAGACGGATGAAATTAGCGGTGACACCCTTGACGGCACCCTCAGCGCCAGTGGCGGCAAAACCTATTTCTCCCACATTCAGGGAACCGGCCACACCCGTCTCGTCCAAACCGCTGCCGATGGATCATTGGACACCAGCACTGGCGACACCCTTAATACCGTCATGAGCCCCCAAACCCAGTCAGCCCAAAATTCATCCCAGAATCCAGCTCGGCAGGCAGCAAAACCCGGCCATCCCCAGCCCCAGCGCGCAGGTATGGCAGTAGGCACGGAAATTGTCTCCGCCGTCCAGACCGGCCATGTCCTCCTCAGCCAGTCCACCTCGAATCCACTTAAAACCCACCGTAGCTCCACCTCGGCATCTACCTCAAATCCATCCGGCCCAACTACGGGCCAGGCCGATCGCGCTGAGTACACCAGCTCCAACCAGCACCTCGTCCTCACCGGTAACCCGCAGGTAAGTGACGCTGGCATGACACTTTGGGCCAATCGCATCACCCTCGACCAGCCCACCGGCAACCTCCTCGCCGAAGGCTCCGTCAAGGCCAACTACCTCCAATCTCCCAATTCCACCCCCGTCCACGTCATCGCCGACCACGCCGACCTCTTCCACGCCCAACAGCGTGCCATCTTCTACGGCAAGCCCGGTGCAGATGCCCGCCTTTGGCAGCAGGCTAGCCAGGTTTCCGCTCCTGTGCTTGACATCTTGCATGACAAGCAAACCCTTACAGCTCAT
>Ga0116230_10006823_pt1 | contig 11276 bp, 16 predicted proteins | sample S1TSphfallax_3_FD_88678 | JGI IMG/M metagenome (GOLD analysis project Ga0116230, IMG submission 88678) | Host-associated microbial communities from peat moss isolated from Minnesota, USA - S1T2_Fd - Sphagnum fallax MG | ecosystem: Host-associated > Plants > Peat moss > Unclassified | place...
AATAGAGCAATCCTATTGGCTGAGAGCTATAAATTGGACCTATGGCCTTTAGACGAGGGTCCAAGACAAAAAAAAATGGCAAATTGAGGCAAACCTACATGGCCCCATTGTGGAGGAAAAAGCAATTGGTTCAGACCCATTAAAATAATTTTTTAATAATTTTTTAAATATTAAAAATTAATATTTAAAAAGAAAAAAAGTTCATGATTTGGAAACCAAGATGCAAGCTAGAGTCCAACTCAAGGATGCAATTTGCTTCGAACAAATAAGTCCAAATTGGTTCCTAGGAATTTGGGACCCTGGACATTAATACCTAAAGTGGGCCTTAATAATAAGACTTAATGGAATAACAAAGTAACATAAAAATAATTATTTGGGTGTTCAAGAAATGACCTTTATAGTGTTCAATGGTTTGTTTTTTGAGTTCTTGACCCCCTTTACTTTGGGGCCTGTAACTTTCTAATCCATTTTCAACTGTTGTTAATGCGTCACATGCACCAAGAGGAGGGGTTGAAGTTTTGTTTGGACACCAAAAACAACGGCACCCTTCCCTTGGATCCGGCATGCCTTGAGCACTTAAATGTTCAGTCATCGGTGGGTCTACCTTAGATATGAAAGTAAAAAAAAAACCAAAATAATTTTATATTTTTGGCTACCAACTAGAACTTATCATAAAAATTTGATGATTTGGAAAAAAAATTCAAATTTTGGCGAATTTGGGTCGCCTTTTCCATGAATTTTTTTTCTTTGTATAATAGTTTGAAATCATATTTTTCAAATTGAATTTTGACTAAATTTTGCCCCATAAGAAACATTGGTATGGATGGATCATGTTGTGAACAATGTGAATTTTGTGTGTGTGTGTGTGTGTGTGTTTTTCTTGGTGGCAATTTTATTTCACATTTGTCATTTTGTCAAAAAAATATAGTCTTAACAATATCAACAAATGGATTTTCTAAGGGAAAAAAGGTTTAAATTTGCCAAATTTCAAAAAAAAATCACCAACATGTAATCATAATATAATTTATTTTTTTGGTATTGTTAGTGATGCATTCTCAAGCTCCTTAATAGACTCAAATGTGAATCAAAGGTGAACACAATGAAGGAATGAGGAGTTAGGGTACGTTCCCTAGTTCACAACACTTCGTGGGTAGAAGGGCGTGCTAAATTTTCGGGATAGGGATTAGAAATAATGAGAAGCAAGTCAATTACTCATACAAACCTACACAAACCAAATAACAAGTTTGTTAATGCATAGTTGGAACACTTTTGGTGCACGAACGAACCATGAGTAACCACGAACTCATAAGATTCACTACAGCCCGGACTTAGAAGAAGCCACTATCTTCCCCCTTATAATATTATCTATGTCTTGCCACAGGGCCAACACCCAAATGTCATTTTGTCCTAGGACCCCCAAGTTAGAATCTTGGAATTCACTAAATTGGGACTCATGAAATTTTGGAGGCCCATAACTTTGTGTGCAGACCTTTGATTGAGATGAAATCTAAAAAAAAGTTGTAACCCTTGACAAGATTTTTTCAACAGTATATGACATGCCACCTGCACGCAAAGAAATCAGGGCGATTATCGACTTTTAGTGGTTGGAAGTCAAATTGTCAATCTGATTTTTTACCCTTCTTTTGGCCATAATTTATGTTTTAAGTACCCAAATGGGTCATGCAAGCCCATTTTAGACATCTAAGTTTCAAGAGCTTTTCAATGAAATAAAAAAAAATTTAATCCAATGATTTTTCACCCTTGCAACTGCCCTTTAATGATTCGGGAGTCCATTGGGACTCCAATTCTCAAAATGGGAACTCATTTGGTAATGTGGGGTTTATTCCCTCACACTCTCTTACACTCTCGAGAGCATGAAATATGACTCTTGGGCTTCACTCTTGGCCCGCAAGCTTTATAAGCCCTTGCCTTGGTCGCGAGCCCAAGGTTAGGGTTGCGACAGTTAGATTTGCTTTATAACTAGATTGGTATTAATTATAGCTTTAGCAACATTGCAAAACCATAAATAATAAAAATAAAAATAAAAAAGGTTGTGAGGTTATTTGATTAAGAAAAAAACTTTCAATTTCAATTTTTTGAGAATTTTGGGAATCAAAGTGTAACAAATTTTTAACTTTAAAGTTTGCGTGTGAACAAAAAGGAGTTTTAGGGTTTTGAAAAAAAATGGTTTCTCATATTTTCGACTAGGAGTGTTTACACACGACGACAATGGAGATAAGGAAAAGCACTAATGGAAATTTGGTGGTTTTTATGGCTTTGATGTTTTTATGTTCTTTATTAAAAGTTGGGATGAGTGTGCTAATGTGGATATTGTTGGACATTGGCTGATTATGTGGCAAGGGAATTGCCAAGCGAAGCGTGGTCGATAGAAATCTCGATGCGGAGTGGAAGAAAGAATAATAACAAAGCATGGGAGGGGGAGAGGTTTGTTTTTCAGTAGGTAAAGGTTTTAAGAAAAGGAAGGTTGGATTTTTGTCTCAAACAAAGGTACAAAAATATATATCGACTACATAATGTACTTGAAGAGGCATAAATTTAGTCTAGGAGTTAGTTTTGAAGGTTGATAAGGGGGATGATGAAAATCCTAAGGATCTCAAGAATAGCCTGAAATCTTCTCAATATGTGTGTGTTAAGTTGATATGTATGTTGATATGTATGTGCGTGTTGTTGACCTGCATATCATGAAAGAACACCTTGATTACTAGGAATTCCAAAGAATAACCATAGTCCATTGAATTTCATTATGTGGACCATGTAAAAGGGGAGTTGTGGTTTTTTGTAAAACTTGTGAAATAGTCATTAGGGAGTTGAAGTGTGTTGTTTTCTTGCTTTTATGTGTTGTCAATTTGAAGGATGGTGTCATGAGCACCGGTTTTTGCAATCTATTTGGGCTTAGAAATCTATGTTACAAAATGTAATCTGGACTTGGTTTCATGTGGAAGCTTGATGTGGTTCTAGGTTCATATGGTCTAAAGAAATTGAGAGGAGAAGGAAGGCCAGTGGGCTCAAGAGAGAAAGATCATAGTGATATGACCCCTTAGAGACCTCAAGCCTCTCTTTGTTGAAGAAGGCAAGAACTTAGGTGGTCGGAGGATCTAAATTAGGTGGCCATAGGCTCATGCCAATGGGTAATTCTAAAAATGTATCTACCATTTAATATATGTGCTCTGTGTTTTGATTATCGTGTGCCCTAATTTTTGGTATCATAGCAGATTGACTTAGGTACATAATTTATTAATTTGGAATAACAATATGTGTGGTGATCGGTTTTATGTCTCATGAAGCCATGTCTAGTTCTGATTCAGACCAATTTGTTACTAATTTCAAGCAATCCATGATTAACAACTTTTTAAGATTTTCAACAACCCTTCCAATCAACCATTTCCTCAAATTCGATTTGTGGTCTTTAGGTTGGTTGGATTTGGGGTGGTGATTGTGGTGGGATTCAACCATGTAGTAGCACAAGTTAGAGATATTTCCATCAAAATCACACATAATGGGTGTGTGTATAAGATGAGAGTGTGAGAAAAGTCATAAGATGGAGCAAACAGCCAATACACAAGTGCAGAACTACAATAGCAATTCCACTTCACCTTGTACCTCACATAGATCTACACACATTGTGTCAGATAAAACCAAATAAATTCCTAAGGCTAGAGATATCTAGGTACTTCATTTTGCAAGATCTCCCAATCATTTCACTAGATTTTTCATGCCCAGAATTGAAGTCTTGTTCCAAACAAGTGACATGATTCTCAAAGTTAAGGCATCAGGTCTATCATCACGATTGGAGTGTTGGAGGCTTTGGTAGAATGTTGAATTTCAGCAATCATGGCAACTAAACAACTCAAATGAACAAAGTTTCTCACCTTTGCCAATTGTTTCTCAAGATCTTATTCCAATAATAGAAGGAAAGTAACATGAGTTCTTTGAATAGATAAGCAGAGGACAACATTTAAGTTTTGTTTAGGAAGAGGTCATGAATTCTAGAAACCTAGTGGAGTCATATCCTTTAATAAGATTGTGTTTTCCTAAGAACATAGTGTAAGGTTTGTAGTTACTAAATCAGTTGATTTTCATTAGTAATCCATGTTGGACTCTATCTTTGAGTTCCTAAGAATTGAGACTTGACTGTCAGAATTACTCTAAATTCTTCATGAAGGTGGCAACATGGATGAAGGCTAGATGTAGGAACAAATTTATCATGTAATGTCTTCCTTTTGTTAACACTCATTACTTGTATTTGGGATGAAGCAGAGGTATGGTTGCTTGATGTGGTGACATGAGCTAGATACTAAACACATATACCACATCTAAACCTTTATCCTTTAATCCTATAATGACAACATTAAAAAAAGGAATATTTTATGTACTAAATAAACTTGAGAAACGAAAATGGATTAATAAAAAACTTGGGATCATGAGAATTTTTACACTTGCAAAGATTTTCTTTAGCTACTCGGACCCAACAATTTTCACCATTTGACTTGAATCCAACGAATCACCATGACTAGTCCTCAAGGTATGGATGAGTTGTTTTGGGGCAGGGACCATAAGGATGTGAATGATTGGGTTCAACATCTGCCTATGGCAGTTGAGGTCAAAGATCTCAATGATGACAAGTTGTTTAAGATGACCAAATTGAACTTGTACGACCGAGCTAAGGAATAGTTCAAGAAACTCAATCCACCACTAGCAGATTGTATTATTCTAAGGACTGCAATTGTTCAAAAGTTTGGAGATGTTGATGTAGATGAAATTCATGTCAAACTTGATGCAATCAAACAAAAACCCAAATAACAGGTTGAAAAATATTTTGAAAGGTTGGATAAACTTTTTTAGAGAGGGAAGATTGGAGATGTTGAACAAAGGATAAGGTTTTTGGCTCAACTAAGGCCAGAACTTAAGATTCTATGTGGTAAAGACCTACACAAACATCGAGGAAATGGTGACTACAACAACAGAGATTGAAAAGGTGCCAGGAGACTGGGGGGAAACACCATATGATCCCCTTAGGGAGGAGAAGAATGAGGATGCAATTGGAGAATCATCTATAGATAAGCAGTTGTCAATATTAAATGAGACCTTAACACATTTTTTTACGAAATCTGGCAATAGAAGTGAAGCTAGTGCTAGCTTTTCTAGGAGTACATCTAGGTGTCAATTATGCAAAGTTTATGACCACATTGTAGTGGCATGTCCAAAGCACAATGATATGTAGCCTAAATGTGGCAAATGTGGTGGAGGACATAGGCTTGAGAATTGTGGCATAAGGTGTTCATTTTGTAATGGTTTATGGCATTCAGAGGATCGCTATTAGAAGAAGAAAGATAATAAACCTTCTAATTCCACTACCAACGTAACTACCTTGAGTTGTTGGTCAATGATGAAGAGGCCACATTGAAAAAATTGAACAAGATTTGTGGTGCTAATCACCATTTGTCATCTGGAAACAATATTCCCAATAGAAGATTTCCAATGCATGTTAATGAAGTAGAAGGGATTGTCGAACAAGTTGAAGGCGTTAATGCAAAAGACAAAACTAGGGAAGCAATGCCCAATTCTGGTGCAAGATATTAAATTCTTCTACATTTCATGAAGGGCTAAATTTCTTTAACCCCCATGGAGACAATCATGAGAATCCATAAAGAGTTGGAGTATCTTGAAGGATTGGTTAAATTAGCCAAAAGAAAGAAAGATGAAGAGACTAGTAAAAATCATGTTACAACTGTCAACAATACCCCTGTTGTCAGAAGGATTTTTGTGAACAAAATTTACTAAGGGAAAACCATGCACTTGTTTGTGGAGATCAACAACGGGGTGATTGAGGGACTTGTGGATATTGGTTCGTCTATGTCAATAGTGGTAGTTAGTATAGTACGAGAACTTGGGATCATGCATTTGGTCTTAGGACATGAGACATGCAAGACAACATTTGGTATTATTACCATTGCTTTGGGGAGGCTAAATGACATACATGTGCGTGTTGGCAATGTGGTTTGTAGTATGGTGTTTTTGGTGGTGGATACAAATACATATGACCTTTTGCTAAGTTTAGACTTCCTCATGAAGATTAGGGCAATGGTCGATGTAGAAAAAGGCACCATATAGGTTAGGCATAGACCTGGGGCTAATGTGGAAATGTTGCCTTTGAATGTTGTGAACATTGTACAATATGGGGAGACACATCCTACCTCTTCAATTGAACATATTAAGAGTCTTGACAAGATGTTCCAGCAACTCCAAGTGGAGGACTTGTTTGAGAAAGGCTTGTATTGGAAAGGTGGATGTTTTTCAGGTTTGAACCATCCTAATGATGATGATCATTTGATGATAACATAATTGAATTTGAGAATGAAATTGATGAGGAAGATGTTCAATTAAGCCTGATCATTCAAGAAAATGATGCGGCATTTGAAGATGATTTGAAGGACCGAGGGCTAAACCATCTTCTTCAATAAGAGTCCGCCAATCTAATTGTGAATCTGATATTACAAAATCGGCACTACAAACTATTGGAGGAGTATATAACAAAAAGGGATGATTATGTTGATTGGCTTTAATGGGGAGCTGTTGAAAAATCAGAAAATCTCAAAGGATGTTTTGTTAATGTGCATGTGCTTAATCTAGTGCATTTGGATCATGAAAACATTCAACATGTTGTTCCTTCTAAAGATGAAAGGTGGGATGAAATATGAAACAAAATAAAGTTTAACCAGACCTTTGGTGAAAACCAGGCTGAAGAACTATGGACTTTGTTGGAGGACTTCAAAGATGTCTTTGATTGGCACAAAGGGGATCGAGTTGGGGTGCTGCATTATAGGGGAACAGGCAATTGACATACAAGGCTTTCCCCCATGTCACACCACACTAGGAGTTTGTCTTATTGGGAAAAAGTTGAAGTGAACAAACAAATTTAAGCATTGATCAAGCTTGGTAAGATGAAAAAAAATGATTTTGATATGTTTGCAAAACCAGTTTGCCTTTTAAGAAGGATGGCAACATGTGATTTTGTGGTGATTACAAACCAATAAACATGCATACCAAAAAAGATTCATTTCCAATGCCTTTGATTAATGATGTTCTATCTCAGATGGGAAGCAACCAATGGTTTAGTGCATTGGATTTACAATTTGGCTTTTGGCAGATCCGAATGTTACCAAATGACATAAAAAAAAAAGCTATAATCACAAAATCTGGTCTTTATGACTAGAATGTGATGCCATTCAGACTAAAAAATGCAATAGTGACATTCTCCAAAACTTTGGCGTAAGTGTTTAAGGATTGGACAGACCAATTTTTGAAAGTCTTTGTTGATGATGTCAATATACATAGCTTAACATGGGAAGAACACTTTACACACTTGAAGGTTGTTTTTACACAATTGTGGCAGGTAAATTTGAAGTTAAACCCTGGGAAATGTTCTTTTAGTGCACAAGAGAATGTAATTATGGGACATGTTGTGACCAAACATGGTTCATATCTTGATCCAAAGAAGGAATAGGTTGTTAAGGATTTTCCAATACCCGTGTCTATAACTAATGTGCAAGCCTTTTTAGCTTTGACAAGATATTACAAAAATTTTGTACATGGGTATGCTAAAATTGTTGTGCCACTTTTTGATTTAACCAAGAAGTATCAAAATTTCCTTTGGACCCCTACATGTCAAGAAGTTTTTGACACATTCAAACTCAAGTTAATTGAGGCACCCATCCTTATAAGACCTGACTTTGAGAGGCCCTTCATACTTGATGTAGATTGGTTTATAAAAGGAGTAAGGTCAGTTCTATCCCAAAAGCGAGATAAACATGAATGTGTTATTGCATATGCAAATAAAGGTTTCACACCCTCACAATGGAAGTTCCATCCTATGGAAGGTGAGTGTTATGCTATAATATGGGGGATAATGCATTTTCGGCATTATTTATATTAGGCCTCCTTTGTTGTCAGGACTGACCACAAGCCATTAGAATGGCTTACAACAATATCTAATCCATTTGACAAGAGAGGCAGGTGGATCTCCATGCTCCAAGACTTCAATTTCAAAATTGTCCATAGGGCAAGAGCTAGGCATGCAAATGTTGATGCTTTGAACCACAATCCAATTGATTCACATGACGAGGATGAGGATTTTGGGGTGGAGATACAAGATGAGAAAAAGAATGTTAATGTGGCACAAGTCTAGAAATCCATTACCTTGAATCCACATATCCTCACTATCTCCCAAATTGTTGATGTTAAACTAATGTAGAAGGAAGAACATGAAGAAATTAATCAGTATGGGGAATTTGCAGAAGAGAATTCTAATTTCTTAGCTTAGGTACCTACTCCAAAAAGGAAGGCGAATAGGATTTTAACACCACACACTAACTATTGGGGATTGGTTTGCGAGGCCCAAGAGATGGTGGATGCAGAAATAAACCCCATTAATGTGAGTAGCAATGAAGAGGACATTGAAATAGAAGAAACATGGAAACATATGGACATTTGGAAGGATGAAACTTGCATGATTTTGTGTTTGGAGGCATTCTGGACCAAGTGTTAGATGATGTTATTGAGGTTGACTGAACCAAAAGAAGACTGTTGAATTACCACTAGAGAGAAGATACATTGTTTTTCAAGAATTTGGTGGTGCCAAAACTCGAGGAAAGAAAGGCGTTGGTCAAGGACATACATGAGGAAATTAAACACTTTAGTGAAGGAAGAACATTAGCTGAGGTTAAGAAGAGATTTTTCTAGCATGACATAAAAAATATGTGAGGACGATGGTGAGACAATGCCAACGTTATCAACTTGCCAAAAGTTTAAGAAACATCAGATTAAGTATTGAGGAGATGAAGAACATTCTTGTCTGTGGCCTTTTTTACAAGGTGGCATTGGATATTGTTGGACCTTTGCCTAAAACTAAAGATGGAAATAGGTATGCTCTGGTTGCCATTGACCACTATTCAAAGTGGTGTGAAGCAAGATTTGTCAATAATCATGATGCTACTACTACCACAAGATTTTTGGAAGAAGAAATCATATACAGATTTGGTGTGCCCAAATTCATTCTCACGGATAATGGAAGTGAGTAGATGGCTGAATTTGACTTGATGTGTAAGAAATATGGGATTACTCATCATTTCACAACTCCACAATGGCCTCAATGCAATGGGATGGTGGAGAGGATGATTAAAACCTTGAAGAATGGATTATTTGTTATGTCATCTACTAATTTGGATAATTGGGACTTCCAATTACTTCGGATTTTTTTTGGTTATAGAAATGGTGTTCAAGCCAGCACCAAATTCTCTCCTTTCATGGTGATGACTAGAAAAACTCCAATTTTCACATGTGACAATAGCCTTGCTACATTCACTAATGTGGAAGAGGAAGAATTCACCTTGGAGGAGATGACGCAACTAACGGTGGAGAAACTCAAACTCATTTCCAATATGCATTCATCTGTGTTGGAGAATGTGGACCAAGCATAGAAGAGGCAATGTAGAAGTTATGTTATACGGAAAAACAAACAAGAGTTTGTAGGATTTGAGGAAGGAAAAACCATGGTAAAGATGAGAAAGCTAGGAAAGAAAAGGGCATTACTTGCTAGTTGGGAGGGTTCGTATGCCTTTATGAAATACAGAAACGAGAAGGGTTGTAAAGAATTTGATGATGGTAGCCAAGTCTACATCATAAACGATCTTAATGGCAAGCAATGGGAACATGCTAGGCATGATTTGCAAGTGTTCAACTAAGTCCGAGATTTGTGTAGACATAGATAAATCAAGGAAGGAGGTGCACAAAAGAACTTGTTTGGTTCTAACACCTTTTTCAAATTTGAGATCTGAAGGTTCCATGCAAGGTTGACTATCTTTTAATGAACAATATGACAATTACTTATTATTATTTTTTAGTTTATTCCACATTAGATTTCCATGCTACTTATGAAAAAAAATCTTTGAATCATGAAAATGTTTTGCAAAGTGTTGGTATGATTATGGATGTTGCTAGTTTAAGGTGCACGACTACATGTATGTTTTGGCATTGAGGTATGTGTTTTGTATTAGATGTTGTGAGAAGTGTTGTATAAAAATTATTTAAAACAATATTTGAAATTTGTTCAAAACATAAAAAAATTGGAAACTAAAAAAGTAGGATAAAACCATAACAAATTTGGCTCTATAAAATGACCATGTCACCTTGAACGATAAAATTAGTTTGATTTTTGCAAGGTTGCCTTTATAAATTCTATTCTTCACCATAATCCATGTGTTTTGGTTAATTTCCAAATATTTTTTCTCTACTAAGCACACACAACATGTTTGTCATTTCATTGGTTGGAAATAATGTTAGTCAGTTTCAAGTTTTCAATTTGTTATGGGCCCGGTTCTAAAAATTGTATTTGGCAAGTCTACATGGGACAAGATTGTCTTCAAACTTGTGTTGGGTCAAGATTCTAACTCAAGATTTTGGCGCAAAATCAAGTTAAGAAAAATGGGTTTAGTCAAATTTAACTTAAAGATTTTAAGTCCCTGTACACGGAGTTTGAGTTTTAAGTATGGTCTAGGTGGGGTTTAGAATGTAATCAACATAAAAAAAAATTGCACTTTGCATCTCCTTTAAGAATAGTCTTTTATGTTTGCCCACTTCTATGAGTTTCTTTATTACAAGTTTGGGCAAAACATATAGGATAAAAGTGTGGTGCTCTTGGTCATTAGGCCAAAAATGGTGATTAATATTTTTAATAATATGAATTTACTTAAGTAATGACATGATACAACAATACCTAAAAAGACCCAATTTTTTCATCACATTTTCACCACATAGCCTTAACCCAACTTTATTTTTGAAAATTATAAAGTTAACCAAATCAAAAGACTTATATACTTTTCTTTTGAAAGTGCAAGTGCAAATTTTATATTTGGGGAGTGCCAATAATTTGAATTTTTTTAGTGATGCAAATTAAAGTGGTTCATTGTGAAAAAAAAAAGCTTTGTGTGCACCCTCCTTTAATTAATCATATGAATCACACACTAAGTACATTATATTTTCATAATATTGCTTTTGGGAACATTTAAAAAACTCATCAAGAAATTAAAAGAACTTGATGAAAATAGCCTCGGAACGTTTTGAGAGAGAAACATTTGGTGAGAACATTTTGAAAACACCAAAATCCAAAAAAATCAAAAAAATTTATAAATCAACTTTGCAATCATCCCAAAGAATAAGTTAAAACAAAAAGTTATTATAAGATAATTTGCACTTGTTGG
>Ga0116230_10006824_pt1 | contig 11276 bp, 6 predicted proteins | sample S1TSphfallax_3_FD_88678 | JGI IMG/M metagenome (GOLD analysis project Ga0116230, IMG submission 88678) | Host-associated microbial communities from peat moss isolated from Minnesota, USA - S1T2_Fd - Sphagnum fallax MG | ecosystem: Host-associated > Plants > Peat moss > Unclassified | place: USA...
CGTTGCGCCGGTAAGTCAGGACGCCCAAGGCGACCGCCACCGGCAGCAGCAGCCATAGCCCCGGACGGCCGCCCCACCGATCCGCGATTCCGACCGCGAGGGCAGCCACCGCCGCGAGAGGCAGGTACATCCGATGCTCGACGATCATCTGGAATGTTCCCGGCATCACGCTGGTCGGAGCGAGGATGGCAAAGAACCAAAACCCGAGGAAGCCCGCGACCGGCCACCGCCACAGCGCCAGCAGGGCCGCCGAACCCAACGGCACCACCACCAGCGCGTAGGGCCACGCCTGCGCCGGGCTGCGCCAGAACGTGCCGTAATCGAACACGAGCGGATGGGGCCACACCGCCAGCCGCAGATACCGGGTCACGGCCTCGAACTGGGTGAGCCAATAGGCGGAGGGCCGCACGCCCACGTCGAACCCCGCGGAACCGCCGCGATTCCAACCGGTGCTCGCCACCAACAGCACCAGCGGAATCCAGGTCGCCATCAGTGCCAGATGCAAACGCCACCGTCGCCGCCACGCCGCCGCGAACGAGCCGGCATAAAACGTCCGGTCGCACAGCACAACGATGACCGGAGCCAGCGCCATGACCTCCTTGGTCGCCATGCCGAGCAGGCAGGCCACCAAGGCCAGCCAGGCCCATCGATTCCAGGCCATTACGCCTTGCGGCGCCGCTTCGATTACCGCCGTTTCGGCAGTCGGAAGGAAGATGCCTCTGGTCCCATCCGGCTGGGTCCGACCCTTCCGGGCCGTCGGTCCCTTCGCCTCGACCGGCTGGGACCGGGCGAGCACGTCCTCCGCGTAACGGGTGAAGCAATACAGGGTCAAAAGAAAGAACAGGCCCATCAGCGACTCAACCCGCTGCACCACGTAGGTCACCGCCTCTGTCTGCAAGGGGTGCAAAGCCCACAGTCCCGCGATGAGGGCCGCCGCCCACGTTCGGTTCGCCGCAAACCGCGCGCTTAGTGCCGGCGAACCGAGCAACCGCCGCGCCGTCCCGAATAACGCCAGCGCGGCGCCAACGTGGATGAGCAGATTCACCGCGTGGTAGCCTGCTCCGTCGTAACCCCCGAGCGCGTAATTGAGTGCAAACGTCAGATTGGCGACCGGGCGCCCTCCGGTGCTCACCTGGGCGGGCGGTCGCAGCGGCACCGAGAGCGGCCAGAGTTGCCGGATCGAGGGATTCGACAGCAGCGTCGGATTATCGTCGGAATAGAAGCGCCCGGAGAAACTGTCGGAGTAGGCCAGGATCGTGGCGACCACGATGGCCGCCGCCGCGGCCAAGACAGGCCAGCGAGCCGGGGCGCGCGCGGGGGCGATCGAACGGGAAGCCTTCACCCTAGGGGTCTAGTCGACGCGAGCCTCGGCAAGCAAGACGCGGACAGCGCAGGCTTCCCTACCCCCGCTTCACCGTCACCAAGGTAAAATCATCCCGCTGCGCCACCTCGCCCGTGAACCGCAGCACGCTCGCGAGCACCGCGTCGTTGATCTCGCTCGCCGGGCGCTGATGGAGCGCACGGACGACGTCCGCGAGCCGGGCTCCCGAGAACTCCTTATCCTCGTCGTTCGGCGCCTCGGTCACGCCATCGGTGTACAGCACCAACGTGTCCCCCGTCCCAAACGGCTCAACCCGATCCTCGATCGCCGCGGAGAACAACTCATCCGGCACCATCCCGAGCGGCATACCCTCGGAACGGACGAATTGCGCCAGGTAAACCCCGCTGACCAAGTCGCGCCGCGAAAAGAGCGGCAGCTCATGCCCCGCCCGCGCGAACGTCACCCGGCCGGCTGCCACGTCGATCACCGCGTACAGCATCGTGACATAGAGTCCGCCGCTCGCATCGGCCTCCATGGTGCGATTGAGCTCCCGCAGCGCCGCCGCCGGCGAGGTGTGCCGCGGCGCAATCTGGCGAAGATTGGTCCGGCAGATCGCCATCAAGAGCGACGCCGGGATACCCTTCCCCGAGACGTCCGCCACCGCCACGCCCACCTGGGTAGGGCTGAGAACGATGATGTCGTAGAGATCGCCGCCGACCTTCTGGGCCGGCCGGTAGCGCGAATCGAGGTCGAGGCCCGCCACCGCCGTCGATTGCTTCGGCAGGAGCATCTGCTGGATGCCGCTCGCGATCGAAAGGTCCAGGTCGAGCTGCTTGCGCTCGATCTGCAGATTGAGGAATTCCGCGTTGTGCAGCGCCAGCGCCGCCTGCTCGGCCAGCGATGCCATCAGGGAAAATTCCAACGGCGTGAACGAGCGGTCGTCGACCGGATTGGCCACCGCCAGCACCCCGAACAACCGCTCGCGGAAGGCCATCGGCACGGCGATGAGCGACCGCACGGCCAGCGCCGGGTCGCGGTGCCGGTAGATCCGCAGGTCGGCCTCGGCGTCGGCGATCAACTCGCCCTCGCGGGTCGCCGCCACCCGCCCAACCACGCCCTCGCCGACCGCGATCGCCTCCGACTTCAGCACCTGCTCGATGAATTTGGCGCGCGTGCTCCCCGCCGGACCGCCGGCGTCGGCGAGAGGCCGGTGCGGGGGGAACAAGCCTTCCACCGCCACCCCGCGCAGGCCGCCCCCCGCCCGCGACTCGAACAGGCAGGCACTCAACGCCCCGGTGCACAGGATCGAGGCGTGCACGATCCGCTGGTGGAGCTCATCCCGCGCCAGCCCCTCCCCCAGCGTCTCCGCCATCAGGTGCATGAATTCGACGGCCCGCTGACGATCCTCCACCGCCTGCTGCCGCTCCTCCTCGCGGCGGTCGGCCAGCCGCAGACTCTGGATCAGGGCCCACGCCAGCCCGAGGATCAGAGCCGACAACGCCGCACCCGCCATGAACGGAAAAGACATAGCGAACGGTGCCGCGCGGCGGTCGCCGTTCAGGCGAACCGAGCGTTAAGACGCGGCCAAAACAAGGGGGGGGACGACTTCACGCGGTGAGCGGATCCAGGCTTGGGCGCTCACCCCTGGTCCACGCGCTCTTTCATGAACGTGAGCACGTCCTGGAATTTCGCCCGGTTGCCCTCGTCGACCGCCACCAGATTCTCATGCGCCTCGAGCACCAGCCGCGCGCTCTCCAACTCGGACCGGGGCCCGCATTCCAAGGCCCGGTCGCCGCCGGCCGCCGCCGCCATCGCCGCCGGCGCCTCGCCGCCCTCGACGGAGAGCAGCCGGTGCAAGCCGAGGTTGCGAATCAGCTCGAGATTGCGCGACCCCACCCGGGCAAGGACGACGCTGCCCGCCGGCCGGCGCTGGCGCAGCTCGATCGCGAGTCCCGCCAGCACCCCGAGGAACGTGCTGTCCATGCTCGTGCAACCCGCCAGGTCGAGGACAAAGCGCGCCTTGCCCTGCCGCAGCATCTCCGCCGCGAAATCGCGCAGGCACCCGCTATTCTGGAAATTCGCGCGGCCCTCCACGCGCACGATCACCGGATCCGAGTACGGATTAACCTGGAAGACCGATTTCGTCTCGCTGTCCGGTCTCATGAACGCGCGGCGATCTGGCGCAGCACGTACGGCAGGATCCCGCCGTGCCGATAATAATCGATTTCGATCGGCGTATCGATGCGGCACCGCACCGGCACATCGACGACCTCGCCCGACTTCCGCGTCACGCGCAGCGTGAGGTCCTGCTGCGGCTTGAGCGTCGCGTCGATCCCGACCACGTCGTACGTCTCCGAGCCGTCCAGTTTGAGCGTCGCCGCCGTCGTCCCGTCCTTAAATTGCAGCGGCAGGACCCCCATGCCCACGAGATTGCTGCGGTGGATGCGCTCGAAGGTCTGCGCCACCACCACCTTCACCCCCAGCAGGTTGGTGCCCTTGGCCGCCCAGTCGCGCGACGAGCCCGTGCCGTACTCCTGGCCCGCGATGATGATGAGCGGCGTGCCGCGACGCTTGTATTCGACCGCCGCGTCGTAAATCGACAGCTTGGTGCCCTCGGGCTGGAGCAGCGTGTTGCCGCCCTCTTCCCCGCCGAGCATCAGGTTCTTGATCCGCACATTGGCAAAAGTGCCGCGGGTCATCACCCGGTCGTTGCCGCGCCGCGAGCCGTAGCTGTTGAAATCCTCGTACGTCACCCCGGATTCGAGGAGGTACTTGCCCGCGGGGGCGGACTTCTTGATCGAGCCGGCCGGCGAAATGTGGTCCGTCGTGACCGAGTCGCCGAAGATCCCGAGCGGGCGCGCCCCCGTGATCGCCGCGATCGGCCCGGGGGTCATCGCGAAGCCGGCGAAGAACGGCGGCTCCTGGATGTAGGTGGACGCCGGATCGAACGCGTACACATCGCCTGTCGACGACGGAATCTCGTTCCACTTCGGGTTCTGCGCCGCAAAATTCGAATACAGCTTCCGGAACACTTCCGGATGGAGGGCGGCCTGCAGCAGATCGCGCACCTCCTGCAGCGTCGGCCAGATGTCCTTGAGGAACACCGGCCGACCGTCACTGCCCGTGCCGAGCGGCTCCTTGGTCAGGTCGATGTCGACGCGCCCGGCCAGCGCGAACGCAACGACCAACGGCGGCGACATCAAAAAGTTCGCCTTGATGTTCTGGTGCACCCGCGCCTCGAAATTGCGATTGCCCGACAGCACCGAGGCCGCCACCAGATCGCCCTTCACGACCGCCTCCTCGATCGGCGCCGCCAGCGGCCCCGAATTGCCGATACACGTGGTGCAGCCGTAACCCACCGTCTGAAAGCCGAGCTGATCCAGGTACGGCTGCAGCTTCGTCTTCTCCAGATAATCGGTCACCACCCGCGAACCGGGGGCGAGCGAGGACTTGACCGCCGGCCCGACGTGCAGCCCGCGCTCGACCGCCTTCTTCGCGAGCAGGCCCGCCGCCAGCATGACCGAGGGATTCGAGGTGTTGGTGCAGCTCGTGATCGCCGCGATCAGCACGCTGCCGTGACCGATGTGCGCCGTCCCTTTGCCGTTCATCGCCACATCGACCGCACCCGCGCCAAAGTCCGCCGCCTGCTTCCCGAAACCGTTTTCCGGAATCGGCCGCGAGAACGAACCGACAAATTCCTCCTTGAGTTTCGGCAGCTCGATCCGGTCCTGCGGCCGCTTGGGGCCGGCCACGCTCGGCACCACGCTGGCCAGGTCGAGGGCGAGGTCCTGCGAATAATCGATCTCGCCCTTGCCCGGGATACCCCACAACCCCTGCGCCCTGTAATACGCCTCGTAGAGCGCAACGTCCGCCTCCGCCCGCCCGGTCGCCCGCAGGTACGTCGCACACTCCCCATCGATGGGGAAAAAGCCCATCGTCGCCCCATACTCGGGCGCCATGTTGGCGATCGTCGCGCGGTCCACCACCGGGAGCGCGGTCGCGCCGGGTCCGTAGAATTCCACGAATTTGCCGACGACCTTCGCCTTGCGCAGCATCTGCGTCACCGTCAGCGCGAGATCGGTCGCGGTCACGCCCTCGCGGAGCGCGCCGGTCAGGTACACACCGACCACGTCCGGCGTGAGGAAATACACCGGCTGCCCGAGCATGCCCGCCTCCGCCTCGATCCCACCCACGCCCCAGCCCACGATGCCGAGACCGTTGATCATGGTCGTGTGCGAATCGGTGCCGACGAGCGTGTCCGGATAATAGACGCCGTTGCGATCCTTGAGGACGCCCTTGGCCAGGTACTCCAGGTTGACCTGGTGGACGATGCCGATGCCCGGGGGCACCACCTTGAAGGTCTCGAAGGCCTGCATGCCCCACTTCAGGAACTGATAGCGCTCGCGGTTGCGGGTGAACTCGATCTCCAGATTCTGGGCCAGCGCCTCGGCGCTCCCGGCGAAATCGACCTGCACGGAATGATCGACCACGAGGTCGACCGGCACGAGCGGCTCGATCAACTTGGGATTCTTGCCCATGCGGGTGACGGCGGAACGCATCGCCGCCAGATCCACGAGCAGGGGCACCCCGGTGAAATCCTGGAGCACGATGCGCGCGACCACGAAGGGAATCTCCTCCGTGCGCACCGCCTTGGCGGGCCAGGTGGCGAGCGCCTGGATGGCGGGCTCGGCCACGCGCACGCCGTCGCAGTTGCGCAGCAGCGACTCGAGCACCAGCCGGATGGAAACCGGCAGGCGGGAGACCTTGAACCCGGCCTGCTCCAGGGCGGGCAGCGAGTAAAACGCATGCTTGGTCCCGTTGACCTCGAAGCTCTGGAGGGTGTTGAACGGATTGATGGGGTGGCTCATCGAAAAAAGAATTACTTTCCCAGGGCCGCGACCACAGCCTCGAAGTTGGGCAAATCCTTGGGCGTCGGAGTCTGCTCCGCGTACTTAATGACGCCGTCGAGACCGACCACGAACGCCGCGCGGGCGCTCGTATCGCCGATGCCGGCGAGGCCCGGGAAGATCACTCCGTAGGCCTTGGCGACCTCCTTGTTGAGATCGCTCAGCAGCGGCACCGTGATCTTGCTCTGCTTGGCCCAGGCTTCCTGCGCGAAAGGGCTGTCGACGCTGATGCCGAACACCTCGGCGTTCAGACCGGCGTACCGGTCGAGGCCGGACGAGAGGTCGCACATCTCCTGCGTGCAGACCCCCGTGAAGGCCAGGGGGAAGAAGAGCAAAACGACCTGCTTCTGGCCGAGCCGGTCGCTCAATTTCACGTCCACCAGCCCCTCGGCCGTCTTGGACTTGAGCGTGAAGTCAGGAGCTTTGGTTCCGATGGGAATAGGCATGAGAGTGACTGGATGAAACGAATTTCAGGTAGCGGCCCCCGCGGACCGCTCTGCAAAGCGAAAGAGCACCCAAACTAAACTCCGCAGGTGCGCCGCCGCAAACCGATTTTTCCCCATCGGAACAGGACTCCCTGCCGGCATAGCCCATCATAACGGCCGGGCGGCCAGGGAATGAGCGGTCAATGGCCTTAAACATTCGGCCAGCCGATGGCGGGGGTCAGTCGGCAGCTCAGCCCAGGACTCGTTCGACTCGGAAACGCACTCTCGACTCGTCAGGAGGCCGTAGCGGCACCTAATAGGACGGGATGACCCTGCTCGACGACCTGCGCTGGCGCGGACTTTACGCCGATTGCACCGACCTCGAAGCCCTGACGGCGCGGCTCGCGCGGGGCCCGATCACGCTCTATTGCGGGTTCGATCCGACGGGGGACAGCCTGCATGTCGGGCATCTGGTGCCGCAGCTCACGCTGCGGCGTTTTCAGATGGCGGGCCACCACCCGATTACCCTGGCGGGGGGCGCGACCGGTATGATCGGCGATCCCGGCGGCAAGTCGGCGGAGCGCAATCTGTTGAGCCGGGAACAGTTGGCGCACAACCTGAGCCGGATCGAGGTGCAGTTGCGGCGGCTGCTCGATTTCGAGTCCGCGGATAATCCGGCGCGGCTGGTCAACAACGCCGATTGGACGGCGCCCGTCAGTTTCCTCGATTTCCTGCGGGACGTGGGGAAGCACTTCTCGCTGCAATCGATGCTGGCGAAGGACAGCGTGCGAACGCGGCTCGAGAGCGAGTCGGGCATCAGCTACACCGAGTTCAGTTATCAGCTGCTGCAGGCGAATGATTTCCGCCATCTGCGGCAGGCGCTCGACTGCGAGCTCCAGATCGGGGGGACGGAACAGTGGGGCAATCTGACGGCGGGCACGGACCTGATCCGCAAGACGCTGGGCCAGGCGGCTTGGGGCATGACCTTCCCATTGATCACGAAGGCGGACGGGACGAAATTCGGCAAGACGGAGGGTGGAGCGGTGTGGCTCGATCCCCAGAGAACGAGCGTGTACCGGTTCTATCAGTTCTTCATCCGCACGGAGGACAGCATGGTGGGAAGCTACCTGCGGAAGTTCACGCTGCTGACGCGGGACGCGATCGAGGAGTTGGAGGCGAAGCACGCGGCGAATCCCGGAGCGCGGGACGCGCACCAGGCGTTGGCGCGCGAGATCACGACCCTGGTCCACGGCGCGACTGCGTGCGCGGACGCGCAGCGGGCCAGCGAGCTGATGTTCGGCGGCGGTCTGGATGGGATCAGCGAGGCGCTCTTTGCCGATGTGGTCGGCGAGGTGCCGACGTCGGATCTGCCGAAGGCGAAGTTGGAGGGCGCGGGTACGCCCCTGACCGAGCTGCTGGTGCACGCCGGGCTAGCGCCCTCCAAGGGCCAGGCGCGCAAAGACATCGAGGGCGGCGGGATCTCGCTGAACACCGTCCGCGTCACCGAGATCGGGCGCGCCGTCGGCGTGGGCGATCTGCTGTTCGGGCAGTACATCCTGCTGCGCAAGGGCAAGCGGACCTATGCGGTGGTGCGGGTGGTTGCGTAGCACGATCGGCCTCGGATTCGCCGACGTTTGCGCGATGCCGAAGTGAGTGGCCCGCCTGGTTTGGCGCGGGAAGGGATTCCGCAAGGCAAGACCTGCTACAGCGATGATTTGGCAACGGTGACAGTGAAGATGGAGCCGGGAAGCGCGTTGGGGCACACGGTTACGTAGTTTTGCGTAGGGGTAGCAATATGCGTGACTCGAATTGCGGGGCTCGTTTCATGCATCGCGCATGAAACTAGGTCGTTTAGTCGGGTCCCAAATTGAAGGCCTGGCGCGGCGCGCCGTCGCGCAGTTCCGCGGGTCGCTTGAATCAGCGAAGCGGTGCCTCATGAGGTCGGCGCCGGCCCGAGCTGCGGTCGTCGCGGCGGCGGTGGGGGTGGGAGGGACGGAGGTCCGCGCGCAGACGCTCCAATCCACGACCACGTTCGCCTCGGGCTTTAATTTCCCGGACGCTTTGGCCTTCGATACCGCGGGCAATCTCTATGTTTCGAATGGCAACTCCAACACCGTCAGCAAAATAAACTCGACTGGCACGGTGGTGAGCCTCTCGTTCGCCTCGGGCTTCAACGGTCCGTATGCCATGGCCTTCGACACCGCAGGCAATCTCTACGTGGCAAACGCGAATACCGTCGCCAAGGTCAACGCGAGCGGCACCACGGTAAACGCCTCCTTTGCCTCGGGCTTCAACAATGTGTCCGGTCTGGCCTTCGACACCGCAGGCAATCTCTATGTGTCAAATAGAAACTCCAACACCGTCAGCAAAGTAAATTCAGCGGGCATCACGGTGAGCGCCTCCTTCGCCTCGGGATTAAACGGTCCGAGCGGTCTCGCCTTCGATACCGCGGGCAATCTCTACGTGTCGAATCCCGCTGGCGGCACCGTCAGCAAAGTCACGCCAGGCGGCGCGGTGAGCACCTTCGCCTCGGGATTACACGGTGGAGGGGCTATCGCTTTCGACACTGCGGGTAATCTCTATGTGACGAGCGGCGGCATTAACGCCATCAGCCAAGTCACGCCTAACGGCACGGTGAGCACCTTCGCCTCGGGCTTCAACAGTGCGTCCGGTCTGGCCTTCGATTCCGCGGGCAATCTCTACGTGGCGAATGGCGGGACCAACACCGTCATCAAACTGACGATCACCGGCTACCCGGTCGCCAATACTAATACGTCCAACCCCAGTTCGGCTCCGACCGTGACGGCGGTGTTGCCGGTGCTCACTAGCCCGTTGACGTACACGAGCACCGCCAACCTGCCGTTCAGCTACACGATTCAGGCGTCAAACACACCGACAAGCTACAATGCGGTGGCGGCCTCGTCAGCCGGCTTCCCGCCGGGGCTCTTTATCAACACGGCGACGGGTGGCATCACCGGCACGCCCACGGCGACGGGCACCTATCCGTTGACGATTAGCGCCTCGAACGCGGCCGGAACCGCGACGGCGACGCTCGTTGTGACGATCAACTCCGGGGTTCCGGTGATCACGAGTCCACTGACTTATTCGAGCGCGGTGAACCAGCCGTTCAGCTATACCATCACCGGGTCCAACTCACCCACGAGCTTCAATGTTACCAATACGCCAGGAAGCTCCTTCCCACCTGGGCTGGGAATCAATATGGCGACGGGCGGGATCACCGGCACGCCGACTGTCGCCGGCACGTATACCGACACGATCAGCGCAACCAACGCCTTGGGCACCGGCTCGGCGACGCTGACCGTGACGATCACCTCGGCGAGCTCGACCAGCTCGAACACCCCCTTGACCGGCCAGACGATCAGCTTCCCGGCGGTCGCCAATGTGGCGGCCACGGCGGTTCCGTTCGCGCTCAGCGCGACCGCCAGCTCAGGACTGCCGATTACCTATACGGTGCTGAGCGGTCCGGCGACGGTCAGCGGGAATACCGTCACGCTTACGGGCAGTGCCGGAACGGTGACGATCGAGGCGGACCAGCCGGGCAACGGAGTCTATGCGGCAGCCAGCAGCGCGACGATCAGCTTCCAGGTGACGGCTGCGCCGCCCTTGCTGGTCAATCTCTCGGCCCGCAGCGTGGTGACGCCGGGCGCACCGATCACCGCCGGCTTTGTGATTTCGGGCACGACGGCCAAGACGGTGGTCCTGCGCGGGGTGGGGCCGGCCCTGTCATCTTTCGGGCTCAGTCCGGCCCTCGCGCATCCGCAGCTCACGCTGCTGAGCGCCAGCGGTGCCGTTCTGGCCACCAATACGGGCTGGGGCGGGACGAGTACTCTCAGCACCGCCTTTACTTCGGTGGGGGCCTTCCCCTTGGCCACGACCAGTGCCGACAGCGCGCTGACCGCCACGTTGCAGCCCGGTGCGTACACGCTGACCGTGTCGGACGCGGCCAACGATTCCGGCGGTTTGGCGCTCGCGGAACTCTACGACGCCTCGGTCGATCCGACCGGGCTAACTCAGAAGCTGATCAATCTCTCCAGCCGCGGCCAAGTCGGCGCCGGCAATGGGGTGCTCGTCTGCGGCTTCGTGGTCTCCGGCGCCACGTCCAAGAACCTGCTCATCCGCGGCGTCGGCCCGAGCCTCGCGCCCTACGGCCTCGCGGGTCTGCTGGCCGATCCGGTGCTCAATGTGTATAACAGCGCGGGCGCCCTGGTGGCGACTAACAATGACTGGGGCTCGCCGGTGGCGGTCAATGCTTCCCAGACTCCGGCGACGGCCGCGACGCTGACGGCGACGGCGGCTCAGATCGGGGCCTTTCCGCTCATCGCCGGCAGCAAGGACGCGGCGGTCATCATCAGCCTGCCCCCGGGCTCGTACACGGCCCAGGTTTCAGGCAACGGTGGCACGACCGGGCTGGGACTTGCCGAGGTATACGAGCTTCCCCAGTAATCCGCGGGGTTTGAACCTGCCAACGGTCGAGCCTCACCCGGATATTTCATGAAGGAGGGAAGAAGATCGCCCAAGACGCTGGAGCAGAAAGGGGCGAACGCGACCGACGGTGGCCTGAAAAATGAGGGCCATCGAGGGAGCGTGAGACCCTTTATGCCC
>Ga0116230_10006825_pt1 | contig 11275 bp, 11 predicted proteins | sample S1TSphfallax_3_FD_88678 | JGI IMG/M metagenome (GOLD analysis project Ga0116230, IMG submission 88678) | Host-associated microbial communities from peat moss isolated from Minnesota, USA - S1T2_Fd - Sphagnum fallax MG | ecosystem: Host-associated > Plants > Peat moss > Unclassified | place...
AATGGATTACCTACTTCACCAAAAATAACCCATGAGAGAGGGCATGTTTGATTGGGTATGAAAAAAAGTTAGGTCATCTTTCTTGACAATCTTAGGAACAAGAGATTTTTGTGAAGAAATTTTTGTGATTATTTGTCATCAACCCATCCATGGTTTTCTGAAAAAAAGTTAAAGTAAATCTCACACCTCCAATTTTACCTCTTTTGGTGTTCAGATGGGTACCTGAAATCTTGTAATTTAAATATTTTTCTGAAAAACCCATCAAAGGGGGGATGATTTTTGAATGGGTATAAATTTTTTTGGAACATCTTTCTTGACAATCTTGTCTAGAAGGAAATTTGTGAAGAAGCTTTTGTGATCATTTGTCATCAAACCCATCCATGATTTTTTCTGTTCTTAAAAGCCAAATAAATCATCATCATCAACAACAACCATGGGTGTATTTTGAATGCAAGACTGATTTTTCAAAAAAAAAACTTATGGTCATTGTTTCATTTTCAAAAATACTTTTGCATTGAGCAAAATGGACAATTCAAAAACAGCTGTTCTTTGGGCCCTCATATTGTTTTAAAACTTTGACACACCAATCGTAGTCTTTCTCACACAACTCCAACTTATTAGAATTTTTCATAAAGTCCGTTGAACACAAGGCTCGTAACCCATATTTGCCCAAAATCCAGTTCATAATGCCCAACATGGGATGAAAAAATTACACTACATCCCAACGGGACACTGAACTAGATTTTACACCTCAACTCAGCACCAACCGAGTTTGGTGCCGAGTTCTTGTGGAGTTGTTGCTTGTAGGTTTATGATCACAGCTCTTTTCAAAGCGCATCTTCTTGAGACTCTAGCAATGCCTTTCTCTCCTCCTTAGAAACTCCGACCTTTCTTCCATTTCTCCCCTTTGATAAGTTTAGAGGATACATGTATAGCCTCTTTCTCTAATGTGAAGTTTCAGCATTGCGTAGGTGCAAAGGGTCAATGGTGAAAGTTTTTTTTTTCCCCTCACTTATGTGGAGTTCTCACTTATGTGGAGTTCTAACATTTTGTAGGCGCAAAGGTTCAACGACAACAATTCTTTGCTCAAACTCCAACTTCTCTCCCCTACCCTTTGAAGATCATTGCAATTGCTTGTGGGGCTTCATCATCACCTGCAATCAAGGTCTCACAATCACATCTCATTAGAAGGTTTTGAAATATATGAAGTCTCAAACCTTATGTACAATATTGAATGTTGTGACGGTTTTCAAACATTCTCTTTTAGTGATAATTTGGACCTGATCCATGAAAATAATATTTTCTAATGACTTTTATTCACCAAATTGTTGGTCTAAAACAGTGTTGGGCGTTTCTTAGAATTAGGGAAAGATACCTGCTGGTTATCAATCTAGGTATACACCCACTTACCCCCATGGTTTTTGAAATATTTAAAGAACCAATTTCGGTATATAATAGTGGTTCTCAAACAATATTAACGAGTCAAAGAACCATTGACTCTTTCATGAAATTTGTTGATTCATTATGGTATTTGAAACAATTGAAACTGAAAGTTCTTTAAAATTCAAATAACTGCACAACACTGGTCTAAAACCTCAAGTCTTGGACCAAAATAAATTGGACCAGGCCTCATGCAAACCAAGCCCTTAATAAACTAGATCTTTGATCTTCGCCTACTAGCTGGGTTCAAGTCCTATTCACTGTTTGTTTTTTCATCCATGATGAGAATTTCAATCCTGGGGGGGGGGGTTTCGGAAGACATTTTGGCTCCTTTTTGACAAATTGAATGAATGCTCGCAAACTGACTGATATGCTATCCACAAACCTTGATTGCCTTGTCATGAAACATTGTTTTGTTTCAACTGGTTTTGTTTTTAGTCCTTTTGACCTCCTTGTAAACCTTGCATATTGAAACCTAATTGCCTCATGTAGATTACTATTGAATGGTACCAGAAACTGGTTGCTGGGGTCCATTCTTAGATTTTCTAGGGTCATTTGAGTGTGAATGTTGGGTGTGGGTTTGTTTTCAATAATGGGGAATTTTTCAGATGTTACTGAATTCATGGATGAAATTCAAGTGTCTGAAATTACTGGCATTGCACAAGCCCAAAGAACCCCCTTGAAAGAGGTTGCCTTGGCAAATTGTGAAATCTACACACCTTAACACACTTGCAACATTGTATAACCATCATTTTACTATGTATAACACTAGCAAAAAGCATGGGACTCAATTGATCCCTAATGTGGTTTGGAAATTTGTCTATCAAGATGACCTAAAAGCCTACCTAGACCCCCAGTTTGTTGAAGAAACAATGAAGGACCATCTACATGAAACCTTTGAAGGAATTGGAGATGGGTACTTCCAATGAAAAGCATTCAAAACAAGCCATATTATAATGTGATGTGGTTTTGGAACAACTGAAATCCATTAATGGACATTCAAGTCAAAATGTTTTGAAAAGACAACAAAGTTTCATTGATTGCAAACCTATAACCCAAAACTTCATTTTTTAGCCCTAGTTAGATCCTTCCCCTTAACGAGTCAAATGTGCCTTTTGTTGGTGCTAATTCTTCAAATCCTATCCCATTGACCACCTTGGGAGAAATGCAAGGCCTTAGGGCAAAACTTAGCAAGGGGGAGATTGCGACCATGAATTCTAAAACCATGGCAACCATGGCAAGTCAATTCTCCTCTATGTCTAATTTCTATGATGCCTTCTTGTTAAGGAAAATGGATATCAATCATGAGGGAAAAAAAAACAAAGTTGAAATTAACAATTTGAAAATGGCTAAAGATTTAGGTGTGATTCCAAAAAAAAAGTTTAGAACAAAAGTTAGGTCTCTTTTGGAATTGTAATCAACACATTGATGTAAGAAATTGTGATTATGCAATCCAATTTATTTTGTGAATTTAAACTTAAAACCTTAATTTCAAACCTAAAACTTTGATTTCAAACCACCACAAACATTAAAACCCTACTTTCAAGCCTTAAACCCTAAACCCTACTCCCAGGTTTACAAACCCTAATTACATACATTGAACCTTAATTTCAAAACCTTAATCCCTAATCCTTAATTTTAAGTCTATAAACCTTAATTTCAAACCTTAAAACCCTAATTTCATAACCTAACCCCCTAAAACCTTAATTTTAGGTTTATAAAACCTAATTTCAACCTTAGACCCTAAACCCTAATCCCAAGTCTATAAACCCCAATTACAAACATTAAACCTTAATTTTATAATTTAATTCCTAATTCTTAATTTCAAGTTTGTAAACCTAATTTCAAACCTTAAACCTAATTTTTAATCTTAAACCTTAATCCCTAATTTCAAGTCTGGAAACCATAATTTTAGACCTTAATAAAGACCTTCAAACCTAAAACCCTAATTTCAGATTTGAAAACCCTAAAAAACTTTACACCCGAAATTACAATTTTTTGCAAGTTTAGACTTATACCTAAATAGTCTCCTACCCACCCTCATGCAATAGGGTCAAAGTTAAAATCTCCAACGACCTTGTATGTGAAGTCCATCCAACAATTGTGAAGGTAGTTGGTGAAGATCAAATCTTTTCATGAGGTGTCTCCATTTTCGTTTAAGTCCACCAATTTTCCATTCCACTTGGACCCTAAACCTTACATGCATTTTGTTATAAGCATGGAAGGTGCCATGGTTTGCATCCAGTGGTAATTTTCACCCTCACATCCCCATCCTTCTCATGATGAACATTTCTTCCCCTAAGTACCCTAGATCCCTTAAAAGATACTCGAAACAATCATCTCGATGGGTGAAGTATTGGCCATTCTTGATAAATGGCCAAATGGCAAAGAATGCTTACATCATGATAAGATCCAAGGTAGCCTGAATCAATATAAATAAACAATCCATGGTGGTCCAAAATCATGGTGTTGTTCATTACATATATCTTTTTGTGGCTAGTACACCATGTCCAATGTTTTGTGTCTTTCCATGGCTCTTGGATCTTAACCAATGTCCCATTGATGAACCCTAGGCACCCCAGTAATTCACGCAATTAGCTACCCAAGGCAACCCTTTCAAAAGATGATGGCCAATGGATTTCATCCACTAGGGCATGGTTAAGGCATGATGCGATGAATATCACATCATCGCACAATGATGATTTTGCCAAGTTCCACATGAAGGCATCATAGATGGTGATGTTGTGCTTCATGAACAATATAAAACACAAAAGTCATTGTTTAGGCCCCAATTTTGATGGTCCCCCCACACCCACCGATGCATCCTTTAACATGATATAAATGAAAATTTTAGACCTTAAAGCCCTAAATTTTAAAGCTTAACTATAAATGTGGGACTTGAAACCCCTAATTTCAGACCCTAAAACCTAGACCTTAATACACAAACCCTAACCCTAAATTCAGACCTTAAGCAAAAAGTACAACTGTAAAACCTTAAATTTCAAGCTTGGAATTGTTGTTTTGAAATTTCAATCCTAAAAACAAAACCTTATAACTTAAACCCTAAACCTTAATATTGAAACCCTAACTTTAAAAAATAAACTTAAACCCAAAATTCAAACTTAAGTATTTTAAACCCTAATTTCAAATCCTAACCTTAAACCCTAACCCCCATTTTCAGACCAAAAATCAAAACCTTAATGCTAAAACCCTAACCTTAAAAAACTAACTTAAACCCAAAATTCAAACTTAAGCCATCCTAAACCTTAATTTCAAACCCTAACTTAAAACCCTAACCCCCAATTAAAGACCTAAAATCAAAACTTGTAAAGCTTAAAACCTAAATTTTAATGTTAAAACCCTAACCTTAAAAGACAAACTTAAACCCAAAATTCAGACTTAAGCCATCTCAAACCTTAATTTCAACCCTTAAACCCTAATTTTAGACCTTAAAACCTACCTTTAATCATGCAACTTTGAAGGCCAAGAAGGTTCACTTTTGGACCTAGCATGGGAGGAGATTTTTGGCACTACTCGACTTACTAGCTCCTCAAACTCCATCAATGTGAAGTTGGTGAGGTTCTTGAATAAGGAAGGTGTGGCCCGCATTATGGCCAAAACATCTTGAAACCTTGCTACCTAATCAATGATTTTTTTAGTCCCTTGTCCTCATGGTCGTTTAGAAGGTCTTCAAAGTTGAAAGCATTAAAAGCACATTGGAAAAACATAGTAACTTCTTGGTCCATTTCATCAAACAATATTTCCTCGTCACTTGAAGAAATCCATTCACTTGCTTGAGAAAGAATCATGGCTTGAACTTGAAGATGACATCTTGTTCTTAAATGAAAATGAAAATAGAGAAGTATGTTAGTGTGTTGAAGTGATGGTGAAAAGAGAAACTTTGATGTGTTAAAGGTTTCTCTTCTTCACAAGTTCTTGGATAATGATGTGCTCTGGAAAGAAAAAGATTTTGATGTGGTAAAGTGAAAATGAAAAAAAAACATTTTGGTGTGGTAAAATGAAAATGAAAAGAAAAAGTTTGGTTTGAACTCTTTCTTTATTTTATATGGTCCCCATGAGCGATAAAAATCAAAATTTTAAACCCCTAAACCCTAAAGATCAACCCTTACGTTAATTATAAATTTAAAAATTTGAAATCCCATATATTAAGTTTCAAATCTTAACTCTAAACCCTAAACCCTAAAAAGACCAAAGACAAACCCTAAAAACTAAACCTTAAAATTTCAAGTTTGAAAAGTTAACCTTACAACTTAAACCCTAAAATAACTACAAACAAACCTTAGAAACTAAACCATAAAATTACAAATCGCAAATCCCAAAAGGTAACCCTAAAACCTAAAAAAACCAAAGACAAATCCTTCAAACAAAACCATAAATCCTCAAGTCCTAAGTCCTAGGTAGCCTCATATAACTATATATAAATATATAAAGTCTATATAGCCATGTATAGTCCTACATCACCATATATAGTTATATAAGGCCTATGTAGCCACATATAGCCATATGTGGCCATAACCCCTAATGTATAACCCCCATGGACTCCTTGGACCTCCCTAAACTAACATTTTTCTTTAACAATTTTCAAAAGAGGCCTAGGTGGCTAGGTTTTGCCAACCCATAGCTAACAAATGGTAGCCTTTCAAATTAAACCTAGATTGTTGAAGCTAGGTGTCAAAGTTTCAAGTATAAATTTAGCTAGGCTATGTTTTTTTTTGTAAATTTAGTTGTTGGCTATAAAGTCATTATGTCTTTCAAATTTTGCAAGTTATTATAGAGAATCAAATGTAAAATTATTAGCAACCAAATGCAAAATGCAAGTAGCAAAGGGCCACCAAAATCTTTGATAATTCAAATAATTACAAGTCATGTTAAATTAAATTAATTACAAGTAACATTTCTTAGGAGAGTTGAACCCCGATCCAAATGGATTGTACCCATTTGCGGCAAAAGATTGCCTACAAAAAAATATAAATAATAAATTAATTTTACACAAAAAACACATCAACTATCAACAAGGTCAAAACTCTAATGCATATGGCCATCAATCAAACTCAAAAACATACCAAAATTACAAACATTAGCAAGTGCACTAAGGTACAGAAACTAGAAATGCAAAGATGTGGCAAGAATAAATGTTTATGGAAAAACATGGTTTAAGGTTTAAGGCTTTCTTGTAGGGCTTTGTTATGCAATTTTCGTGTCTACCATGCATTTATAACCCTTTGATTCTTTTACTAGTCCTAAGATCTAATAGTTGTAACAAGTGGGAAAATTTCTATAATGTAGAAGCTTTGTGCATACATTCAAACCACCAAATGCAAATGGGCTATCAACTAATTTATCAAATTGCTTTTCATGAAAGACATATTAGAAAAACGCCATTCATCTTCCACGTTGTTTAAGACCATAACCATGGACAACTCCACCAACTTTAGTCACTTTGACAACTTCAAAAAAATAATTTAATTATCAATTAACAATGCCCACATCCTAAAGCATGGATTGTAATCTAAAAGAGGTTTCATTGTTGCAACAGAATTGGCCAACATTGTCACTTTGAAGAAGGAAGCTTATGCTTCTAACTTCAATTCATCAAGCAAGGGAGGGATGTACATTGGGTTGGCCCCAATGTTCTTCCCATGACAATAATGAACTTTCAAAATGTTCAACTATGCCAAGAAAATATGTTAAAATTTTGGCTGAATTCAAAATTGGGGATAAATAATCCCATTACATTCATAATCTCTTGTGAAAAGAAGTGTGGTTATAACTCTTCAATTAAACCCCAAGTGACATTTGTGCATTTTTTTCACATCATGCATTACCAAAAACTAATCAACTATGGAAACCTAGTTCAAAGTACTTGTGACTGTGCACTGATTATGTTGCATATAAATACATCCATAAAAGTGGAAGGCTGGATATTCAAGCCTAATGTTCTGGTCAAGAAGACAAACATGATGCAAAACATCATTTGAATGTTCCATCGTGTCTAGAAACTACCTAAACTCCTTTTGACCATACATGGTATATTGATCACAATACGTTTGATACGGTTGCACCTCACATTCTTTGATGACAACAAAAAAATTGCATATAAAAATGTTTTGATTTTGAGCAAACTTGGACAAGCCCTAGACAAATTCCAACATGGGAATAATACATGTTAGTCCCAAGAACATTTCAACATCACAAAGCAATTCTAAACCTACATTAGTTGTGTCATGGGATGCTTGTTCATCAAACATTTAAATCACAATTATTTTGTATTATGTCAAAATCCCTTTTGCAAGTGAGAGCATTGAAATCCAACATGTTTTCACATTGTGAAGAATCTTCAAGGCCTTTTGTTCCAAAAAATTTCCAAGCTTGGGAAATTTTCTTTTCTTGTTTTAAATGTTGTTTAAGACAAGAACAATAGGTGTAGATTGATTTTGACATTGTTTCAATCTTAAACACTAAAGGTAGTTTTGACAATGTTTATATTGCCAAGTTTGTCAATGTGCAACACAATGTACCCCTAACATGTACGGGGCAAATTTCTCTTTCAATTATGCTGTAACACCAACTTTTTACACCCTGAAAAACTAAAACTCCATTTCCACTAAAACTTATGAATTTTGAAACAAGGTCAATTTTTGACAATCCCTTATATTGGAACATACTATCCATTATAACATTTGTGAAATGATTTGTTATACCACCATTGACCAACTACTCCAAGGTCAATAAAATAAGGTTGCACTTCTAGCCATAAAAAAGGTACACATGAACACCCAATCAAGATTGGTAGTCCACAATGGTAACCTCATCAATAGAAGTAGAAATGAACCTTGTTTTTGGAATAGCCATTCGTGTGTTTATGAAGACAATCTTGTGCATGCACTCAACCATGATTTGAGCACTTGAATCGTTCCAATAGTGTTGGGGGTTGTTTGGAACTTTGACAAAAATAAACAATTACCACATATTTTCATAATTCATAAATAAGCATCCTTGTTGTAGAAGGTGGAAAACTATAACAAACTACAAAAACTTCCACTTCTTTTTAGTGTGCAAATTAACATTAACTTGGTCAATTACATAACCTTTTACATGCATTGTAGCAAACTATCACATTTTTAACATGTTGGTTATTCAAACTCATAAAATATTCTCCCACCTTCACATCGGGCTTCGCAACATTAACCTTTTGTTGCCTAGCATATTTTTGTAACCCATCAAACTTTGGGACAAGCAACTTGTCTATTTTCTCAACAAAATTGCAAACCTTACACTTCACCATGGATGATTTACCATTAGGACCTATGATTGCTTCTGCCCGAAGCAATTTTGTAGCACAAATCTTTTGAAACACTCTATTAAGCTCCCATTTAATCTTCATGGCTTTCTTTGGCTTTGGAACAATAGGGTTAGAATCAATTGAAATAGGTTTTCAACACCAACAATAGTGCTTAAGGAAGAAACACTAGCTGTAACCAAAGATTTGTTACTACCATTTTGAGGTTTTAAAGAGGGGGGCAACAAGATACTTGTTTTTGCCATAATAGATTTGCAGTTAGAGGAAGGATTGATAGGAAAATTCTTGAATTTAAAATTTGCGAAAGGTTTTAATGGAGCCATTAGAGATGGTGTGTAAAAAAACTAGATGACAATTCCACAAGATGTGAATAAAAGAACAAACCAAAAAGAAATCAACAAGTAAATAATTTGAAAACCAAAAAAAAGAAGCTCAAAGGTTTAGGGAATTTTAAAACCTAAAACAAACCTCAGATTTTGAAAGTTCAAGAAGAGGTCGATGAACGCTAAAAACCTTTTCAGTTTGCCCAAAGGTTAAATGTATGAGCTCAATACTTGAATATGCAAGCCATCCATAGCAAAGGTGGAAAATGTAGATCATTTTCATTTGAATAACACAAAATTGCAAACAATGTTTGCTAATCCAAAGTCCTTACAATAGTCACCAAACTTGAAGTTTGATTTTCACAAGTCTATAATGTCTAGATTTTAAACTCCAAACACAAAATACGTAAGTAGCAAGCTTAATGCAAGATTTCAATTCTCAACTTCAACAACAAGAAAACAAATAATCATTGAACTTGACGTTTGATTCTCACAAGTTTACAACATCCAAACTCCAAACTTCAAACACAAATTACTTAAATAATAAGTTTAATGCAAGATCTTGGTTTCAACAATAAGAAACAACAAAAATAAACTCAATTTGCAAGAAAGATTTATGTTCACCTTAAACCTTTAAAGTCTATGGTCATTGCAGAATAGTTGTTGTGCTCCAATGGTAGTTTCAAAGTCTAGACGTTGATACTTACGAGCTACTAGTAAGAAAATTATGACTTAAACAAATAGAGGCAACATCCTTTTTAAATAGGTCGAAATTAGAGGCGACATTGTGGGAAATGTGATTGAAAAGAGAGAGACAATATTCCAACTTTATTCTACAAAACCTAGCGAACACAAAAGCACTTACAACAATGCAATGGCAACTTGTGACATGCCTCCTTCGAAAGGTGGCATTTTGCGATCTTCTTGCATTGTACAAATCAACAACCATTTATGTTGTGGATATAAAAGGTGGTCTCTTTCTTCTAAAAGGACGTCATATGGCAACAATTTGGACAAATTAATGGTCCTCATTTAGGGCAAGGATGTAGAAAGGTTTTTCTTCATGTTAAAAATATCAGAAATTTCACCACTAAAAAAAACATTGTACTAAATCCCAACATAACAAAGTTTATAGGTGGGCAACCTGCGAGATGAAAAAAAAGTTGTTGGAAAGGTGTTCATGCTGAGTTTCCAAAGTTTGGTCCATTATTGTTAGACTCGGTGCACAACGGTCAAAAGAGGATAATGCACCAAATAAGAAATGAAACTTAGGCCCAACAAGTCATGACTTTAAGGAAAATTCTACTAGGTAAAATAAACAACAACCTCTCTTGGGGGTATTTAAATGGGCATTATAATATTTTTCAAAATCAAAATAATTCAATTTTATTCTAGATAATTTGTACATGAATTGAAACGATAAAATTTGCAAATGGGGTAAGGGACAAATTTGAAATTTGTGAACAAAACAATTGTGGTACCAATGTATATTATAAAAGGTGTAAAATAAATAAAAAATTGAACGAAAATGCCAATTATGTATAAGATGATGTTGTTTAGCCACAAATATATATATATATATAGTGCAAACTTTTTTGTGATTGAATTAAGGACAAAGTGAAAGTTCATTCCAAACTATGGTAGGGTAAGTCAGCCAGTGACCAAACATTTAAGTGCTTAGGGCAAGCTAGATCCAAGGGGAGGGCTCCATTGTTTTTTTTGTGTCCAAACAAAACTTGAACCCCTCCTATTGCCACATCTAGCACACTAAAAATCATCAAAAACGAAGTAGAAATGAGAAAGTTACAACCTCCCCAAGTAGAAAGGGTCAAGAACTCAAAAAAACAAACCACCAAACATTACAAAGGTCGGTTAACGAACACTCAAAACAATTCCGTGTCTGTTGCTCTATTGCTATTAGAGATTAACAATGATTTATAGAACTTCAGGTGGCACTCCTATATCACTTTAAATCATTTAAAATGAATAAAAAAGAATTATGAGGTTTGAAATAGGAGGGGTCAAAATGAAGAAAAATGGGGGAAAAAAGAAAAAACATGTAAAAACATTTTTTCTTTATTGCTCTTTTTTGGTTGGTCCTTGGGCTTTGCATTTCAAAGATGATTTGTAGAGTGTGAGAAGGTGGTCCTATAACATTTTAAATCACTCAAAATGGAGAAGAATTAAGAGA
>Ga0116230_10006826_pt1 | contig 11274 bp, 6 predicted proteins | sample S1TSphfallax_3_FD_88678 | JGI IMG/M metagenome (GOLD analysis project Ga0116230, IMG submission 88678) | Host-associated microbial communities from peat moss isolated from Minnesota, USA - S1T2_Fd - Sphagnum fallax MG | ecosystem: Host-associated > Plants > Peat moss > Unclassified | place: USA...
CGAGCGGTCATAGGCCTCGACGGGCAGCGTCAAGCCGCTGTGGATGCGCTCGAGGACCTCGGGCACATTATCCTCCGGCAGGGTGAAGAGCACCGAAATCGGTTTTACCTGGGTCAGCACGACCAGTCCGTTGGCGTCCGAAGGCGTGACATAATTGCCCGCGTCGACCTGCCGCAGGCCGACCCGGCCCGTGACGGGAGCCACCACGTGACAGTACGTGAGATTCAGCTTGGCGCTATCGATCGCCGCCTGATCGGTGACGACCAGGCCCTGATATTGGCTGACGAGGGCCCGCTGCGAGTCCACCTGCTGCTTCGCGATGGAATCCTGCTGCGCGAGGGTTTCATAGCGGCCGAGGTCGACCTGGGCTTCCTTGAGCTGGGCCTGGGCCTGCTGGGATTGTCCCTGGGCCTGCTCCAGCGCCACTTGGTACGGGCGTGGATCGATCACCGCGAGCAGATCGCCCTTGTTGACCATCTGGCCCTCCTTGAAATTGACCTGCATCAATACGCCGCTGATTTGCGTGCGAACGGTGATGTTGGCGAGGGGGGTCACGGTCCCCAGTCCATTGAGATAGACATTCAAGTTCCCCTTCACTGCCGGCAGGGCGACGACGGGCAGCGGCCCGAACATCCCGAAGGAGCGCGAACTGCGGTGGCTTCCGCCGGGTGCACCCGGTTTGAAGCCGGGGGTCGCCGCATGCGTTTGATGCCAGATATAAGCGATCAGCAGGAGAGCACCGGCGAGGACGACCCACCCCGTGGGGAACTTGCGCTTGCGGGTCCCCGCGTTCAAGCCCGGCGCGGCCGGTCCGTTCGCAGGGGTGGCTTCGAGCACGGCCGGGCTCGGTTTGGGGTCCTCTTCAGTCGGGTAATTTCTCATCGGTGCGGGGCTGGATTGAAGCAGTGATTCAGTTGAGTAAGCAGGAAGTGGTCCCGGGGGGAGTCCCGTCGGGCGAAATAGGACGTGCTTTGGCCATCGGCGTTCGTGGTGGCAGACGCAACGGCCGCCAAAAGGTGACGGAGGGCGGGCAAACTTCACGGTCCTTCAACGAAAGTCGTGGGACGAGGTGACCGGCATTTCCGTTCCGCCCAGCGCCGCCACGCTCTCCGCGATGACGTGGGTGACGCCGTCGCGACTTTGCAGGCGCCCCGTGATGACCAGCGCCGGCTCCAGGGTGATGACCGACCGAAACCGCTCGAACAGGGCCGGACGAACGATCGCGTTGGCGTGGCCGGTTTCGTCCTCCAGCGTGACAAAGCAGACCCCCTTGGCGGTGCCCGGCCGCTGCCGCGTGATCACCGTTCCGCCGATCCTGACCCGCAGGCCGGAGCGCAGCCGGCCGAGTTCGGCCGCCGGCACCAGGCCGGGCAGGTGGGGCCGCAGCCATTTCATCGGGTGCGCGCCCGTCGTCAGCGCCAGGGTCGCGTAATCGGCCTGGAGCCGTTCCCACGGCGTCATGGCCGTCAGCGGCGCCGCGGGGGGCGCCCCCGCGTTACCCGGCCCCGTCACGCCCTCCGCCGCCGCCCGGCGGAACAGATCGTCGTCCGCCGCCGCCACGGCGACGTGCCACAGCGCGGCCCGGCGGTGGCCGGCCAGGGCATTCAGGGCGCCCGCTTCGGCGAGGGCCCGGCGCTCGCCCGGCGTGAACGCGGTGCGCGCGAGGAAGTCCTCCAAGTGGGCAAAGGCCCGCTCCCCCCGCGCGGCCACGGCGGCGCGGGCCGCCTCGGCGCGGACGCCCCGCACCGAGAGGAGCCCCAGCCGGATCGCGTCCGACCCCTCGACGGTGCAGGGTGCGCCCGACGCGACGACGCAGACCGGGCGCACCGTGAGGCCGCGTCGCCGGGCGTCCTGCACGAGCGTGGCCGCAGAGTAAAATCCCATCGGCTGGCAGTTGAGCAGCGCCGCATAGAAGACGGCGGAGCGATGGACCTTGAGCCAGGCCGAGGCATAGACCAGCAGGGCGAACGAGATCGCGTGGCTCTCCGGGAAGCCGTACAGACTGAATGAAGCGAGCGAGCGGATCAGGTAATCCGTCGCCGCCTCGGTCACGCCGTTGTCGCGGAAAGCCCGGGCCAGCTTGACCTCCATCCGCCGCAGCCGGGCATCCGTGCGCTTGAAGCCGATCGCCCGCCGGAGCTCATCGGCCTCCTCCGGGCTGAATCGCCCCAGTTCCATCGCCAGCCGCAGGATCTGCTCCTGAAACAGGACCACGCCGAGCGTTCGCTCCAGGATCGGCCGCGCGCGTTCATCCGGATAGGTCACCGGCTGCCGTCCCGCCCGCCGCTCGAGGTAGGGGTTGACCGCCTCGCCCTGGATCGGCCCCGGCCGGATGATGGCCACCTCGATCGCCAGGTCGTAGAAATTCTCCGGGCGCAGGCGGGGCAGCGTCGCCATCTGGGCCCGGCTTTCGATTTGGAAAACGCCCACCGTGTCCGCGGCCCGGATCAGTTCGAACGTGGCCGGATCGGCCGGCGGCAGATGCGCGAGATCGACCGGTTCCCCGCGCTGCGCGCAGAGTTCGATCGACTCCTGGAGCACGGCCATCATCCCGAGGCCGAGCAGGTCCACCTTGATGATGCCCATGTCTTCGCAGTCGTCCTTATCCCATTGCAGCACGGAACGTCCCGGCATCCGCGCGTTCTCCAGCGGCACGAAATGGTCGAGGGGCTCCGCGCTCAGCACCATGCCGCCGCTGTGCTGGCCGAGGTGGCGGGGCAGCCCGTGCAGGCGGCGGCAGACGTCGAGGAGGGCGCCCAGCCGGGGCTGATCGCCGACGACTCCGGCCGCGCGCAGCCGCTCGCCGAGTGCGCGCGGGGAGGGATCGTCGCGGCTCCCCACCAGGCGCGAGCAGCGATCGAGGAGATCGTCGGACAGGCCGAGGACCTTGCCGACTTCGCGCACCGCGGAACGATCCTGGAAGGTGATGACGTTGGCGGTCATGGCCGCTCCCCGCCGACCGTAGCGCCGGTACACTTCCTGGATCACCGTCTCGCGGCGCTCGCCGCTCGGGAGGTCGAGATCGATGTCGGGCCAGCTTTTCCGCCCTTCCGAAAGAAAGCGTTCGAAGAGCAGCCGGTGGGCGATCGGATCGACCGCCGTGATGCCCAGCACATAGCAGATCACGCTGTTGGCCGCGCTGCCCCGGCCCTGCACGAGGATACCCCGGCTCTTCGCGAACGCGCAGATGTCCTCGACGATGAGAAAGTAGCCGCTGAAGCCCAGCCGGGCGATCAGCTCCAGCTCGCGCTCGATCTGCGGTTGGGCTGCGGCGGCCGCGCGGCCGTAGCGCGCCCGCGCGCCCGCCTCGGCCCGCTGCCGCAGCCGGCCGGCCTGCGTCTCGCCCGGCTCGACGCGGTAATCGGGAAAGTGATAGCCGAGATCGCCCAGGGTGAACCGCAGCCGCTCCGCCAGCCGCCCCGTATTGGCCACGGCCTCGGGCAGGTCGGCAAAGAGGGCCGCCATGGCGCGGGCGCCTTTCAGGTGGCGCTCCCCGTTGGCGGCGAGCCGCCGGCCGGCCGCGTCCAGCGTGGTATGATGGCGCAGGCAGGTGAAGACGTCGGCGACGCGGCGGCCGGACGGCCCGGCGTGGAGCACGCCATTCGTGGCCAGGAGCGGCAGGTCGCGGGCGCGTGCCCAGGCGACGAGAAAACGGTTCTCCGCCTCTTCGCCGGGGAGGAGATGCCGCTGCAGCTCTACGTACAGCCGGTCCGGCCCGAAGAGCCCGAGCAGACGCTCCCCGGCCGCCGCCGCCGCGTCCCCGCCGCGCTCCCGCCAGGCCCGGCGCAGCGGGCCGGCCTCGTCTCCGGTCAGCGCGATGAGTCCGTCCGAGGCGGGGGCCAGTTCGCTCCAGGCGACGCGGCTCGCGCCCTTCGCCGTGCGCAGATGCGCCGTCGTGAGCAGATGCCCCAGTGCGCGGTAGCCTTCCCGCGAAGCGACGAGCACCGGCAGGATGCCGCCGTCCTCCATCGTCAGTTCGCAGCCCACGAGCGCGCGCACGCCGGCGGCTTCGCCCGCCTTGTGCAGCCGGACCGCGCCGTACACGCCGTCCCGGTCGCAGAGGGCGATGGCGGGCAGTCCCAGCCGGGCGCAGGCGGCGATCAAATCCTCGGGTGAGGAGGCGCCGCGCAGAAAGCTGAACGCGCTGCGCGCATGCAGCTCCACGTACATCGGATGGTTCATGAGGCGGAGGCGGTGGCGCAGCTTGAGCGATGCGGCCGGGGAGCGGCCGGCCGCCGGTTCAATCGAGCAGCCCTTCCACGCGCCAGGCGAGGCCCGCGCGGGCGAGCTGATAGAGACCGCCGGCGGCGAGTTCCACGTGCCAGGTTTCGGCGGCCCAGGCCCGCGGCTTCCACCACTCGCCCGAGGCGCGCCACGGCCCGCGCGCGTCCCGCACCGCGGCCTGCCAACCGGAGCCTTCGATCCGGACCGGCCGGCGGCCCGCGCAGGCGACGCATACGGGCCGCGCCGGTCGAAACCGCCGCAGCACCGGACCCCGGGCCGCGTGAACGGGGGCGGGGGCGGGCGGAGGGATCGCCTCGGCCGGCGGCCGCAGCCGGAAGCTCTCGGGCCGGGGCGAATCGCCCGGCTCGGGCGTGCCGACCCGTTCGTCGCCCACGATCGCGGCGATGCGGGCGAGATTATCCCAGAAAGCGGGCGCATCCTGCAGCCCCGTGTCGAAGAGCCCGTCCTGCACCTGCGGCGGCCGGGCCGGCGAGGCCACCAGCCGCGCGGCGCGCACGCGGGCGGCCGTGCGCACGGTGTCGAGATGGGCCTGCAGCACGCGCATCCACCGGTCGGGCTGACCGCAGGGCTCGGGCAGCCGAAATTCCCGGCGGTGCTCCGCGCCATCCTCCAGGAACAGCGTGAGCGCGAGTCCGTCCGCCACGCAGTGCGCCGCGCTCAATTCAAAGGCGACCCGTTCCGCGTACCGGCGCAGCCGGAAGAGCAGCGGGGGCAGGCTCTCCACGGGCGGTTCGTAGCTCCATTCGGCGGCAAAGGTCCGGCTCGGCTCGGCCAGGCGCAGCACGCGCACGCCCTGACCGGCGCTCCGCTCCCAGAGCGCGACCCCGGCCGTGCCCAGTCGATTGGCGAGGTCCGCCTTGGGCAGGGCGGTCAGTTCGCCCAGGGTGCGGATGCCCCAGTGTTCGAGCAATTCGGCGCACGCCGGCGCCGGTTCCGCCCAGGCGAGCGGCAGAGGCGCGAGGAAGGTGGCGGGGTCCGTCACGACGAGCACCGGGTTCGTCGCGTCCGCGCGCCGCGCGGCGTAGGCGGCGACGAGAGGCGAGGCGGCCAGTCCGGCCCGTACCTCCAGTCCCGCCCGGGCCAGCTCGGCCAGCCGGCGCCGCAGGGCGGTGTCCGTCGCCGCCGCATCCGCGCCCTGCAGGTCGACGGTGCACATCCCGGGCGCGGTGGCCTCGACGCGGGGGGAGAGCGCGAGCGCGGCGGCCAGCAGCAGGCGCTGAGCTTCCACCTCGGCTTCGACGTTGCGCTCGCCCAGGCAAAGCCCGGGGCAGCGCGCGAGGGCGAGTGCCGCCGGGTCGCCGGGTCGGATCCCCGTCGCTTCCGGCGATCGTTCCGCGATCACAAATTCCCGCCCGGCTCCCGTGAGCAGCGCCACCGGCCGGCCGGCCAGCGCCGGATCGTGGCGCCGCAGCGCCTGCACGCCGAAAGCCTCGGCCCGGAGCACGGCGAAGGCGGGCGAGGCCGTGGGCGATGCGCTTCCCTCCTTCATGAAATATCCCGGCCGGCCCTACGCCGTCGCCCGTTCCTCCGTCGGTCGGCCGCGCAGCGATGCGGCGGCGATCTGCGCCGCGAGCTCGGCCCGGGCCAGATCGGTCGCCCAGGCGAGGGACCAGGGCGAGGGCAACAGGAGTCGGTGCGCCGCGGCCGCCACCTGCGGCGCTTCGGTCTGAATGAGCACGGCCGCCGAACCGGTTTCGGCCGCCCGCTGAAGGCGGTACCAGGCGGTCGCCGGAAGGGTCCGGAGCGAGCGTTCCCCGCAGCCCCTCAGGTCGAGCACGACGGCGGCGTAATTGGGGTCGCGGACCAGCACATCGGCCACGGCCAGCGCCTCCGCGACGCTGCGGGTCCGCACCCAGACCAGATGCGCCAGGTCGTCGGGGGGCACCGCCAGCGGATCGAAGGCCTCCGCACCGTCGACGAGGGCGACCCGCTGCCGCGCGGCCCGCGTGACGGAGAGGAGCCGGCCGAGGGTCGACTGACCCCCGCTGCTGGGCGCCCCCGAGACCAGTTCGGTCAGTTGCCGGATCGGCAGCCCCCCGCCGAGCGCGGTGTCGAGGGCCGCCACGCCCGTGGGCACGCAGCCGGTGGGCGGTTTCGGCGGATCCGGAAAACGTGCCCGCACCAGGGCGCGAAGGCTCGCGAGCGCGACAGGATCTTTGAGCGGAGAAGGCACCGGAGCAGGGGCGGGACAAACCGAGGGGAAGTGGACGAAGACGCGGCGGCCGCAGCGGGAGAGGGAGCGAAGGTCATTGCCGACATCGGCGGTCAGCTGGTCAGCCGACGCCCCGGCGGATCAGGCCGATCAGGACGCCCTGCGATTCCAGGCCCCGCTCGGGCACGAAATCGGGGTAGCGCGGATTCTCCGCGCGCAGGATGAGCCGGCCGCGCACCCGGACGAGGCGCTTCAGCGTCGTACTGGTTTCATCGATGAGGGCCGCGATGATGTCCCCCGGCCGGGCTTCGCGCCGCTCCAGCACGGCGATGTCGCCGTCGAGAATGTGCGCCCCCATCATGGAATCGCCGCTCACGCGCAGGGCCCAGAGGGGAGGCGAGCCGGGAGGGCGGACGCCGAAGGCGGCGGGATCGACCGCGATCACTTCGTCCGGCACCTGCTCCTGCATTGCGGGCAGTCCGGCGGGGATGCTGCCGTAGACCGGCAGGTCGAAGAGATGGCTCTGGACCTCCCGCGCCCGCAGGCCCCAGGTGCGCCCGTCGAGCTGTTCGATCATGGCTTTGGCGGCGAGGGCGCGCAGATGGCAGATGGCGGCGTTCTGGCTTTTGAAGCCGAAGTGGCGCTGGATTTCCCGACTGGAGGGAGGCAGCCCCCGCGTCTGTTGCTGGGAGCGGATGTAGTCCAGAACGGCCTGTTGCTTCTCGGTGAGCACGGGGAAGGGAACGGCGAGCGATGAGGATGAGCGGGTCGGGCGAACGAAACGCCTATCTGTTCAATTGAACAGATAGAGGCCCAACGCAAGCGGCAAACCAACTTATTCCCGGGCGGGAACCACGCCGTTCCTCGGGCCCATCCCGACCCACCGGCTGAACCGCAGAGTAAGATGCCGCCTCGGAGATCCGCGTCGGGAGAGCCCGGTGCGCTCGGTTCAGGACGCCGCAGGAACTTCGCCGGCGAGCCGCTTCTTCAGGAAGGCCTTGCCCTCCGGCGAGTAACCCTGGGCGTAGTACATGACGAGCTTGCGGCCGTCGTCGGTCACGATCGTGAAGCGAAAGACCCGGAAACTCAGATCGGGCTCGTTGAGCCAGTCCAGCCGCGGGTCCGGATTCATCTTGGGGCCGCTGGTGCGATACCAGCGCCCGTCCTTGAGCGTCGGATAATAGTCCTCCACGAGGATTTCGGGTTTCGCGTCCGACACATCCTCGACGATGACGCTGCGCGGCGCGCGCCCGGTCTTGGAGTGAAAGGCAAACTCATACACCAGCAGCTTCGGGGTCGTGTCCGCCTTGAAGGCCGCCTCCTCGATCTTCACATCGCTGTTCTCGGGGGCCACCAGGCCGCCTCCCTGGAACGTGAATTCGACCGTCTGGCCGCCCGAGATCGTCAGGCTGCGGGTATAGGTGTTGTACTGGACGGGCAGCACGCAGCCGCCCAGGAGCACCGCCGCCACGGGCAAGAGTTTCCGCAATGACATGGCGCATTTGATGGAGCGGGTTCGCGCTCGTCAAGGCCCCCCCCGATCGCTCAGGATGGGAGGGTATGGCGGGCTCACAGCACCGATCGGGGCGGCGGCGGCTGGGATTCACCCGGCGCAGGCCGCGGTCCAGGGCGATTCTGGCGCTCGCCACTCTGATGCTGGTGCGGCAGGGCGGACCGGCGCGTGCCGCCGGCGCGGAACCGAGGACCGAAGTCGACGTGGTGGTCGACATGACCCCGCAGGGCCGGAAGGTGGCGCCGCCTTCGCCCGGCCATCCCGTCTATTATCTTCCGGTGATGGGCGGCTTCCAGGAGCTGGGCACGGTGGTCGCGGGGGCCCCGCCGCCTCCGCCGCCGGTGGCGGTGGCCAAGGCGGTCGCCCAGGGGCTGGCCTCGCAGGGCTACTTCGTGGTGGACGCGGCCCATCGGCAGGCGGCCCTGGTGCTCGCGATCCACTGGGGCAGCCTGAACCCGCAGATCGAAAAGGATCCGGTGACGGGCGATCGGGTCTTCTTCAATCAACACCAGATGCTGGCGATGACCGGCGGCAATACGCTCGGTCATCTCGATCTCAATTTCGAACGGGAGGCGGTGCTCCAGGGCGCCGAACGCGACCGCTATTTTGTCGCGATCACGGCCTACGATTTCGAGGCGTACCACCAGCGCCATAAGAAGGTCATGCTGTGGCAGGCCAAGATGAGCGTCCCCTCCGAGCGGCTGGCGCTGGGCGACGTCCTGACGGTGCTGGTCAGGGCGGGCGCCCCCTTGTTCGGGCGGGAAACGGTCCGGCCGAAGATGCTGATCCTGCCGGTGACCCCCGAGGGCCGGGTCGAAATCGGGGTGCCGACCGTAAAGGATTACGAGGACGCGCCGACGCGGGCGCCGCCCTCCCCGCCCGCCGCCGGCAAGTGAGCTGGCTTAGGATTGATTGTTGGCGGCGGCCGAAACAAGGTTCGGCGGTATTCATGCGCGTTCCGCCCATTGTCCTGGCCCTTCTGGCTGCGCCCTTTGTGGCGATGCCGCTGGGTCGGGCGCTTGAGCCGCTGACCGTGCCGGCGCCGCTGACGCCGGCGCCCGCGGCGGTGACCCCGGGGGTGTCGGCGATCGCCTTTGCCTCGGCGGAGCGGGCGCAGGCGCTCGGCTTCCCTTCGACCGCGGTCACCCTGCTTCGCTCGATGCTGGTGCTGCCGGGTGCCGATCAGGCCCGGCTGACGCTCGCGCTCGCGACCGCGCTCCTCGACGAGGGCGATCTCGACGGCGCGGCGGCGGCGCTGGGTGCGCTGGCCTCGCCGCGGGGGTCCCCCTGGAATCTGCGCCAGGGGCTGATCGCGGCCGAGCGGCAGCAGTGGGAAGCGGCGCGGGCGGATCTGGCGGGGGTGAGGCTGGGCGACCTGGGGGGGGCGGATGTGGGCTGGTATTATTTTCTCAAGGGCCTGCTGGCGCAGGCCGGCAAGGACGGCGCGAAGGATCCGCAGCCGGGGCGGGCGGAGGGCTTTTTCCGGCAGGCCGTGGGGGCGGCCGGTTCGGCGTTGCAGCGCGCGCGCTTCCTGCTCGCGCAGGAGCAGGCCGCCCTGCGGGTGGGGGCGCCGACGCGGGAGCAGCTGGACGTCGACCGTCAGAATGCGCAGATCGGCGGGACGATCGGCTTTAGTTTTGGGCGCGCGTACGCCGTGGCCCTGAACGCCGCCGGCCGCAAGCGCCAGGCGCTGGCCTTCCTCGAGGGGCAGTTGCGGACGCTGGGGGGAGCCGAGCGCGAGGAGGCCGATCACGCGCGCTTCCTGATCGGGCTGATCGCGGAGCCGGCGGACGCCGAGGGGCGCGAGGCGCTCTATCAATTGCTTTCGAGCGGCGTGGACGCGGACCGGCAGCGCGCGGCCCTGCAACTGCTGGTGCAGCGGGCGGGGCGGGGCGCGGTGCGGGCGGAGTTCCGGCTCAAGCTGGATGCGCTGATCGCCGCGCCGCAGACGCATCCGATCCTGGATAATCTGCTGCTCTGCCGCGCCGATCTGGCGCTGGAGGACCGCGCCTATGTGCGCGCGGAGGACGACGCGCATGCCCTGCTGGACAAGTTTCCGGGGTCGTCCCTCAAGGCGCATGCCCTGGCGATCCTCGCGAGCTCGGCGTGGGAGCAGCGGCGGTATCGGACGGCGGCGGACCAGGCGGCGCGGGCGCTGGCGGCGGAGCCGGCCGGGCTGCTGCACGCGCAGTTCGGCGCGCTGGTCGCGGAGGCTTGGTTTCGGGCGGGGCTGGCGAGCCGGATTCCGGATGCGGGCGACTTCCGCAGCGCGGCGGACGCCTACGCGGCCGCGGCGGGCGATCCGCCGCTCGGGGTGGCGCCGGCGGGGCTGCTCTTTCAGCGGGTTCAGTCGGAGATCCAGGCGGGGCTGCAGACGCTGCCGCGCCGTTCGCTCCAGCGGGCGCAGGCGGTGCTGGACGAGGTGGAGCGCGATCCGCGGTTTGAGCGGGTGGGGGCGGATGGGCGCAATTATTGGTGGGAGGCCGAATGGAACCTGGGCAAGGCGCGGGAACTGGTCGGCGACCCGACCGCGGCGGCGGCGCGGCTCCAGCGGCTGCTCGCCGAATCGGGCAGCCGGACGATCGGGGGCGCGCTGCGCGCCCGCATGATCTGGCTCGAGGCGCGGCTGGCCTTCGACGCGCATCGACCGGAGGAGACGCTGCGGCTGACGGAGGCGCTCGCACCCGCGGCACTGGGCGATCTGTCGCCGGACGTGCGCACCGAGATCGCGAGTACGGGTGCGCTGCTGCGGGCCCAGGCCGAGTTTGCGCTGGGGCGGGAGCAGGCGGCGCTGGCGACCCTGCACCGGCTGAGCGCCGACTTCCCGCTGACCGAGGCGGCGACCTATGCCTACGTGGTCGAGGCGGGGCATTATGCGGACGAGGATCAGGTGGCCGAGGCGCAGCGGCGGTTCGTGCGCCTGGCGGACCAGTTCCCGGGGAGCAAGTACGCGCCCTACGCGCTCTATCAGGCCGCGCTGCAGGCGGAGCGGCTCGGGCAGGACAAGAATCTGACGGAGGCGTACACGCTGCTGGAGGGCCTGGTGACGAAATATCCGGACAGCGACTTCGTCTTCTCGGCGCGGCTGCGGCAGGGCGACCTGCTGCGCAAACTGAATCAGTTTCCCCAGGCCGAGACGGTCTACCGGTCGCTGGTCAACGACCCCCGGTTCGCCCAGACGCCGGACGTGCTGCTGGCCCAGCTCGCGCTGGCGGAGACCTTGAATGCCCTTTCGGCCAATGATCCGGCCCAGGCGAAGCAGGCGGTCGACCTGTTTCAGGATCTGCTCGTGCGGGAGGATGCGACGGCGGACGTGCGGGTGGAGGCGGGCTACAATCTCGGTCACCTGCTCGCGCGGCAGGGC
>Ga0116230_10006827_pt1 | contig 11273 bp, 8 predicted proteins | sample S1TSphfallax_3_FD_88678 | JGI IMG/M metagenome (GOLD analysis project Ga0116230, IMG submission 88678) | Host-associated microbial communities from peat moss isolated from Minnesota, USA - S1T2_Fd - Sphagnum fallax MG | ecosystem: Host-associated > Plants > Peat moss > Unclassified | place: USA...
ACGAAGATGAAGAGATTATCCACGCTCAGGCTGAGTTCGATGAGGTAGCCTGCGACATACTGCTGCGCCGCGGCGGTTCCCTGCTCGTGCCAGATCCAGGCGCCGAATCCGAGCGCCACCGCGATCCAGGCGCCGAATGCGGCGAGGTGGGCCCCAAGGCGGCCCGGGTTCGAACCGGTCGGTGCACCGCCCCGCCTCCGAAACCAGGCCAAATCCGCCGTCAGCAGCAGGCCGACGGCCGCAAACAGCTCCGTCCAGGCCCGCGCGGGCGATTCGGCGGCAAGCAAAAGCGGCATCATCGGAATCAGGCTACCGTTGCGACCGCTCCGGAAGGCGCAAGCTCGGCGGGCATCCCTTGACCCGGGCCGCCGCGCTGGCATATTCGTCTTCCGACGTGACCCCATCCCTGCGTGATCTCAGGCCCGGCGGCTGGGCGGCCCTGGCGCTTTCGCTGGCTTCGGTCCACGGACTGGCGCTGCCGGCGGCCGCTCAGGCCCAGCTCGCGGCTTCCTCGCCCTTCTTGCCCACGGGGACCCTCGACTCAGGCGGTGCGTCCGGCGCCGCGTCCGGGCCGATCGAGCTGCGCGGCATCATGGCGACGGCGGACGGGCCGCGTTATTGCATTTTCGACACGGCGCGCAAGACGAGCACGTGGGTCGGGCTGAACGAACGCGGCTATGATTTTCTCGTGAAGTCGCAGGACACGCGCAGCGACACGGATGCGGTCACCGTGCTGGTGCAGGGTCGCACGCTCCATCTCACCCTCCGCTCCGCCAAGGTCGCTTCCGCGCTCGCGGCAGTGCCGCCCGGAATGCCTTCGCCGCCGACCGCCATCACCCAGAGTGTGGTGGTGAATCCGACCCCGGCCGACGAGGCGCGCCGGCTCGAGGCGGTGGCGGCGGAGGTGCAGCGCCGGCGTCTGATGCGCGAGCAGGCGCTGCAGGGAGCCATGCCGGCCGCGGGGACGCCGGCGGGCGCTCCGCCGGCGGGCGCCGGAGTGGCTCCGCTTTCGAACCCGCGGCCGCAATAGGATCGGTTTGGAGCGTTTTCGGGCTTGCGCCGGCGCGGCGCGGCGCGACAACGATAGCAATGCTGGCCTCCGCTCCTCCGCCCGTTGTCCGGCGGCCGTGGTATCGGCCCAATCTGACCCAGCAGATTCTGATCGGCTTGGTCATCGGGATCGGACTCGGCATCGTGGCTCCGGCGTGGGCGGTGCGGACCGATGTGATCCGCGACATCTTCCTCCGCCTGATCAAGGCGATGATCGCTCCGCTGGTCTTCGGCAGCGTGGTCCAGGGGATCGCGGGCACGGGTGATATCCGCAAGGTCGGGCGCATCGGCGGCAAGGCGCTCCTGTATTTCGAAATCATCACGACGGCGGCTCTGGCGGTGGGTCTGCTGGCCGTGAATCTGCTTCGGCCCGGGGCGGGCATCCGGCTGGACGCCTCCTCGCTGGCGAATGTGCCAACCGGAAAACCCCTCACGTTCGCGGAAACCATCCTGCACACGTTTCCGTCGAGCCTTTTCGACGCGCTGGCCCGCAACGACGTGCTGCAAATCGTCGTCTTCGCGACGATTTTTGCGATCGGACTGATCGCCACCGGCGAGGCGGGCGCCCCCGTCCTGGCTTTCTGCAGCAGTCTGACCCAGGTGATGTTCAAGTTTGCCGGGCTGGTGATGCTCATCGCCCCGTACGGCGTGGGGGCGGCGATCGCGGTCACGGTCGGCCAGCAGGGCCCGATGGTGCTGCTCAGTCTGGCGAAGCTGGTGCTGACGCTCTACGGCGCCCTGGTGGTCTTCATCGTGGTCGTGCTCGGTTCCGTGATCCATCTGACGCGGGTGCCGCTGCGGCCCTTTGTCCGGGCGGTGCGCGAGCCCTTCATCATCGCCTTCGCCACCGCCAATAGCGAAGCGGCGCTGCCCAAGGCGTTTGAGCTGATGGAGCGCTTCGGCGTGCCGCGCAGCATCGTGGCGTTCGTGCTGCCCGCCGGCTACACCTTCAACCTCGATGGCACGACGCTCTATCTTGCCATCGCCTCGGTCTTCGTGGCGCAGGCGTCCGAAGTGGTGACCGGCATCCATTTTGGCCTGATGCAGCAGGTGCCGATGATGCTCACCCTGATGCTGACTTCAAAAGGGGTCGCGGCGGTCCCGCGCGCCTCGCTGGTCGTGTTGTTTGCGGCCCTGCAATCCTTCCACCTGCCGGAGCAGGCGGCGGTCATGATCCTCGGGGTCGATGCGCTGCTCGACATGGCGCGGACGTCGGTGAACGTCCTCGGCAATTGCCTGGCGAGTGTCGTGGTCGCGCGTTGGGAGGGCGAGTTCGACGAGGCCAAGGCGCACGCGAATTTCGGGCCGGGCACGGATGCGTCCTGAAAGTCAACCCAGCGGCCGGCGCCGGCGCGTGACGGGGCGGTCGCGGGAGCGGTGCCTCTGTCTCGTCGTGGCGGCGTGCGGTTGCCTCGCGCCGGTCCGCGCCCAGCGGATGCCGGTGGAGGCGGAACACGGGCTGGTGGCCTCCGCCCATTTTCTCGCCTCGGAGGCAGGGGTGGAGATCCTCAAGCAGGGAGGCAACGCCGTGGATGCGGCCGTGGCGACCGGTCTCGCCCTGGAGGTGGTCTATCCCTACGCGGGCAACCTGGGGGGCGGCGGTTTCATGCTGATCCACCTCGCGAGTGGGCGCGACGTGGCGATCGACTACCGCGAAACGGCGCCCGCGGCGGCCTCGCGCAACATGTACGTCGGGCCCAAGGGCCAGCTGCTCGCCCGCGGTCCGGGCTCGTCGACCTCGGGTTGGCGGGCGAGCGGCGTGCCCGGAACCGTGGCCGGTCTGGCCCTGGCCTTGGCCCGGTACGGCTCGGGCCGGATCTCCTGGGCGGCGGCGGTCGAGCCGGCGCGCCGGCTCGCGGCCGACGGCCACATCGTGACCCAGGCGACGGCCCGGCTGTTCCGGACCCAGCATCACGATCTGCACCTGGGCGCCTTTGCCGAATCGAAGCGGATCTATCTGCACGGCGGCACCTACTGGCGGGCCGGCGAGCTCTGGGTGCAGCCCGATCTGGCGGCCACGCTCACCCGGCTCCAGCGCGAGGGGCCGCGGGAATTCTACGAGGGTGAAACCGCCCGGCGCATCGCCGCCGCGATGAGCCGCAACGGCGGCACGATCGCTCTGGCCGACCTGAAGGCCTACCGCGCCGTCGAACGCGAACCGTTGCGCGGGCGTTACCGCGGCTACGACATCGTCACGATGCCGCCGCCCAGCTCGGGGGGAATCGCGCTCCTCCAGATGTTCGCGATGATCGAACCGTATGACGTCGCCAAACTCGGCTACAACTCGGCGGCCAAGTACCACCTTCACCTCGAGGTGATGCGCCGCGCCTTCCGCGATCGCGCCGAGTACCTGGGCGATCCGGACTTCGTCAAGGTCCCGGTGGCCGGCCTGCTCGACCCCGCCTACCTCGCGCGCCGCATGCGGAACTACGATCCGCGGCGGGCGACCCCCAGCGCGGACGTGCCGACCGGTCACCCGGCCGGATGGGAGGCCATCGCCGCGCTCGACCGGTCCGCGCCTGCGCCGGGCGAATCGCGCGAAACGACCCAGTTCACGGTGGTCGACCGGGACGGCAACGCGGTCAGCGACACGTACACGCTCAACGGGGGCTTTGGCAGCGGCGTGACTATTCCGGGAACCGGCGTGCTGATGAACAATGAGATGGATGATTTCGCCGCGCAGCCCGGCACGCCCAATATGTTCGGGCTGATCCAGGGCGAGGCCAACGCTATCGCTCCGGGCAAACGGCCGCTCTCCTCGATGACCCCGACCTTCGTCCTGCGCGCGGGCCACCTCTACCTCGCGACCGGCAGCCCCGGGGGTCCGACGATCATCAATACGGTCTTCGAGATCGTCACCAATGTCCTCGATCACGGCCTGCCGGTCATGCAGGCGGTCGAGGCGCCGCGGTACCACCACCAATGGATGCCCGACGTCGCCACGTTCGAACGGTACGGCCTGAGCCCGGATACCGCCCGCGTGCTCGAAGGCATGGGCCACGCGATCGCCCAACACAGCAATTTCGAGGGCGACTACCAGGGCGACGGCGAGACGATCGAGATCGAACCCGCGACGGGACTTCGCCTGGGCGCTTCCGATCCGCGCCGCGGGGATGCGCGGTCGGTCGGCTACTAAAGTCCGTCGGCCGCGACGCCTTTCGGCGCAATTAGTGCGTGCGCCGCGGGGGCGGCGGGTTACGTTTATGCCCAAATGGCCGAGTTCATGCCCATGACTGCCGCCGAGGGTCCCTCGAATTGGGGCCTGATCCGCCGTCTGTTCGGGCTGGCCTGGCGTTACCGGATCAAATGCCTGCAGGTCCTTTCGATCCAGATCGTCCTGCTGACGATGGGAATCTTCGGTCTGAGTTTCACCGGCGTGGGGATCGATTACATCCTCCACAAGCTGCATCCGACCGCTCCCGGGGCGGCGCCGCCCGCCGTGTCCCGGTTCCGGATTCCCCTGCCCGACGCCTGGCCCCCCATGGCCGTGCTCGGTCTGCTGGCCGGCCTCATCCTTCTGCTCGCCCTCTGCCGCACCGTGCTCAACTACGTGTACACGGTCCAGGTCAACAAGCTGGTCCAGCAGCATCTGGTGGTCGATCTGCGCGGCGAGATCTACGACAAGCTCCAACGCCTCAGCTTCCGGTTCTTCGACGCCAATTCCACCGGCTCGATCATCACCCGCGTGACGAGCGACGTGCAGTCCGTGCGCATGTTCGTGGATCAGGTCCTCATTCAGAGCGTGATCATGGTGATCTCGCTGGTCGTGTACGTCGTCTATATGGCGAGCCTGAGTCCCGGCCTGATGCTCGCGTGCCTGGCCACGACTCCCCTGGTCTGGCTCCTCTCCGCCTGGTTCTCGCGTGAAATCCAGCCCCGCTACGCGGAGAATCGGACCCTCGTGGAAAAGCTCGTCCAGTACCTCGCCGAGAGCGTCCAGGGCGTGGCGGTCACCAAGGGCTTCGGCCGCGAACCGGAAAATCGCGCGACCTTCGAAGCCGCCAACCGCGTCGTGCTCGAGCAGCAGTACGGGATCTTCTGGCGCGTGAGCCTGTTCTCTCCGACCGTCGGCTTCCTCACCCGCATCAACACGATGGTGCTGCTCGGCTACGGCGGCTGGCTGGTGGTCCAAGGCCGCCTGCCGCTCGGGGCCGGCCTCGTCGTCTTCGCGGGCCTGCTCGACCAGTTTTCGGGGCAGGTGAACAATGTCGCGACGATCGTCAATTCGGTGCAGCAATCCCTCATCGGGGCGCGCCGCGTGTTCGAAATCCTCGATGCGCCCATTGAGGTCAAGACCCCCGCCGATCCGGTGCGGCGAGCCCGGCTCGAAGGCGCCGTGCGCCTCGAGGGCGTGGGCTTCGATTACGGGCAAGCCGATCCGGTCCTGCGCGATATCAACCTCGAGGTCCGGCCGGGGGAATGCGTGGCCATCCTGGGGGCGACGGGTGCCGGCAAGAGCGTGCTGATGAGCCTGATCCCGCGCTTCTACGACGTGACGGCCGGACGCATCCTGATCGACGGGATCGACGTGCGGCACCTGCACCTCGACGACCTCCGGCGCAACATCGGCCTGGTGTTTCAGGAAAGCTTCCTCTTTTCGAACACGATCGCCGCCAACATCGCCTTCGGTCACCCCGAGGCGACGCCGGCGCAGATCGAAAAGGCCGCCCGCATCGCCGCCGCCCATGACTTCATCACCCGCCTGCCGCAGGGTTACCAGACGGTGCTCGGCGAGAGCGGCAACAGCCTCTCGGGCGGCCAGCGGCAGCGTCTCGCCATCGCGCGCGCCGTGCTGCTGGAGCCGTCCATCCTGCTGCTCGACGATCCGACGGCGGCGATCGACAGCGAGACCGAACACGAGATCTTCGAGGCCCTGGACCGGGCGATCGCCGGGCGCACCACCTTCATCGTGGCCCATCGGCTCAGCACGCTGCGGCGCGCCGACTTCATCATCGTGATGGAGCGCGGCCGGATCGTGCAACGCGGCACGCACGAAGAGTTGATTCGCGTGCCCGGCCCCTATCTCCATGTGGCCAACCTGCAGCTCGTCGACAGCCGCGAGCTGCAGCCCGCGCCGGCGCCGGAGGACGCGGCATGAGCGCCGACGACATCCGCAGCCGCAACCTCATGCTCGTGCACCGGGTGCCCGACGAGGATGACGACGAGGATCAGTTCATGCCGCTCGAATGGGGCCTGATCCGCCGCCTCTTCGGCTATGCGCGGCCGGTGCGGCGCAAGCTGCTGGTGCTGATCGCGCTCACCGTGGTGCGCTCCGCCCAGTTGCCGGCGCTGGTCTGGGTGACCTCCATCGTGATCAAGGGCCCGATCGCCCACGGCCACCTCGAGGGCATCGCGCTCGGCGTCCTCGGCTACGGCATTCTCGCGGTCACGACCGACGGCATCTTTCACTTCCGCCAACGGTACGCGCTCGAGATCGGCGAAACCGTCGTCAACGGCCTGCGCTCCGAAATGTTCGAACGGATCCTCGGCCAGCCGATGAGCTTCTTCCACCGCATGAAGCTCGGCCGGATCATCAGCCGGATGACGAGCGACATCGAGGCGATCCGCGTGGGCATCCAGGACGTCGCCTTCGTCAGCACGATCCAGGCGGGCCAGATGGTGTTCGCCGCCGTGGTGATGGCGTGTTGCGACGGGCCCCTCTTCCTCGTCGTGGCGGGGATGGCGCCGATCCTCTGGCTCGCGAACAATCACTTTCGGATGAAGTTCAGCCGCCTGACCCGGGCCTCGCAGGAGAGCTTCAGCCGGGTCACGGCCACCCTCGCGGAATCGGTGAACGGCATCCGGGTCACCCAGGGATTCGTGCGCCAGGAGATGAACGCCGGGCTGTTCCGCAGCCTCCTGGCGGATCACTCCAAGTACAACATCGCGATCGCCCGCACCTCGGCCATTCTCGCGCCGCTGCTGGAGCTCAACAGCCAGTTCTTTGTCGCCATCATGCTGCTGTTCGGCGGCTGGCGCGTGTTCCACGGCGCGATGGGCGTGGGCGATCTCATCACCTTCTTTCTCCTCGCGAACCAGTTCTTCTCGCCGATCACGGTCATCGGCAACCAGTACAATCAGGCGCTGATCGCCATGGCCGGGGCGGAGCGCGTCTTTCGCCTGATCGACACCGAGCCCGAGTGGGTGGATGCGCCTGAGGCGAGGGCGCTCCCGGACCCCCGGGAGGGGGTCCCGGCGGCCGCGTCCGCGGCGGTCGCCGTGCGCGGCGCGCGCGTGGAATTTCGTCGCGTCGCGTTCGCGTACGATCCGGGCCGGCCGGTGCTGCACGATCTGTCGTTTGTGGCCGAGCCCGGTCAGACCGTGGCGCTGGTCGGACACACCGGCAGCGGCAAAAGCTCGATCATCAATCTCGTCGCGAAGTTCTATCTGCCGACCGAGGGGGAGCTGCTGATCGACGGGGTGGAGATCCGACGGATCACCGGGGCCTCCCTGCACCGCCAGATGGGCATGGTGCAGCAGCAGAACTTCCTCTTCACCGGCACGGTGCTCGACAATCTCCGACTCAGCCGGCCGGATGCGACGCTGGCGGAAGCGCGCGCCGCCGCCGCCCAGCTGGACTGCCTGGACCTCTTCGAACAACTGCCGCAGGGCTTCGACACCGAGGTGGGCGAACGCGGCGCGGGCCTGTCGGTCGGCCAGCGCCAGGTGATCTGCTTCACGCGGGCGCTGCTCGCGAACCCGCGGATCATGATCCTCGACGAGGCGACCAGCTCGATCGACGCGATGACCGAGGCGCGGCTCCAGAGCGCGCTCGCCACCCTCCTGCGGGGGCGGACGAGTTTCGTCGTCGCGCACCGGCTCAGCACGATTCGCACGGCCGATCTGGTGCTCGTGCTCGACCGCGGGCGGGTGATCGAGCGCGGCACCCACGCGGAGCTCCGCGCGCAGGGCGGACACTATGCCGCGCTCTACCGGCAATTCGTCCAGGTGGACGACCGGACCGCGACGGTCTAAGCGGTTTCCCCCTCTGAAAGGGCGTACGATTTTCCTCGGAAACCCCTCTGTTTCACTCTACCAATGCCTTGCTTTCAGAGGAAAGCATTCTAAACCCAAATCAATATGGCCAAAAAAGCAGCTCGCAAACCCAACGCTAAGTTCATGGCTCCGGTCACCCCGGACGCCCACCTCGCCGCCGTCGTCGGCGCCAAGCCGCTCCCCCGCACCGAGCTCACGAAGAAGCTCTGGGACTACATCAAGAAGAACGGCCTGCAGGACAAGAAGGACAAGAAGATGATCAATGCGGACGCCGCGCTGAAGCTCGTCTTCGGCGGCAAGGCCAAGGTCAGCATGTTCGAGATGACGAAGCTCGTCTCCGGCCACGTTTCCTGACCCTACCGGTTTTCTGATACTTTGGACCGCCGCGGAATTGCTTCCGCGGCGGTTTCTTTTTTACGGCTCGAGCGCGGCCTCGATCTGCCGGCATGATTCCTTGATGATCGCGAGCCGCGCGTGCCGCTTGTTGTTGGCGGGAATCAGATGCCAGGGCGCGGCCGGCGCCGCGGTGAGCGCCAGCATGTCGCCGACCGCGATCTCGTAGGCGTGCCATTTGCGCCGGTTGCGCCAGTCTTCGGCATTGATCTTGTGGCGCTTGTACTCGGTGCCCTCCCGGTCGCGAAAGCGCCGGAGCTGCTCGTCCTTGCTCAGGTGGAGCCAGAACTTGAGCACGATCACGCCATGGTCGGTCAGCTCGCGTTCGAATTCGTTGATCTCGGCATAGGCCCGCCGCCATTCGGCGTCCCGGGCAAAGCCCTCCAGCCGCTCCACGAGCACGCGGCCGTACCAGGACCGATCGTAAATCGTGACCATGCCCGCGCGGGGCACGTGCCGCCAGAAGCGCCACAGGTAGTGGTGGGCCTTTTCCTCGTCGGTCGGCTTGGCGATCGGGATGACCCGGCACTCGCGGGCGTCGACCGCGTCGGTCAGGCGGCGGATGGCCCCGCCCTTGCCGGCCGCGTCCCAGCCCTCGAAGACCCAGACAATCGAGCGGCGGGACTGCCCGGCCGAGCGGACCGCGGCATGCAGCCGCCCGAGCCACTTGTCGCGTTTTGATTCATAACCCCGCTGCGCCAGCGTCTGGTCGAGCGGCAGCGCGAGGAGGCGCCTCAGTCCGGTGGGCCGCAAAGAGACGGTGCGGCGGGGGGGACGCGGCGCGGCGATCCGGGCGCGGGTGCGCCGATGCCGTCGAAAGCGGCTGAGCAGCGCGGCGGCGACGGCGAGGTTGCGCTGCCGCGGATCGGCGGCGTCGATCACCGTCCACGGCGCCCCGGGACGATGGGTCAGCCGGCGCATCCGCTCCGCGAGCCGGGCGAGCCGGTCGTAGTCGCGGTGCGCGGCCCAGTCCTCGGGCTTGACGCGCCAGGCGGTGCGCGGATCGCCTTCCAGCTCGAGCAGCCGCCGCCGCTGGGCGTCCCGGTCGAGGTGCAGCCAGACCTTCACAATCAACGTGCCGTCGGCGGCGAGCTGGTCCTCGAAACGCGCGAATTGGCGCAGTTCCTCGTCGAAGCGCTCGAGCGCGGCCGCCCCGCGCGGATCCGTCCGCAGGGCCTCGCCGTGCCAGCCTCCGGCGTAAATCGCGATGCGCCCATGCGAGGGGAGCGTGAGCCAGTAGCGCCACATCGGCGGCCGTTCCTTTTCCTCCTCGGTCGGCTCGCGAAACGCGACGGTTTCGACGCCGCGGGGGTCGAGCCAGGCATTGAGCACGTTGACGATCTCCCCCTTGCCGGCGGCGTCGACCCCGAGGACGATGAGCAGCACGGAGAACGGCGCCGCTTTCAGCTCGACCTGCATCTGCACGAGCGCGGCGCGCAGGTCGGGGACTTGCGCATCGTAGGCTTTCTTGGACAGTCGCCGATCCTCCTCCGATTTCGCCATGCTACGGAAGACGAGTTGGGGGGCGGGTGAACGATTGTCGAGCCGCAAGGGCGAAACGTTTTCGCGGCGGAGCTTCCGCCGGTCGGATTGCAATCGGCCGCGAGCGCGCGAACCTTCGGGCCACCGCGCCGCCGATGGCCTCCGCCTCCCGTCCACTCCGTCCCGTGCTGATGCTGGTGCTCGCCACCTTGGGCTGGGGACTGAGCTTTCCGGTGATCAAGGCGGCCTTGCTGCTCGAGGCGCGGCTGGAGCCCGGGGCCGGCGCCGGATTCGCGGCGTTGGCGGTCGTCGCACCCCGCTTTGTCCTGGCGGCTGGGGCGATGGGTCTCTGGCACCTGCTCCGGGGCGGGGGCCGGATTTCGCGCGGCGAGTGGAGGCAGGGCGGGGTGGTCGGTTTGTTCTCCGCGGCCGGCATGCTCCTCCAGAACGATGCGCTCCGTTTCACGGCCGCGTCCACCTCGGCGTTCCTGACCCAGTTCTACGCCATCCTGATCCCGGTGTGGGTGGCCGGGCGGACCCGGCGCAATCCCGGCGGGGCGGTCTGGATCGCGGTCGCGCTGGTGCTGGCCGGCGTCGCGCTGCTCGGCCGGTTCAACTGGCAGACGCTTCGTTTTGGGCGCGGCGAGTGGGAGACGCTGCTGAGCTCGGGGTTCTTCATGGGCCAGATTCTTTGGCTCGGCCGGCCCGAATTCGCCGCCAACCGGGCGGCGCCCTTCACCTTCGTGATGTTCGTCACCGAGGCGGTGGCGTTCGGTCTGCTGACGGCCGCCCGCCTGCCTTCGCCGGGCCCGCTGCTGCACCTGGCCGCCTCCGGCCCCTGGATCGGGCTGACGCTCATCCTGACCGTGGTGTGCACGCTGGGCGCCTTCACCCTGATGAACGCGTGGCAGCCGAAGATCTCCGCGACCCAGGCGGGCTTGATCTATTGCATCGAACCGATCTTCAGTTCGCTCTTTGCCCTGGGTTTGCCGGCTCTGCTGTCGCGCCTCTGCGGGGTCGCCTACGCCGACGAGCGGGTGACGCTGAATCTGCTGATCGGCGGCGGCCTGATCACCGCCGCAAATGTCCTGCTCCAGCTCCGTCCGCCGCGGAGTTAGCCCGGATATTTCGTGAAGGAGGGAAGAAGATCGCTCAAGGCGCTGGAGCAGAAAGGGTCGAACGCGACCGAAGGTGGCCTGAAAAGTGAGGGCCATCGAGGGAGCGTGAGACCCTTTATGCCCGGCGGATTGGGCGAGATTCGACCGAGCTTCGTGAAATATTCGGGTTAGGCCGGATGTTGCCGCAGCGTGGGCGATCCGCTTCCTCCCCGGGCGAAAAATCCGGGCTAAACC
>Ga0116230_10006828_pt1 | contig 11272 bp, 9 predicted proteins | sample S1TSphfallax_3_FD_88678 | JGI IMG/M metagenome (GOLD analysis project Ga0116230, IMG submission 88678) | Host-associated microbial communities from peat moss isolated from Minnesota, USA - S1T2_Fd - Sphagnum fallax MG | ecosystem: Host-associated > Plants > Peat moss > Unclassified | place: USA...
AACCCTACCAAAGTAGGCAATTGTCTGCTCAAATAGTCTTTGAATATCAGCTACCAGACTGACATCCGCAGGGAGGTGGATAGCTTGTCTACCCATCTGGGTAATTTCTGCTACGACTTCTTGTGCCTTATTGGCATTGCTAGCATAGTTAATCACCACAGATGCACCATCACCAGCTAATTTAAGGGCGATCGCTCGTCCAATCCCCCGTGATGCCCCAGTCACAATTGCCACTTTTCCTGTTAAAGGTGTCATACGTTAATCCCCAAATATTTATGTATTTTCTCGAGAATATACTTCATTTTAGATTTTAGATTTTAGATTTTAGATTGGGGATGAACTAGTTGGTATCGAGGGTTGGTTTTCTTCATATCTCTTCACAATCTAAAATCCAAAATTCTTAAGATCTGCCCCTAAATTTATTTGTCGCACAAATCCAAAATCCAAAATTGATTGACTAAACTTTCCCATTTTTAATGCAGAGATACAAAATAATATGGTGGACTAAATTTTGTGCAATTAATTTTGCATAGGTACTTAGCTCAGGAGTTAAAACCTCCCCAAATTTAAGGTGGGGCATAGCAGCAACCCACCTTAAACTCAAAAACTACAAAGTCTTCAAGAACTCAATCAAAGCTCGCTTATCTTCATCTACGAGTTCCGTCCCGAAGTAGTGTCCATGATCCTCAATAAAATCAGGAGATTGGTTGTACTTCAATAGCAGTGGTGTCAGCACCTTATCAGGCACAAAGTTTACCAAAGCTTGCAGTACCTTAGCCCCTATATCCGAATTCAACTTTCTTTGCAAAATCTCAGGGGTAGAACTGGGATCTAGGTTAGCCAAGAGATTAATCGGTGTCCCTTTAGGGACATTTGCTTCTAGCTTGCCGACGTCTAAATAACTATTACTATTGGTGCGTAAGATAGTCCCCTCGCGCTTTTCTGGCCATAGCAGCTTTTCAATCGCATCATTGAAAGCTTCCATCCGTCCTTTCACTGAGGGATCACCATTGAATTTACCCAACATATTGTTGTGGAAGAAGGGAGCACTGGACCACAGGCTAATCAGCGAAGGTGTTCGGTAATAACCTGCTCCCCCTGATGGAACTTCAAACAAGATCGGCTGATCTTTATTAAATGGATTCGCCAGCTTTAACGTACCAGGGGAAAGAAGTTCTTTGTAAGTCTTAGACGAAAATTGCTCCCAAATATGACCTTTTTTGGCATTAGTCCCCAAAGCACGACCAGCATTAGTCCCAATCAATGTGATGGGTTTACGCAGATCGTCAGACAAGAAGTTATGGTCAAGGAAATCAGCACTTAATACAGACTGTCGATACCATTCCTTGACCTGTTCGGGATTAGCTGCAATTTCTGCAGGTGGCTTTTTACTGGAATGGCATGAGGCACAGGTATCGGCAAAGGCAATTTTGCCCCGCTTAAGCACTGCTTGATCCTGAGTTAAATAAGTATCCCCACCAGGTGCATCTACTAGACGCATTGGTTTGATAGTTTTGAGGAAAGCTTCAGCATTGGTCATGCGTGCTGCTGTCTTTGGCCAAAATTCGCAGGTTTTGCTCGCCGTCTCAATATCAAAAGGTTTTTGCGGTGTTCTCCCCAATAAAGGATCGTGGAGTGTCAGCCAATAATCTGAACAGGAACCGATATTAATATAGACCCGTTCTGAAGCACGAGGAACACCAACGGAGTCTGCACCATCTTTGAGAATATTCGGTACTCCCTGAATTGTGCCATCATTCATGACCTGTTCGTGACCAGGTTGATTGGCCAATTCCAGCCGATCTTCCAGGTTAAAAATTGCATTGATGACATTGGGGTTGTTGATGTGGTCAGTGGCAATGCGAGAGGTATCGGAAGTACCTGCAGGTTGGGTGTCAAGCACTTGTCGGCGAAAATCATGTATCGGTAAATTACCCCCAAATAAGGCTCCTTCTTTCAGGTACTGGTTGCCAATCGCCGATGCTAAATTATTCCATTGGGGGTTTTCTGGATCAGCAGGTGGTTTAGTTGGATTAAAGGCAATATGACAGACACCACAAGAAAGTCCGATGCGGTAAGGGGGTTCAATCTGCGATCTTTCTTCCCCTACAGCATAATACTTAGCTACATCCCATTTTTGGGGGTCGAAGTTGGGGTTGGGAAACTTACGGGCTCCCATAATCCCCCCTGCATAAGGATCTTGATCGCATTTATCCAGCCATAGACCATACTCGTCTGGTGCTGTTGCTTCTTTGCATCCAGGAGTATTGATCGCACCAAAGACCTTGAACCGATCGCTGCGCTTGATATGTGGGGAGTCACCTGGAAACAGTGCACTATCTGGACGAGCATCCAGCAGGCCCAAAAGGTCATTTTCTCCTTGGGTTTGCTTGGCAAAATCCCGAAAGAATTTCTCATTACCTCCTGTCCAAAAATACCAGGTTTGCAACCCCAGCTTTTCAGCCTCCGCCAGATTGCCGTAATAGTCATCTGGTATGTAACCTAAATAGTCGCGATCATAAGGTTCTGAGGCTTTTGACTCAGTTGGTTGAGTAATGGAGTTTAGGTTATTTGGCTTCACTACATCGGGAACTATGAGGGGAGGATCTCCAACAGATATAGACGGGTTGCCATAGGCGGAACAGCCCATCAGCATTAGCATTGCCGCTATCACAAAACAAGCGAGCACGCCCAGACGTGACTTATTCATACATCTCTCCTGCTTGTTAGATCTCCTATTAAATGATATTTAAAGCTTTGAAAATAGTTGAATCCCCTCAGATTATCTGCTTCTTATTTCCCGTCAGTTGCATAATTGTAACAATTTGTAATTATTGAGTTTTTTTACATTTTTTCTGTAAATAGAATCTCAAAACTCAAATTTAGAGTATAGTGTTTTCGTTCCAGAAAGTTTGACTGATACTAATTCCCAAAAATCTGAAGTTATTTCGGCTTTAACTCTAACATTTGTGGTGTGAAACAAATCTAAAATTCCTAAATCAAAATAGACCGCATTTTAGGAATATTAATCTTGGGACAGGTCTTGTCTATAACAAGGCAATAAATATGATGAGTAACTAAATACTTCCATGGAACCTGAATATGGAAAACGATATCATTTGTCAACCCCTAAAGTTCCGCCATTTGACCATCAAAAATCGGATCTTTCGCTCCAATATCTCCGGCAGATTTGATAACTACGACGGTTCAGGGAACCAAGCCCGAATCAATTGGGAAGAGAAATTCGCAAGAGGTGGTGTCGGTGCCATTGTTTCTTCCTTCGTCCCGGTCACGATCAAAGGACGAATCGTCCCCAATTACGCGACAATTCACTGCGATGAACATATCCCCTTTTGGCGCAAAGTGGGGGAAAAAGTTCACGAATATGGCTGCAAATTTATTATGCAATTGAGCCATTCCGGTCGCCAGCAGGATATTCAGGGGGTAGAGAATAGCTATATCCGCCAGAGTTCAACTAGCCATACCGAATCTTTCCATGGATTACAGTGCCGAGCCATGACCAAGGATGAGATTAGGCAGGTAGTCCAAGCCTTTGGTAAGGGGGCTAAACGTGCTCAGGAAGCGGGGCTAGATGGTGTAGAATTACATGGTGCCAACGGCTATTTAATCACACAATTTCTCAGTTCGGGAATCAATGACCGCACAGATGATTATGGCGGTTCCCTCAAAAATCGAGCTCGGTTCCTACTGGAAATTATCGAAGCAGTTCGGCAAGAAGTCGGTAATGACTTTCATTTTCAGGTCAAAATCAGTGCTGAAGACTTTAATAATGCGGTAATTCCTTGGGAAAAAGTCGGCAATAAGCTAGAAGAAACTGTACAAATTTGCCAATGGGTAGAAGCAGCACAGGTAGATGCCATTCACGTTTCCGTGGGTAGTATTTTTCCCCATCCCCTCAACCCACCAGGCACGTTTCCCCTTGCAGGTAAGTATGCAACGGATCAAGCCAGTAGTAGCTACGATACCATGCTCTCTAGTGGCAATCAGACCTTTAGGAATTATCTCCTGTTTCGCTACCCAGCCTTACATAAAATTTTTGAGTGGTTGTGGTATAGAATTCCGAACAAAGTCCATAGCACGCCAAATCTCTTACAAGGAGTACCGATTAAAGCAGCTGATTTGCATCCCGAATTTCAAAAGTTGATCTCTCCAGAAGCAGTACAACAACTTTTAGAAACTTATCAAGGCAGAAATCTGGGATATGCTCGGGAAATCAAGCAAAATGTCAAAATTCCCGTTATTTGTACTGGTGGTTTTCAGCAAGCATCATTTATTCGGAAAGCTATAAATGAAGGGTTTTGCGATGCAGTGAGTATTGCCCGTCCCTTAGTCGCCAATAACGATTTAGTGAAACATTTTGAGCAAGGAAAAGATCTTGCTGAGCGTCCCTGTACTTATTGTAATCGATGCTTGCTCAACACCCTGGAGAATCCGACAGGCTGCTATGAGCCAGCACGTTACGGCGATAACTACGACGAAATGATCAAAGAAGTCATGACTGTGTACAATCCAGCACCTTTTTCCTGAAATTGTCTTTTATGAGTACACAAGATAAACCAAGACTGCTCCAAACATTGGGCAAACGAATTTGGGTATTTGTGATTGGAACTGTCTTAACTGTAGCCATCTTTCTAGTGTGGCCCTTCCTATGGCACAATGGCCCGGTGAGATACACAGATATTGGGGAGCACTTTAAATATGGATCAATTGGTGGTGAAAAGGCCAATGGTATCCCCTATTGGATTTGGAAGGCGCTTCCTGTTGTGTTTGCGGATAAATTACCAGGTCCAGGATATACCTCTTTCGGTTTTATTCAAGAACCGGGAAAAGATCTCCCCATCGGCTTTTCCAAAAGCAAAATTGGCTTTGAACGAGTCGCGCAAAATTGCGCTACCTGCCATGCAGGAACTCTGCGTGAAACGCCCAATAGTCAACCACAAATTATGCTGACAATGCCCTCAAATACTGTCAATTTGGGGGCATATATCCAGTTTCTCTCAGATATTGCGATCGACAAGCGGTTCAGTGCGACAGAGATGATGCCACACATCGAAGCAATGGGAGCTAAACTCAACTGGCTGGAGAAGCTGGTTTACCGCTATGTTGCTATTCCGCAAACGCGGGATGCGCTGATTTTGCAGGGCAGCAAATTTGCATTCATGGATCGCCAATCAGACTACGGGCCAGGGCGAGTTGATACCTTTACAGGTTATCAAACCCGCCAGTTCAATTTTCCCGTGGATAAACTCTCCCAAGACGAGCTAAATGGGATTGCAGACTTTCCTAGTATCTGGCAGCAGGGGCCACGTGAGGGAATGCAGCTACACTGGGATGGCAATAACAGTTCCATCGACGAGCGCAACAATAGTGCGGCTTTGGCATTAGTTACACCCACTACTATCGATTTTGAGGCGATTCATCGAGTTAAAGATTGGCTCCTAAATTTACCTGCTCCCTCCTACCCTTATCCGATTAATGAAGAACTAGCAGCTGTGGGCAAACCGATCTTTGAGAGTACCTGTGCCAGTTGTCATCTGTTTGGTGGATCTGGGGTTGGTAAGGTAGTGCCAATAGAGGAAATTGGTACTGATCGCGGTCGGCTCGATTCTTACACCTACAAGACCCTCTCGAATCAAAATACACTTTTTACTGGGATTTCATACCGGGGCGTAGACCAGCGATTTAATCACTTCCGTAAGACTAATGGCTATGCTAGTATACCGCTTGATGGCATCTGGTTAAGAGCGCCCTATTTGCATAATGGCTCTGTACCAACTTTAAGAGACTTGCTGGAAGCACCGGACAAGCGTCCTCAAACTTTCTATCGAGGATTTGACGTTTTTGACCAGAAGAAAGTTGGGTTTGTCTATGATGTCCCCTCAGAAGGTAATAGGCAGTACTTTAAATTCGATACCAATTTACCTGGTAATGGCAACGGTGGGCATATTTATGGTGTCGATCTTTCCGCTGAGGAGAAAGAGGCATTAGTTGAGTATATGAAGAAACTTTAAGTTATGGGGAAGGGAGGAAGCCAATGGACACATTGAAGCTCAAATTAGGGCCAACTATCGCGGCGATCGCATTAATTATTCTGCTTTTGGTGGGTTATGTCGGTTGGTACCATCTCTGGCGAGAAGTACCTACCTATTACGAGTCACCAGAAGAGCAATTTAAATACGGTTCCATTGGCACAGAAAATGCCGAAGGTATACCCTATTGGATTTGGTTAGTGCTACCGCGTCTCTTTCCCGAAAAGTTACCAGGGACAGGTGGATATACTTCTCTCGGATTGACATGGGAAGAGGGAAAAGAGACACCTGTGGGAATTGTCAAAAAAACCATTGGCTTTCCCCGTCAGGGGACGAATTGTGCGGTTTGCCATAATGCTACCTACCGCCAAACCCCCAAAGATAAACCAACTATCTTGCTAGGAGGACCTGCTAATAAATTTGATGCTCAAGGTTATTTACAATTTTTGTTTGCCTGTGCCAATGACCCTAGATTTACTGCCGACTATATACTCCCCGCGATCACCTATAACCATCAGTTTTCTTGGCTCGAACAACAAATTTATCGCTATCTGCTGATTCCCCAGACCAAAAAAGCTCTTCTCCAACAACAGCAATCCTATGCTTGGATGAACTTTCGTCCTAATTGGGGACCTGGTCGTTTGGATCTGTTTAATTCGGTGAAATTTAGAACCTTGGATTTGCCAATAGATAATACCATCGGCAACTCTGATCTGATGCCGTTGTGGAATCAAAAGCAGCACCAGGATTTTTCACTCTATTGGGATGGATTAGAAACCTCACTGAAAGCAGCGATTCACCAAGGAGCAATTGGTGATGGTGCCACGCAAAAGTCGATACCGCTTAATGATCTCCAGCGCCTTGAAGATTATATTCAGCAACTCAACCCACCAAAATATCCTTTTGCCATTGACCAGACCCTAGCACAGCAGGGTAGTAAAATTTTTGACAATAATTGTGCTTCTTGTCATGCTTTTGGGGGAGCAAGAACAGGGAAAGTGATTCCCGTCGAGGAAGTGGGAACAGATCGCCACCGTTTAGATGTGTGGACTCAGGGAGCCGGAGATGCCTCTAGCCAGTTTGATCTACAACGGACAGATGGTTATGTATCTGTTTCCCTCGATGGACTTTGGCTCAGAGCACCGTATTTACATAATGGTTCCGTACCTTACTTAACAGACCTTTTGGAACTACCCGAAAACCGGGCCAAAGTCTTCTATCGAGGATACGATGTCTACGACCAAAATAAAGTTGGTTTTGTCGCCCAGGGGGACGAAGCCAAGCAAGTGGGATTTAAGTATGACACTGGTGTCACTGCTAACAGTCATCAGGGACATCTCTATGGAACCGAACTGTCGGCTGATGAGAAACAGGCTTTGATTGAGTACCTGAAAACCTTGTGAAGTTTTAACTAGTTAGGGCTTGCTGAATAAGGATAGAACCTATTTAAAGTAAGGGTTTCAATCGTTTTTAGCCCAAACAAATGCCTGCACTTGGGGGGAAAATCTGGAGTTGAATTGGAGAACTAACCTCCGAAGCCACTATTTTTAGGTCTGCGTGGCATCAGGATTACCTCGGTGGAGTTTTTCAGCAGACCCTAGTTAACTCGACTCAATGTTCGCTAGAGATTTGACTAATACCTTAGCAACGGCTTTGGCTGATTGAGGGTTTTGTCCGGTGATTAGGCGATCGCTCACTTCGACATAGGGAATGAAGGGTAGTATCGCTCTTTTATAGGTAGCACCCTGCTTTTTGAGCTCATCTTCCAGGAGAAAGGGAACGGCCTTGGTTAAGCGAATCAACTGTTCCTCCAGGTTTGCGAACCCTGTCACCGTTTTTCCCTCCAGCAAAAAGCGGCCATTGGTCAGCTGAATATTGAGTAGTCCAGCCGAACCATGACACACAGCTGAGACAAAGCCCCCAGTTTCATAAATTTGGGCTGCCACCTGTGCCAGCCTTTCATTACTGGGAAAATCCCACATTGCCCCATGTCCACCCGCATAGTAGATAGCAATATAATCCTCTGGGTTAACGGCTGCAATGGGAATTGTGTTATTCAGTTGAGCTAGAAGGTCTTTGTCTGCACAAAATTGACGATTATCTTGGTCCCGTAAATCATAACTTCTTTGGTCAAGGGGTGGTTGACTTCCCTTAGGACTGGTAAAGTCAACTTCATAACCAGCTGCGGCAAGTACGTGGTAGAAATGTGTCACCTCTCCTAGCCAGTAGCCTGTTTTCTTCCCATTATTCAAAGTGTTATGGCTGGTAATGACAATCAGTACTTTTTTATTTTTCATTGTAATTAAGCATTATTTACCCTACTGCTATCGGCAGGGAAACATAGCGATTTATAGGAATATAAATAATATAAAATGCTGGCATCGAAAGATTTCCGCTCTGTAGCAATTATTTAAGGTCCTCACTATGTCAAGAATTGTTCTTCACCAATGGGAAATATCGCCTTTTTGTCGCAAAGCACGCAAAATTCTCCAGTATAAACTGTTAGATTATACTATCCAAAGCTACAACGGGTTGTTAGCGTTAAAAGTCTCTAAGTTATCAAAAGCAGCAAAGTTACCAGTTTTAGAATACGAAGGAGAATGGATTCAAGATAGTTCAGATATTGCTGAATTTCTTGAACGTCATCATCCCCAACCTCCCCTATTTCCATCTGATCCTCAACACCAGGCTCAAGCTTTGCTGTGGGAAGATTGGGCAGATGAATCACTATACTGGTATGAGGTCTATTTTCGCTTTATGGATCAGCACGCATTGCGGTTAACCATTCCCCTCTTGTGTGCAGGCCGTCCTCAATTTGAAGCATGGGTGATCGGTAGTTTAGCTCCTATAATCTATCAGCAACAACTTCGCGCACAGGGGATAGGTCGATTATCTCGCGATCGCGTTGAAACAAAATTCTTTCAGCACTTAAATCGGATTGAAGTAGTATTAAGTCAGCAACCCTGGCTAGCTGGCCACGCATTGACCATAGCAGACATTGCGGTTGCGGCTCAAATCGAAGAGATCCTGCGAACAAGCACACTCAAAGAGCAAATTCTGGGTTATCCCCAATTGGCTGATTGGCTGACTCGGATGAACCAATGATATGCTAAAAACGGCTGATCGCTGGACTTTTGTCTGGGCCAAGAAAGTTTTGCCTATTAATCTCAAGCGCGGTTTTAAAAGTAAAGTTCCAACCCGTTTCCAGTATAGCTATATGAGACACGAAGAAACTGTTAAGCTGATTGCTCAACAGTTTCAGTATTTTGGCTAACCAGCCAAAGTAAAATCCCGTTGAATATGGCGTAACCGCAGTCGAGAATACCAAATATCAGGAATGAACCCGTCTGCCCCTCAATCAAAACTAGCCATAACCAATAACTCCCGATCGCCATTCGCACTAAAACCGCAAATCTTGCGTTCCAACTGTACCGTATTGGATCGTAACCTCCAAAGATGTACAAAATAGAAATAAAAAACAGCAGTAAACCAGCTTGTCGCATCCAGATTATTGATCCCCCACCACCTGGCAAGTTAAATAAATCGAGATACCACTGCGGTGCAAATATAAACGGTAATGCCATGCCGAAGATATTAATCAGTACGCCAATGAAGGTAGCGATATTAAACCATTTGGCAAATTTGTTCATGGGAAAAGCCTCTGGTTGGTAGTAGGTATTGAGCCGAGATAGGTGTAAAAACCTGCAATATGGACTAGATAGCGTTAAGTACTTGAGCAGAATTAATTACACAAACTCTCTTGCTGGAATCCTTTATCCAGTCTAGATCAGACTAGATATTAGTTTGTAAATATTTCTGCTCGGTTACTTACTAAATATTATGCTATGGCAAAAGCAGCAACCGAAAGGGGGAGTAAATATCTCAAAACTCTGGGAGAAATACAGAAATCTTACAGCCAGCGCAAGATCAATCTCACCCCTACCCCCAGGCTCAAAGGTGCTTGTTCGTGGTTACAAGCTTGTTGCTTGTATTTCTTCTATGGGATTCATGTAAGTATTAAACTGCGTATCTCAGTTTCTACAACTGCCTCCGTAAAGTTAGATTTGTGACACGAAGATTGGTAATAGAAAAATAAGTGAACATTATCAATGCTGTTAAGTAATTGAGCAGAATTAATTACACAAACTCTCTTGCTGGAATCCTTTATCCAATCTAGAGCATCGGTCGAGTAAAAGTAGTTGACAAAAGATATAATTTATGTAATGGACAAATTAGTGTAAAATACGTCAATACTTATACAAGTATCACTTAAGTTTATATTGTAAATTACACCTAAGACTCACACTTTATCCTTACCCCATAGTCTAGTGAATTTGTCAATACTCTCTACTTGACCGACTCTCTAGATAAGAGTAGATATTAGTTTGTAAATATTTCTGTTCTGTTACTTATTTGTAGTTTATCTGAGCTACCCTCCGGATTTATGATGTTGTTGGCGAACTAATGATTGGTCTAACCCCCACCCTAAAACCTTTGATTTGGCGTTGTTTTTCTACTGGGAACTGGTGTGCTACTAAGCACCAAGGAAGGCACTCTGAGTAAGACCTGGAGGGGCGTGAGGGGTGTTACCACCTATGAATTCGCCAACAACATTATAAATCTAGGGGCTACTTCGCCGCGGATAATATGGTGTAAAAAATATGTTTTTTTTGGGTTGTAAAATTCACAATAAAGGTGTAACAATAAAGGCGTAAGATACTCGTAGGAGAAAAATCTCTACGAAAACAAAATTGAATAATCGCGTATATTTTATTACTTAGGAGTCCGTCTAATGCTGTTCAACATCTAATTTTCTAGGCTTGTCCAAGCCAGTTAAGGATTTAAGCCTGCTATTTAGAACAATAGTATCCACCCCGAATAGTTCTTCCCAACTTTTAGTGAAGCCGAGTAACCAAATAGCTGCTGTATTTTTTGATATTAACAAACACAAAATCAATAAACCAATGACTAATAATTTTAACTCTGAGATAGCTGTTGAGCTTGCTAGTTTAATTAATGCAGCTTACGAACAGTTTGATTTTGCAACAGAAAAAAAAGCATGGCCAATTGCAAATACTGAAGATCCTGATCATTCAAAGACTTTTAAAACAGATGATGGTAAAGAATACCAATTAATACTTGAATATAAAACTAAGTCACCATATAACAAAAAAATTCAATTGCTTAATGAAGATGTTCCTTTTGGCTTTATTGCTACCAGA
>Ga0116230_10006829_pt1 | contig 11272 bp, 6 predicted proteins | sample S1TSphfallax_3_FD_88678 | JGI IMG/M metagenome (GOLD analysis project Ga0116230, IMG submission 88678) | Host-associated microbial communities from peat moss isolated from Minnesota, USA - S1T2_Fd - Sphagnum fallax MG | ecosystem: Host-associated > Plants > Peat moss > Unclassified | place: USA...
AATCTTGCCTTTGATAAAATGTTTCAATTTTTTTGATTTCAACTCAAAACTTGTTACCACATATAATGAGGACATTGACCTCTTCTTTTAATGGGGGAGAGTGTCATGACCTTAGCCTTGGGCTTGTGATCAAGGATGTGTCATATTATACCTCCCATTATCATTGACTATTATGATTTTTTTTTAAAATACACATCATAACTTCATATACACATCTTTACATGCCCAAAGAAAATATACATCGGATTGTGTAAATGTATTTCAAAATACACAGACTACCATTGTGTAAATGTAATTGAAGGGAAACCCCAAAGGAGAAGGGGTGAAAAACCTATCACATAACAATCAAAAAATACATAAGAGAGCCATTGTCGACCGAAAGCATGGCCATGGACCACTACATTGGGCAAGGCAAGATCAAAAGAGGACCAAAATCAAAATTACCAAAAGCTAAACCAGAAAAGTCACCAAAACTAAAGTCATCAAAGTGGTCAAAAACAAAAATCACTAAAGAAATTCAAAGAAAATAGCTTAAATAAACATAGCAGCAAGTAAAGGAAAGACCATGCAAGCTAATAAGAACAAAGAAAGGTCCCGAAGGACCAAATGGATAGTCTGAAAATAAAACTAATGAAAAAATTAAAGTTCCAAATTGTGACATCGATGGTAACTACGAAACAATGATAAGGTTCATGAATAAATTCACTAAGAAAATCACGTAATGGTAGGAACAAAGAAGACCATATGAGGTATGAAATGCCATTGAATAATAGCATCAGAATCTTCAAATACATTGTTTTTACACCATTCCCCTTTAAACATTGCCTCCATTTTGGCTTACGTATGTAGATTTTGAATTGACTTATGCTTCCTAAACACAGCCGATATGGCCATCCCTACTTCAATTGTAGCCATCCATGCATTTTTGAGCAACTTTTCACTAAATGGAGCCCATCAAAATGTGCTCTACATCTTTCAGACTAAATAAAAAAACATAATCATGGCAAGTAACGTGTCGATTAACTAAATAGATAATGAATAACCACCAAAGTGGTATGTGCTACCATGTGGAATTGTGCCTCTTCTCATAAATGAAGTCCCCTAGAATGAATTGCTCCTAAGGAATTGAGCTCATCAGCCCCCAATTTCCCCACAATTCCCAAATTCTTTCAAAAGCATTCCATGCACGAATTGTTTTAGAACAATCTCTTAAACAATGGATAGTAGTCTCCTTAATTCCTTTGTTGCATGATTTGCATGTTGCATCCAGCTCCATTTGGGCAAGCCAAGAACCAATGGGTAAACCTTTGCTAAGCACCAGCCAGGTTAACATTGCCACCTTCCTTAATCTAGAATGATGTTAGAGCAACCAATTAATGTGCTACATTGTTTATTGTCAAGTCCAAGCACTTGTAGCCTAAACACAAAGGATTGGGCTTCCTTACAATGGGTCTTGTTCCCTTTGTAGCCTTTTTTTGCTAAATAATCGAAGAATGGAGTTGTACTTAAACCATCAACCATTCTCCATTACCACTTGCTAAGATCCCATGGAAGGTTCACCACAAATCCAAGCTGAAAAATTACTAGGTTTGATTATTTTTTTGGCACTAACTATTATAGCTATCCTCCTTCCCAAGTGAGTCGTCGATCCATGAAACTCTCCCTCAACTTCAAAGATGCCAAATTCCCCAAGGTCTTTTAAAACAGTCAACTCAAAATAACCTTTGTGACCTTTGCATAATAGTACTCTCAACCTTAAAAATTGAACTAATTATGACTCTATGCATTCCAACTTGTTGGAGTCCAAGCAAATCTTGAATTTGTAAGCCAAGATTGATGTTCTAGTGACCTCAAATACTAAGTAAATCCATTCCAATGTATTTCTTGAACACAATCCTACCTAATTATTCGAAACAACTTCTAAAGGAACCACACCTAGGTCCGAAGGGGTATTCATCGTCAAGTTATTGTGAGTTGCAAAAGAAGCCGTTGTGTACCTTATGCTAAGATATTTTAGCTCCTTCCAATTATGAATATTTGAATTCCACAAATTTCTAATGCATGTGCATCTTGCTATAAAAATCACTTTCCCCACATGAACATTAGTATTAAACTCTTCAAAAACCAGGTGAGGAATGTGTGGATTATCAAAAGGGGTTGTTTGAAGTCTTCATCTAGAATAATGGGACATTTAGCTTTAATCAAGCCACCTCTTACATTTCTCCATGCCTTCAGTAGTGAATTCCAAAAAGAAATTTTTATCCTACGGAATTTGTCAACAGTAAAAAACCAATTTATGTCTAGAGGCATGGTGAAATAAGTCTCCCTTAGGGGTTGTGTCAACATTGGTCTCCTTTATAATAAATCTTTCTAAGGCTCTCTCCCAGGTGATAGACCCTTAATTATCAATTTTGCCAACAAGGCTTCAACTTATGTTGATGGATCAATGATCCCCAACCTTCCCTTGCAAACCAATGGTGTAATCACATCCCATTTGACTTTCATGCATGTCCTCTATGGTTTTCCACCCCATATGTAGTTTCTTACTAAGCCTTTCATTTGATCGCACATTTTCACGTTAGGATTCCAACATGTAACAACATACTAGATAAAGGTTAGAATGATTTGATTAGCCACTAAGATTATACAAGCTAGAAAAACCTTTTTATTCCCCTAATTTGTCAACTTTGATTTCAGAAACAACATTATTTTACTGAAATTGGCCTCAATGGGGAGATGACACCAATTTGTAAGCCGAGGTATTTAATACCTTGTCCTTTAAGTACCCACATTAATCCTACATGTCTTCCCCAATCATAGTCCTTCTGTTGTTTTGAAACCCAAACCGCTAACAACTTCTTCCAATTTTTTTTTGCACCTACGGTTGTACAAAAAAGGGATACAACTTGAGTTGCCTTCTTTAGGTTGTTAGTAGATCCTTATAAATGCAAGGTTGTGTCATCAACAAAGGATTGATCCCTAAGTTGATTACCACTTGGTGGTATTAGACCACACACACCATAAATTGGATTACATAACAAATATTCAAGTACATTTGTAATTAATATAAACAAGTATGATGAAAGTGGACACCTCTACCACACCGACCTAAATAAGTTAAACAAATCTCCCACCTCCTTATTGGCTCTAATGGAAGACATCACAACTTTGTATAGAACCGAAACCCATTGAATCCATTGCTCACAAAATCCCAAAGTTTAAAGAGTAAAGAAAAAAAGTCCCAATTAATGTGTTCAAACGTTTTTTCAAAATCTAGTAACAATAAAACTAACCTTTGATCACTCTCTTCAACCCATTTCATTGATTTTCGAGCTAGGAAAAGATTGTCAAAGATGGTCCTCCTTGTTACAAACCTCATTTAGTTCAATCGAATAATGTTTGGTAAGTGAATTTGGATGCGAATCGACAATAATTTAGCAAATACTTTGTAAACATTCCCCAAAAGTGTAATTGGACACTAGTTTCCAATTTGAAGACAATCCCCAGATTTAGGTATTAACATGATTAGACCTTTATTGAAACAAATTTGAAAGTTGTCTAAGGTTTAGCATGGCCTTAAAAGCCTCAAGTAAGTTTCCTCCTATCTCTTCAAATGTATCTTGAAACAATTCAATTGGGAGTCCATTGTGACCTAGTGTTTTGCCACATGGCAGTGCAACTATAACCTCTCTCAGTTCTTCAATTGTGATCTCCTTTAGTAACTCCTAATTCATCACTTTTGTAACCATCTTGGGAATAGAAGCAAAGTTCTCTACTCGAGCAACACACACCTTTTCATTCTCTGGTTCCATTGAGTATAAGTGTTCATAGAATCCCCATACATACTAAGCCATCTTGCTTTGTGTAGTTAAGACATTCCCATCTGCTACAAGTTCCTTGTTGAGCACATGCTTATGGCATCCCTTGTGAAAATTGTGAAAAACCTTCGAGCATGCATCTCCATACTTGTACCAATGCAATGAGTTGCCATGTTGTGCGTGCTTCAATGCAAATCATTTTGGAAAACCTCTATAAGTCGAGCTTGAAAGGCTAAGGGGTGCAAGCATACAAAAGCAGGCCAAATAAACATATGTTGCAAGTAAAAAACACAAAATTGTCAACTTTGAAACATAGAAAGTAGAACCTAATCTTTAAAAACATACAAAAAACTACATGAGTGTATGTAGGATGGTATGGATATGTTTCATAAAGCTTAAGATTTTGTGTTTCCGTTTTTTTCTACCTACTTTCATTCTACTTTCAAAATTTACACTATTGTCCCATATTGCACAAAGTAACGTAAAAGTATATTGATTATCATTTGACCAAAAAATTCATATTCCTACTTTTAGATTGTTAAAGGATTGTTTTGACATATTATATGCAAGTATTAGTGTTTGGGTTCATATAAAAAATCATGTTTTAAACGCATAATTCTATTAATTTGGAAAACTATTTTTTAAAGGCTTCACATTATCATAATTGAAATATTCAAGTTTTAAAAAAATATATCAATATGCATGATACTTCAAATATCAATATCACAACATCTGAATATTTGATTTTGAAAAAGTATCAAACATTAACTTGTGATAAATAAATAAAATGATGAAAGTAATAAAATACATGAAATAAGATCATATATGGTTTATTTAGTATAACAAGTATATTTAAAAATTTGTAGCATTGCTAAAAGCCTTAAAATTCAAAAATGCAAACTCTACTTTTCACCTACTTTTTTTTTTTGAGCAAGGATCACCAATTGGCCTACTTTAACATGCTTATGCCTTGAGGGAATAACTCTCACTACTACAAAGTTTGTCGAAATCTTGTGCAACTGAATATTTGTTAGAAAGACCTTTTTTGAATGAATCTTTATTAATTGGCCTCTTTTCATGCTTCTTTGTTTAGACAACTCATAGCTATAACACATAATTCTCCCAATAGATCTTTCCAACCACCTACCCAATCTACAACAACAATTGGTCTTTCTCCATTGCCCTTCCAAGCTACCATTATATTGGTTTTCATGCACTCATCTTCAAGAAGTGTTAGATCAAACATTTGTGGTCCCAAGTCTACTCCACCCTATGTAGGTCTAATCCACAATGTTATTAAATAATGATTGAAGATCTTGTTGAATGAAACTAAAATTCCAATCTTCCCAGTTAGTCTTTCTAACCCATTAAACATGTAAAATTTGTCGAACTTTGTTAGTGCTGCATTTGCTCCTTCCCGTCCATTATCATATGTGAAAGATTTTTTAGACATCTTCTTGAAGATATCAAGTAACCAAGCATCTTGTAGACCCTAGCTAATGGTCATGCAATGCCAAATGGCCACCTCTTATTACTTCATAAATTTATTACCAATTAAATTTATCTTATGCACATCCTTTGACACATTGAAATCACCCGCCAATACCCAATGTGTAGCAACCAAGCTTGCATTAGATATTGCCTTCCACATGCGTGCTCATTCACATGATGTTTGAGCCATGTACAAATTCATAATTCCAAGAACATCCCCATCTGAAATTTTGAACAACAGATATTGGGTTTGACCTTGCATAATGATCCCATGATCAAATATCATGAGAGTCAATTTAGGTGATACTAAAATTGATGTCCCTATGCTCCATTTCAAAGACCTCCCCAATTGTATTGTAGGATTCCACATAATTGTTTCATTCTTGAATTCCACTACCTCCTTGAACTTCAAACACTCATCCTTGTTTAGGTTATGCTCATGTAGTAGGGTAAATGCATAGTATGGTGGCTCACTTCTTAAAATTATTGTATTCCACAAAAGTCCACATTCTAGTGTTAAATTTTTATTTTTTGTGGTACCATTGGTTAAATGGTAATAAAGTCCATGTATTAAAAACAATAAAGTTCATATTAATAGGAGCCCAAGTAGAGATTCCAAATATAAACACCTTTGAAAGAAAAAATTGAAAATGAATGAAAAACAACAATGCTATGGACTTATGAAAACACAAGTTAATTTAAGGCATTCAAAAGTTCATAGGTAGAATTTGGCTATGGTTTAAAAGGAAATGTTTCATATAAAAGTGTATTATTTCATTATAAGTCATATGTTAAATCACTATAGATAATTTTGAATAAAATTTAAAATGAACCTTTCAATTTTCTATCATTCTAGTCAATTGACCTGTCCATAATTTTGAACTTCAAAAGTCCATTACTACTAGCATATGAACTTCTTATCAAACGATTACACAAATATCTTCATAATAAAGTTGTTAGTTTCCATTCAATTACCAATTAATAGATTTTTAAATATATTACTCACCATATGCCTTAGAACAAGGGGTACCCAACAAAAAAAGACCATTATGACACCAAAATTGAACCACCATTCACCTAGTAGTATTAGTTTGGGAGGACAATCTAGCTGTTGAATCCATGATTTGATCCTTCATTGTTTTTGCATACCATGACCCTTCCCAAAGCCTATCACATTGAAAATCACCATCGTCAAAGGTTTGGTTATCATGAATGTGTTGAATTAGAGGCAGCCTTACATTTGATCGATCCTTTCTTGTATTATGTCAAGTTCCTTGAAATGGTATGCTTACGAGCCTCTATTTACATTTTTTTGCAACTTCAAGGGAACCATTTGAACTTGTGGATCCAATAGGTGACATGACATGTTAGCTAGATGTTAGTTTTAATCCAACCACATGCTTCCTAGGGTACTCAATCAACAACTTGTGTGATGCACTAATGTTAACAACAGAGCCATCCAACATTGGAAGTCGAATAAGTTGAAACCATCATAGCTTCAGGTTTTGCTTAAGAACTAGATTCAAGTTGTTAGTGTCCATGAAGAACAAAACTATGCATTCAAAAAACATTCTCTCCTTATCATAATTCCATTCACACTCCCAACACACCCCAACATAAAATGTCATAATTAAGCACCTACCATCATAAACACATGCCATAAAAACCTAGTGATCATTTTATGCTTGGGCCCAACGCATCATATCATAATTCCTTAACTTCAAATGCTCTTCTAGCAAGCCGACATCAAGTTCCACTCTCACCAATTCCAAAGTACCTTTATAGCAGATGCGAGAATCCAAACCCCATCCAATCACCCTGGGATCTTCACATCTAATGGCAAACGTGCAATCTTTTATAATATTGCATCTAGTAAGATTAAATAGTCATTTCCTTTTGATTTGTAGAGAACTGGCCATACTCGTAAACAACAATCTTCAACATCAAGAATTGGATGAAGAAAAATAGCTTCAAAAAATGCATGAAGCAACATGGAAGTCATCAAAAGCCTCTTGATTATACTTTTATATGAAGTTTTGATTTGAGAACCTTTAGGCTTGTACTATCAGATGGTACAAGTGTAAGCAATACTTCGATGGCACCTAATTTCAAACTTGGCATTTCAATATTAACGTTCAACCCAAGTCCTAAGGCTTCAACACCTGGAGTAGCATTTGGTTCAAACCCTAGATTCACAATCGTGGTAATGTGCATGCTCGTCCCTCTAGAGTTTGTGTTAGGGAACACAATCTCCTAACCTTTATTAGGAGTCAATGATTTTTTAGATTGTCCTTTTTGTTTTGATTTTGGGGTGATCCACTCTTCAAGTCACACAGGCGTAAACCTTAGAATTAATGGTACCTCTTTTGTTGCTATAAGACATATCCCTAAGAATATAGCTAAGGCCCTTAGTGTTGGGAGGTTATTAGCTTTGGCCAAGCCTTTTAGTGGCATTTGACTAATTGCAATAGGTGAGGTTTTATATTAGTTGGTGAACAAGACCATTTGCCTGTAGTTTTACAATGCATTTTTTATCCACTTGTCCCCCCACCAATTTGGGGTTGTAATCAAAGGAGGTTGTTAGGTAATGGTTCATGGTATTCAAGCAATTTTAGATGTTCACCATGATTAGGTGGTGTTACAAATAGACATTACAAATGCCTTTAACATTATGCAATTGGCCTTACAACTCAATTTTTCAATTCCAAAAGACACTTACAACTCATTGTATTTATATGCCATGAGTGCTAACAAACAAGTTGCATGAGTTACAAAGTTGCAACTCATTGTATATATGGTGTAATTCATTGTTTGACTCAATTGCAACTTAATCAAAACAACTCATTTTCAACTATTATGCAACTACATTATAATTACACCCATGATGTCATATTGACATCATTAATTGTCATCCATATATTAAAATCTAACATGTGGCACTATTAAAAATTTTAAACATAATTTTTTTTGAAATATTGATTTGCATTATCCATTATGATTATTAATGACATTCCAAGATTGTGACACTTGGCACAATAAAAAATTGCCACATGGCATATTATTTATATTTTGGAGAAAATAAAAATATAAAAATATTTAGTTTAGTAGCTAAGTAGGTCATACATAACCAGAGGTAGGTAAGTTGGTAGGTAGGTTGGTAGGTTTTAAGACCTACATACTTACATATTTACCTAGGACTTCACTACCTACCTACCTACATAAGTAGGCAAAAAAAAAAAAAACCTATTTAATTACCTAGGTAGGTAAATAGGTAGGAAAACACAAGACTAAATGCATTAAAAAATAGTCATGAAATTTTATTTTTTATTTTATGTTTTGCCTTCAAAGGTTAAGTTTTTTTAAGCTCATCCCAAAATGGCACATGTATTTTAATGTGAAACCATAAGAAAACAAGCCTTCTTTATATAATTTGTAACATGGGATTTGAAAACAAAACATATGGGTTAAATCTTTTAGTTGTTCATTAGTTATAATTGAGTTACAACTATAACACTCAAGTGTTCAAGGCAAGCCATATCTGAGGGGAGGGCCCCATTGCTTTTTGTGTCTAAAAAAAACTTAAACCCTTCCCATTGGTGCATTTGGTGCACTAAAAATTGTCCAAAACGAAATAGAATTGAGAAAGTTGTGTCCCCTCAAAGTAAAGGGGGTCAAGAACTCAAAAAATACAAACCACCAAATGCTACAAAGGCTAGTTCCCAAACACCCACAAAATTCCTTCTATGTTACTTTGTTTTTATTAGAGTTCAAAGATGATTTATAAAACTTCAGGTGGCATTCCTATATCATTTAAAATCATTTAAAATGAATAAAAAAAAGAAATTTATGAGGTTTGAAAGTAGGAGGGGTCCAAAGGAAAAATAAAATAAAATGTTTTATATGTCGAAAAACTTATTTAACTTGTTATTTTTTTCACTACTCATTTTCCTTTGCATTTCAAAGATGATTTCTAAAACTTGAGGTAACGCTCTCATAACATTTTAAATAACTCAAAATGAAACACATATGATGAAAATATAAATAACTGATGAATATGTATCCTTATTAAGTTATAAGTAGTTGTATTATAGTCATAACATAGTTGAACAATAGTACTTTAGTAGTGGCAAATTAATGGTCATACTAATTATATCAATTGGAATCATAATTAAAAATTAGTTGAAAATGTATCCCATATTGGGTGGTGGAGATGTGGAGATGTGGCATGATCGCATATATGTACATTGTACATTAGTTGCAATATAGTTATCATTTTAATGACACATTTACAATAGTTCTAAAGTAGTTACCACATGCAACAACAATGCAACTCTTGAAAAAGTCAAAGATGGTTGATTACATATGTATGTACACTATGTATAAATTACTATATAGAAGACCTATTTTAACTCACTTGCAATTATAATACATTTAATTGATTTTCTAACATGGCAATTTATTTATTAATACACCGTATTTCTAAGGAGATAGTTGCACAATAGTTGTAATACCCAAAGGATAGTTGCATAACATTTATATATGAGTTGTTTTTTGAGTTTTCATTGCAAGGTAGTGTGGTTTCGGCGGACATGATTTCTCATAGTGGGTTGTATTCTAAGAATTGTGTGTTGTGGGTGGATAATTATTTTAGCTGATACCTTTCATCTATTCTTTTCATGCCCCATACTTTTGTCTTTTTTTAATCACCACCCCCTTTCAAGGCAATCTTTTTGTAATTTAGTCCTCCATTAACACCCATTAGGGGGGGTCCTTTGGGTCCTTTGGGTCTTTTTTTCACCTTAGTTAATTTCCACTCCCTTTGTAGTTTGGCTAACATTTTTTTGTCATGTTTGTTTTTTTCCATTGCAAATGACACCCACATCATTAGCCTATTTCAATTGTATCCAAGGCTTTTCATCATTTTTTTTCATAACTAGATGTGGTAGGCCTTATAGTTTAGCCCCACAAGTGTGCAAATAGTTTTTTTGGGGGATGATTTTAAAGTTTTCACCTCCATTTAGTTTTTATAGCCCTATTGGGTGCATTAACGTTTTGGGTGTTCCCTTGGGATCCCTTTCCTGCACATACGTTTTTCTCCATGATGCCTTGGACATTGATGTTTAACACATAAATGCCCTTCTTAAGTTGGGGACATGTAGGTGGCATTTGGGATTCTCACTCGTTGTTTCATTGAAAGGCCTTATTACCTTCTTCATTGTCTCTTCCCATTCTTGGATTTGTAACGCCAACTAGCTTCCTTTGATTTGACATTCATTCACATATTTGAGAAACTCTTAAGGCTAGGTTTTTTGTAGTGTTTGAAAGCTCCCCTAGTTCATCAACAAGCTTTTCTTTTTATATTTAGAAGTGGGATAGGTCTTGTTTCTGTAGAGGTTATTGCTTCAATGGGTATTTGGGAAATTGCGGCTTGTGGCCCCAATCATCACATCTAGATTTTTGTAGAACGACCACACATTTTTATTGGGGCCAATATGGGCTAGTAATTTAGGTCCACTAACATTTCAAGCTCACCTTAAATGGGTTCATGACCTTCTACCTCCAATTGCTCAAGCTTTTGCATCCCTCCATTTTAATAGCTATTAGAGAAAATAACAAATTATCTTCAGGAAAACATGTCAGAGAATGTGCATGAGCATTCCTTTTCCAACATCATTTCAGATTTGTATGTTGATTATCATCACATTTGTTTAAGATTTTACATAGGCATAGGTTCAGGTGCTTGCACCCGATTGGCTTTCTACCCACCCAATTATCCCATCTTTTCAAATGGCCTCTAACATTTTTTCCTTAACTCTACACATTAGATTGGGGCTTTGTGCTATTAGTGATGGGTTTAGGTCATAGGTTACTTGATTTCTCCTTGTAGGGCTCCCCATTGTGTTTTTTGCAATTTTAGGTGTAGTCTTTTGTTTGGATTTTGGTCCTTTCTATTTTCTTTTCAT
>Ga0116230_10006831_pt1 | contig 11272 bp, 8 predicted proteins | sample S1TSphfallax_3_FD_88678 | JGI IMG/M metagenome (GOLD analysis project Ga0116230, IMG submission 88678) | Host-associated microbial communities from peat moss isolated from Minnesota, USA - S1T2_Fd - Sphagnum fallax MG | ecosystem: Host-associated > Plants > Peat moss > Unclassified | place: USA...
AGCCGCGCCAGCAATTCGTTCAGCCGGAACGGCTTGATGATATAATCATTCGCCCCCGCATCGAGCCCCCGCACGATGTCGTTCTCATCGCTCGAACCGGTCAGGATGATGATGGGTATCTTCAACCCGCTCAGGCGCAGTTTTTTACAAAAATCCCGCCCATCGCCATCCGGCAGGCTGACATCCAGCAGGATCGCATCAAATCGGGTATCCGCCACGCCCAGCATCACCGAGGCTGCCTCGATCGATTCCGCGCCATCCGGCGCGAACTCTCCATCCGTCGCCAATTGCTCGAGCAGCTCGGTACGCAGGACCAAGTCGTCATCGACCACGAGAACGGGGTGTCGGTTAGGCATGGTTTGTTATACGCCGGTTTTAAGATCGTTGTAATAGTCATTCATAAACCTAGCGACGGGCAGTGTTGAAATCTTCCTATAGCTTTGAGTTGCGCGACGCCTTATCTGATTTTGATGACCGTTGATCCATTTTTGCCGGAATCCAGCCTGGGTACGCCGCGCACCCGCGCGGTGCATCGGGCGATCGCGGAGGCCAGGCGCGGGGTGCCGGTGGTGCTGGCGGCCAGACGGCCGCTGATCGTCGCACCCGCCGAGACCGTCGGCGCCGAGGGTCTGCGGCTGATCGACCTGCTTTCCAACGGCGGCGCCAGCCTGCTCCTGGCGCCCTCGCGCGCCGCCGCGGTGCTGAAACGTGACCTGCCGGCCTCCGAGCCCATTGCCCTTAAACTGGCGCGGCCCTTGATCGATGCCGCCACCCTGCGGCGCGCCGCCGACCCCACCATGGAGCAGATCCTGCCGGATTTTGAGACGGTCGAGGCGCCGGCCGCGGCGGTCGCGGCTTTGGCGCTGGGCAAGCTGGCGCGGCTGCTGCCGGCCATGGTCGCCGCCCCGGTGCGCCCCGGCTGGGCCAGCCTGCCGGCCGGCTCGGACCTGCTCTCCGTCCCGGCCGATGATCTGCTGGCCTATCCCGGCCTGTTGGCGGCCTCGCTGACCAAGGTGGCCGAGGTTGCGGTGCCGCTGGACGGGGCGCCCGATGCCAGGCTGATCGCCTTCCGCGCATTGGATCAAGGCATCGAACATATGGCCATCCTGGTCGGCGACCCCGCCTCGCAGGCGGCGCCTTTGGTTCGCATCCATTCCGAATGCTTTACCGGCGACCTGCTGGGCTCGCTGCGCTGCGATTGCGGTCCGCAGCTGCGCGGCGCCATCCTCAGCATGGCGGCCGAAGGCTCCGGTGCCATTCTGTATCTCAGCCAGGAAGGCCGCGGCATCGGCCTGATCAACAAACTGCGCGCCTATACGCTGCAGGATAACGGGCTCGACACGGTCGACGCCAACCGCGCATTGGGCTGGCAGGCCGATGAGCGCAATTTTCAGATCGCCGCCGCCATGCTGCGGGCGCTGAACATGCCCCGCATCCGCCTGTTGACCAATAATCCGGACAAGCTCGCCGGCCTGCTCGCCTGCGGCATCGATGTCGCCGAGCGCGTCCCGCACGCCTTCGAGCCGAACGGCATTAATGACGGCTATCTATCGACCAAGGCGCTGCGCTTCGGACATTTGCTTGACTGAATTCATCCTGCTCAAACATGGCCTGCTGGTCGGCGGCGGACTGCGCTTGCGGGCCGCCATCGGCCGCGGCGGCCGCACCGCCGCGAAACTGGAAGGCGACGGCGCAACCCCGGCCGGCATTCTGGCCTTGACCCGGGTTCTCTACCGCGCCGGCCATGTCAAACCCCCGATCTGCGCGGTGCCGGTCGAGCCGATCGCGCCGGATGACGGCTGGTGCGACGACCCGCTCGACCCGATGTACAACCGCAAGGTCAAAACACCGTATTATGGTCACCATGAGGCCCTTTGGCGCCGCGATTCGATCTACGACATCATCGGCGTGCTGGACTGGAATACCCACCCGATCATCCCGCATCACGGCTCCGCCATTTTCCTGCACGTGGCGACACCCGATTACGCGCCGACCGCAGGCTGCATCGCGCTTTCCAAGCCGGACCTGACCGCCTGCCTGGCCGCCGGGCTGACCGCCATTCATGTGATTGCGTGAAGGAAAGCGAGGAAGCGCTTCTTTTTCTGAAGAAAAAGAAGCAAAAAGACTTTTTTTAATCTGGGACTGGGGCATTGGCGCGTTCTGCGCCTCAGGGCCAGATTCGGAAATATTTTGGCGTCGCTTGCGGCCTGATGACTGAGCGGCAGAGCAGGCGCGAAGTCTGAATCGGGCCGCTGAATATGCTTTAAAAAAGCGGCTCTTTACTCCTCTGCGCCTAACGCCCTGGGGCGGCCTTCGGCGTTGATCGCGACGAAGGTAAACACGGCGCGGGTGACGCGAAATTCGTCCTCGGAGACTCTGGCGCGGCGCCAGGCTTCGACGCTGATCTTCATCGAGCTGCGGCCGGTGCTGAGCAGTTCGCAATAGACGCTGACCTCGTCACCGATTTTAACCGGGGTGATGAAGCTCATCGCGTCAACCGCGACGGTGACGCAGCGGCCGTGGGAGACGCGGTTGGCCATATTGCCGGCGGCCAGATCCATCTGGCCCATCAGCCAGCCGCCGAAAATGTCGCCATTGGCGTTGGCATCCGCCGGCATGGCGACGGTGCGGATCATCGGAATACCGGCCGGCGGGGAGTCGGCCGGTATTTCGTCCGCCATGGGTTAGAGGCTTTTTTCGATCCAGGCTTTCAGCGCGCTTTTCGGAGCGGCGCCAACCTGGGTTGCGGCCGCCTTGCCGTCCTTGAACATGATGAGGGTGGGGATGCCGCGCACGCCGAACTGGCTGGGGGTGAGCGGGTTTTCGTCGATATTCACCTTGACGATGTTGAGCTTGCCGGCGAATTCGGTGCCCAGCTCCTCAAGCGAGGGCGCAATCGCGCGGCAGGGTCCGCACCATTCGGCCCAAAAATCCACCAGGACCGGTTGACCGGATTTCAGCACGTCCACCTCAAAGGTGGCATCGGTTACAGCTTTGCTCATGATTTCGAATCCTGACTGTAGAAGTTGTAATGAACATGGCCTTTTGGACGCCGGCAATCAAGCCGGGCCGGCGGCGGCGTATGGCTGGCCCGGCTTGGGCGCATGTGGCGCCAGCAGTGAGTCCGGCACCAGCATCGGCCTCGCGGTTTCGGTCCAGATCAGCGCGCATTGGATCAAATGCGAAGGGTAGATCTGCGCCAGCAGCGCCCGGTAAGCCGCCAGCTGGCGCAAATACACCGCCGGCACCGCGGCCGGTGCATCCGGCGGCTGCCGGTCGGTTTTGTAATCGGCAATCAGGATTTGCGCCGCGCCGACCGCCAGCCGGTCGATCAGGCCGCCGATTTCGACATCGCCGACCACGCCGGTGATCGGCGCCTCGGCGCGGGAGCCGGGACCGAACAGCGGCGCCAATGCCGGGTCTTCGAGGATTTTCAGCACCGCGGCGGAAATGCCGGTCTGGGCGGCGGGGCTGAGCCCGGCGCCTGCCTGCGCGATATAGGCGCTGGCGGCTTTGCCGCGCGCCTCCGGCGCAATCTCCGGCAGATGCTGCAGCAGGGCGTGCACCATCCGGCCTTTGGAGAGTGCGAGCGCTCGGGCCTGGCGGAGCTTGGCCCGGCTGCCGAGCGGCGAGGCGATGACGGCTTGTGCGGCTTCCGCCTCGGTATTTCGGCTGGGGGCGAGCGGCTCGGGCCGGGTGGTCTCCGTTGCCGGCGGGCTTGCCTGCCAGGCCGGCGCCAGGCCGGCCCAGGCCGGCATGGCGATTGCGCCGGTGGCGGCGCTGGCGGCCTTTGTCCGGTCCGGGGGGGCGGATTGCGGAACGGAAAATTCGCGTCTGCCGTCTTCGCCGGCGGTGATGCCCAGACGGGTGAAGCCCTCGGCCACCGCATTGTACCAGCAGCTTTCCGGCGGCGCATTTTTCGGCCTGGCGCCGCAGATGATCAGCGCGTCCTCGGCCCGGGTGAGTGCCACATAGAGCAGCCGGTTTTGCTCCTGCATCTGTGCGGCCTTGTTTTCATCAACCGCCGCCTGCACCGCCGCGGAGCGCAGATCCTTGCGCGGGCAAAAAATCGGCACGCTGGTATCGGGCTGTTGCGGCGGCCGCAGCCAGAACAGGTTTTCGCGCGGCTTGGGCAGGCCGGTGGTGTCCGGCAGAATGACGATCGGCGCCTGCAGGCCCTTGGCGCCGTGCACGGTCATGATGCGTACGACGCCGCCGCCGCCTGGGCCGCCGCCTGGGCCGCCGGCTTCCGCCTCGCGCTTTATCTGGGCGCCGGATTGGCGCAGGAAGAACACGAAATTCTGTAAGGATGCCGGCTCGCGATTGGCGAAGGCCAAAGCTTCGGCCAAGAGTTCGTCAATCGGCTCGGCGGCGTCCGGACCCAGACGCTGCAGCAATCTGGCGCGGCCGCCGCGCGGGCCGAGCGCCTCGGCGAGCAGCGCGTAAGGCGGGATGAAATCCGCCCGGCCGCGCAGGGCATTGAAGAATTCATGGGCCGCACCCCAGTCCGGCCGGGTGTGATGGCTGGCGGCCAAGGCGGCGGCGAGTGAGGCGTTGCGGCCGATGGCCAGCGCCATCAGGCTGGCATCGTCGAGACCGCCCAAGGGCGAGACCAGATATTGCGCGAAGGCCAGATCGTCTTCCGGCAATAACAGCGCATCGCAAAGGGCGAGCAGATCGCTGACCGCCTGCTGGTCGGTGAGGACCATGCGGTCGAGGCCGGCCACCGGGATTTTCAGCCCCTTCAGCGCCCGGGTGATGGCGGTAACCAGTTCGTCGCGGTGGCGGACCAGGATCAGAAAATCACCGGGGGTAACGGCGCGGCCGCGGCTTGGCAGGGTTTCGCCGGCCTCCAGCCTGGTTTTGATATGTTCGGCATTCTGGCTGGCTAGAACGGATTTGGCCGAAAGCTCGGTGGCGTAGCGCTCCGCTACCGCCCAGGGGGCGAGATCGGGGGCGGCTTCGGCTTCGGTCAGCGGCCAGAGCATCACGCTGCCGGCCTGACCCTGGCGGCTGACGCCGTGCGTGAGTGCCGCCCTCGCCACACCTTCCCGCGCCGGTCCCTCGGCAAACACCGCGTCGACCAAAGCCAGCACCGGCGCGGTCGAGCGGAAGGAGACGGAGAGCGCGCCATCCAGCCAATTTTCGCCGGCGGCTTTCGCCCGGTTGCGGAATTTTGCGCGGTAGTGCTCGAAGCTGACCAGATCGGCGCCCTGGAAGGAGAAGATGGATTGCTTGGCGTCACCGACCGCAAAAATGCTTCGCTTGGCGGTGCTGGCGCCGGACCCTGCGAAGAATTCCTCGGCGATGGCCTCGGCAATCCGCCATTGCGCCGGTGCGGTGTCCTGCACCTCGTCGAGCAGCAGATGCTCGATGCCGCCATCGAGCTTGTAGAGGACCCAGGCGGCGCCGGGATCTTTCAAAAGTTCACCGGTCATGGCGATGAGATCGCCATAGCTGACATTGGCGCGCTCGAATTTGGCGGCATTGTCCCGGCTGACGATCGGCGCAACCAGGCTGAGCAGCTGGGCGTTCAGCGCGGCCAGCCTTGCCGCCCTCATCCGCTCTTCAACGGCTGTGATGCGCGCATGTTCCAGATCGATTTCCGCGTGCAATATGTCGTGTTCGGCGGCCAGCGCCTTGCCGATCCATTTGGCCGTCTTGCGCCGCTCGCCGGCCTTGGTGAAATGCGATTCCACCCATTCAACCCAGGTCAGAAACCGATGCTCAGCCGCGCGGGCCAGCCACTCAAGGGAGGCCAGCGCCCAGCTTTGGCCGGTCGGCGTGCCGGCGTTTGCAATGCGCGTGAGTGCCGCGCGCAAATGCGGTTCGCGCTCCCACAAGGTCGCCGCGCGCAGAATGTCCTCATGGTGCTGATCGCCGGCATTCAGCGCGGCCGATTGCATGGCTTTCAGGCCATCCGGGCCAAAGCGGCGCAATAGTGCCTGCAGGTCGTTCTCGCCGGCGGTCAGGCTGGCGGTGAGCCTGGCGAAATCCTGTTCGTTGGTCTCGCCCGCCATCGCGAAAATGGCGTCGCGATGCGCCGGTGCCGCGAGGATTTGCTCGCGCGCTTCCCGCAGGCGGGCGGCGGCGTCGACCTCATCCTCCAGCATGAAATGCGGCGAGATGCCGGCTTCCAGCGGGAAGCGGCGCAGCAGCGACTGGCAAAAGGCGTGGATGGTGCCGATGCGCATGCCGCCTGGAATGTCCAGCACGTCGGCGAAAAGCTTGCGGGCCCGGATGCGGGTTTCCCGGGACGGCGCAACCGCAAGCAATTGCAGTTGCGCATCGAGTTCCGCCGCCGGCATTGCCACCCACTCGCCCAGCCGGCGGTTCAAGCGGATCGTCATCTCCGCTGCCGCCGCCTTGGTATAGGTCAGGCAGAGAATGCGCTCCGGCCGGGTGCCGGCCAGCATCAGCCGGAGCAGACGGTCGGTAAGAAGCTTGGTTTTTCCGCTGCCGGCGGAGGCGGCGACGAAGGCGGAGACGGCAGGATCGGAGGCTGCGAGCTGTTCCGCATTGGCGCGTTCAAGCGGCGTCAGCATCGGGGATAAGCTAGCCGTCATCACTCCCCTCCCCGCCCCATTCGCCGCGGCGGGAGACGCCGTGATACGGGTCGTCATAGGTCGAACGGCCGGGATGCGGGGCGGCCAGATAGGGGGTGGCTGCGCGGCTGAATGTACTGAACAATGCCGGGAGCTGGTTGCCGGCGGTTGCAATGATTTCCCGCAGCTTGGCGGGATCTTTAGGGAAAATCCGCCGGTCTTCGCCGTTATTGTTGCGGCCTGAGAGCTTCCAGAATCCGAGTTCGGTGACCGGGCCTTGCAATGCCGCACCGAAAACGCCGGCCTCGACCATTACCGCTTCCAGCGGCAGTTGCGGCGCGGCGCCGGATTCGACGGCTTTTTCGCTGGGCGGCGTGCCGGTTTTGTAATCCATGATGAAGACGCTGCCATCGCGGCGTTTTTCGATGCGATCGGCGCGGCCTTTCAGCGTAAAGCCGCCCGGGATCGGCAACTGGCCGGATATTTCGAGTTCCATCGCCACCGGCGGATTGCTCCGGCGGCGTTCGCGTTCGGCCTCGATGATCCAGCCGGCGATGCGCTCCAGCCGCGCCGCCCACCAATTTTCCAGCGCCGCGCGCGGGCGCTGCGCGCGCATCGCGATTTGCAATGCCAGCGTCAAATTTTCGGCAGCGTCAGGGGCGTCGAAATTCTGGTCCAGCGTGAAAAAGTTTTGCAGGCCCTTATGCACAACATTGCCGAACAAGGAAGGATCGCTCTCCTCATCCAACCCGTCCAATTTACGAATACGCAAAATATGCTTGGCATAGATGGCATAAGGATCGGCCATCAGCGTCGCGATATCAGAGATGGTAAGGGTGGTTGGCCGCAGATGCGCAGCCGGCATCGGCGCCGGTTTCGGGCGTTGGATGCGGGCAACCGGCGTGTCGAGTTGTTGCGCCCAGGCAGCGGCTGGGTGCGATGGCAGAATTTGGCCGGTTACCGCCAGCAACGCGTCCAGCCGGGTCAGCCAGCGGGCGGGAACCGCCGGCGCGCGATCCCGCCTGATCGGCGTGGAGAGAATGACGTTCGGGCAGCGGCTGGCCAAAGCGAAGAATTCATGCGCGGCGGCGCCGATTTCCTGCTCCGGCGCCGGCAGCCCGGCGGCCTTGCGCATCGGCCGGCTGAGCCAGGGGCCGGGCTCGGCCAAGCCCGGCCATACGCCCTCGACCAGACCGCCGAGAATGGCGGTGTCGACGGTTTGCAGCATGGCTTCCTGCACGCCCCAGATGGCGATGCGCGGGTGGCCGTCGCGGCTGCGCGGGCGGCGGACGACATGGCCCTCCAGCAACGCATCGAGCAATTCCGGCAGGTCGGCCGGCGCGATGTCGGCCTGCTCTTCGAGCACGGGCAGCGCTTCGGCCAGCAAGGCGGAAAGCGCGGCGCCGGCCTCCCCGGACCAAAGCCGGGCAGCACCCGGCGCATCCGGGGTGGCGGCCAGGGCTTCGGCCGCGGTGATCAGCGCGACAAGCGCGTCAGCCGGCCCGGCGGCGACGGCAAGTGCGGCAATCGGGATCAGCCGGCGTTCCAACTGGTCGATAAAGTCGCGCAGCCCCGGCGCGCCGTGCGCCTGCAATTGGTATTTGATGCCGGTGAAGCCAGGCGGCGGCCTTGGGCCGCGCAGCAAGATATCCAATGCGCGGGCATGCGCGCGGCAAATCTCCGGCCTCTCGCCGGCCGCGGTCAGCGGGTGCTTCAGCAAAGCCAGCAGCGGCAACGGGGCGAATTCAGCGGCGGCGGCGCGGCTCAACAGCCGGAGCAACGTCGCCGGCGGCGTACCGGCAAGCGGCTCGCCGGCGCTGTCATCGGCGATGATGCCAAAGCGCTTCAGGCTCGCCGCGACGCGGGTCGCCAGGCCGCGGTCGGGCGTGATCAAGGCGGCGGTGGCGCCGGGCGCCTCCAACGCCTCGCGCAGGGCCATGGCAATGGCGGTTGCTTCCTGCTGCTCATCGGCGGCCGCCAGGCGATGCAGGCCGGCCAGGTCGAAGGCGGATCGGGATTGCCAGGATTCCAGTGCCGCGGCCGGCAGCAACGCCTGGGAGAAGAGTTTGCTGCGCCCGGCCGAAACATTTTCGTGCGCGGGCCAGAGCCGAACTTCTTCCCGCCGCGCGCCGAGGCCGGTGAGCAACCGGCCGATGCCGGATGCGGGATGCGAATCGTCGATATTCTCCCAGGCCCGCGCATCAAGATTCCAATCATGGCCGGGCAGGATGACGGCGCCGCGCGGCAGGCAAGATACCACCGAGGCGAGCCGGGTCAGCGCCGGATTGGCCGCGGATGCGACCAGCCAGATCTTCTCGGCCGGCGGATTTTTGCGCCATGCATCGGCCTGGCCGTCGATCAACGCCGATTGCCGCGCCACCGGATTGAGCATGCCCAATTCGGCCAGCCGCGCCGGCCAGGCATGGGTAACAATCTTCAAAAATTCGATGGTCGTCTGCCAGTGTTCCGCCAATTCCGCGGCAACGACGTGCGGCAGGGTTTCAGCGAGATCTATTTCCGCCGCGTCGGCTTCGTCCAGCAATGTTGCAAGGTCGGCAGCCAGACGCCAGGCACCGGCCAGTTTGCGCGGCGCGCCGTGTCTGCCGTTCATCGCCAGGATCAATTTCGCGAGCGCGGATTGCCGGTCGAGCACCGGAACGGCCGGCGGCAGCGACAAGGCGCCGCTGAGCGCCAGCGCCGCTTCATCGATCGCGCCGGGGGCGATAATGCGCGGCAACAGCAAGGCCTTGCCATGATTGGCGGGCAAAAAGGCGGCGGCCAGAGCGCGCGCCGCACGCCGATTTGGCAGGATGATCATGCCGGCGCCGGGATCGCCGGGTGCGGCCAGCCAGGCATTGGCGAGTGCAGGGAGAAAAGCCGCCTTGGTTGGGAAGGCGGCCAGTAGCGGGCGGCCGAGATTCACGTCGCGTTGCCGACTTCGCGGGCTTCCAGAATGGCATCGGCGCGGGCCAGATCCTCTGGCGTCGAGAGATGGAACCACAACCCGTCATGCACGATTGCATCCAGCCGGCCGGCGGCGATCGCCCGGTCCCAGAGCAGGTTCATCGAGAATGGCGGCGGCGGCGCATCGGCAAACAAGGCGGGGGTGACGATCTGCACGCCGGCAAACAGATAGGGCGCAATATCGCGCTCTTCGCGGCGCTTGATGGCGCCGCCGCGCGGCCATAGAAAATCGCCGCTGCCGGTCTCGGCAATGGTCCCCGCGGTGCGGGCCAGCAGCAGCATCGCATCCGTCTTTGCCGGATCGAACGCTTTGGCCAGCCGCAGCAAGGTCTCGGCCGGACCGTCAATCCAGAACGCGTCGCCATTGATGATGTAGAACGGTTTTTCGGGCAGCAGATGCTTGGCCAGCATCGCGGCGACGGCGCCGCCGGTTTCCAGAAGCTCCGCTTCAATGCTCAGCTTTGCCTCAGGATAGGCTTGCAGAAAATCCGCGATCTGCGGCGCCAGATGATGCGCATTGACCAGGATATTGGTGACACCGGCCTGGCGCAGCCGGTCGAGCGTGTGCGCCAATATCGGCTGACCTTCCAGCTGCAGCAGCGGCTTCGGCGTCTCAAGGCTAAGCGGGCGCATGCGGGTGCCCAGCCCCGCGCTTAAAATCACTGCCGTATCAGGACGCATCGAACCACCTTGCCTCGCCGGTGAGGGTTATCTCACGCTCCGGTCCGGACAGCGAGATGGCCAATTGCAATGCGTGCGGCGGGATCAGCGGGCCAAGCCGGTCCGGCCATTCGACCAGCACGATCCCGGATTGCGCCTCATCCCAGCCGAGTTCCTCCAACGCCCGGTGATCCGTCAGGCGCCATAAATCGTAATGCGCGATCGGCCCGGCCGGGCTTTCATAGCTTTGCACCAAGGTGAAGGTGGGGCTGGGGATTTCAAGGTTTTCATTGCCGGCACAGGCCCGAATGAAGGCGCGGGCGAAGCTGGTTTTGCCAGCACCCAGCGGTCCGGACAGCAATAAAACATCCCCGGGCCTGGCCCGGGCGGCGAGCGACGCCGCCAGGGCCTGGGTGGCAGCCTCATCGGTCAGGGTCAGGCGCGATTCGGGCATGGCTGAGCGTACCGCCCCTTGATTGGGGAAGTCACCTCCGGCACATGCGGGTGATGGGTGAGAATTTGCACGTGGATGTTGCGATTATCGGCGCCGGGCCGGTTGGCCTTTTCGCGGTGTTCGAATGCGGGATGCTGAAACTATCTTCGCTGCTGGTGGATGCGCTGGGCGAGAGCGGCGGCCAGTGCGCGGCCTTGTATCCGGAGAAACCGATCTACGACATTCCGGGCTATCCGGCGATCGAGGCGGCGGAGCTGATCGCCAGGCTGGAGGCGCAGATCGCGCCGTTTGGCGCCCGAAAATTGTTGAACCGCAGGGTTGAGACGCTGACCGGAAGTGCGGGTGACTTTACCCTCACCACCAGCGCCGGCGACAGCATCCGCGCCAAGGCCGTGGTGATCGCGGCGGGGGCCGGCGCGTTCGGGCCGAACCGGCCGCCGCTGGACGGGCTGGAAGCCTATGAGGCGAGTGGCGCGGTGCAATACTACGTCAAGAAACGCGAGGATTATCGCGGCAAGCGGGTGGTGATCGCCGGCGGTGGCGATTCCGCGGTCGATTGGGCGCTGGCGTTGCAAGACATCGCCGCCAGCATTCACGTCATCCACCGCCGCCCGAAATTCCGTGCCGCACCGGAGAGCGCAGCACGGCT
>Ga0116230_10006832_pt1 | contig 11272 bp, 9 predicted proteins | sample S1TSphfallax_3_FD_88678 | JGI IMG/M metagenome (GOLD analysis project Ga0116230, IMG submission 88678) | Host-associated microbial communities from peat moss isolated from Minnesota, USA - S1T2_Fd - Sphagnum fallax MG | ecosystem: Host-associated > Plants > Peat moss > Unclassified | place: USA...
CAAGCTTGACAATTGGCTTGTTTTGAATTCAAACCAATTTGTAAAGGTAAGTGGTTAATCAAAGGAATATCAAACATGTGTTGGGCAAAAGGCTTTAAAGGGTACAAACACAATATTAAGAGACATAAGTGCCCCAATAGATGACTATTTTCCACAAAGGAACCAGTCTTCATGTGGCAATGTGGCATGATGGCTATGGTCAAAGACAATTTGTTAATTTTAAATTTTGTGTCATTGCACATGTTTGCGAAGTTTGGTCAACATCCTATTTGTGGTGTAAAAGGTTTCAAGAACTCTTATCATAGCTTCTTTATAGACATGTGAATGTTCCCTCCAACATTTTTGCATTACAATATGTGTGATGTAACGTTATTGCACTTGCTTTCCTTAGTTCATAATTTAAAGAATTGTCAAGTTTTCAAATGAGTAGAAGGTTTGAATTGATAAATGCTAGTGATTTGAAAGTTTGAATTTGATAGATGTCTCTTTGAGGTCAATTTACTTGCTCATTGAACACTTTCCAATAATATGCAAAGTGTGCCCCAATTTCCTTAAAAAATTAAATTTGATTTTAGTGATTTTTTTTGACAAAAATATTCAGTCATTCTTGCACCTTAGGTTTAAACAATACAAAACCACCTTCATGCACTTCTACTCATTGAGAGCTTTTCAATGGTACCAAAATTGTGGCTAAGGGCATCATCGTTTGGGAGAAAAACCAAGCAAACACAAGAAACAAATTACCTTCTTTAATCTATCATTATTTGTTGACAATTATGAATTATGTAGTTATTAACACTTGATATTAATGCTAGTTAGTATTATTATGCCACTAAGTTGCACAAACTAGATAAATAAACTTCATGTAGATATGGCCACTCAAATGGAAGTGGCTAACATGTTCAACAATTTTCCATTTGTGGAAAGATTTTTGGTTCATGGACCATTATCACTCATGGTGGATATTAGCATTAGTTTGGTATATAAAATTTCATTGGTAATAAAGACAAGTACTCAACCTATCAATTTAAATTTAGCACATATTAGGGAGGAATCAGAAACCTACATCCTTGCCACTTGCTCTTCATTAGCATTGCCTTAAATTACACCCAACTGTTTTTAACAATAACACTTATTCATACCTTATGTACACAAAATTTTCATTCATTCATAATATGTACTCATTCCAATTGGAATTTGGTGTAATATATTGTAATGCTTGTGCTATAGGGAATGAAACATTTGATGTTCCAAGAATCAATGCCAATCCTTTACACATCGAAGGTGTCAATTCTAGATTTCATACATAATGTGAAGTTGTTGCAACTTCTAATATCTAGGTTGTCTCTATATAGGTTGGGTGTAAGTGTTTGTTCACAATCTATACTTCTAGTGGTGATAATTCATTGGAGTTGGTTTAGGTATGACAACTTCAAGTTCCATAAGTTGTAAATCTCATCACTTGGACAATTCCAAACTACAATCTATTTAGCCCATCCCCAAGTAAAGAGGCATGGAAATGTGTCTTTTTGGATTTGTGTCTTTCCACAATTCTTTTTTTCAACACCATATTCATGAGTAGGTATTCAATAGCTTCACCAATTTGCATCCCAAATATTCTCTTCAATTGAATTTGAGTTCAACTCAATTGAATCTTAATCTAATTCTTGAATTGCAATTGAAATGGAATTCAATTCAATTCAAATTCCATTTAATGTATTTGAATTAAAATTCAAATCATTTCAATTCAAGTTGCATGCAATATCATAAATATTTTCATTCTAATGGAACTTAATTTTCACAAAATCAATTGATCATTGTTGGTTGTGTGCAGTAGCATAGAGCTGAAGTAGGTTGAATCCATTATTCGAGGAGGAGGATGAACACACTGGCAGGTGCCTAAACAAGCAGAGAACCAAACTTTATTATAAGGAGCCACAAAGGTAGGTCTATGACTTTCTCCTCATGTCATAGAGAAACTTTATGAACCCAATTAGGAGATCTTCTATTGCTCAACTTGACTTCTAAAATATGGCCTCTTGAACAACATATATGTAAAATACACATCCATTTTCTTTCCAAGGAAAAGTAGCAGGTTTGAACTACTTATGATCAACTTGATCGCTAGAATCCTTGAAATTTACGGATGCAATTTCTCAATAGGAAAGACTCTGAAAGAACTGAAACTCTGTTTGGTTACAGCAGCATAATATATGACAGGTTGAATACAAAAGACAAACTAGCCAGTATGATGATCTTTGGAGCTTCTCTGACATCCTCTTGGAATCTCAGTCAAACTTCCAGGTTGGCCCAACATACAATAATCTACTACGATTGCCAATATAAACTACATATATTTGCTCCTGTATCTGAAAATAAGCAAAGGCTAGCTGGAACACTTTCTTTGACTACATAACATGAAGCACAAATTTTATATCCAGGGCTCATGCCCAGCATCATGCATTAGCTGCCTCAACAAACTGGTTTAGTTCTGCACAGATTTCAATCATCTGAATGTGGTCTTCATCAACTCCTAGGAAAATATTCTATATTGAATCCAGGTGTGACTCAGCTCTGTTCCTTGACACATTTTCTTTACACTGAACATTCTTCTCTCACCCCCTGGGGTGATGGCTTACCGGTATAGCCCATTCTGGGACCCTGGGACCTCAAAAAGGTCCTGAGTCCAAACCCAGTGGGGGTGCCAATGGCTTGTCAGGTTGGGTCTCTGGTTGTGCTTCAAAAGAGAAAATTAATGAATTCTTCTCCCCACCTTACCATTTAGTAGGTAAGCACCCATCAAGTCCAGACAACCACATTTGGCTTGCAGGTAAATGCCTCGATCAGATTCTCTGCTTCCTGCTATGGCCAACAGAATCAAGAAGGTCAACAAACTTGCAAGTGTCAAGTTCTAATTTTGCAGAAATCATGTAAATTGCATTCATGAAAACCATAACAATGGGGGGTTCATCCACTAGACCTATAGTTACACGCTAGGAGAAGACCATCAAAGGTGACACCATTTGGCTCCACAACTTCTTCACACATCCAAAATGTTCAAAGCTTCTTTACCATTCCCATATACAGAAAAAGCTGCTAGTAAGGCGAATTCCAAGAGACATACCTCACATGACTTGGCATCTTTTGTTAAACACCTTGCAAGCATCCTCCATGCTCCCACATCATGCATATATAAGTGAATAGAGCTCCCCACAAAGACATCATCAGCCTTGCAACCACTATGAATTGTCTGTTCATTAGCCCACTTAACCTCTTCAAGTGCTCATAAAAACCAGCATAACAAAAGTGAACTTGGTTAGGACTCATGCCTTTCTGTTCCATTTCTCAGAGTGTAAGTTCCATTCCTTTCATGTGCCCACCCTTATCATGTCTTGCATGCTTCTATTCCATGAAAAGTGGTCTCGTTGTACAGTCCCAGGAAAGGGCCATTGCAGCCAGCTCTGTTGAATCTTGACAGTCATGGGAGGTTTTTTCAGTACCCAAGCCAGAGTTACCTTCAAAGAGTTTTTGTACTTGTTCTCTGCACTTTCTCATAGATAGATAATTTCAAATGTGCAGGGTTTTTCTTTGCCCATTAGTGCACTCTGCAACCTGAGAATCTCAAGCATACATTTCTTTAGCAAGCATCAACATGGGTGCTGTTTGTAAACCTGCTCTATTTCCTCATATCCCTGATTCCTTGACTTCATTTATACAGAGAAAGATTCTTTGTCTGTGGTATATATGCTAACTATTCTGTGAGCTTACTTGTACTCCTTTGCAATTTCCTGGATTAAGCAGTAACCCAACATTCAACAGCCAACAATTTATTTTTTGACAAGTATTCTCAACCAGAATATTCAGTTACATTCTGATGATTTGCATGCCTGATGTGGATTCCAATATTTCAGATTCTGCTTAATGCAGAGTATGCAATAATCAATTTTGTTGATCCAAGCACAACTTTATAAGTCAAGAGTTTTTCATAGCTGAAATAGTGAGCTAAAGTCTTCTGAAGAGAAAAGGTTATTCCTCCAAGTTCCTATTACATGAGGTTTTTGTAACCAAGAGAGATTTCTGTTTGATGTTTCTGGCTTTGGGATCTTCAACAGTGACAATTTCAAGTGCTTCTATAAGGGATAATACTTATGTAATTAGTATGGAGAAGATCTCAATGTCTCTGAAGATATTTCTGCAAATTAGTTCCGTGATTCCAGTTAAAATCAAGATCCTGCCCAGGACCTCGATTGAAAATTGCAAGGGTTATTGTATGGTAAAGCCTGAGGCTGGGGGCATTCCCAAAATGAAGGGGCATAAGACCTGGTGGTAGCCAAATCCAGCCCTGACATTTCTGGATTGTCCCCTGCCTGTGGCCTGTACCCATCATAAAGCACAAGGCAAAAATTATCATGAACCTAAACATACATGCATCACCAAGCATAGGAGGAGGAGGAGGGTAAACCCACTGATTAAGAGCGGGAGGGATGTTATGCCTATAACTTCAGAGTAGGAGGGAGGTAACATCTCTCCTACTCTTAATCCCACTCTTTGAAGTGATGGGATTGCAGGACAGAGCAGGTGAATGCAAGATACCTGGATTTCGAACATAAGAAGACACAAGATGCACTCTGGCATGTCTGCAATGGAACCTGGGAGAGTGCAATTCGACAGTTTTTCATGGAATAATAGAAGACTTGCAAGATATTTTCAAGGCTGGGCAACATGCAAAGGCAATTGAGTTTTTTCAACAAATGCAGCAATAAGGCATGACTCCCAACAAAATTCACTTTTGTTCCAATGCACGTTCTAGTTTATGAACACCTGAAGAGGCAGGTGGGCTCATGAAGAAATAATTCGAAGTGGTTGTGAGAATAGCCTGGTTTATATGTATGCCAAATGTGGGAGCATGGAGGATGCTTGGAGGGTGTTCGACAAAATGCCATCTTGAGATGTGGTCACTTGGATTGCCATGATATTGCAGCATGTGAGTTGTGGGCAGGGCAGAAGGGGCTAGAACTATTTTCAACAAAATGCAACAGGAAGATGTGCAACAAGACCTTGACATTTCTGTGGGGGTGCAAAATGCATGTGGCAGCCTAGTTACAATTGAAGAGAGCAGGCATGCTCATGAACAGATAATTCAAAGTGTTGTGAATCTGCTACTTCTGTAGGGAATAGCTTGGTTGACATGTATGGAAAATGTGGCAGCATGGAGGATGCCTGGAGAGACAAAATGTCCTCACGAAATGTGGTCTCTTGGAATGCTGTGATGTTGGGACATGTGAGATGTGGGCAAGGGCAAAAGGCACTGGAGCTATTTTAAACAAATGTAACAGGAAGGTGTGCAGCCAGATCCTGTAACTTTTGTCCAGGTGCTGAACGCATGTGCTAGTATAGTTGCAATTGAAGAGGGCAGGCACGCTCAAGAGCAGATCATCATAAGTGGTTGGGAGTCAATGTGTTTTTTGAGAAGTGGCTTGGTTGACATGTATGCAAAATGTGGGAGCATGGAGGATGCCCACAGGGTGTTCAATAAGATTCTGTCACTTGGAACACGATGATATTTGGACGTGAAATATGGGCAAAGGCAGAAGGCACTGGAACTATACCAACAAATGCAACAGGAATGTGTGCAGCCAGACCGAGAGACCTTTGAACACATGTGCCAGTGTACTGGCACTTGAAGAGGGCAGATGTGCTCATGAGTAGATCATTGAAATTGGGTGGGATTCTGATGTTATTGTGGGAATCGGCCTGTAACAAAGGTATGCAAAATGTGGGAGCTTGGAGGATGCTCGCAGGTTCAACAAGATGCCTTCACATGATGTGGTCACTTGGAATGTGCACCACATTCTCAAGCTCAAAATATTTGGAAGTTGTCAAGTTCACTTTGATGACAATCTTTGTCAAGGTCTTGTCATTATTGTCATCTGCCTATACAATGAGCAACTATATTTAACACATTTATCTAGCTATGGCTCTCTCCCAACACCTAAAAACAAAATCACAAAATACCAAATTGAGATAAGAGAGATTTGTAACTTTCATAAGTCATAGGGGGTTGAAGAATGCACTCTTGAATCCTGATGGGGTTGAGACTTGACACTATTGAAGCATATTTCCTAAGGAAATAAGGAATTTAGTGAGTGTGCATTTGATTCTGTAGGTTATGTTGACAACAAGTTATTTGGTAAATACCATCCTATCATTCATGTTCTCATTGCTATTTAGATGACCTTGTCCAAATTGGAGTCATTCCCATTTTGCTATCAAACACAACCATAGGACCTTTGCAAAAAACTAATTTCAGTTGTTTAAAGACTTCAAAGCGAAAAAAAAAAGAACACACATGACCCATTGAATTACAAATTCTTTTCATGCAGGATCTCGTTAACAATGATTGAGTAAACTTCCAAATGCAAGCTATTGATTTGTGGCACTTCATGGATGAGGTTGCACTTATGAATCAATTTCAATTTGTGTTCTGCAATGAAATATATGCAAAACCTACTCCCTTTCATGCTGGATCGCTCAACTTTAAATTAAGCCATTTTGTGAGTTGTTTGATGTGACAATAAGCTTTTCAAAAAAGGTGTTAAGTAACCAACAAGGTATGTAAAAAAAATTTACACCTTCATTGTCATTTCCACAAGTATTGATTACACCATAAGATGAACTCATTCGAATGATGGAACTTGATTCAAACCTTGAGGAAAATTGTCAATGTAAATTTCATCTTCACTATGACAAATTGTGTCATAATGTTAATGAGTACCCAAAAACATGGAGTTTATAGTTTAGTGTTGTGCAGTTTTCCAAATTGAAGGTGAGAATTGTCTTGGTTTTCAGGCTAGTTCTCACCTTGAAAACTACCCAGCATGATGATCAGGAGTGATACCTAGATTGAAATCCACCATTTTGATTTTCACTTGAATGGAGACTGCTCATTTGAGAAGCACCTATTAATAAAAATTCAAAAATATGAGAATTGCCTAAGGTATTAAAACATGCTCAAAGGAACTTTTCTATCATAGGGCTCTGAGGTTAGAGGCTACTTATTTTGAAGGTAATGAGTATGCGATCCGTATTTATTGGTTGTTGATGCATTCTATTGTGGGTGCATCCAAAAGCTCAATGGTTTCATTTCAATGGGTCACATTGATTGATGTTGGTATCTATAATTCACAATATATTGGTGCCAACACATTAATGTGTGAAAGGCTTTACTCTAGTTCAACTTGTACATTATGGTCACACTTTTCAACAAAGAATATGAAATGGACAAGAATATCTTGAATGCACATTGATCATCTCATTATTTGAGTATAATAAAGTCAATAATCAATTTGTGAAAATAGTTGGAGATAATGAATTGTTCTTAAATATGTGAGAACCAATTACTTGAGAATTGGTTGAAATTTAATAAATTAAAAATTCTCATACCTTAGGAGGTTCTCATATAACTCTTTTTTTCCCTTGGAAAGAACCAGGTCGAAAACTGTGTTGGTTCTCATGAAAATGTGAGAGCCCCCCAATATTGGTATAGTCTTTGTTGATTTGTGATAATAAGATATGGCAAAGGATTAGTTGAGTGGGACTTGGGAGGTTTCATTTAAAAAGCCTATGATTTTTGTGTACCTTTATATTACCCATTATTTAATTACACATATTTAGAATACCTTGTAATTATTTTTATTGATTAGTTAAAGTGTTTAAAACGCCTATTTTATTTCAAATTAACATTTTGGGTCAGATGTTTATAAAACAAATTGGTTAGGTTAAAGCAAGAACTGAATTTGCTTGAAAGATGAATGGTTGATTTCGCCATTCACATTTTTAAACAATCACAATCCAGTAGTGTTTAAGCCATTCTTGGTGGCCCCCTAAACCTTAATAATTTCCTCTTAAAAGTCTAAGAGTTTGGTCATAATATTAGGTGAGCTTGAACCTAAATTAGAATTTTTCGTAAAAGAAGGAAAACACAAAGAACAACATATATACAACTTGCAAGATAAAACTAAAAATATTCTTTAAAACAGTACATTGACTTGAATGAGGTGCAAAATTACATTTACCACATTGTTATCTTGAGTTTGTTAGGTTTCATTGTTTTACTACAACCAGATGCAAATATATTGAAAAATCATGTGCAATAAATGAAGTTTTTGTCAACATTTGACACCTAGTTTTAATGAAATTTTCTCTTTTGGCAGATAGAAAATTTGGGGCTCTAGGATGATAGGTTGTGAGGGTGAAAAGAAGGTTCAAAGACAAGGTGAATTTAAGGATAACTTAATATTATGTAATTTCAAACTTAGCATGTATAATTTTACTGTTTGTAAAAAATAGTACTTATAACAAACCAATGCACCAAGTTGGTTATAAACTTCATTTGAAATAAACACGGGCCTTCATTCAAACCAATAACTTCATAATTTTTTACCTAACACACATAAATGAAACATCTGTTTGAAACATAGCCAACACCCAACACCCATTGAACATGTTTCATGCAAACACTTGGCTACCAGGTCAGTTGGGGCTCACCCACAAGTGAGTCATGAGGGGCTTCCAATAGATAGCGTGCAGGAGGCTGTTGGTGTGTTTTTTTTTTCTGGCTTGTAGTTTCTACATTTCCTTTTGCCAGGTGAAGGGATTGATTGATTGAGGAACTGGACCCAACGTGAAATTCCAGCAAAGACCCACCACCCTCTCTGCTGGCCTTCATCTATCTTAAATAGCAACTTGACTCTTCTGGTGTGAATCATTCAGGAGGAAATGATGAGCAATCCCAGTCTTCCAATTGGGTTCTTCAAAGGCCAAAGCCCAACATCTTCTTATATCAATCAAGAGAGCATCTGGACTTCATTAGTTACATTTATCTAGTTGGATGACTATTAGAGTCTTTAGAATGCAATACTTTGTTTATTTTTTAATTTTCATGCTATTGAGTACAAGCCCAATCATATGGATGACTTTCAGTATTGCGGGGTTCAATTCATGGTTCTACAATGGACATTATCCCAGGGACCTTTTATATCGCAATCAAAAGTAATTCTTCAAATACTGAAGCCTGATTTAGATGTGATACATCTCATCAGCCTTATTACTTAGTAGAGATGCATGCTCTACTTGAGGAATATTGCCAATTCTTACTTCTCTGGAAATTATTTCTATTCCATGCTGCATTGCCTTGTAGAGGATACAATGTTTTTGTATCCTTTCTTTATTTGAGACTGTTTCCTTAGAACCAATATTTTCGGATTTTATGTCTTTGGACACCAAAATTCATCCACTATGTCTTTAAATTTTCCACTTGCTTGACCCGCCTCTCATCCAATGTTTAAATGATCAAGATGCCATATTTTCCAACCAGTTCCATTTTAATTCATAGTCCAACAACATTCACAATTTTTTCTAACCCCGATACCATACAATGTGCTTAGCATTTCCATAGAATGGAAGGTAGAGTAATCACTAATAACACAAACGCTAAAAACAATTAACTTTCTCTGTTTTTTCATCTTGCTTGACCTTCTTCATATTGTCAGATTATCTTTTTCCAGCTCTCAACTTCCCCAACTCAAGTATCATGTGTTGTTTAATTTCCTTGGATTGCATTTTCCCCAACTAGTTCAATTTTCATCCACCATCAAATTTTCTTGACTATTTTGAGTCGCATATCATGTCGCTTGGGACTTTTTTCAATAACAAAATGGTGAATTGTGGTCCAAAAAATCACTGGTTTCATCATAAGATAAGTGCGTTCAAATCTATTTATGAAGCAAGGTAGTTTGTTTTGTTTTGTTTGTCACACTGAGATCTCCCAAACAGTGGCACTTCATGCCACACTCTTGGTATCTTCGGAAAGCTCTCAATGAGTATAGGGGTGCACTAACTTGGTTTGAGACTATTTGGACCTACAATGTGGAAGCTATTGATTATCAAACCATTTTCTCAATGAAAATAAAATCAAATAAAATCTGAAAAACTGTATTGGAATATGGAAACGCTCTTGATAATGTTGGAAAGTTGGAAAGCCCTCAACGTGTCAAGTTTAATAGAGTTTTATTTCACAATTTTCAGAGCTAAGGTGTGGAAGATATTGATTTTGGAGTGGATTTTGCTGCTGAAAATTCAAACAAGTTGCAAAAATTGGGTTTGTAAGGAAAAATCAGTTGAGCCCTCAATGTGTTCACACTTGAGGGCAATGGCACAGGCTACACTTGTAATTGAAAACATTAGAGAACATATTTTTATGTTGGGATACCTTGTCTTCTAACATGATTGAGCCTCCTGCTGCATTGAATTAGTTACACAGGCTGCTTAGTGTTTTGCTGGCCAGATCAAGCCCAAATAGCATGTGAATGTTGATTCTGATTGAGTTATGCAAAAGTGGTGAAAGATAGGCTATATGTATTGAAAATCATTAAACCCTAAAACACTTGATCAGCCAAAAATGGGTTTTCTTCAGAAAATAGGTGTTAGTGATGGGATTTTAAACAATTTTCTGTATATGTTTTTGGGTAGTTGCCCAGTCCATTAAGAACTTGAATTGGACAACAAGGCCAAAAAGCAAATTATAGAATTTACTGGCGAAACCATGCTTTTCATTAGAAGTTTAAGTGGCAATAAGTTAGAGGCTTAAATAGAAATTAAAGTGAATAGCTTAAGGTTGAAATGGAAATGTGGCTTTTACATCAATGTTTTGATGGAAATTGCCCTAGTGCAAAATGGAGAAACACGATATAAAATGACTATATGAAAAGGTCCAAGAAACAACACAAGATCCAAATGCAGAAAATATTAAGAAAACAATACAGACCCAAAAACTACTCCTCAGAATTAGGGGGCTTGAATCCCAATCCTTATGGATCCTCTCCACTGCAACCTAGCTCAAACTTGCACAACCCACTCACATTAGAATCAAACTTGCAAACCCACATGTTAGCCTATGCCAATCCAAAAAAATAAATCCAATGGTTGAATATATAAGCAACATAGCCTAATGCCAAGCATAGAGAAAATTACCTAGAACATTTTGGAAAGTACCCAACATGCAATTAGAGGCAAAAAAAAAAAAGCGACTTACACATGCGATGCATAGAATGAAAATTAACCAACAGTGAAAATGAGGCATAGATCCAGACCTCCCTTCCATGATTTATGTTTATGCCTAGGAGGCTTGCAAATAAGTTGCATACATCTGGTACCAAGCTGAATTGCATTATAAATCTACAAACAATTGCCATTAAAGCTACGATTCAAAAAC
>Ga0116230_10006834_pt1 | contig 11270 bp, 8 predicted proteins | sample S1TSphfallax_3_FD_88678 | JGI IMG/M metagenome (GOLD analysis project Ga0116230, IMG submission 88678) | Host-associated microbial communities from peat moss isolated from Minnesota, USA - S1T2_Fd - Sphagnum fallax MG | ecosystem: Host-associated > Plants > Peat moss > Unclassified | place: USA...
AGGTGATTGTGGCGGAGCGGAGGAATTCATAGCCGCCGGAGGGGCTGGGGTGGAGGTTGGTGATGCGGCGGTTGTGTACGAGGACATTGTCCAAATACCAGAGGTTGATTTCGGGGAGGTCGACGGCAAGGATTTGCTGGACGCGGAGGTAGTCGGCACGGCGGACGGTCTGATTGGTGGTGGAGGCGGCGTGGGCGAGCAGGGCGTCGACTTCGGGATTGCTGTAGTGGCCGCGGTTGTCGCCGCGGGGCGGGAAGTTAACGCTGGAGAGGGTTGCACGGAAGATGTCGGGGTCGTCATTGCTGTCAATCCAACGAAGGGCATACATCTGGAACGCGCCGTGGGTGATGTCACCAAAGAAAGTTGCGAACTCGTAGGAGCGGAGTTGGAGGTCAATGCCGGCGTCGCGGAGCTGCTGCTGGAGGACGGCGGCGAGGAGGCGGGTGGTCTCATCGGTGGATGTCTTTAGGGTGAGGTGGATGCGGATGCCGCTGGCATCGGGCTTGAATCCGGCTGCATCGAGCAGGCGAATGGCGCGAGGGATGTTGTGGGGGTACTGGGCGAGGGAGGCATCGTCGGCGTGGGCCCACTGCCCGGGGGGCAGTAGGCTGTTGGCGATGTGGGCGTGGTCGCGAAAAAGGGCGTGGATGATGGCGGGGCGGTCTATGGCGCATGCGATGGCCTGACGGACGAGGCGATTGTTGAGCGGCGGCTGGGTGAGGTTGAGATTGAGGTAGTAGAGGATGGTGCCGGGGGTGTCCTCGACGATGAGGTTGGGGGCGCTTTGCAGGGCGTGGAACATGTCTGCGGTGAGGGCGTTGATGAGGATGTCGGCGGAGCCTTTTTCAAGTTCGAGGGCACGGGTGGTGTCGTCGGGCACGACGGAGAAAACGACGCGGGGGATGCTGGGGGGCGTGTCCCAGTAGGCGCGATTGCGCTCAATGATGACGTTTTTGTCATCCACCTGACTGACGAAGCGGAAGGGGCCGGTGCCGATGGGGCGGGTGGTGAGGTCACGGCCACTGCCGTTGGGGACGATGCCGTTGAGGCCGTCGGAGAGGTTCCAGAGGAGGCTGGCGTCTGGGAATTTAAGGTGCAGGATGACGGTGAGTGGGTTGGGCGTAGTGATGGAGGCGATGGCGGAGAGATGGCTGGTTTTGGCGCTGATGACAGTGGAGTTGAGCATGGAATTGAGGGTCCAGGCGACGTCGGCGCTGGTGAGGGGGCGGCCATCGTGAAAGTAGACGCCGGAGCGTAGATGGAAGATGAGGGTGAGCGGGTCGGGCTGGTTCCAAGAGGTGGCGAGCGAGGGCTGGAGGTTGAAGTGCTCATCTTTGCGGACGAGGGAATCGAAGAGGAGGGAGTCAATGCGCGCGCCCTGGGCATCGGTGGAGATGCGCGGGTCAAGGGAGTTGGGACTGCTTTCGATGAGGACGGTGACGGTGTTGGGGTCGGGTCGGGTGCAGCTTGTGGTGAAGAGTAGGAGCAAAAGCACACAGCGGATAGGGGACAGGGCACAGGGCACAGAGAGACGGGAGCGGTTTGTGTTAGGCATGGGTGATCCTGCCGAGAATGGTGGGGCGCGCGGCGCCGGTGGCGGTGGGTATGTTGCCGGGGCGGTGGTGCCAAGTGAGCCAGGCAAGGAGGGCGAAGGCGGCAGCCTCCTTCGATTGCGAGGGCAGGTGGTGCTGGTCAGTGGTGGAGACTTTGAATCCGAGAGGTTTGAGGCGGGTTTGGAGCATGGAGATGAGGGTGGGATTTTGGGTGCCACCGCCGGAGAGGATGAAGTCTTTAGGGGCATTGGGGTTGATCAGGGCCAGTTGAGGGGCGATGAAGCGCTGGCAGGCGAGATGGAGCGAGTCGGCGGTGAGGGCGGTGGCGGTGGCGAGGATGTCCTGCGGCTGGGCTTGAAGGCGCTGGCAGGCGGCGATGAAGGTGGCGGTATACTGGCGGCCAAATTGTTCACGACCGGCTGACTTTGGCGGTGGCGCGAGAAAGAATTTGTCGCGGAGCAGCCTGTCGATCACCGATTGGAAGATTTTGCCGGTGGAGGCGATGGCGCCGTTGTGGTCATACGGTCTGTTATATAGATGGGCCGTGCAGGCATCGACGAGCATGTTGGCGGGGCCGGTATCGAAAGCAAAAAGCTGATTGGGCGCGGCGGCAGCAGGGATGACGGTACAGTTGCCGATGCCTCCAAGATTTTGCAGGACGCGATGACGTGTGGCGTGGAGGAAGAAGGCGTAGTCGAAGATGGGGACGAGGGGCGCGCCCTGACCGGCGACGGCCATGTCTGCGGGGCGGAAGTCGCTGATGACTGGAAGGTCCGTGCGTGCCGCGATGATGGCGGGTTCGCCGAGTTGGAGGGTGCAGCGGAGGGGAGTGCCGAGGTACTTTTCCGCATGGCCCTGGTGGTAGACGGTCTGGCCGTGGCAGCCGATGAGAGTGACGTGGTGGCGGGGATGGCGCGCGATGGTGTTTATGACGGCGTCGGCGTAGAGTTCGCCGAGGCGCCAGTGGAGATGGGCGAGGTCAGCGGTGGTGAGGGGATTGCCCTCCATGGCGGCGAGGAGTTTGGCGCGCAGGGTGCTAGGGAATTTGAAGGACTCGAGAGCGAGGAGTTTGGGTTTGGGGAGGTTTCGTTCCCACTCATCGCGATGGAGCTGCGATGCATGGTGCACCCGGTGAATCAATGGGGCATCGGGAGGGTTGGGAATGCGGACGATGGCGACGTCGATGCCATCTGCGGAGGTGCCGCTCATGATGCCGGCGACGATCATGTGTTGGCCCCGGCGGCGATTTCGCGTTGCAACTCTTCGAGGAGATTTAGGGCCTGCACGGGGGTAAGCGAATTGACGTCAGTGGATTGGAGTCGGTCAACGATGCGCTGCGAGAGCGGTGTGTACAAAGTCATCTGGATGGACGGAGTGGCGGTGGGGATGGATTGTTTTTCGATCTGCTCATGCTGGCGCAGAACGGCGCGGGCGCGTTCGATGACGGAAGCTGGCAGACCGGCGAGGCGGGCGACTTCAATACCGTAACTTTTGTTTGCCGGGCCGTGCTCGACGGCGTGGAGAAAGACAATGCCGGTGGAAGTTTCGCGGACGGTGACACGCAGGTTGCGCAGGCGAAGGAGCTGGTCAGCGAGCAGGGTGAGCTCGTGGTAATGGGTGGCGAAGAGGGTGCGGGCGCGGATGGACTCGTGTAGGTGCTCGACGGTAGCCCAAGCGAGCGAGAGACCATCATAGGTGGCAGTGCCGCGGCCCATTTCATCGAGCAAGACAAGGGAGCGCTGGGTGGCGGTGTTGAGGATCGCAGCGGTCTCGGTCATCTCCACCATGAAGGTTGAGCGGCCGCGGGCGACATTATCGCTGGCACCGATGCGGGTGTAAATGCGGTCGACGAGGCCAAGGCGAAGGCGCTGGGCGGGCACGAAGCAGCCGATTTGCGCCATGATGGTGAGCAATGCGGCCTGACGGAGGTAGGTGGATTTGCCGCCCATGTTGGGGCCGGTGAGCAGCAGCATGGATGGGCCTGTAGCGGCATCAAGGTAAAGGTCATTGGGGATAAATTTTTCCAGGCCCTCGTGGGACATGCGCTGCTCGACAACAGGATGGCGGGCGGCTGCGGCCTCCATGATGAGCGAGTCGTCCATCTGCGGGCGTGTGTAGTTGCGCTCGACGGCGATGTGGGCGAAGTTGGCGAGCATGTCCGCCTCGGCAAGGCAGCGCGAGGTTTCGCGGATGCGGGCTGCGGCGGCGAGGACGGTGAGCCGGAGCGCGGAGAAGATGCGGCGTTCAATTTCGAGGGAACGCTCCTGCGCGGTGAGGACTTTGACCTCGTAGTCTTTTAGTTCAGGGGTAGTGAAGCGCTCGGCATTCACGAGGGTCTGCTTGCGTTCGTAATCAGCGGGGACGGCGGCGAGGTTGGACTTTGTGACCTCAATGTAATAGCCGAAGACGGAGTTGAAGCGGACTTTGAGGGAGCCGATGCCGGTGCGGGCGCGTTCGCGCTCCTCAATGGCGGCGATGGACTGCCGACCGCTGTGACTAAGGGAGCGGAGTTCGTCGAGTTCGATATCAATACCGTCGCGAATGGTGCCGCTGTCGGAGAGATGCAGCGGAGGCTCCTCGGAAAGAGTGGCGGAGATTTCGCTGGCGATGTCGGTGAGTGGATCAAAATTGCGCGCTATTGCCTGAAAGCGAGGCGACTGCAAAGATTGCAGTGCGGTGTGTACAGCGGGCAGGCGGGATGCGGCGCGGCCAAGAGCGAGCAGGTCGCGGGGGCCTGCGGAGTCAAGCGAGAGACGAGAGAGAAGGCGTTCGAGATCGAAGATGCCGTCAAGGGAGCGGCGGAGCGAATCGCGATGGCGGATGGAGGCATGGAGTTCGGCGACGGCATCGAGGCGCGTATTGATGCCGTTCAGGTCGAGGAGCGGGCGCAGCAGGTTGGCGCGTAGAAGGCGCTTGCCCATTGGGGTTTGGCAGGCATCGAGGGTGTGGAGGAGAGTGGTTTGGGCAGACTCGCCGGAGAAAAGAGGGTCGACCAGTTCAAGATTGCGGACGCTGACGGCATCAAGAGTAAGGTGCTCGTTGCGTTCGGAATAGCGGATGGAGTCGATGTGGTCGAGACCGCCCTGCTGCGTAGTTTTCACGTAATGCAGGACGACCCCGGCGGCGATGGCAGCGGCATCGTGATCGGCGAGTCCAAAGCCATCCAAAGAGAGGGTTTTGAAGTGTTGATTGACGAGGGGTAGGGCGTAGTCGGGCGAGGCGACCCAGGACTCGACGGTAGTTTTGGTGCGGATGGACTCGAGTGCTGTAGTGTCGAGCGGGGAGAGGGCGAGAGGGAAGGCGTCGGGAATGAGGAGTTCGCTGGGTGCGGCGCGGTAGAGATCGTCGAGGGCGAACCGCAGAGCGTTTTCGCCGGAGAACTCGGAGGTGCGGAAGTCGCCGGTGGATAAATCGAGTAAAGCGATGCCGACTTTGTTGGCAGTGGTGATGAGGGCGGCAAGATAATTATTGGCACCGGAGTCGAGGGAGGGGTCGAGCGCAGTGCCGGGGGAGAGGATGCGGGTGACTTCGCGGCGGACAATTTTTTTGGTGAGCTTGGGGTCCTCGAGCTGCTCGCAGAGGGCGACGCGGAAGCCTTTGCGGAGGAGTCGCTGGATGTAATTTTCGGCGGCGTGCCAGGGGACGCCGCACATGGGGACGGCGCGCTCTTTGTCGCGGCTGGTGAGGGTGAGCTGGAGCTCGCGGGAGGCGGTGAGGGCGTCGTCGTAGAAGAGCTCATAGAAGTCGCCGAGGCGGAAGAAGAGTAGGGTGTCTGGGTGCTGATTTTTGGCGGCGGTGTATTGCCGCATGAGGGGCGTTTGCGTGTGTGTGTGGGCGGGATTGGTTGCGGTTGGCGGCATGGATTGCGGTGGGTTCGTGTTGCAATTGTAATTTGTATTAGGTGGGTAGATTCATTCAATTGCCCTGCGTGTTATTCCCGACTCATCGCGGTGGGGCTGCGATGAGTCAGGCAGCCTACACCCGGCACCCGGCACCCGGGATGTAGTGCGCGGTATACTTCGATTTGATGTACAGCTTCTGGCTAAAAATCGCGGTAGCGTTTTATGGGTTTGCCAGCCTGGCGCTGGTGCCCGCGGTGCTCTATGACCGGCCGAAGTGGCGTGATATTGCGCTGCCGACTTCGATGCTGGGCGTATTTTTTCATTTTGTCTCGCTGGTGGAGCGGTTGCAGTCGGCGCACCATACGCTTCCGGTGAACACGCAGGAGATGGAGTCGGTAATGGGGCTACTGCTGGTGGTGGGGTTTCTGCTTGTGGCAGTGCGGTACAACACGCTGACGCTGGGTGTGGTGGTGGTGCCGTGCGCGTTTTTGCTGACTCTGCTCTCCGCCTTTGTGCCGGGCGAGCCGGTGTTTACCTCGCCGCTGCTGCGGAGCGGATGGATATTGTTCCATGTGGTGATGCTGCTGGCGGCATACGCGGCCCTATTCTTTAGTCTGATGGGGAACGTGTTGTATTTGATCCAAGAGCAGAGTTTGAAGAGCAAGAAGATCAGCGGCCCTGTGGCCTGGTTGCCGCCGCTGGCGACGATGGACCAGATGGCGTATCGCGCACTGCTGATTGGGTTCCCGTGCATGACGGCGGGGTTGCTGGCTGGGTCAATGATTGCGCAGGAAAAATATGGGCCGACGTATTTTGTTGACCCCAAGGTGCTGTTGTCCTTTGCGCTGTGGGGGTGCTATGTCTGCATGATTTTTATTCGTCGCAATGTGGGCGTGCGCGGACGACGAGCGGTGTATCTTTCAGCCTTTGTTGTTGTGGTGGCGATGGCGGTGTGGGCGGCAAACATGTTCAGTTCCGTGCATAAGAACCTGGCGCCATAGAGTTTTGCAGCAGCGGTATAGTTTGGGGAACCTTGCAGCATGAAGTTAGTCCTGTTGGGCGTCAATCATAAAACGGCACCACTGGAGTTGCGGGAGCGGCTGGCGATACCGCCGCAGCAACTGGGCGCGGCGATGCGCAGGCTGGTGCTGCGACCGGGGGTGCGCGAAGGGATGATTGTCTCGACGTGCAACCGGGTGGAGGTGCTGGCGTGCCAGGAACAGAATGGCAATGCGCTGGAGGAGCACGCGCTGGTGCATTTTCTACATGAATACTTCAGCGTGCCAGCGGCGGAGATTGAGCCGCATGTGTATGAGTACCGCGAGCGGGATGCGGTTCATCATTTGTTTCGGGTGGCGTCGAGTTTGGATTCGATGGTGGTGGGCGAGCCGCAGATATTGGGGCAGGTGAAGGAGTCGTACAGCATAGGGCGCGAAGTGGGCGCGGTGCATTCTGAACTGGATGGGCTGTTGCAGCGGGCGTTTACGGTGGCGAAAAAGGTGCGGACGGAGACGCAGATTGGCGATAGCACGGTGTCGGTAGCATCGGTTGCGGTGGACCTGGCGAGGAAGATATTCGGGTCGCTGGAGGGCAAGTGCGTGATGCTGGTGGGCGCGGGCAAGATGAGCGAACTGGCGGCGCGGCATTTGCTGCATCATGGGGCCGGATCGCTGATGGTGACGAACCGCACGTATGATCGCGCTGCGTTGCTGGCGGCGGAGTACAACGGTGAGGCGGTGCCGTTTGAAGAGATGCATGTGGTGGCGGACCGCGCGGACATTGTGATTACTTCGACGGGATCGCCGGAGCCGATTATTTTGCCGGAACATGGGCAGAAGTGGATGCACAAGCGCCGGGGACGGCCCATGTTCTTTATAGACACGGCGGTGCCGAGGGACGTGCATCCAGCAATGAACAAGCTGGATGGGGTGTTTGTGTATGACATGGACGACCTGCAGCAGGTTGCTGCGGGCAACATGGCACAGCGAAACATTGAGGCGGAGCAAGCCGAGCAGATTGTGGCGGAGGAAGTGGAGCGCTTCCAGCAGCGGTTGCAGACGCTGGATGCGGTGCCGGCGATGTTGGCGCTGCAACGGTCATTGGAAGAGATGCGTCAGAATGAAATGCGGCGGGCGCGTTCACGGCTGGCGGGGCTGAACGAGGAGCAGGTTGCGGCGGTGGAGGCATTGACGCGCGGGCTGGTGAACAAAATCCTGCATGCACCGTTGCAGGGGTTGAAGTCTGCGGCACGGGAGGGGAATGTGCAGGCTATTGAGACGGCGCTGAAATTATTTTTGCCGGACGGGAATGGAAATGCGGCTGGTAAAGAACCGGGGAAGAAGGATTGAGCGGGCGCACTTTCAGGATTGGCTCGCGCGGGTCGCAACTGGCGCTGTGGCAGGCGAACCACATTGCAGCCGCGATGCGTGATGAAGGGCTCGAGGTTAAGATCGTCATCATAAAAACGCTGGGAGACCGGATGCAGGACGCAAATTTCAAATCGCAGGATGCAACTGCGCCTGAAGGTGTGGACGGCAAGGGCCTGTTTACGCGTGAGATTGAACAGGCGCTGGCGGATAAGAGGATTGATCTGGCGGTGCATTCGCTGAAAGATTTGCCGGTGGAGCTGGCGACGGAGTTTGATCTGGTGGCGGTCCCAAAGCGTGCGGATGCGCGGGATGTGCTGGTATCGGCGGAATATGGCGGGCTGGTAGAGCTGCCGGAAGATGCGGTGGTGGGGACGACGAGTTTGCGGCGGCAGTCCCAATTGCTGGCGGAGCGGCGGGACCTGAAATTTGTGGCGCTGCGGGGCAATGTGGACACCCGGTTGCGGAAGATGAGCGAGGGCCAGGTGCAAGGTCTGGTGCTGGCGGCGGCGGGGTTGGATCGGCTGGGGCTGACGCAATGGGTGCGGCAATATTTTTCGCCGGACGTGATGTGTCCGGCACCGGGGCAGGGCGCGCTGGGGATTGAGTGCCGGGCCGGGGATGAAGAGACCGCGGCGGCGCTGAAGTTTCTGGATGATGCTGAGGCGCGTTTTGCCGTGACGGCGGAGCGGCTGGTACTGGCATCGCTGGGTGGTGGGTGTCAGACGCCGATTGGGGTGCATTATGCAGCGAATGAAGAGGTGAAGAGGCTGCATGCAGTGGTTGCATCGCCGGATGGAAAGCTGATGGTGCGCGCTGCGGTGCCGTATTCGGCGGGTGAGCGCTCAGACGAGCTGGCGGCGAGAGCGACGCAGATATTGGTCGATTCGGGCGCGAAAGAGCTGCTGGCAGCTGGATAAACACACAGGGAAAATTTATGGGCAAGGGATTGGTGGGGTGCCGGATATTGATCACGCGGGCGCAGCACCAGGCCCCGCAACTGGCTGCGCAGTTGGAGGCGGTGGGCGCGGAGACGATTTCTATTCCTACCATTGAGATTGCGCCACCGGAGGATTGGGCGCCACTGGACGCTGCGATGCGCAGGCTGAATGAGTTTGACTGGCTGGTGCTGACGAGCTCGAATGCAGTGGATGCATTGCGGCAGCGGACGGAAGCATTAGGGCTGGCAGTGGACGGGTTTGCCGGGTTGCAGGTTGCAGTGGTGGGCCCGGCGACAGCGCGAGCGGTGGAGGCACTGGGGCTGATGGTGGCGCTGATGCCTGAAGTGGCGGTCGCGGAGAAATTGGCGGAGGCGCTGCGCGGGCTTGTAGCAGGGAAAAAAGTATTGTTGCCGCAGGCGCGCGGGGCGCGCGAAGTGCTGGCGGAGAAGTTGCAGCGGGCGGGTGCGCGTCTGACGGTGGTTGAGGTGTATGGGAATGTGGTGCCGGATGGGTCAGTGGCCGCGCTGCGGGAGTTGTTTGGGGACGAGGCGAAGCGTCCCCATGCGATTGCGTTTACGAGTTCTTCAACGGCGCTGAATTTTTTTGCATTGATGGAGAAGAGTGGGATTGGGCTGCCACAGGGGGTGGTGCTGGCATCGATTGGGCCGGTAACTTCGGGGACTTTGCACGGGTTGGGGAGGGTAGTGGATGTTGAGGCGGAGGAACATACGGTTGAGGGTTTGGTGAGAGCTATAGGGCAGGGGTTGGAAGGTAGGGGTTAGAAAAGCACATGGAATCCATGAGGAAGGTTGACGTGATGGAAATCAAGACTATAAAAATTATGACGATCATCTTGTTGCACTCAAGGAGATTGAAAAACTTTGTGGGTGCAGCAAATGGCAGTGTTGAGAGAGAAACACTGGAGCACCTAATCGATTTGGTAGAGGCTTACGAACAGATACATTTTCCGGTAGATACGCCAGACAAATTACTGTAATACTATTCAGCTTTCTTTTCTGGAGATATATCAATATAAAAGTTTCTTCAATTTCTATGACAATGATAATGTAACATTGTAGATAACATTTTTTGCACTATTTTCCTAATGATTTTTGCGGTGTGGTCTGGAAATCTGCATCTGTCCATGGGATATTGCTAGATGTGAGGAATGCAGTGATAAATTTTGCGGGTACTACTATTCCGAGGTTTCCGAATGATTCAACAGCTGTTCCTATAACAGAATGATCTGAAGTTTTGAAGACTGGTCCTCCACTGTTCCCGGGGTTTATTCGTAAGTCTATGATGTACATTTCTGTAGGATAATTAAATCCTGCAGCTTCAGCACGAAGAAGAACCCTACTGTTCCAAGCCGAAGCTATATAACCCAAAGTTGTCACCAGACCATGTTGGGATAGCGGGAAACCGCAGGCAAAAATTTCCTCTGCATCCTTTGGTCGTGCCACAGAAAATGTTACATAGCTTACTGCTTGTTTTGGTATATCCACTGCATCAGGTCCCCCAAATATTGGGCGCATATGAGTAAATGGATTTAATCTTGGCCTGATTAATGCTAGATCATGAGACGCATCAATTGTTGCTATATCAGCAGAATAGTAGCTAGTTCCAGCTGCGATATTGATTCGTGTACTTTCAACGTTCGGTAACGAGACACCTATTACGATTTCAGACTCTATACCTGATTTTGAAAGTTCATCTAGAATTTGTCTTGCACCTGGAATTTGCTGGCCATTTTTGTCAATGTATCCATCAGCTACATGAAGTGCAGTGACAACATCACCATTTGAGTTTACAAACATACCTGTTCCCAAAATAAAGATAGGACTATTAGTAAACAAATTGTTGTAAGGTTGCGGTAGACCAGCAAATGGCCTGTTAGGGTCTATAGAGCGCCTGATTGCAATTTGCACTACAGATGGCCTAACGTTATCGACTATATCGGCTAATTTAGTACTTGCTTGGGACTGCAACGTGACTGCACAAAACAAATACACGAGCGTTAGCGCAATATTTTTCATAATGCCTTCCACTGATTGAGCTAGAAGAGGTTGAGTCTTTTCAAAAAATAATTAGAAAGGCCAAAAATCCCATAAATCCAGCCTTTGTATTTAAAACTATAATCCATAAATGTCTGGCTGAATTTTATGTGTTGGTGTAATTATTGGACGATTTTGTCTTTGGAGTGGCAGAGGTCTGCGAGGGAGCAGAGGTCGCATTTGGGTTTGCGGGCGGTGCAGACTGTGCGGCCGTGGTGAATGATTTCGTGTGAGTAGGTGATCCAACGGGAGCGGGGCAGGATTTGGACGAGTTCCTGTTCGACTTTTTGCGGGTTGTTGCCTTTGGCGAGGCCGAGGCGGCGGCTGATGCGAAAGACATGGGTATCGACGACGACCCCTTCGGCGATGCCATAAAAACTGCCGAGTACGACGTTGGCGGTCTTGCGGGCGACTCCGGGAAGGCGAAGCAGTTCGGGCATGGTTTGGGGGACGACGCCGTTGAATTCTGACAGGAGGAGACGCGCGGCACCCTGGAGCGATTTGGCTTTGTTGC
>Ga0116230_10006835_pt1 | contig 11270 bp, 11 predicted proteins | sample S1TSphfallax_3_FD_88678 | JGI IMG/M metagenome (GOLD analysis project Ga0116230, IMG submission 88678) | Host-associated microbial communities from peat moss isolated from Minnesota, USA - S1T2_Fd - Sphagnum fallax MG | ecosystem: Host-associated > Plants > Peat moss > Unclassified | place...
AGCCAGCGAGCCGCAGCAGCCGCATACGCTGTTCATTACCTGCGCAGACTCACGGATCGACCCGATCGAGATCACCGGCGCGGGCACCGGCGAGGTCTTTGTGACGCGCAACATCGGCAACATGGTGCCGGCCTACGGCGAGATGCTGGGGGGCGTGAGCGCGGTGATCGAGTTCGCGGTGGCGGGGCTGAAGGTGAAGCATGTGGTGATCTGCGGCCACTCCGACTGCGGCGCGATGAAGGCGCTGCTGGCGCCGGAGAGCGTCGTGAAGATGCCCACCGTGACCAGCTGGCTGAAGAACGCGCACGCGGCGCTGCCGGTGGCCGAGACCCTGCATGGCCGCGCCGCCGATGGCCAGCCGCTGCTGCAGGTGCTGACCGAGCAGAATGTTCTGCTGCAGCTGCAGCACCTGAAGACGCACCCTTCGGTCGCCGGAGCGATGGCGCAGGGGCAGCTTACCGTCTCCGGTTGGGTGTACGACATCGGAACAGGCGCGGTGCGCATCGCGCAGGACGGCGAGCGCAGCTTTATGCCTGTCAGCTAAAGGCTCTTACCTTCAGGTTTAGCTGTACTCCTGGCAAAAATGCAGGTCTTTCCACTGCGCAGGACGATAGAGCCGTCCTGCTCCGGTCGAGATGACAAGACTCTAGCTATGCGATCTGCGCGAAAATAGCATTCGCCCGCTTCAGCGGGCTGCCGCGTCCGAGCCGTGCTGCTTCACCATCTTGTTGTAGATGCCGAGCAGAAGGAACGGCGCGACCCACTGGCCGACGAACAGCGCTCCGTTGGCCTTCTCCTTCTGCGTGATCTGCAGGGTGACGGAGGCCGCGATGGAGGCCAGAGCGAGCGCGAGGTAGGCGCTGGAGGGCACGGGCGCGGTGTACTTTTCGATGGTGGCGGTGAACTGGTCTTCTGAAGCTTCGCCGGCTCGAACGCGATTGTCGGACATGTGGCTGGACTCCCCGCGGCAGGTTGCCGTTCCTGTAGAGAGATGCAGCCGGGGCGTCGGGCAGGAGCCTCGGCGCGCGCGAACTGCGGCGAGATTGCGCGCCACGAAAGATTTCCGGCCAGGTTTTGCGTGTCCGCGCCGGACAGACCTTCCCTCGGCGCGAAGTTGACATCGCCCGCCCGCGCGGATAGCGTAGAGGCCATGGGCGTTCTTACGCAGAAGCGTCGGAATCATCGGCACCACCCTCACCATGCGCACAGCATGTTGGCGGACGTGTCCGGTCGGGCGTAGGAAACCAGAGCGCACCCACAGGATCCAGAACAGGCCCGCCAACGCGCAGCAACATGCGAGCGGGCCTTTTTGCTGCGCAGAAGACAAATCCCGCAGACAAAGGCTGCCACAGACAACGCGGCAGGAGAGCAGGCCGCGCAGGGAGAACGACATGGAGAGCGTCATGAGTGAGTGGAGCGAATTGAACCTGGATTTTGCGAAGGCCGGCGGGCTGGTCGCGGGCATCGTGCAGGACGCCGCCAGCGGCGAGGTGCTGATGCTGGGCTTCCTGAATGAGCAGAGCTATCGGCACACCCTCGAGACCGGGTACGTGACCTTCTGGTCGCGGTCGCGGGGCCAGCTATGGAAGAAGGGCGAGACCAGCGGCAACCGCCTGCGTGTGGTGGAGGCCCGCACCGACTGCGACCGCGATGCGCTGCTGTTCCGCGTGCAGGTGGAGGGCGATGGGGTGGTGTGCCACGAGGGCTCGGTGAGCTGCTTTACCAAGCCGATCGAGATGGGGAAGTAAGACCAAAGCAAACGCAACGAAGGACGCGAAGGTCCGCAAAGGAAAGCAAGGACATGGGCAATAAATTGAAACTCGGTATCCCCAAGGGCAGCCTGCAGGAGGCGACGCTGGCGCTGTTCGAGCGCGCGGGCTGGCGCATTTATGCGAGCGGGCGCAGCTACTTCCCCACCATCGACGATCCGGAGATTGAGTGCATGCTGGTACGCGCGCAGGAGATGGCGCGCTACGTGGAGCATGGCGCGCTGGACGCCGGACTGACGGGCAACGACTGGGTGCTCGAGAACCAGAGCGACGTGGAGCGCGTGACCAGCCTGCGCTACTCCAAACAGAGCCGCGTGCCGGTGAAGTGGGTGCTGGCGGTGCCGGAGGATTCGCCGTTCCAGCGGCCCGAGGACCTGGCCGGCAAGACCATCGCGACCGAGCTGGTGGAGTACACCCGGCGCTACTTCGCGGAGAAGAAGATTCCGGTGACGGTGGAGTTCAGCTGGGGCGCAACCGAGGTGAAGCCGCCGAGCCTGGCCGATGCGATCGTCGAGGTGACCGAGACCGGCAGTTCGCTGCGCGCCAATCGGCTGCGCGTGATCGAGACGCTGATGGAGTCGGAGACGCAGCTGATCGCCAACAAGCGCGCGTGGGCCGACCCGTGGAAGCGCGGGAAGATTGAGATCCTGAGCCTGATGCTGAACGGCGCGATGGACGCCGAGTCCCAGGTGGGCCTGATGCTGAATGCGCGCAAGGCCGACCTCGACGCGGTGCTGAGCGTGCTGCCGGCGCTGAACTCGCCGACCGTCTCGCAGCTGCAGGACGCGGAGTGGGTGGCGCTGAATACGATCCTCGAAAGCCACCTGGTGCGCGATGTGATCCCGCGGCTGAAGGCGGCGGGCGGCACGGGGATCGTGGAGTATCCGCTGAGCAAGGTTGTGCTGTAGCTGGGTTGTTTAGTAACCGGTTCAGGTTGAGAGCAAGCGCTGGAGAAGCCGAGGAGTTGCGATGAAGGTCTGGTTTTGGTTGCCGCTAGTGCTGCTGGGCCTGGTGCCGGTGGTGCGGTTCCTGTTGCAGCGGCTGCAGGAGTCGCGCGCGCAGAAGAAGGGCGTCGCGGTGTACGCGACGATGCTCTCGCTGGAGCCGGTGAAGGTCTTCGGCAAGCTGACGCAGGCGATGAAGGTGAACCTGTGGGTGCAGGAGCCGGGCGGCGAGCGGCGGCAGGTGTCGCTGACCAGCCGCATCCCGGAGGGCCAGAAGATCGAGATAGGCATGATGCTGCCCGTGGTGATCGACCCGACCAACCCGCAGCGGGTGTACCCGGCGGGCGCGGACGCGCTGAAGCGAATCCAGCTAACGGGCTCGCGCGAGATACGGCGGCGGATGAAGAAGCAGAAGATGTAGAGGCCGGGATTAGGGATTAGAGATTAGGGAAATGATGCGGATATTGAAGACATTTGGGGAGAACGCGGCCACGGCCGAGGCGGCGATCGTGACGCTGGAGCGGCGCGGCGCGGCCAACACCGCGAAGGTGGACGCGGTGGTGCAGGAGATCCTGACTGCTGTGCACGCGCGCGGCGAGGCGGCGCTGCGCGAGTACGCCGCACGCTTCGATGGGCTGGAGGAAGCACAGCCGCTGCGCGTGACGCGCGAGGAGATGCATGCGGCGTGGGAGGCTATGGGGGACGCGACCGGCGAGGTGCTGCGTGCGGCGATGCGGCTGGCGCAGGCGAACATCCGTACCTTCGCGGAGAAGCAGCTGCCGCGCGGCTGGAGCTTTCGTCCCAGCGAGGGCATGGAGGTGGGGCAGATTGTGCGGCCGCTGGAGTCGGTGGGCTGCTATGTGCCGGGCGGGCGGTATCCGCTGCCCTCCACGCTGCTGATGACGGTGACGCCGGCGCAGGTGGCGGGCGTGGAGCGCATTGTGGTGTGCTCGCCCAAGCCCGCGCGGGAGACGCTGGCCGCGGCGTGGCTGGCGGCGCAGCAGGCCGGCGCGGGGTTCGAGTTCTATCGCGTGGGCGGCGCGCAGGCGATCGCGGCGCTTGCGTACGGCACGGACTCCATCGCGCCTGTGGACAAGATCGTTGGGCCGGGAAACCTGTATGTGACGGCGGCGAAGATCGCGGTGTCGCAGCAGACGGGCCCCGCTTCCGCTTCTTGCGCTATCGACATGCCGGCGGGGCCGACCGAGATCGTGGTCACTTCGGAGGCCGGCGATGCGTGTGGCATCGCCGCGGACCTGGTCGCGCAGGCCGAGCACGACCCCGAGGCGCTGGCCGTGCTCATCACCAGCAACGCCGAGCTGGCGGAAGAGGTGGCGCTGGAGACCAAGCGCCAGGCGCAACACAACCCCATCGCGCAGCAGTCGCTGGCGGCGCAGGGCTTTGCGTTTGTGACCGCGAGCATGGACGAGGCGCACGCGCTCACCAATCGCCTGGCGCCGGAGCACCTGACGGTGGACGCGGGCGCGGACCTGCGCTGGATCAAGAACACAGGCAGCGTCTTCGTGGGCCAACACACGCCGCAGTCCATGGGCGACTACATCAGCGGGCCCAACCACGTGCTGCCCACCGGACGCAACGGCCGCGTGCGCGGGGGCTTGAGCGTGCTGGATTTCGTAAAGATCATCACCGTACAGCAGTACACGCTGGACGCGCTGCGCGAGGTGGGGCCGCATACGATTGCGCTGGCTGAGGCCGAGGGATTGGTCGGCCACGCGGAGAGCGTTCGGGTGAGGATGCGATGAGCGCAGCAACCGAGATCAAGCAAGTCCAGCCGCGCGCCGCCGTGCTCGCCATGCCGGAGTACCATCCTCCGTTGGCCAGCCGCGCCCTGCTGCGCCTCGACTTCAACGAGAACACCTTTGCGCCCAGCCCGCGCGTCTTCGCAAAGCTGCAATCGCTCACCGCCGAGGGCCTTACCATCTATCCCGAGCGTGAACACGCCGAAGCCGGCGTGGCAGCGCACTTCGGCCTGCAGACGAGCGAAGTGCTGCTGACCAATGGTGTCGATGAGGCCATTCACCTGCTCGCCTGCGCGTTTCTTGAGCCTGAAGACGAGGTGCTGCTGTGCACGCCGAGCTTCTTCATGTACGACGTCTCCTGCAGCATGATGACCCGGCACCTGGTCCGCGTGCAGGCCGAGGACAGCTTCGCGTTTCCGCTGGAGCGGATGCTGGCCGCGATCACGCCGCGCACCAAGCTCATCATGATCGCGACGCCGAACAACCCGACCGGCCAGACCGTCAGCCGCGCGCAGATGCAGCAGCTCTGCGCCGCCGCGCCGCAGGCCGTGGTGTTCGCCGATGAGGCCTACTTCCACTTCCACGGCGAGAGCTCGCTCGACGATGTGCCCGCCGTGCCGAACCTTATGGTTGGCCGCACGTTCTCAAAGGCCTATGGGCTGGCGAACCTGCGCCTCGGCATGTTGGCTGGACCTGCGCGGCTGATCAATTTTGTGCGCAAGGTCGCCTCGCCCTACAACGTGAACGGCATCGCGTTGGCGGTGCTGCCGGAGGCGCTGGCCGACGAAGCGTATGTCGCCTGGTATGTCGCGCAGGTGCACGCAGGGCGCGAGCGCATGTTCGCGGCTCTAAAAGAACTCGGCGTGCGGACGTGGCCGAGCGCGGCGAACTTTGTGCTGATGGATATCGGCGCGCGGCACAAGGAGCTGTGCGAGCGCATGCGCACGCGCGGCGTGCTGCTGCGCGACCGCTCCGCCGACCCCGGCTGTGAGGGGTACGTGCGCATCACGCTCGGCGTGGAAGAGCATGTGACGCGTGGCATCGCGGCGCTGCAGGCGGTGCTGACGGAGATGCAGTGGTCGCCGGCGGAGGGAAGAGCATGAGCGAGATCGAACGTATCGGCACCATCGAACGCAACACCACGGAGACGAAGATCGCGCTGCGGCTGAACGTCGACGGCGCGGGGCAGTACACGGTGAGCACCGGCATACGCTTCTTCGACCACATGCTGGAGCTGTTCACGCGGCACGGCGGCTTCGATTTGAATCTCAAGTGCGTCGGCGATCTCGACGTGGACCAGCACCACACGGTGGAGGACGTCGGCATCGCGCTGGGCGAGGCGTTTGCGGAGGCGTTGGGAGATAAGAAGGGCATCCTGCGCGCGGGCTACTTCGTGATGGCGATGGATGAGACGCTTGCGGTGTGTGCGGTCGACCTCTCCGGACGCACGGCGTATGTGGTCGAGACGCTGGTGGATGTGCCGGTGGTCGGCGACCTGCAGAGTGAGCTGGTCGCGGACTTCTTCGACGGCTTTTCTCGCGGCGGGAGGTGCAACGTGCATGTGAAGACGATGTACGGCCGCAGCAACCACCACAAGATCGAGGCGATCTTCAAGGCGTTTGCGCGGGCGATGCGCGGGGCGTGCTCACGGGATGAGCGGATGCGGGAGTTGCTGCCGAGTACGAAGGGGCTGTTGTAATAGAGCTTTTAGCTCCTAGCTTCTAGCTAGAAGCTAAGGGCTAAGGGCTAAGGGCTACTCATGATCGCCGTCATCGACTACAAAGCGGGCAACCTGACCAGCGTCGTGAAGGCGCTGAGGTTTCTTGGAGCGGAGGATGTGGTGGTGACGCAGTCGCCCGAGGAGGTGCTGCGTGCGGACAAGATTGTGCTGCCCGGGGTTGGGCACTTTCAGTCGACGCAGCTGCTCGCGGACCTGGGGCTGACGCAGGCGGTGCGCGAGGCGGTGGCGCCCGGAAAAGAAAAGCGCACGCCGGGCGGGACTCCATTCTTAGGCATCTGCGTGGGATTGCAGTGGCTGTATGCGGGCTCGACGGAGGCGCCGGAGACGGCGGGGCTGGGGCATTTCGCGGGGCAGTGCGAGCACTTCCCTGCCCTGTATGCGGGCTCGGAGCTGAAGTCGCCGCATGTGGGCTGGAACTCGCTGGAGCACATTCGCGAGGGCTCGCGGCTGCTGGCGGGCGTGCGCGAGGGCAGCTTTGTGTACTTCACGCACTCGTGGCGCGCGCCGGTCTCGGCGGACACGGCGGCGGTGACGCTGTATGGCGGGCCGTTCACCTCGGTGGTGGAGCGCGGAAATGTGATGGGCGTGCAGTTCCATCCGGAGAAGTCGGCGGAGGCGGGACTCAAGGTGTTGAAGAACTTTCTGGAGTTGTAACCACCGACACGAGAAGCAGATTCCCTCCGGGAATGACAAGAATGCAGGTCTCTCCACTGCGCTGCGCTTCGGTCGAGATGACAATTCTTTAGGTAGGTTTGCAAAAGGAAGACGGATGCTGACGAAGAGGATTATTGCCTGCCTGGACGTACGCGACGGGCGGGTGGTGAAGGGCGTGCAGTTTGTCGATATCGTCGATGCGGGCGACCCGGCGGAGCTGGCGCACCGCCATGCGCGCGGCGGCGCGGATGAGATTGTGCTGCTCGACATCACGGCCACGCATGAGGGCCGCGGCACGCTGCTGGATACGGTGAAGCGCGCGGCCGAGGGGCTGTTTGTGCCGTTCACCGTGGGCGGTGGTATACGGTCGGCGGAGGATGCGGCGGCGGTGTTTGAGGCCGGGGCGGACAAGGTGTCGATCAACAGCTCGGCGATTGCGCGGCCGGAGCTGATCGGCGAGATTGGCGCGAGCTTTGGGGCGCAGGCGGTGATCGTGGCGATCGACGCGCGGCGCGGGCCGCATGGTGTGAGCGACGCCGAGGTGTATGTGAGTGGCGGGCGGAAGGCGACGGGGTTGCGCGTCGTGGAGTGGGCGCGTGAGGCCGAGCAACGTGGCGCGGGGGAGATTCTGCTGACGTCGATGGATACGGACGGGATGCGCGGCGGCTTCGACTGCGAGCTGACGCGCGCGGTGAGCGAGGCGGTGCAGATTCCAGTGATCGCGAGTGGCGGCGCGGGCTCGGCGGCGCACTTCGCGGAGGTCTTCCAGGCGGGCCGCGCGGACGCGGCGCTGGCGGCGAGCATCTTTCACTTCGGAATTACGGACTCCCGCGCGTTGAAGGCGGAGGTTGCGGCGGCGGGTGTGGCGATGCGTTTGCCTTGCTGAAGACAGGCACGGGCGAACGCGAAGGGTGCAAAGGCCGCGAAGGTGCGCGGAGGAGGCGATACTAGAGAGATGCTGATTCCTTCGATCGATTTGCTGGGTGGGAAGATTGTGCAGCTGGTGCAGGGCGAGCGGCTCAAGCTCAGCTTCGACGACTTCGATTACTGGATTGGGCGTTTCTCGAAATATCCGCTCGTCCAGTTGATCGATTTGGACGCAGCGATGCGGCAGGGTTCGAATGCGGAGCTGGTGGCGATGATCTGCAAGCGGCTGCCGTGCCAGGTGGGCGGCGGGCTGCGCACAGCCGAGGACGGGCGGCGGCTGCTGGATGCGGGGGCGAAGCGGGTGATCTATGGGTCGAAGTTGTTCTCCCCCACCCGTGACGATGAGACTGTCACGAGTGGACTACCCAAGCCGTCGCGGCGGCACAAGATCATCGACCTGGAGTTTGCGGCGGAGCTGAAGGCCGCGCTGGGCGAGGACGCGCTGTGCTTTTCCGTCGACACCAAGGGCGGCAAGGTCGCCGTGAAGGGGTGGAAGGACCAGGTCGAGCTGACGCCGGAGGAGGCCATCACGTGGCTGGAGGACTACTGCGCTTCGTTCCTCTATACGCACGTGGACACCGAGGGGACGATGCGCGGGTTTCCTCTGGACGTGGCGGCGATCTTGAGGTCGACAACAGCCCGGCAGCTGATCGTTGCCGGCGGGATTAAAGAGTTGAGCGAGGTGGCCGCGCTCGATGCGATGGGCGTGGACGCAGTGGCGGGGATGGCGGTGTACTCGGGGGCAATGGAGGCTTGAGGGCTTGTGCCCGAAAGGGGCGAGCGGGCGTGCCGAGCGGGAAGTATGGCAGTCTTTCGTCTCCCCTTCACTTCGTTCAGGGTGGGTTCGCTGAGGATGACAGTTTTGTGGAACGAACTTAAGACACCGCACTGCTAGTTGCCGGCGTCGTCGCCGACGATGGCGTAATAGCCCTTGCGGGCCTGCACCTGCATGCCTTTGCCGCATTGCATGGCGATCTTGCGGAACTTGCCGTCGGCCTCCTTGTTCACCGGGGTGTAGCTGGCGATGTACTGGGTGCGGAGCTCGTCGGAGATCTGGTCGAAGGCATCTTCGAGCTTGCGGCCGTTGTTGCCGACGTTGATGACGCGGCCGCCGGTGTCGCGGGCCAGGGACTCCATCTGCGCGGCGCCGTTGTAGGCGCCGCCGAAGCCGCCGTAGAAGGCGTGGTCGGCGATGAGCACGACGTAGATGATGGCGTTGGCCTTCTGCGCGGCCTCGGTCGCGGTCTTGAGCGTTTCCTGTGAGCCCTGGTCGCCGCCGTCGGTGAGCAGGATGAGGACCTTGCGGCCGGTCTGGGTGTCAAGCTTCTCGTGGGACGCGAGGTAGACGGCGTCGTAGAGCAGCGTGCCGCGCGGGTTGCCGGTGGGCATGGGGCCGCCGCCGATGCCGGGGATGCCGGCCGAGGAGCTGGCGGTGTTGATGGAGGCCTTGCGCATGGCGCGCTCCAGCTCGCGCGGGCTGTTGGTGAAGTCGGCGAGCAGGTCGACGTTGACGTCGAAGGAGATCAGGAAGGCCTCGTCCTTGGGGGTGAGGACCTCCTTGAGGAAGCGCGCGCCGGAGTCCTGCTCCAGCGGCAGCACATGCTCCTGGCTGCCGGAGGTGTCGAGCAGGATGCCGATGGTGAGCGGCAGGTTCTTCTCCGCGGTGAGGTTCTTGATGACCTGGGGCTTGCCGTCCTCGGCGATCTGGCAGTCGTTTTTGCCCAGGCCGGTCACGAAGCCGTTGTGGTCGCGGACGGAGAAGTAGATGTTGACCAGGTTGACGTTGACCTTGAGGGTCTGGGTGGGGTCGCCGGCGGGCTCGGCGGGGGGCTTGGCCTTGCTGGGCGGCGGCGGCGCGGTGGGCGAGGGCGCGTCCTGGGCGTGGAGGGCGAGCGGGCACAGCGCCGCCGCGAGCAGCGGCGCGGCGAGGCTCCGGAACAGGGCGGCAGCAGGCTGGTGTTGCGGCATACGGAGGCGCATACGCCTATTAGACGCGTATGGAGGCGGTTTTGGCGACACGGCGCGGCCCAGATGCGTCTGAGCCAGAGGGGGCCGCGCCGCGGCCGGCCCCGGACGCCGGCGGGCGCGATTGGGCGGCTGCGTTCAGGTTGACCCGGCGGCGCAACTGGTAGTCTTAGCTAGTGCGCCCGCGTGGCGCGAAGATATTGCAGGACAGGAAAGAAAGAGGCTGGGCATGGGGCTGAGCAGAGGAACGATTTTGGCGGCGGCAGTGGCGCTGGCGGCTTGGCCGGGCGGGGGACAGACGCCGCAGCAACCGGCGCCGGCGCAGCAGCAGGTGCCCGACGCCCCCACGCCGCAGACGCTGCCCAAGCTGAACGCGCTTACCCCGGTGGGCCCGGCGTTGACGCCGCCTCCGCCGACCTCGGCCTCCACCGACAATGCAGTGGGCGAAAACGGCGGAGTGACGCCGACCGGCTCACTGGGCCAGAAGCCGGCCGCGCAGGCCGGGGCAGACCAGGGCCAGGCGACGGCGCCGGTGGTCCCAGCCGCCGGGCAGGGCTTTGCCGAGGCCAACCGGATGGAGGAGAGCCTGCCCGAGCCGACTGCCCAGACCGGCACGCTGAACGTGCGCGTGCAGTTCGTCGAGGTGCCCTTTACGGTGAAGGACTCCAAGGGCCACCTGGTGCCGGGGCTGACCTGGCGCGATGTGCAGATCTATGAGAGCGGGCTGCGGCAGCAGATGCGGCTGTTTACGGTGGACCCGTTCCCGCTCTCGGTGGCGCTGCTGATCGACCAGAGCGTGACCCAGGACACCATGGACAAGATCAACGCCAGCCTGGCCGCGCTGCAGGGGGCGTTTACCCCCTACGACGAAGTGTCCGTGTTCACCTACAACAACGGCTTCACCAAGCTGACCGACTTTACCGCGGCGCAGAGCGCGCGGCTGGGCGCGGTGCTGGAGCGCGCCAAGGGCACCGGCCGCGAGGCGATGATGCCGATGGGCGGCCCGCTGGCCAGCGCCGGCACCAAGAACAACCAGCAGATCGACCCCAACTTCAACCGCCAGGAACAGAACGGTATGCAGATCAATCCGCCCAAGGAGTACCACACGCTGAACGATGCGATTCTGGCGGCGGCGCAGGAGACCACCAAGGCGGCGCGCGGACGGCGGCGGGTGGTCTACGTAATCTCCGACGGCAAGGAGTACGGCAGCAAGGCCAGCGAGAAGTCGGTGATCAAGTACCTGCAGACCAACCAGATCGCGGTATACGCGACGCTGGTGGGCGATTCGAGCATCCCGGGCATGGGCTTTCTGGACCGCGTGCACCTGCCGCTGACCATGCGCGACGACGTGCTGCCGCGCTACGCGGCCGCGACCGGCGGGCAGGTGGACCCGGAGTTCCGGCCCAAGGGCATCGAGAACAGCTTTGCGCACATTACCGAAGAGGTGCGCACGCAGTACACGGTGGGCTACTACACGCACGCCTCGCCGCTGGCGGACGGCTTCCGCAAG
>Ga0116230_10006842_pt1 | contig 11264 bp, 7 predicted proteins | sample S1TSphfallax_3_FD_88678 | JGI IMG/M metagenome (GOLD analysis project Ga0116230, IMG submission 88678) | Host-associated microbial communities from peat moss isolated from Minnesota, USA - S1T2_Fd - Sphagnum fallax MG | ecosystem: Host-associated > Plants > Peat moss > Unclassified | place: USA...
TTAACTTGATTGCAAAAGAACCTGTGCTGGAGTTTTTCTTCAAGGATACAACAGACTGTTATCAGACTTTACCTTAGTGTCTGCATGAAATCAAGAATGCAGCTCAGAATCATCTGCCTTGTACTGAAGAAGAAGGCTCTGATTTGTCACTTTCCAATCTCATATGCTCTTCTTCTTTTAAGGTCTTGCTTTTCTTCTTCACCCAGGAGCCACCTCTATCCCCCTTGGGTTTGTGATTTGAAACATGATGGTGTTCACTGGATGCATCACATTGAATCATTATCTTTTGCAAATTTTTTTGCACCTGTGAATTCCTTGGCCTGTACCCAATTTACACTGACAAGAAGAGACTCTGAAGGTGCTGTTGCAAAGTTGATCAATGCAATTCCTAGTTGTTTTGTTTCAGGGACAAACCTTTGGAAGCTTGAGATTTTCACACTCTTTGATTCAGGATGTTGCTTGTTTGTAGAGATTTGGAAGTCCTAGAAGTCCATAGATAGGTAGCTTGCATGCAAGATCCTTGTGACAATTCTGTGTTCTGCAATTCCTAAATTGCATGAAATCGAGCTGACACAAAGATTGCAATTCTTTTACAAGCCATAAAGGAAGAGCTTCACACTACCAAGCAAAGCATCAATGATCAGGTTGTTTGGCGTCTCCCATAAAAAGTTAATTATCTATATCTCTTCTTGGTGCCACGGTCAATTTATTTCTACCATTGGTTCACTCATTTAGAACCTTAACTTGATGGTTACAAATTAAAACCTTTGAGAATCTTGTACTTGGGAGGAGATTGTATTTGTACTAGTTTGAAAGGATTATATCTTTGCTAGTTTTGTAGGCAAAGTGTCGTGACCTTGACCTTGAGCTCATGATCAATGTTTAGGCATGAAAGGAAAATGAGATACGAAAGTGTTCCAAAACTCAAGCACATCTCACAAATGTGGAAAAGTGCAAAGAAGTGAATCCCAACATTCACTTTAAGAATTAGAATATCATGAGTGTCTTAAATTTTTGGGACAAGGTTTCAAGAATCAAACCCTTTTCAAATTGAACCTTCTACATATTATTGAAAGGTATTTGTAAAGTAAATATTGAAAATGAATTCACATTTTTCATTCGAAGATTTGAAACACAAGTTATGGTGGGAAATTTTTTTTTTATTCAAAATGACAATTTGCCTCTTACTCATTAAACCACAAACAAACACGGTGGAATGGCTTTACATCAAATACAACATTAAAAAGGTCTTTCAAGAGCTAGAATTTATGTTTTTTAAAACTTTTCAATTGAAGTTAAAATGTGAAAACTATGAGCTAGCAAAGTTGTGGGAAAAGTTATGAGATTCACAACTTGGCAAAATTGAATTTTTTTGCCATTTCAATGTAATCCCTATCACTAATCATAAATTATATTAAAAGGAGGCAAATGGTGATTTCTTTCAAGTTTGAGTCATGATGTGTCTTGTGAATCTAAGTTGCTTGTGACCCATATGTGCACCATTTTGCTTTCAACTTGCATTAATTGTCTTTTTTGTATTGCATATGGACTTCACTTTGAATTCATAATTGTCAATTCATCATAATCCTATATTGGAGCTTTCATGCCTTTTTAATGTGAAAACTAAAGAACATACCTTGAATTTGCATTCCACTACAAAATCAATAATTTACAAGGTTTTTTTTTATCCTTAATACCGCTTGACAAACCTAAAGGCATGTCATGAAAATATATATCACAAATGAGACAAAGGATATGTGGTTGTTTGGACTACCTTGCTTTTAAAACATGTGAGTGTTGAAACTTGGGACCTTTTGAACTATGATTCAAATTGTTGTCAATTTTGATATTATAGTGTCTACCTTATGAGCAACTCAATTGATGGGTGAATCATGGGCATGTTTTTTTTCATTGACTTCCTATTATGAAATGTTATTTATAGTTGACAAGTTTACAACTTATGAAAGCCCATGGAAGTTAACCATTGTATGGACTCAAATATTGGAACTAATAGTAAATGGACTTCACATTTAGGTTTGTTAACACATCCAAGGTGAACCAACACCCACAATTGTACTAAATCACTATTTTGAATAAGACATTTTAAGGGCCATATTAAACCAAGGAAACATTATTATTGCAAGGTAAGTATCAATAACCATGAATGCACCCAATGGATGATATGTTTTGAACTTTTATGTTGTGATTGGCACAAGGAAATGAGATTGTTTTTGTATTTTATATCAAATCATGCCATGGTGAATTAACAATGGAATGAAGGGGGTGACATGGTTGCTTAAATTGGCCATGGTTTTTTAAGACATGTGCAATATATTTCATGTTAATCCAAGCAACCACATTCAAGTCAAGATGTTTACATGCTGCTAATGTGTTTAATTGGTGCATTGTTATTGTTTCAAAAAAATTAAGTTTTTACATGAGGTCAAGGAGTAATAGCAATGGACATAGGTGTGGGAGAAATGCATGACAACTAAACATCAATGTTTGTTTGGTCAAAGGCCTTTTATCAATATGAATATAAGATTTCCATTGTCACCAAGTGCATATTTTACATTTGTAAGCTTTGCTTTCCACCTCTTGCATGAAACCTTATTGCAAAAAATTAAAGTGTTTTTAAAAGTCCAATTTCAAGGTTGTCGGTTTCAAGTAATGACGTTAAAAAAAGAGGAAATTTTAAAAAGTTATTCAAGATGATGCACAACAATTACATAGAGGCTTGCACATGAGCTTGACATAGAAAGAAATATATGTAAAATTTCAAAGTGTAATGGAAGGTAGGGGGACCATGTTTGCTTCACCTTCAACCTCAAATGGACCAACATTGGGAATGATGTAATGTGCTACATGCATCCATTCAAAGATGTGAACTCATGGATTATAAATAAGGTAAGATCAATGTAATGTTCTTTTGTAACAAATCATGAATGTAGTGTGGACCATAGACTTGCCATGCTTATATGGGAGGTTCAAGATGGAGCACCAATTTGTCGCAACCCCACTTTGGGCTAAGTGTGAGGATGAGACTCACACTCCCAAAAGTGGGAATTGGGAGTCTTCCGGGACTCCCGCAATTTCAAAGCTCGACAGTAGAGGGCAAAAAACCTCGCCTTGAGGTGTTCTTTATACCGTTGGAAAGGTCTTGAAGTGTAGATGTCCAAAATGTCCTCGCATGAGCCATTTGAACATATGAAGCCCAAGTTATTGGCAAAAGAAGGGCCGGGAGTCAAACTGGCAGTTTGACTCCCGACCACTAAAAGTCGGGAATCGACCTCTTCTCGACGTCTGCAGAAGGAGTGCAACTAGGCATTGAAAAGCTCTCGAGGAGAGTTACAACTTTGGTTCAGACCTCACTCCAATCGGAGGTCCGGGAGATATGAGTTCCCAAAGTCCCGGGAGTCCAACCCGGGACAGTTTCGGGACTACTCCTTGGGAGTCCCGAGAAAAAGTGCCATTTGGATGTGGCTCCCGCGGAGTAACGCAGAGAATATTATATGGGGGAAGGTGGTGCTTCCCCCGAGTCCAAGCCGTGGTGAGTCAAGTGAGTCAAGTGAGTCCGAGGTCGCCCGTGACTTGTCCCAACACCAAATGAGTGCAGAATGAGTTCTAAGCAACTTGTGGTTGGTTTTGGATGCAAGACCGTGTAAGAACATAATTGTCCCTCTACCTAGTCTAATCCCGGGACTTTTAGCACGCCCCTCTTACCCCCTTTAGTGCTGGAAGTCGGGAGCGGCCCTCAAGTTCCATCTTTCCACAATTTCACATACTTAGACCCTCAAGTGGGTCTAATAAGGAACTTGGGAGCGCGTCACAATTGGTCCAATGCCATGGCATTTGGACAATATGATTAACATAAAACACTTAAGAATCATCACTTATAAGAAAATACATATTTCTTAGGGCAAAAAATCATTCCATTTTGAATTACAAAAATGTTTACCTTCTTGTTCATCAATTATAAGTATTTAAAATGCCCATCAACGATGAATATGAAGCTTACACATCTACATATGGAATTTTAGAAATTTTGTGGAAATTTTAATGTGATAAAAAGATATGGGTTTATGGCTTTTGTGTAAAGAGGCCATTCATTGTCGTTGTTTTGGCACTAGAACCCACTTTCTATCTTGTCGTATTGTTATGCACAAAAGCACATCTAATGGTGAGGTTTTTAGCTGATGACTATTATGCTTTTAAAAAAGAATGAAATATTAAAAATCAATGTTATGTTGTTTGTTTTCTTTTATGTGTGGTGGAAAATGGTGCGAGTGATGGAGTTGGACAATGGTGCGAAACTACAAGAGGCATTGGGAATTCCAAGCTAAAAACTTTGGTTGTTTTATTTTGAATTGCTAATGTTTTTGTGCATAGACTTGGTGTGTAGACCATGTTGTTTGGTGTGAATTTGAATTTGGGATAAATGCTTATAAGATGCAATGGATGTTTTGTTGATTCCAAATTTTTCGTTGTGTTGGAATTAGAAACATAATGTTAGTCTTTAGTAGATCTTTAGAGGTAGATGATGGAAGGGATCAAAGGCTCTAGAGGATTTACTAGCTACTCAGTTGTGGAATTCACCACTCAAATTTATATATTTGAATTAAACTTTAATCATTGTTGGGGATGATTGAATACCTTGACATTAGGAGTTTCAAATAGTTATTCCTTCATGGAAAGGTTTGATGTTTATTAAAATATTCTCTGAAGTTTTGTCAAGGAAGGGATCAAAACTTGTTAAACACCTTTTTCAAACCTTGATTAATTTTTGATTGGGAAATCAATTTTTTTGAATTAGTTTGAGAGAATCCACAACCAGTGACCAAGATAGCCATTGAGAGTGGAACTATAGTGTTTTGATCCATCATTTATTTTAGTTCAAAACTAATATCACCATTGCATAAAGCTGTTATGATTTTGATTGTTGTATGAACATTCATAGTTAAAGTTTAAGTTGAGATAAATGTGGTGCAATACAAGTTGTGAATTAATGACATGGTCTTTGTGAAACTTAGTGTGACCTTTCTTTTTTGGTTACATTAGAACATTTGAAAAACATGTTAGCTCCAAAAGCCCACAACTTTTCAAGTCTAGGTTTATTGCTAGACAAGGCTATAAATAAAACCTTACAAAAACAATTCATAATATACATGTGTTATTTGAATGATGAAGGAATTGGAACACTAATTACACAATTTGCATATGATTTGGAATTACATTGGGTACATTTGAACCCCATGTATGACATTGTTATAAAAGTTATCAATAAAATGGAATGGATTTTTTTGTGGTTATAGATGGTGCAAGCTCAATGATTAAACGCAACATGGTGTTAACAACTTGCCTATGAAATGACCAACCATCATTTATTAACGTCTATTGCATTATTCTTATGTGAATGGTTGAAAAATATCATATAATTAATATAATTAATAGTTTGTGTAGTGGATTTGAATTTGTTTTAATTTCAATAAGGTGGTAGCTTTTGAATCATAAATAATTGATGTTTGTTATGTGATGTAAATTTTTTTTAGGATGGTTTGAAAATGAGCCTTTAGTGATTTTGCATTTTCATGTGATGCAATGGTATAAGATATGGAATAAATTTTACATTGCATGCCAACTTTATTAGAAGCATTCAAACATGAAAAACCATATTGGTACTTTAAATTTACATCATATCAATTCTAATTTCTTTTAAACCTTGTAGTTGATATGACTTTGGAATTAAACAAGTTTAACAAAAAAAAGTTTCAAGTTAAGTTAGTATACTAAACAGTAATAAGTTCTAGCTTGGGTGTCTACCGTTTTATTTTAGTTAAACTTTTTTTATGTGCATTTAGTCATAGCTTTGGTTGGTTTTCCAAGTGCTTAGGATTTTTTTTCAAAAGTCAATAACAAATTTGAGATTGGTATATGTTAAAAAAGATAGTGTAAAAATTGTACATCAATTACATTATAGTTGTATATGTGAAAAATCAAGCTCTTTACAAGATTATCAAATCTTGTGTGAAAAGTACGTTCAAAAAGTTATAGATACCTTAAATGATTGATTACCGATCTTACATATCTTTAATGTAGTCAAGCTTTTCAACCCTAGGTGAAGTTGATCCAATCTATAATTAGAAAAATCATTAAATAGGTTTGTCCCAAGTGAGAATGACCATGATTTACATTGAATAGAAATGCATGACTTTGTTTAAACAATGAAAGATGAGTGTTCAAAAGAATCCATCCATGAGTTTTGAGCTCAATGTAGTAGCACACTTAAAATGATAGACCAATTGGTTGAGCTTGAACAAGTCATGCCAAAATCTTGTTATATTGCTAAGCATAAGATTGTTCAAACAAGATTTATTGAGGTAAAATACAATGAAACGTGTTTTACAAATGTAGTTATGTTGAACGTGCTTGATGCATTGACACATATCTTTATGCAAAATCAATGGATTGGTTAGATGTCGTAAAACAATGGAAGAATATGCAAGAGAGATGAATTTTAAGCCTTCAATGACTAATCATTCTAAGTGTAAAATTTCTTGTTCCTTTCTCATATTTTAATTCTAAACCTTCTATTTTGTATTCAATTTGTACATAATAGATTCTAGTTTTTTTCTATGGACTAATATCTTCTTGTGTTGATTTGCAACTTTTGTTTTGTTTTCAAAGGAGATAATTTAACTAAATAAATAAATGAAAAATTGATAATTGATATGACTTAGTAGGTCTTATCAATGATACTAGTGGTAACCTATGCTTGCAAGGCACGACACGGTAATTGGAACTCAAAATCCAGTTCTTATTTTGCTTTGAGAAGCATCCTTGTTGAACTTAACTATGAACTGGATCTGACTAATGGTCATTATCTGATGTAATTGGCACTTGGGGAAAGATTCTGCCACATAATTGGGTACCTTATGATGTTTTTAGTGCCATAATCATATGCAATTGAAAAGAGCAGGTGCTGGGTGGAATCTGTCCTGAGTGACAATTACGCTGACCTTATGAAACTGAGGGGGGGGGCACTTGGTTTGAACCATTGCTTTCAATGGCAGTTAGTAAAAACAGTTATTATTTGAACTCTATCATCACTTGGTCTGTCTGTAAATGCAAGCGTAACTGAAAACAGCGGGTGGGTGTCTGCCCTGGCCGCCCTGCCCTGCCCTTGCCCTGTCTATAACTGAAAACAACGGGCGGGTGTCTGGCCTGGCCGCCCTGCCCTACCCCTGCCCAATGTCCCTAAACAGACAGACCCCTCATTTCTTGAGACCTGAAACGAAAAGGTATGAGTTTTTTTTGGGATATGGGTTTCAGGACCTGGATGGATAGACAGACAGACATGTTGCTTTAATATATAAGATAACATTTTGGGTGTGTGATTATTAATTTGCAAGTTTTGTTTGTTTTCAAAGGAGATAATTGATATGAATTATAATAACAAGTCTTATCAACAATCTAACATTTTGCGTGTGTGTTTATGAATGTAAACACTTAATTTTTTTTAACATATAAAACACTAGTTTTATGTGTTCATTTTCAACTCGTCATTTAAAAAAAAATATTAAAATCAATTTAATGTGGAACAACCCTAAACCCTAAACCCATCGAAATAACTAGCATCCAACATGCACCATGTTTATAAAATAGCTATTACACATTGACTATTAATTCATTCGAGATAACTAAAAAAAAAACACCAAAGTCAAACCACCAGATCCAACAACCCCATTGGCTTGCAAAAAAAAAAAAAAACCACACACCAATTGACAAGCCTGCTTGTCTTCTTTTTCTCTTTCTAGTGTTGGGCGGGTATTAACAACCACAACAAATACCCATCAGGTATCAATCCGGGTATCAAAATCGATAAACTAAAACATCAAATTCTCATACTCGGGTATTGAGATATACCCATTGATAAAAAAAAAATCCAATATCTGATCCTTATATGTAGCCATGGTTCTCAAGTTTTTTTTTTTCCCAAACAGGTCAAATAACTAACTGCCCAAAAAACTTCCGGTTCTTTCGTGGAACCTGACGCTTGTTTGAGATTTTTTGAAATAACCAGAACTGGGGGTTTCTTTGGCTTTGGAAATGGTTATTGCAATAGATGGAACCGGCGGGTCTTTGATTCGGAAGGTTGGGTCCCTGAAAGACGGGCATCCGGGGGTTCTTTCTTTCGGGGTGGCTGGGTACCCGAGTTCCCGGAACCGGAGGTTATTAGTACCATCAAATACCCGCCGCCCGACGCCACTGGAAAGCACTTCCCTGCAGTGGAGCCTACACGCGAGCGAGCGAGCGAGCGCGCGCGCGCGTCTGTTGCTGTTGTTGTGGTCGTCGTCGTAGGTGGATGACAAGGCGGAGGAGACACTATTCGCTGTTGCACGCCGACATGAGTCACCTTCAGCAACTGCCTCATGCCCCTCCCCCCCGGCCCAGAGTTCAAACAAATGCCTGCTGCTGTTTGCAGTCTGTTGGAGATCCATATCGACCGATGCGCCGGTGGAAGAACTTTCTTGTTTCTTGTTTCTTGTCCACGAGGCGCGCGCACAAGCATATCGAGAAAGCTCACCAAAAGAAGAAGAATAAGAATAAAGCTTACGGCTGCGCAAAGAACCAGAGAGATGTTTGCAAACCATTGAGAAGGACGTAAAGAGTATATACACAGGTAGAGGAAGTGTTGTTTTGGGAGACAAAAAATGAGTGCAGAAGCTTCAGAGCTCATAGAAGGAGATGAGGAGAAGAAGCGCAGGAGCAGGAGTAGGAGGCAAGCCTGGTTGGGGTGGTGGCCATGGAAGTTCATTCTGGTAGCAACTCTGGTGGCACTTGTGGCTGTTGTTGTGGCTTACCAGCAGCGATCTCAGCAGCTGCGTTGGTTTGTGCAACAACCTCCCCTACTACCAGGACACCCTTCCAAATCATGTGGATGCCAGGTATGGATTTCTCTATGCAACAACAACTCAAGCAAGAGAGCAAACACTCATCGAGGTTTTTGTGCGTGAATTCTGTTGGGCCATCAGCGTGTGGAGTTTTGAATTCTGTTCTAATCATGTGGATTTGCAGCTCGTTCACAGACGGCAGCATCATCATCATCTTCTTGTTTGCTTTGCTTGCTTCTGATCTTCTTGAGCTTCTGCTTGCCTTTGCCCTTTGTAGTCAGTCCTCTTTGGAAAATTGTTGTGTATGTGTTACAGGGTCTGGATGAGTTCCAGGGGGCGGTGGAGGATTGTTGCTGTGACTATGCAACAGTAGATGCTTTGAATCAAGAATTTCTGCATGACATTCTTACGAAAATTGTGAAGACTCCTTTCTTTCGCTACTTCAAGGTACTGACCATACATTACCTCTCTTTTCTTGATATGTTCCAATGCACAACATGTGTGTGTGTGGATGGGTTCTGTGGGTTATGGCTTTCAGGAAAGATGTGGATTGATAGGTTTCATTGCTGCCTCCTCTCTGCATTGCAAAATGTTTCTCTGACATTTGTCTTCTTCTCTTCATCTGTTCATGAATTGGAATCTGTGCCTAATTCAAAGCAGACTATTAGGGTTGTTATTGTTCTTCCGGTACTTTTGGGAGCTTGATTCAGTTCTGGGATTGCCTGCAACAGTATGTTAATTGTTCTTCTCATGCTGCTGCAAGAGGCTTATGTGTTGTTGTGGCTTCAGAGAGATTGTGGGGTTTTGATTGCAGGTGAGGTTGTGGTGTGATTGTCCATTCTGGCCAGAGGATGGCTTGTGCCAGTTGCGTGATTGCAGTGTTTGTGAGTGCCCGGAGAATGAGTTTCCAGCTAGCTTTAAAGGCCTTGGCTCAGACCACTTGACATGTCAGGAGGGGAAACCTCAAGGTATTGTGGATCGCACACTGGATGCACAAGCATTTCAAGGTTGGACAGAGACTGACAACCCCTGGACCCATGATGATGAGACACAGAATGGTAAGTTTTTACTGGTTAATATCCTTTTTGTTTCCAGCTCCACCCTCTGATCTGATTAGGAGTTTTTACACAAAGTGCCAGGCAGCTAACATTCTTTTGGTGAATGTTACACTTGGAAGTTTTTGTTTCTAGAAGCCAGAAACTGGGATGTGTAGGCAAGTAGGATGAGAGGAGATTTGTGAATTTATTGTTTTGCACAGATTTTGTATATGGTTTGCAAAGAGTGTAGTTTAAGCTTTGGCATATTTGGATTTGTTTGTCCAGTTCTTCCTGGTTAACTAGGTGCTCAGTTGAATGCACAAGAATCCTGGTAGAAGATGGATGCAAATTTTCTGAAAGCTTTGGGTGTTGATTTTCAGGAGACATAACCTATGTTAATTTGTTGCTGAATCCTGAGAAATTTACCGGCTACACAGGAGTGTCGGCACACAAGATTTGGGAGGCTATATACATGCAGAATTGCTTCAAAGGTAGTTTTTTGACGTTTCCACACAAATATCAGGATGTGAGCTGGATCCATGGATTTTGACTGGTGCAAATAATGCAGCAATGTCCACTTTTGCAGTGGCCAGCATTTGATTGCCTTGAGACAGTGCATTTCACATGTGTATATCTGGTGTTTTGAGTAGGTAACCTTGTCAGTTTCATTCCAGCTTCTCGATCAGGTTCCCATCATTTCCATGTCTGGATGTTCTACAGATTAGGGTTGCTAGAGAAGACAGTACAGTGCATGTGTACTGGGTCATTCAATTGCTCTGTCTCAGTGAGAACTGTGGCTAGTATAGGTCACCAATTCATAGTTCAATATTCAATGTGGATGTTTGGCCGGTGCCAGCAGAGAATGTGTGAAACTCTTGTACTGTAGCCAAATGGAAGGCCTAGATGCAAGTCATCTTCAGGGGACTGTCATAAAGAGCTGAATCTATCTCCATATCTCAGGTTTCCTATTGGAGTTTTGATCCCTGAAATGCAATTTGATGGATCAGGTAGTGCAGATAACTTTCTTGTCAAGTGGTTGCAGAGGGCGAGAGGGATACATGTGCTGAGAGGCGTGTATTCTATAGGCTTATATCAGGCCTTCATACCTCTATATCCACCCACATTGCTGGAGATTATCTGCTTGATGAGGCCACAACTAAGGTGTGTAACAATGTGCATATTTGCTAAAGTTTTCTGATCTGGTAGGTATAGAAATATTGCAGAAGTCTGGAACCACAGGCAGAAAGAGGTCATCTCAGATAGAGACAGAAAACCACCTATTATGGACTGAGCCAGGTAAAGGAAACTAATTGATGAACATTTTGTAGCCAAATAA
>Ga0116230_10006847_pt1 | contig 11261 bp, 11 predicted proteins | sample S1TSphfallax_3_FD_88678 | JGI IMG/M metagenome (GOLD analysis project Ga0116230, IMG submission 88678) | Host-associated microbial communities from peat moss isolated from Minnesota, USA - S1T2_Fd - Sphagnum fallax MG | ecosystem: Host-associated > Plants > Peat moss > Unclassified | place...
CGCAGAAAATGAACGGGGTCATGCAGGATATCGGCCGCGGCACACATCCGCTGGTGGCTGCCCGATATACCTTCCGCCGGCTCTTTCTTGCCGGCTTTGCGGCCCTTACCTGCGATGCTGCCAGTTTTGCCGTGCTGATGACCATCGACATCACGGCGATCCGCCAACTCGCGCTGATTGCCAGTTTGGGCGTCGGCATTCTAATTTTTACCAATCTTATCATGCTGCCGATGCTGCTCAGCTACACCGGCGTCAGCCGAAGTGCGGCGAAGCGCGCGTTGAAAAATGAAACGCCGGATAACGAGTCACGTGTTTCCCACCCTATCTGGAATTTTCTGGATCTGTTTACGCAGCGGCGTTATGCCATGATGGTGATTTTCGCCGCGGTCGGTTTGGGCGCGGTGGGCTGGGCGGTTGGCCGGCATGTGCAGGTGGGTGATTTAAACCAGGGCGCTCCGGAGCTGAGGCAGTCTTCGCTGTACAATCACGACAATGCCTACATCCTTTCCCATTACGCCACCGGCAGCGATACGCTCGTCGTGCTCGTCGATACCAAGCCAACAACCTGCATCGGTCTGGATGCCGTGACCAAAATGAATAATCTGGAATGGCAACTTGACCAAATGCCGGAGGTACAATCGACCAATTCACTCGGCTCGTTTGCGCAGATGGCGACGATGCTGATGACGGAAGACTCGCCGAAATGGTACGCCGTGGTACCCGATCAGAACTCGATTGCCGATTTCCAGATGTGGATTCCCCGCTCGCTGACAAATCTCGATTGCACTTTTGATCCGCTATATATCTCCCTGCAGGATCACAAGGCGGCAACGCTGAATGCAGTGGTGGATAAAGTTAAAGCGTTTATTGTTAATCCGGCCAATCAGGGGCCGGACTTTAAATTCTCCCTGGCCGGTGGCAATGCCGGCATTGATGCGGCGACCAATATCGTGATTGCCCAGGCCAATAAACAGATGCTGTATCTGGTATATGCGGCGGTCATTGTTTTCTGCTTCATCACCTTCCGTTCTTGGCGAGCGGTGCTATGCGCGGTACTGCCGCTGGTCTTAACCTCGATCCTGGCGCAGGCCTTGATGGTGTTACTGGGCATCGGCATCAAGGTCGCAACGTTGCCGGTGATTGCCTTGGGCGTCGGTATCGGTGTGGATTACGCGCTTTACGTGCTCAGCATCGTGCTAAAACAGTTGCGCGCCGGCGCCAGCCTGTCGGATGCGTATCATCATACCTTGCTATTCACCGGAAAGGTGGTGCTGCTTACCGGCTTCACCTTGGCCGCCGGGGTTGTGACTTGGGTTTTTGCGCCAATTAAATTTCAGGCGGATATGGGGCTGCTGCTTGCGTTCATGTTCCTGTTGAACATGCTGGGCGCGCTGATTCTGCTACCTGCCTTGGCCTGTTTTCTGCTGCCGCAACGCTTGTTCAAAAAACCGGTCCCCTATGTCTCGACGCTTGCGCGGCCGCGAGCGAAGCAGGTCCCGGTTAGCCACGAGCTCTAAGAGGAGCGTCAGTATGCGCACGATGCAGGCCATACGGGTGCATGCTTACGGGACAAGTGATGCGCTAACGCTGGACACCGTGCCGTTGCCAAATTTCGCCGCTGACGAGATTCTCGTCCGCGTGCATGCCGCCAGTGTCAACCCGGTGGACTGGAAAGTCTGCGATGGCATTTTAAAAGAGAAGCTGGTCATGCGGATGCCGTTTATTCCGGGCGGCGATTTCTCCGGCACGGTCGCCGCCATGGGTTCCGCCGTTACAGCGTTACGGCCAGAAACCGAGGTCTTCGGCATGACGAGCACGCCAGGCTATCGCGCCGGTGCATTTGCGGAATATGTGGCGGTGAAGGCAACGGATGTTGCGGAAAAACCGCGTTGTTTGGACCACGTGAAAGCGGCGTCGATACCGCTGGCCGCATTGACCGCCTGGCAGGCGGTTTTCGACCGTGCAGCCGTGCGACGGGGCCAGCGCGTTTTGATCCATGCCGGGGCAGGCGGGGTTGGCAGTTTCGCCATTCAATTTGCCCGGGAAGCCGGCGCCTACGTCATCACCACAACTTCGGCCGGCAATGCCGAATATGTCCGCATGCTGGGTGCAGACCAGGTGATCGATTATCATGCGCAGGTATTTGAGGAAGTGCTGACGGATATCGACGTCGTGATTGATCTGCTCGGAGAGGATGTTCAGCGGCGTTCATACGCCGTGCTTCGGCCAGGCGGCGTATTGGTGAACGCCTGGGGAACCATCATGGAGGAACGCGCAAACGCGGCGGGGGTACGTGCGATAAAGGTTGCCGTCGAAGCGAATGGCGCCCAATTGACGGAGATCGCGGCGCTGATCGACGCCGGCAAGGTTGGAACAACCATTGCCGCCAGTATTCCTTATGCCAATGCGGCGGAGGCATTTGCATTGAGCCGCACAGGCCATGTTCGCGGAAAGATCGTTTTAACGATTCCGGGCGAGACGTAGACGGGAGCCACTCCGCTACGCCTCGATCCGAGGGCTATCGAAAATAGCAGCTCTTATGCGGCGCGACTTTGGCTGAATTTGAAGCTTGCGGTCGAATGTTTTTCGGCTGCGGACTGCGCTGGTTTGATATCGGGCGCGGTGCTCTTGTCCTTGGCATCCGCTTGCCGGAATTGCCGCACCAGCCAGTCTTTGAACGCAACAACCTGAGAGGCATCCCGGCGTTCATGCGGAATCGTCAAATAATAGCCAAGATCTCTGTGCAGAACCTGATCGAACGGTTCGAAGAGCTGGCCTTCCTCAATCTCACGCGAAAAATAGGGACGCTGGGCAACAACGATTCCGGCACCGGAAATAGCGGCCTGATAGGCCACACTCAACTCTTCGAACGTTACGTTGCTCTTCGCGGTAATATCTTCGCCGCCGGCACAAGCCAGCCAGTCCGGCCAGTCGTTATGACGAAATTCCTGATGCAGGAGAACATGATCTTTAAGAACCGAAATCGGGTATGGCCGTTTCGCCGGATCGAGCAGCTTTGGACTGCAGACAGGGCGCAGCTGGTCCCTGAAGAGCAGGGTGCTTTCGACCCCGCGCCATTGGCCGTGGCCATAGCGAATTCGAACATCTTCCTGGCTGCGGCTTAACTCAACCGAATCTGTCCCGGAAATCAGGCGGACTTTTATTTTAGGATGGTGCATCTGGAAATTGGCCAGATTCGGCAGCAGAAAGCCGATCATGAAGCTGGTATACGTGCGCAGCGTGAGGATGGATGTGCTTTTCTGACCGCGGAATTCCGCAGTCGCGACACTTAGCCGGTCAAAAATATCGGTGAGCCGATGCGCCAGCATATCGCTCTTTTCAGATAATACCAGGCCATTATGACAACGCTCGAAGAGCGGTTCACCCATATAATCCTCAAGCGCCTTGACGGATCGGCTAACGGCGCCCTGAGTGACACATAATTCGTCTGCCGCCTGCGTGAAACTGAGATGACGCGCGGCCGCCTCAAACGCACGCAGGGGGTTGAGGGGTGCAATGCGCCGGACTGTCCTCGTGTGCGGGTCTTTTTCCATTATTAATTAACTCCAAAAGACAATTTCTGATTTCTCATTTCGATTCTAATCAAATCACGATTTCATTCTCATTTTTGTTGCCGCGACGCACCTGAATGAAGTCGGGTTTCCCTATGACTTTTTATTATGGTCATGAGCTTACCGAATAGAAGCAGTCCCTGCAACACTTATGATGTCTCGTCCCCATGAGGTAAGCTCATGCAGCAGACGGTGCAGAGGCGCAATCTTTTAGATGCGAACCGTTTTATGGCTCTGGTAAGGCCGCATGATCGCCTAGCCGCCGGTCTTTGCCAGAAGCGCATGGCAATCGGCGCAACCCGGCGGAAAATGCAATGGGCAAGCTAGGATTTGATCGGATGACCCAATGTCGCCGTCACCGCTTCGACCAAATCCTTAATGGTTTGTGAAACTTCGGCCCCGGCTTTGCGCAAAGCGGCCGTTTTGGTTTCAATTGTTCCCACATTTTCCTGAATCAGTGCGCCGGCGTGGCCCATGGTGACGCCTTCCAGTGCACTGCGGCCCGCCAGCAAGGCAAATACCGGTTTTTTACATCCGCTGGCAAGCAACGCCTCTGCAAGTTCTTCTTCTTCGCTGCCGCCGATTTCACCAACGACAACGATGCCTTGCGTGGCCGGATCGGCGGCGAACACAGGCACCAGATCGGCGAAGCGCAGGCCCTTAACGGCATCGCCGCCCACACCCACCCATAGGGTCTGGCCAAAACCGCGCTCCACCAGCCGGTAACACACTTCATAGGACAGGGTGCCGCTTTTCGACATTACCCCAAGTGAGCCAGGGGCCAGCGAAACATTCGGCAAAAAGCCCATTTTCAATTTTCCAGGAATCGCCAGGCCCGGCGTCGAGGCGCCCACCCAGCGTATGCCGGCTTCCCGGGTGGCCGCCTTGGCTTTCAGCGCGTCATGCACGGGCACGCCTTCGGCGACCGTGACGATCAACTCGATCCCGGCATCGATCGCTTCAAGGATGGCGGGCAAAACGTCCAACGGTGGCACGAAAGCGACGCTGGCGCGGGCGCCGCTGGCCCGTACCGCCTCAGCGCAATTCCGGAATAGCGGAAGCTTGGCCTCCGGGTCATCCCTTCGGGAAACGCCGGCGACGATATTGGTGCCGTAAGCGACCATCTGCGCCGTCTGGCTGCGGCCGGAGCGCCCGGTAGCACCTTGTACCAGCACCGGAATGGCCGGGTCGATAAATGAATTAAACATGCACGGCCTCCGCGGCCCCGGCCTCCGCGGCACCGGCCTCCGCGGCGGCCAAGGCGCGGTCCACGGCACGCTCGAGATCCGTTTCAACGTGAATCGGGTTGTTCGACTCCGCCAGAATTTTTCGCGCCGCTTCCAATCCGTTGCCGGTCATCCGCAACGTGATCGGCTGCCGTAACTCAGGCACGGCCTCCAGCGCCTGCAAAATCAACGGGACAAGCTCCGCCAAATTGGTATTGCCGGCGAAAAAATTCATCAGTACGGATCGAACATTCGGTCCGGAGGCGACCCATTTGAGGACCTGGATCAGCCGCGATGGATCACCTTTAAAGCCGCCTGTCCGGATGTCGCAGAAATTAAAGGGCCGATGGCCGCGCTGCACAATCTCATCCACCAGTTGCATGCTAAGACCGGCCCCGGTGGTCACCAGCCCGATATCGCCCTGCGGGTCCAACTGCACAAAATCAAAACCCTGCGCTAACTTCAAAGCCGCTTCGGGATAAAGGTCCGGGCAACGCTCGATCAGTGCCCGCATCTCGGGCTGCCGCGGCAATGCATTATCATCGGTCAATACTTTGGCGTCACCGGCAACCCAACCGCCGTCACGGGTGATAAAAAGCGGGTTGATTTCAATCAGCAACGCCTCTTTCTCAAAAAACAACGGCAGTAGAAGCTGCCCCGCTTCGCGAATGGGTGTCTGCAATGCATCAGGCAAAGCCGGGATCAGAGTTTCCAAAGCAGCTTTGGCAGCTTCCAACTCGGGCACGGCAGATGCCTGCAATAATTTTGCCCGCATCTCCGGGGATTCGATTTCCACACCGCCTTCCGCGGCGGTGAGAATTTTGATGGTGCCGCTATCGGCATCGAAAGCCAGGCTGAGATAGGCTTCGGACACATAATCCACCATCGCTTCCAGGCGGCACGAGCGTACTGGGTGGTTGCGGATGCTCATGCCGAGAATTTTTTCGATGACCGGCTGTGACTCGGATTCGGTTTTCACCTTTAAGATACCGCCCGCCTTGCCGCGGCCGCCGACCGGCACCTGCGCCTTCGCCATATAGGGCAATTGCAGCGTTATCGGAGTCTCGGCAACATTGGCAGCGGTGACCAAAATACCGTCAGGAATTGCAACCCCCGCCGCCGCGAGTAGCGCCTTCGCGTGGTGTTCAAGTAACATCATGGCGCTGAAGTCTCATTATGCCGCCGTAGAACCAAAACAAAACCGACGTCCCGAATTGAAATTATCAAGCTATACGCCAACACATTCATCCCTGGCTGCATCACAGTTTTTGTTGAGGGGCTGAGGGCGGCAGAATTTTGGTAACACATTGCCCGAAAGGCTCATTCACTAAAAACCTCAAGCACATTAGGAGAGGTGCTTGCAATTCTCAGCATCAAAAAATTTCATTAATCTATTCGGAAATATAGGCTTGGTTTTAACCTTAAACCAGGCGGACAACCTTGCCGAGATAACCATCCTGATAGATTAGCGGGTCGATATCAGCGCGAATGCGAATCGTCTCCACCATGCCGATGATGATGGTATGCGTTCCGAAATCCATATTCTGCGCCAGGGTGCAAACAATCACCGCCTGTGCATCCCCAAGAATTGGCACGCCGTCGAGATGGTCCCAAACGCCGTGATTGAAGCGCTCCGGGCCCTTGATTTTGCCACTGAAAATCGGCACGAGACCGGCATTATCCGTATGCAGAATGTTGATGGCGAACCGCTTCCGCTGAAGCAGTTTTTCAAACGGGCTGGCGCTGCGGTTGATGCAGGCGAGGATCGCCGGCGGCTCGGTTGAGAGCGAGGTGACCGCGGTCGCGGCCAGGCCGTGATAGCCCTCATCATCACCCGTCGAGACGATGGTAACGGTTGCCGATAGCCGGCGCATGGCCAGCTTGAAACCCTCGGCCATGTTGTCGTGCTCGGCACCGTACCAGGTTTTTTCTGCAGCGACGGTCATCTTCAAATTTTCCAATCTCGGTAGGGCGTTTAGTGCCGCTGCCATTGCGGCGGAACCCTTTCAGGTACGCAATCCAGATTATTTGCCTACCGCATTCCAAAACACCGTGTCAATGAAACTGGCTGGCCGCAAGCCTCATCTTAGCATGACCAAAACTCGTTTGATCCATCAAAGCTGCTGCGCGTTAGTCAATGCAACAACATCTGTGCAATGACGGCGGAAAGCGGAAACTCCTTGGTCCCGGCGACTCTCTTATTCGATATGCGGGCGCCTGAATTTGGCACCGGACTGCCGGCGCTTTATGCTGCTGCGGTTGAAATGGCGGGCTTTGCCGATGAAGCCGGGTTTCACCGTATCTGGATTGCGGAACATCATGGTGCTGAGGATAATTACCTGCCTGCGCCCTTCCTGCTCGGCGCCGCCTTTGCGGCCAGAACGAAGTCGATCCGAATTTGCTTGAATGCGGTTGTGCTGCCTTTGCATAATCCCGTGAAGATCGCCGAACAGATTGCTGTGCTCGATCTGATCAGCCATGGTCGGTTGGAAGTGGTCTTTGCAGCCGGCTATGTGCAAGCCGAATTCGAACGCTTCGGCGTCTCGTTGAGCGATCGCGGGCGACTGCTTGATGAGGGTATTGCGCTGATTTTGCGGGCGGCGTCTGGAGAGCGGTTTACCGTGGACGGCCGGGAGGTTTTTGTTCGCCCTTTGCCGATCCAACCTTTGCACGAAATGCTCTATGCGGGCGGCGGGGTGGCGGCATCGGCAAAGCGGGCGGCGCGATTCAATCTTGGCTTTGTGCCCATGCGGCGCGATCTGTTCGCATTATATGACGAAGAATGCCGCCGGATGGGGCGTGAACCGGGGCGCAAGATTGGCCCTTACGGTCCCATTTTTGTCCATGTTGCGGAGGATCCGGAAGCTGAAAAGGTGAAATTGGAACCGCATATTCTTCACCATGCGCAAACCTATGCAAAATGGGCGGCGGAAGGCAGTACCGGCACCTCCAACTATACCGGTATGGAAGACCCGGCAGTGGTCTGGCAATCCGGGCGCTACCGGATTCTAACGCCGGATGCCTGTATCGCTCTGGCGCATGAACTGGCGGGAACCGGCGCCTCGCTGGTCATGCAGCCGTTGATCGCCGGACTTGACCCTGAAATCGGCTGGCAATCCTTGAAGCTCTTTGCCCGATCCGTTCTGCCAAAATTGCGAATGTAACGGCAGATGCGGCGCCGCTGTTCAGGGCGCAATCCGGTAGACGTTCCTTGCAGTGCCGCTAAATAGATTTGTTTGCGCTTCGCTGCCGCATTCCGCGCTTAGTTTTTTAAAAGCGTTCCATAATACCGGGTAGCCGTAGGATTGTTTGTCCACTGGAAAATTACTTTCGAACATGCAACGCGAGGCGCCGAAGGCATCAATGCAAACATCGAAATAGGGCTTCCATGCCAGTGCGAGCGTGTCGGAATCCGGCGGTATTTCCCGCAAATGAAAATCAAAACCGCAAGCCGCCATGCCGAGGCCGCCGAATTTCAGGGAGACATTTTGGCATTCCGCCAAGCGCTTGATGCCGTCCGACCAGGTGCTGAATACTTTGTCCCGCTCCGCCGCATACGGTCCCAGGCCGAGCGGCGTGCCGGCATGGTTCAAAATCACGCGGGTGCCGGGAAAAGTTTTTGCGAGGTCGCGCAATTCATCCAGCTGGCTGAAATAGATATAGGCGTCGAAGCCGAGATCCAGCGGCGCGAGTTCGGCGAAACCGGCGCGGAACACCGCATCCAGCAACAGACCGCGCGGGGGCTTGCGGCGCGCCATGCTGCCCAGCACCTCATCGAATTGCGCTTGCTGGCGTATGCCGCGAAACCGGCCGCCCCCGGCGCGGATATGGGCTTGCAGCAAGGGCCGGACCTCCGCCCCCCAGCGCAGATCGGCATAGCTGACAATGGCGGCGCAAAGGCGGGTGTCGCCATAAATGCCACTTGCGCTCATCGCCGCGACGCCGTTGACATATTCGGTTTCCCCCACCGGGCGCAGTGATTCCGGGCCGTCCACCTTGAACATGGCGGTGCATTCCACAAACACGCTGGCGCGAATGTCATGGCCTTGGGCAAATTCCTCCAGCAACTCGGGCAGGCCATAATGCTCCGGCGGCCGGTCCCACATATGATGATGCGCGTCGATGATCGGCAGTTCCGGGACGATCGCGGCCTCGGTATAGCGTTCATGCCAGGCTTTTAATGCCGCCATGGACCGCGTCTGCACCGCAACTGCCGCCGGTTCCTTTGTCATTTGCGCCCCGTGGTCTTAAGAAACGTCATTTGCCTTGCCAAATCGGCGGCCGTTTTTCCGCAAAAGCGGCGATGCCTTCGCGGTAATCCTCGCTGGCGCGAAGTTTTTCCCACACCGGCTGCTGCACCACCCAGGCCCGGGCTTCGCCTTCACGGCTGGCCGTGGAAATCATCAGCTTGGCCGCCGCCACCGCCAGCGGCGCGTTGCCGGCGATGATGTTTGCCAGCATCAGCGCCTCGGCAAGTGCGGCGCCTGGCGCGCAAAGCTGGTTTACCATGCCCAGAGCGAATAGCCGGGCGGCGGATTGCGGCCGGCCGGTGATCGCCATCTCCATCGCGACATTACGCGGGATTCTGTTCGGCAGGCGGATGGCGCCGCCCGCCGCCGCCAGCACGCCGCGACGGCATTCCGGCAAGCCAAAATTCGCCGCCTCGGATGCGATAATCAAATCACAGGCCAAGGCCAGCTCGCAGCCGCCGCCCAGCGCATCGCCTTCCACTGCCGCAAGAACAGGTTTAGCCGGCGGGTTCTGGATCGTGCCAAAATGGCCCCGCCGCTCGGTGCGCGCCGGAGGCGCGCCGGCAGCGGCGGCTTTCAAATCGGCGCCGGCTGAAAAAAAGCCGGCGGCGCCGGTTAATATCGCGACGCGCAGATTCTCATCCGCATCCAGGCGGTCCCAGGCCGCTTCCAGGCTGCAGGCCATGCGGTAGTCAATCGCATTGCGCCGCTCACTGCGGTTCAACGTCACCACCAGCACATGGCCCATGGTCTCGGTCAGCACCGCCTCCTGCATCGTCGGTTTATCCTCCAAACAAGGTCTGCCCGCCATCGACTATCAAGGTCTGGCCATACACCCATCGGGCTGCCGGGGAAGCCATGAACATCACGGCATCGGCAATTTCGTCGGCCTCTCCTAGCCGGCCGGCGGGGATGGTTGCAATCGCCTCAAAATAAGACGGATGATTGGCGGCTTTGCGCTCCTCCCAGAAATGCCCGGGCGCCGTGACAGAGCCGGGCGCGATCGAATTTACCCTAATGCCGAGCTTCACCAGCAAGGCTGCCTGGGTCGCGGTATGGTATCTGATGGCGGCCTTGATCGCGCCATAAGCGGGCGCTTTGGTGGACGGCCGTGTGGCTGCTGTTGAGCCGATATTGACGATCACGCCTGCCGAACGCTCCAGCCAAGGCTGGGCGGCGTGTGACGTCCGCACAATCGACATCATATCCACCTCAAAGGCGGTATGCCAGCCGCTCTCATCATCGGCCCGGCCAAAGCCGGAGGCATTGTTGACGAGGATATCGATGCCGCCCAAGGCGGCGGCGGCGGCCTCGATATAATCATGAATGGCTGCCGCATCCGACAGATCACATATCGCGGCATGGGCCGGGCCATAGGCTGCGAGCTCCTTGGCTGTGGCATCAAGGGCTGCCGCATCGCGGGCGCAGATTGAAACCGCGGCGCCGCTGCGGGCAAAAGCCAGTGCAATGCCGCGGCCTATCCCTCGGCTGCCGCCGGTAATAATGGCGCGTTTTCCAGCGAAATCGAACATCAGTGGCGTGTCCCTTTTGACGGCTTTTTTCTCAGCATGACTCAAACCCGTTCCGCCCCCGCCGCAACCGAGTTTTTATGATAAAGCCATGACCCGCGATCGATCGCCGGCATTTCCCCAAGGCCGTCACGTGATTTCGGGTCACTTCCGCATACGAAAAATTCGGTTGCGCCCGCAAGCTGATGCTTCGCATCCTGAACCAATGGCAAGGCTTGGCGGCGATATTTCCGGCGCATCAATTTGGTAACGGCGATCACGCCCTTTGCGCTGCATATCAGCGATCGCGCGATCGCAGACTTGCATGAACGCCTGGACCGGACGCGCTGGCCGGATGAGCTGGACGCCGAGCCTTGGGCCTATGGCGCCAGCCTGGCCGAGCTGCAGCGGATGATGCAGCATTGGCGGCATCGGTTCGACTGGCGGCAAGCCGAAGCCGGTATCAATGAACTGGGCAATTACAAGGCCAGCATCAATGGACATGACATCCATTTTATCCATAAGCGCGGGCATGGTCCAAATCCTTTGCCGTTGCTCATCTGCCATGGCTGGCCCGGTTCCTTTGTCGAAATGCTGGATATCATCCCGCTGCTGGCCGACCCCGCGCGTCATGGTGGCGACGAAGCGGATTGCTTCGATGTCATCGTACCCTCGATGCCCGGCTATGGATTTTCAGGCCGCCCG
>Ga0116230_10006850_pt1 | contig 11260 bp, 20 predicted proteins | sample S1TSphfallax_3_FD_88678 | JGI IMG/M metagenome (GOLD analysis project Ga0116230, IMG submission 88678) | Host-associated microbial communities from peat moss isolated from Minnesota, USA - S1T2_Fd - Sphagnum fallax MG | ecosystem: Host-associated > Plants > Peat moss > Unclassified | place...
AGAGAGAGAGAGAGAGAGAGAGATAGAACTGACCTCTACAAGCTGGGACCACCCAACAAGCATGTGGAGCTGTGCAGCTTGCTCTTCCAGATTTCTGTTCCGCTTCCATGCCCATCGTAGCAGCTGCTGGACTGCTTCCCGAAGTTCAGCCTGCTTTTGGCCATTGACTAGCAGATTAAACTGTACCTCCAACCTTTTGTACTCCTGCTAACAAACAAAACTCCCTTATAAATGTCAGGAAAAAGCAGATCTTAACTCCCGATTTTGAGCATTTGTGCACCCACCTCTCTATCCCTAAAGCAGACCATAGGACCCAAAACATCAGTTTTCCATGCCACATGCTGTGTGGCAATCACATTTGAGAAAGACAATACTCTGTGACCCCTTTCAAATGAGATCCACGAAATATTACAGGGACAGGGGGAATAGGTTTTTCACCTGCCAAAGCAAGTCCCTGAAAGCTGAGAGGTCAATCAACCGGTCTCCACGCTCAGAAAGGTGGTAGACTCCACCATGTTCAACTGTAGCCGAATTCCCTAAAATCTCATCTACCTACAAGAAAACAAATGGACAATTGCAAGAGTTTTTTATATCAGGATACATAAGTAAGTATTGCCAGTTGATAGGAAATAATTCCCAAGGCATGTAGTAGAACAATGTCCCATCAATATGAAGCTCAAAAGGACAACTTTTTTTACAGAAGTTTTAGGGCAAACCTTCAGGTCATCTTTCAAGGCATGCAAAGACTGGGAAAGATCATTGTGGGATTCTGGCAACTGGAACTGAAGAATCTCGAGAAGCTCCAACACCTATAAGGCACACCCAAATATTATAGTCATAACCAGGGAATACAAAGGTGCCCACATGTGTATGTATGGTAATTAGGTCTAGGGGGGGAAATCATGAGCAGCAGCATTATTACATTGTCAAGATGCATCAAACCAATGAAAAAATCTTCATTCCTACAAACATCATGTTTTGGGGTGATTTACTTTGATCTTATGTAGACTGGTGTCAGAAGGTGTCATAGTTAACCGAGGTGGCATTAGATTGGATGGCATCCCAGTTGTTTCCCACCCAAGAGGCTCCCGCAGAAACAAGCGATTCAAAAGGTGGCGGCAGCTATCACGATGCAGAATGATATCCATGTCACCCACGTGCAACTCCAGTGCAACGAGCTTCAGCAGCCATGCTCTCTGCAACAAAACAAAAATATTATGCCTCAAGAAGCAGTTTGTCCATATCAAAGTGAACACCAGTTCAATTTGTACACCCACAACCAAATGGTGGGTTCTGAATCCGGTCTTTAGCTCAATAACTGAACCTGATTCAAAACCCACCAACTAAAGAAGTGGCAAACTTACTGTTCATCAAACTGAACACAAATGGAAATTGAGAGTGTCCAACCGAAAAACCAAAACACCTGTTGCAGGCTGCTAACACGCATAGGCAGGTTGACACTACGCTTTGGAAGAGGTTCACACACAAAAGTATCCAAATGCTGCAGGTTCACACAAGACAGACCATTAGTCAAAACCCTAAACTCAGACATAAGAAGATTGAGTCAAAATACAGCATGACACCAATCTTGTAAGGCGCACAAGACAATGAAATATCAATGCATGAGCTTTAGATGACCTTCTCTACCTCTACAGGGAGGAGCTTAAATGCACCTTTGAGAAAAATTCGTACTTCTCACCCCAAAGAAGCTCCACCATTGGACCACAAGTAACTGGATCAACGCACAGCTCATACATCAACTGCAAAAGTGATTGTATCCATAACAAACCCATCAGTTTCTCGAAAAAGCAAAGACACTACATAACAGTGCAACTTCACACTTTGACCTCCCTCCCTTGAGGATTTGCCTGGTTTTATGTTTTTTCACTTTCTTAGATGAAGGAATGAAATTCCTCAAAAACTCACAAACTCTAGCAGAGCTAGAGAGACCCACAAAAGTTGCCAGACCTGGAATCCAAGTTCATGCAAGTTAGCATTCACTTCAGGCCTTGTGAGGGTGTCCAACTGATCCAGTATCACACGTAGGCAACTGCAAAGCAACACCTGTATCATTAGAGAGAGAAACAAAACACAATAGAGTCCACCTACCTTACTAACAAAGCCAGTAACAACTCTCAACAGCAAGTAGAGTCTTGGAAGATAAAAGTAGTAAGTACCTGAAGTGACGCTTTGGTTGGAGCACTGTCCTCTCCACAGGTTGGTCGACATCAAACCTCAAAAGAAGGTGAGTCACATTAGGAGAAGGTTGATCTAGATTGGCCAAGAGGAGCTGTGTGTGCACAGAATGATTCAGAGTTTTGAATGAATGAATGACCCACCAGGAAAAAATGCAAAAGAAACAACTGCTCAAAGCTAGAAACTATTGGTAGTCCCCAATCAGCTCAGATCAGCTCAAATAAAGCAATGGTAAAACAGAAATCACAACTCCCATTCCTGCTACAAAAAAACACTCAGAAAAGTGACATGCAAGAGATATGCTGCAATGCTGCAATGATATCTGAGCCCAGTCAAAACAGTCTCTGGATCATCAACAAACAAACCAGGAAGCCAGTAGTCATCTCTCTGTGCCTTAAGTGTAGAAAATTGGGGACAAAAAAATACAATGATGAAAGGAGAGAGGTACCTGCAGAATAAGAGAACCAATGTCATCATCGGGACTTTCAGGAGCTTGCAGCTCATCTGCACGTGTCTCAAGGCATGCAGCATAATCCTCTATCAATGATGATGCTGCTCCTGCCTCAATTATAACAGACACCAAGTGCGGCATTCGCAAACTGGAAATCAAAGCATCCACAACAAAAGGGTGAGGAAAATTTAGCTATTTGCTGTGATGTAACAGAAGTCTATCAAATTCTTGAGCTATCAGATAAGCAGGGTGATAAGCAACCTCAAATAGGTGATAACAGGAAGACTACATATGGTCATCAACTTCAAGAAACAAGCTCATCAAATCATTCTATAACAATTGAAAAACAGATAAAGCAGCTTCTGTAAGTCTGCTAGAATTTTACAAACCTTGGAATCTAAGACAACAAACAACTGGTTAAAAAAACAAAGATGTGGGCAACCTGAGGATCTTCATGATCTGAACAGAATAACGTTGAATCTGTGGCAGTGGATCATATCGTACAAACTCCAAGAGCGCTACAATTTGCCGTATGTCATGGGACAGGATAACATCAATTGGCTGCAATACAAAAACCACCCATGATAGTTAAAAATGAAGAAGCTGCACCAAACTACTTTTGCAAATATGAGTGTTCTAATAGAGAATCAATGTAAATGAAGAGCTAAAATACTTACCTGATATATTGGACGCCAATACTCTGCAAAAAGAGAATCCTTTGAAAAAGCACTAAGAAGGATCTGAAGGCATAGAGAAATAGCATCCTCCAAAGCTGGGCCATACAGCTGGCTTGTCCGTTGCTCCATCACAGTGTTCACACCCAACATTAAGATACTCATAATGTTTCGGAAAATCACTTTCCCATTCATCAAATCCTGCAGGACCCAACAAGAAAAGCTTAAAACAACTTGAACATCTAACCCATTTCCATACACAACAATTTTCCACTCTTGTGGTACCACAATTGCACACAAAAACATTAAACCTGTTTAGCAGCTTGGCCATAGATCTATATCATGACAAGAGAAAATAAAACAGATAAAAGTCTAGAAAACTACTGGGGAAAAAACACACAGTTTGATCAGGCACCTTCATCAACTCAATAATTGGCATACGTGCCAGGCCTCCAGCTGCTCTACCTGCAGCTGCTATCCCCCCAGGAAGAGAATTCTCTGGAGGAAGGAGATGATCTGCACTACTCCTAATGTCGTCCTCTGTAAGTTGGTAGAGACTCAACATCCTGCACATCTCCTCACCACTTAAGAATCAAAAAAACTGATACAGACCTGAATACCACAAGCATTTTTCACACTGTTGCAAAGGCAGTTTAACTTTTTGTATGCAAAAATCATCTTAGACTGCCCTAATCCACAACACCGACAAAATTCCAGAAAAAAGCTGCCACACAGAAAATTCCAGATGGGCAATAAATGGTAACCCTCACATTTGAAAATGGCGAAGAGCTGCAGCAACGAGCTCCCATTTCTCCACAGGATCAGCATAAGCCCTCTGTGTGTGGGGAGCAAAAACCTGGTCCCGTACAAACCTGAAGATGCCTATGTACCTACACAACTCCTCCCCATTTGAAGAATACACTTTGTAAATAAAAACCTCACCCCCAACTACTACCCTTTGACAAGATGTGCCTATTTGGCTGAATCAGTTCCATGACTTGGGGGTTGGGTGCCAGTGCAAAACAAACAGTAACAAAATATCAAAATCATGGAATCTCTTACCTGGAGCCCTTGTCGGTTGTGTGAGACTCCTGAGCAATGAGGACGTTCAGCAGCTTCAGATATGAGAGAGTGGATGGGTACTCTTCCTGCCTGGCCTCCACCTCATTAAGCTCAAAGGTCATGTCATAGACCTGAATCAAGAGCATGAACAAGTCTAATGAGTTTCTAAGATCACAACAGATCAACCACACATAAAGTGATGCTAACACCACAAGAAGGCATCTGTTCAATCATCCCTGAATCTACAACTGTAAAAGCAGGTTATTTTCAGCTGACAGAACACTGTGATTGCCACAACAAAGCAACCAATAGAACTTTTTCCACCAGGTTCTTCTTCTGTGTGGAGGTGGTCGGTCAGTCTGAGAGACGAACCTGGGATGGAAGGGGTTGCATTGAACCATTACTCAAAAGTGGTGTGGCTACCACTGGCAAGTCATACTGCTCCAACAAACTCCACACTTTGTCTTTCATCGCTGGTGAGATAGGAACAAAAGTGGCAATTGCATTCCGCAGTGCACCCTGCATTGCAGTCAGTTGTTGCTCTTAACAATTCAGATCTGAGCATATCAAGCCTTCCCATCTATCTGTTCTTGCACATAGCTTATCACAAAAGTCAACCCTCGACACTTGAACACATTAACACAAGTGATGCTGTCATCCAATATTCCTCATATTTGGAAGACTATACACTGCACACACTAACTAGTGTTTGAAAAGTTTCCCAAGTGGTCTGTATGGGTCTGGCACAAAAAGAGCAGCTCACCTTCAAATACGGGGGCACATTCTCATATGAAAGTAGCTTGAAGAGAGGTCCAATGTCTGGAAACCATTGGGACCTCTCCATCTCATTGCCCATTTCCATCACCTGGCAAAACCCAACAAACATAGAGAACTAGTCACCAATCCTTCAAACATAGACAATGTTCAAAACATAAAACCAAAGTAGTGTACACATCACACCAGCAAAATTCTTGTCAAACACCACCTCAAACAATTGGGTCTCTTACTGACATAACCAATCATCCACACTTCGCACTGCAGTGAACACTGAAAACAGTGAGGATTTCTGTATATGCTCCTCTAACAAGAAAGACTCCACAAGGAAAGATAAAAGTAGTAAACAGGTATCTCATACCCGCATCAGAACTTTCAGATACGCCTCCAAGGCACGTGCATCACCTTCCTGAAAGGGAGGAAGGAAAGCTCCAGCAGTTTGAAGACACTGTCGGAACCGTTGCTCATAAACAACCAATGAATTGAAAAGGGTTTGCCAACCAAGTGTACGTATCATCTTGTTCTGAAGTAGTTGATAGACTCTTTTTGCTCCTTCCTCACTTGATGCCTGTCAAATGCAAGTGTGAAGAACCCCTTTTTGCACTTCAAAGGAAAAATCCAGGAATTTCTGGCAGCAGTCTTTTGTGTAGATACATGATGAGTTGGGAGTAATCAGGGACATCAGCATTAGAGCTCATCAGACATTTTCAAAAGACCATAAGACCAATATCTGGCCATGAGCCAGAAAATCAATGACAGAAGATATCCTCTTTACCAGAGATGTAAGCATGTTGAGAAAGGCAACTAATGTCCAATAACTGGTGTGATCTTCACCAGCAAACCGCACAAAATTCCACAGGTCCTCATTGTCGATAATGAGCTCTGGCTCCCTCTGTCAACAATGTTCCAAGAAAAAAGAATCATCAGGAAAGGACCAACCTTTTCACAGGTTATAGAAATCTTCATCTTCCCCTTCATTCTCCTATCAAACAACTTTCCAAAAACTGCCCATCTGCCCATCTTCTGCTGCACAAATGTAAATCTTGCTTGGTGTACCTCCTCTGAATGTACCATTCTTTTGCTCAATGAACAAAGGTGCAGGCTACTACTACAGTATCAGCTCAAAATCAAAATAGTATGTACCCAAAAAAAGGCATGATCAAAACCTGGTAAACCTCCCCAATGAGCCTGAGCAGTGAGATGAAAGGCTTTCCTTGTGCAGCATCCATGTTCTGTATTTGTGCCTTTCCATCACCATTTGCAAGATCCTTTGCCTCCACTGTATATGTGTCCAAAGCTACCATTGCTGAATCTTTCAACTCCTTGATCTATACAGAAATCAGACATTACCAAAAGAGACCCAACAAATTTGATGTGAAATTTGGGAACCAGAATTTGGGAAGAAATTGAGGACCAGAAATTTCAGGTGATGGCAGAAACGAACACAAGGTTCATGTTCTAGTTCTCAAATACCCAACTTTAACACAGCCGTTCTTTCTGCATTCCAACAAATAGTTTGATACAGAATAGGTCTCTCTGCATTAGGTCTGAGACTTGCCTTGTTGCGTCCCACCGGTTGTGAAAGAAAGCTGGTAAGGAGCTTGTGCAAATATGCATTGTACATGAACACCAGTTCTTCATCATCATTCTGCATTTGTACAAAATGTGAGAGAAGAAATGGACAGAAATATGGACCAGATGCTAAGCTTCAAAGCTGGTGAAAAATGTTCCTACTTTCTTAGAACACTCCAGATAGGTTCTAGACAGGCATAATATTGCTCTGATGATTACACAAGACCAAACTTTTATGGACAGTTTTATGTCTCTAATCTATCCACTTGTGCCTTTTGGTCAACAGTAGAGAGAAGGTTCAGACCTGATAAGTAGCAGTCTTCAGCACTTGGGTTGTGAGAAACTCAAAGACATTGTGTTCACATGCACGATTGAGGCAAGATTGGGCACTTGCATCATCTGCAAAGAGGGCACCAGCAGAGGTGACCTCAGACACACTCTTGGTAAGCATTATGTACACAGCCCACACAAGTCGAATAACCCCAGTGAAGCCCTCTGCAATCACATTGAGGTCTGATTCATCCATCACCTGCAAAGAAACATGAACAACGACATCAGATGGGAGTTTTGATCACCAAAATTAGAGCTAGAGACAGGAAGTGCTCCTGAAACCAAGACAAGAGGCAAAAGACTGTTCTTGACCATCTTGCTGAGAAGCCCCTAAAGATACCTGTAGACAGAAGGAAAGAGGAGAGACTTAGAGAACCAGCTGAAAGAAGAAAAACAGAAAAGACAAAAAGGCTCACCAGCTGTTGAAACTCTTGGCGAAAGCCAGCATTATAGGCAAGAACAGAGCCCATTTCTTGTGTTCCGCCCAATGCATCTGACATGAGAGAATTGGAGAGTGAAAACATAATTGTGTAAGTTATCTGCACCCAGTTTGCAGGCAACCCATATTAATTGATTATCAGTGATGCTCCTCTCACCAATCTCCTCTGCATTGCTGTTGATGCTGCGTGAATACAAGAGCAGGTTGTAGCCAAAACTCTCACCTGGAGCTTGACAGCATCGTAAGGAAGAGTCTCATCCATTGAGCAGTCCTTTAGTAGAGAGTACAGGTCATTGGCCTCCTGAGGATCTGCAAAGAATATTTCCAAGAGGATAATTCACAATGCAATCCACTTTGTCTGTAGGTGGACAAGTTGAGAATTCAAATAAGAGCTCAGAGAACAGAAGTAGCACCAGGATCAAAGTTAGCTCCTGATCTCATAACACTGTACACATTTTGTAATTGGTGAAGGAAATAAACTAAGACCAGGGGACAATGCTCCAACGTACTGATGCGAACAATAAGACACGTGAGGACGAGGCAATGACATATGCTAAGCCGCTCCTTCTGGATGACATTTCGGCGTTGCACCAGCACACCACGTGAGTCCATTACATATGGCTCCACTCCAGGACCTCCCAGCCCAGCAGGTTCTTCCCGATTCAGCTCCTACACCATTACAAAATACATGGGTTCCTGTCATACTTGACTTACCTATAGTTCTTTCTTTTTCTTCTGGTCAAAGCTCACAGAAAACTTATAGAGCTAGAGGACAAGGCACTGATACACAACCCAGGATGGTCTTGAAACTGGGGGGTTACCTTTATGAGGGAAATAAGTCTGGAGCGTAATCCAGAGTCAAGCAACTTCTCCACATAGTTTTGAACGTCCGCAACAAGGTTTGGATCCAGTTCCTCATCTAACACAATGGCCTGGAGGAAACAAAAAATCAACTATCATTTGTATCACCTAGCTCAGTTTCTCTGTGGAATTCTTAATATTTCCATGGATTCAGAACTCATGCTAAACAAAGACCACATCATCATAGAGGCATAAAGAAGCAACAAAAGCTTCAAGAACTCCTCTGTACTTACAATATAACCCAACCTGAATACATCAATTGTGAGGTGACCTGATGAAAAGGCTGTAGAGATTCCAGATCTGACAAGTAAAGAGGAAGAGAAAAAGGGACACAACATGATGAACTTTCAGAGCATGATCATTTGAGGACAAAGTGAAGCATCGAACACATGGATACACAGGAAAGACAGCTTACTCGGAGCAATAGTTGAAGGGATGTGATCAGAGCTCTTCGTTCAGTAAACCAGAGCCCAGCAGCCAACCGCAAAATTTCCAATGGTTCCCGCCCTAACAAGCTCCACTGGAACAACATCCCACATTCATCCAAGGGCATCCATCGTCTTTACAAGAACTACTACAAGCAACAATGCCAAAAAAGGAAAATGGATATTTTCATATATTGATTTACCCACCTCTTGATGTGCAGAAACGAGCAAACCAACACAGTCAATTTCATTCAAATTATAGTCATCACTCAGCTTCAGGGCCTGCAAATGATCAAGACAACAAGGGCAAAATGCACACAAAATTTTATTTTGAGCAGGGACCCAAAACCCCATATGCAACAGAGTCTGCAATGGATATGTTGAAAAATACAAAATACCATTTCCTTGTAACAACAATGCTGATGGCCTGAGAGCTTACAATCTGTGCATCTTGGTCGTCAAGAGTTGTTGGTGGTGCATTTGGTAATCTCACCTCCCTAGATACCACTTGTGTTCTATCCTCTGCTTTTGGAGCCTGCCAAAAACCATCAAAAAAAAGAAAACAGGGGTGTTTAGAAGCTTCTCTTCTCCACTTTGAAGGGGGTAAAGCTGCAACATCACAATTTCTCTTTCTGCTCAATCTTCCAATGCAACAACTGGATTAATTGCAGTGAATTTGTTGATTTATGCAAGCAAATGGCAAAGCCTGTATCAGAAATTTCTACTTCCGAAGGCAATTAGGGTTTAGGGTTTAGGGTTTAAGAGAAAATGCTCTTTAGGAAATGCATGGAAACAGGTCCGATTTCTTGCTCTTTTTCTCTCGATTCTTTTTTTCCTAATACAACCAGTCATTACACCATGCGAATTTCTTTCTTCGTTCAGAAAGAAGAGTTAAAAGACAACCTTGCACTTCATGTTAGGGTCGAGCAGAGAGAGGAAATTTGTCAATACAAAACCAGTGTTTTTTCTGCACCATTTTTCTGGCAAAGGAAAACAACCAAACTCTGCTGCCCCAAGGCATTCCTTAGAAGTTATGAAAGAGAAGCGGAAAACCCATTTTGTTTTTTTGCATTTTTTTGCCTTTCTTAACGTGGCAGAGAGGAGGCTTACTGGGCACTTGAGAAAGGACTCAAAACTAGGGAAGGAGACATGTAAAGCGTGGGAGAGATCAGCACGGTGTTGTGGCTCCGGCTTGGCTCCGACCAGCACCGCTGCCTCCACAGTCGCCAGCAAACGCCGATACGAAACCATGTCGAGGAACCCAGACCCACACCCACACCAACGGCACCACCAAACCCAAAAAAATGAAAAACCCACCACACTTAAAAAACGAAGCTCCCCGTGATCACTCCACTTCCTGCCACCATCTCCCACGCTACGACCTGCATATCGAAAGAATGAGAGAAAATGAGAGCGAAAGTCGCAACCCCCGAGAAGCCCAAGGACACAAGAGAGAGGGAAAAACGCACTGTTCGCGCGCGGCCGCAAGCGCCAGAGAGGGGGGAAAACAAAGAGGAAGGTCGAAATCGAGAGACGGTAGGTAGGTAGGTAGGAAGGTAGGTAGGTAGAAGAACCTTCACCCGGGTATATACCGGTTATGTATGTATACGGTATACCGAAGTAGTAGGTAGTACCTGAATAGCCTCAACACTATATATATAATTATATTAACATAAATAAATAAAGGAAAAAATACACAACAAGGGAACAAGAGAAGAAAAAAAGAAAGGACCAAAGTCCAAACAAAAGACCGCACCCAAAAGCATGAAACGCACAATGGGCAGCCCAAACACGAGTAATCAAGAAAGAAACGTAGGACCTAAACCCATCACTAGTAGCACCAAGCAAGTTGTGCAAGGAAATGGGTGAAAAACCTTGTAGGACCCAAGCCTAGAAGAGGTTTCTCTTATTGGGCAACAAATGCCCATCGCAAGATACTGGCAACTTGAACTTTCTAAAGAGTCACTTGACACCCTCTACTTATAAAATGAATGTAAAATCAAAAGAAGAGGACCTCCAAAGCCTTTCACCAACTATGTCATGTTGGCACATTGATGAAAGAAGTCGTAAGCTTATTAATGTAAACATCCAAATATTTTTACTATTCAAGAGATGAAATCATCTTTAGGGTGTTGGTATTGATATGACATAACCTTTGCCTGATTTGCAATTATTGTGGCTAATCTTCGAAAAAAACAACTTGTGAAACAAAATCTGCACAAATCAAATCAACAATGACTACATTTTTTAAACTGTGAATATTATTTGCGATAAGCAAAATTGTACCCATTCATCACTATGATGACTAAAGAGATGGTGTCGAGAGAACATGAATTTGATCGTGCAAAACATGGAACCCACTTGAGGGTTCACCAAAATGTAGTTGCGGAAAGTTGGGACTCGGAAGGCGCTCCCGGCTTCCAACTCTAGAAAGGGGTAGAGGGTCGAGTTGGGAGCCCAAGGATTAGACTAGGAA
>Ga0116230_10006852_pt1 | contig 11259 bp, 11 predicted proteins | sample S1TSphfallax_3_FD_88678 | JGI IMG/M metagenome (GOLD analysis project Ga0116230, IMG submission 88678) | Host-associated microbial communities from peat moss isolated from Minnesota, USA - S1T2_Fd - Sphagnum fallax MG | ecosystem: Host-associated > Plants > Peat moss > Unclassified | place...
AAGCTGAAAAACCTGATTGCGCGACTCTGTAAGAGGAAAATTCCGAATGTTTTTTTCAGGTTGCCACCGTATTTAATAGCAAAATGAAATCTTCAAAAAAAACGGGACACGGGCCTTTTAATGCGAGAGAATTGCATTGCTTAAGTCCAAAACCTCGTACTGAAAAGGATTTCCATGTCCCTGCAAAAAGCCTACCAAATGACCATCATCGACGGCGTATTTGAAGCAAAGCTTAATCCCAACCACGAATTGTTAATTCTGGCGGCAAAAATCGACTGGGAAAGGCTTTCAGAGGAGCTGGCTCCAAATTACAGCAATATTGGGCGCCACGGAAAGCCAATCAGGATGATGGTGGGCGCCCATATCCTAAAACATATGTTCAATTTGTCGGACGAGCAGGTAGCCGCCAGGCTGTGCGGCGATGTGTATTGGATGAAATTTTGCGGGATTACAGCAGCATTTTCGAATCAAGACTGGCGACCGCTGGATGCATCTACCATGACCTATTTCAGAAAGCGGATTGGTTCGGAGGGGGTCAGAAAGATAGAGGATGCGATTCGGGATCAACTATTGGAAGAGAAGCGCATCAAGCCAAAGTCGCAGTTTGCGGACACGACGGCGATGGAAAAGAATGTGGCCTATCCCACAGATACTAATCTATTGAATAAAGGTAGGGAGCGCGTGCTCACTGGCTTGAAAAAACTAAAGGCTCTGGGACGCAAAATCAAGGTAGGCCGCACGTTTGCGCGCAAGGCCCGGCAAGCTCTGCTACTGATCATCAAACTGGGCAAAGATCGACAAGAAAGAATCAAAAAGGGAGCAGCGCAACTAGCAAAGTTCGCAAAGAAAGTTTTGGAACGAGTCCCGACCGCTCTGCGCAAGGCAAAAAAGCATAAAGATGAAAAGGTCCAAGAGCAAATTGAGAAAGCGCAGGAACAGATCAGACTGGATGCCGAGTTGTTGGCGCGAGTAATCGCGCAAACCGAAGCCAGGTATGCCGGCACTCATCTCAAGAATAAGGTGTATAGCCTGCATGAGCCGCAAGTTACTTGCATAGCCAAAGGCAAGCGGGGCAAGCCGAACGAGTATGGCAGCAAGGTGAGCATTTCTGTTGACAAAAATGGTTTTGTGGTCACGCACACGGAATACGACAACAATGTTGGAGACAACACGACCTTGGAAGAAGCAGTCTCTGATTGGGAGACCGCCACAGGGCGGCTGCCCGAGAGCCTTGCCGCAGATCGCTCGTATCACTTGCCCGAATATCCGGAAAAGGTCAAAGGAATCAAGCACATTGCGATCCCTCGCACGGGCTCGATCAAGCACAGAGATGCAGACAAACGTTACTTCAAGAAGCTCCAGAGGAAACGGGCTTCAATAGAGCCCGTCATCAGCCATCTCAAACAGGACCACCGCATGGATCGGTGCCGCTACAAAGGCTTCGACGGCGACCGCATCAATGTATCGCTCGCGGTTAGCGCATGGAATGCGAGAAAATGGATGAGGCAAATGACCAAGGAGGCGAGAGCAGCGGGAGGCAAGAAATGAAAAACAAAGGATCGGTGAACTGATCCATTTTCTTAAGACTAACAACCCCATTGCTACTGGTAGGTCGGCAAAAGTGATTCAATTTAGACTTCAATTTTCAGTGCGAACTAGCTAAATAACCTCGGATGTCATTCCACACTTGTTGTTACCATCTTTATTAACGCTACGCGCAGTTTAATGGTTTTTGCACGAATAAGGACATACCTTAGCGATTAGAATTTCGTGTCAATTTAAATCATCATTTTAAAATGGGTCGTTCGCAAGAGTTGGTTCGCTCAGATAGCGGACCAACTCTTGCGTCCGCTCACTAAACCGAAGATGACTGACCCTGTGTATTCGACGGTCGAGACATTGTTGATTCATATTACCGATCTCAATTTCCACCATATTTAGCCAGCTCGCGTGCTTGGGTGTGTAGTGAAACTCCAGGCGGCGCAGAATTCGCCGAGCCTCTTCAGCCGGAAAGGCCTTGTAGAGAGATGCTGGGCGATGGGTGTTCAGATTGTCCAAAACCAATCTTACTTTCGTGTCCGTCCGGTATGTGCGACGAGAAAAGGGGGCCTAATGAATGGAAGACATCTTCCCAGGGACATACCACTCCCTGTCCTGACGTAACCGAGTCACTGACTCTACCCGCGGTGCTAGTAAGTAATGAACCCGCCGCAAGCAGGGTACGAAAGGCCTGATGCTGGCAGCCTAAGCTGGCCAAAGGCCAACAGGAAAATCAGACGGATTAACGCAAGTGAATCACATACAATCCCGTAATCGGACGAATGGTGCAATAAGGCTGAGTCACCATAGCCAAAATGGCATGCAGGTAGGCGCTCAATCTTGCCGGTTGTGCGTGAGGTATCAACAACCCTGCCGGGATACAGGTGGAATCCTCGCTGATTATTTGTCATTAGACCTCAACTCGGTAAACCTCATGGGCTCTCAATTGAGTAAGTCGACCGCAAGGAAGATACAATGCCCAGGAGGCAAAGGAGGCTGGAAAAAGCAAATGCATCTCTGTAATGGAGATGATAGGCGCAAGCCACATCGAAAGATGGCCCACTTCCAGCTGGTCTCCATCGGAATTATCTCGTAAAGGAGCCGAACCTTGGCAAAAGATAGAGTCGTTAAAGACATCGGACCCAGGGAACAGATCGATTGGCACGACATTGATTGGCGCGCTGCTCGAAAACGTGTTAAGAACCTTAGACGGCGTATATTCCGAGCAACTCAAAATAAACGGTGGAATCAGGTTCGCAGCCTGATGAAACTGATGTTACGCAGCATCTCAAATCTGCTTTTGTCTGTGCGGAAAGTTACACAAGAGAATAAGGGCAAGCGAACTCCAGGTCTAGATGGCCATGTGGTGCTCACCCCCAAAGCTCGCGTGCAACTGGTTCATGAAATGAAAAAATATCAGGCCTGGAAGGTAAAACCCGCTAAGCGGATATATATCCCAAAGGCTGATGGAAAGCAACGTCCATTAGGTATTTTAACAGTAAAGAATCGAGCCGCGCAAGCAATCGTGAAAAATGCACGGGAACCATATTGTGAGGCTCAGTTTGAGTCGCACAGCTACGGCTTCCGCCCTGGCCGAAGCGCCCATGATGCCATTGAACAATGCTGGCGTCGACTCAATCGACACTGCAAAGACCAATGGATACTGGATGCCGACATCAGAAGTGCGTTTGATTCGATAAGTCAGAAATTTATCAATTCACAGTTGGAATTTTTTCCAGCCAGGGAACTGGTGAAGAGCTGGCTTAAGGCGGGATATGTGGAAGCAGAGATTCTCCATGACACCGCCGATGGTGTGCAGCAGGGTGGTGTTGTCAGTCCCGTCCTCGCCAATCTGGCATTGGATGGTATGCAACTACTAGTCGGCCGAAACCTCGGCTTTGTCCGGTACGCGGATGACTTCATAATCACCGCGAGAACCAAAGAAGAACTTCTCTGTCTTAAACCAACCCTTGAGGCTTGGCTTGCCGAACGCGGAATGGTATTACATCCGGACAAGACGAAGATTGTTCATATCCGAGATGGGTTTGACTTTCTTGGTTTCAATATCCGGCAGTACCGTGGCGTATGTTTGGTAAAACCCCAGAAGAAAAAGGTCCTAGGACTTCTACAACGGATTCGCCAATGGCTGAGATGCCATTGGACTGTAACGCCCGGCGAAGTGGTCCAATATCTTAATCCTCTGCTCACTGGCTGGACCGCATATTATCGACGCGCCGTTAGTAAGCAGGTTTTCGATTACATCAAGCACCAACTCTGGATATCAATCTGGAAGTGGTGCCTGCGCCGACATCCCAATAAATCCTACCGGTGGACAAAAGCAAAGTATTTCACACGTCATAAAGGCCAAGAATGGCGGTTTTACGCCGAAATCCTGACCGACAGTGGTGAGCAGATTAGAGACTACTTGGTTAGCCCAAGTGATATTCAAATCCAACGCCACATAAAAGTGCGTGCCGATGCTTGTGCCGATGACCCGTCGTTACAGGAATACTGGGAGAAACGCGCAAATCGAACGCATCGTCTTGCTCACAGCGGGAGAATGACTGCGTCTCATGTACATGATTTGCTGGAGGCTTGAGCCGCTTGCGGAGAAATTCGCACGAGCGGTTCTTAGGGGAGCCTTGGGGCGGCAACGTCCCGGGCTTACCCGACTACCCGTGGTTAAAATCACCCGACCGGTGTGGTTGAATTGTTTGGTCGGCAGCGGTTGCGAATCCTGAAGGACCACAAAAGTTTGTGGTGGGTCGCCCGCTCCTCAAGCAAGGAGAACACATGCCTCGGGCCGGGACAATAGACGTAGCAAAGGAGCGCCACTGGCGCGGGATAATTAGAGACTGGCAGGAAAGCGGCTTGAGTATGGCGGCTTACTGCCAGAAAGAAAAGATCAAAATCAATCAACTGAGTACGTGGCTCAAAAAAATTAGAGCACGGGATCACGCTCGAAAATTGCAAGCATCTTCGGCATCAGTTGGCTCTCCTCGCTCTGCGTCGCCTAAGCGTTCGGCGTCTAGACAAGAGAGCCGCGCTTCCTCAGAGACGGAAACAGCCGGCTTTGTACCGGTACACGTCATTGATGAAACTCCTGCCGCTGAGAATGCCCAGGGCTCCGTTCTTGACGTTGCCCTGGCTAGTGGAATTGTCTTGCGGCTGCGCGACAACTGCTCAATGGCCTTTCTTGTGAAGGTAGTCAATTCGTTGGAGGCTCGTGATGTTTAATTTGTCAGCTTCGGTCAAGATCTTCGTTTACACCAAACCAGTCGATATGCGCTGTTCGTTCCATGGGCTATTTTCTCTCACGCAAAACCAACTTCAGCAAAATCCGTACACCGGTCACCTGTTTCTTTTTCGCAGTCGCCGCGGTGACTTCCTAAAAGTTTTCTGGTGGGATGTTGATGGCTTCGCCATTTTCGCTAAGCGCCTCGAAGTCGGCACTTTCCAGTTTCCAGATGTTCGATTTGTCGATGGCGCATATGACCCAATTGAAATCGAACGCTCTCAACTCATGATGATGCTTGAAGGTATTGATCCAGACAGCGTAAAAAGGCACAAAAGATATCGCAAGAACCCAGTAAGCGCCCAGCGTAAGCATTTGACGCCCGTTTCTTGAAGAAAATCGTGCTTCGTTTTGCTGAAATGGAGGGGTTGTTGCATCACCCAAAATTAACTCAAGAGCGAAGGTTTTTCCAAAAGGGCCACAAATTGGGCCTTTTGGAAAAATCGCCATGAAACATAACAGATATGTATAAGATACTCGCTGATTCTTCTGCATCAAATGTGGTGCCTTTGTATTAAATGTTTTAAGTTCCAATTACACTAGAGTATATAGTGGTATAATTTTGTACGATACCACCGCCGGTGACACATTGGAAGAAGAGCTCGAACGCTTGAGAAGAGAAAACCTCCAATCGCAGGAGGACATTCGGCGCCTTACTGCTGTGATTGAGGACCTTCGACAGCAACTGAAACAGGCTCTCGACGGCAACGAAGAACAGCGCCAACTGTTGAAAGATCTGCAGGCTAAGCTCGACGTTCTGATTACTCAAACAAAAAAGCGAAACAAAAGCGAATACGGCAAAAGGACTGAAAAGCACAACCCGCGCCCTGCTCCTGTTGCCGACGTCAAGCCAAAGATAGCTCCGAAGGCCGGTGACTCTAAACCGAAAACAAAATCGACCGGGAAGAAACATATTCTCGATAACGCCGACCACTTGCCTAGCGAGCCAGTACCACACTCCGTCAAGCCTGAAGATGCTGTATGTCCCGAGTGTGCCGTTGAGACTGTCCGGCTTGGCTCCCTTGTCACCCATCAACTCGAAATGGTAAGCGCTAGCCTGAAGGTCCTTGAGCACTTGCAGGAAACCCGCTCTTGCCCGAAGTGCAGACAGTATATTGTCACAGCAGAAAAACCTACTCCCCCTATCCCCGGCAGCTACGCAGGACCGCGTCTTTTGGCCGAGATAATCGTCGGCAAGCTCGACGACGGACTTCCAAACTATCGGCAGCACAAAATTTTTGCTCGCGATAATATCGTCATTCCCCGGTCTACCCAAAGCGATTGGATGCAAGCTACAGCCAACACTCTCTCCTTTTTGTACAACCTTCAAAAGAAGGAACTTCTCAAATCCGCAATAATCAAGACTGACGACTCGTCCATCAAGATTCAAGATCGGACGCGAAAACAGAACATCCGCAAGGGTAAAATCACAACGTACATCAGCCCAGAGCGAAAAATCACGATGTTTGACTATTCGCCAGATCAGTCCTTCGCCAGAAATATCAAGTTTCTCAAAGACTTCACCGGTATAGTGCAGGCCGATGCCGCCGGTGGCTTTGACGCTCTGTATGAAGATGGACAGAGAACTGAGGCCGGTTGCCATGCTCATTGCCGACGCAAATATTTCGAGATCGAGTTTACCGCCACTGATGTTTGCAATGCCGTTCTCAACATCTACCGTGACCTGTACACAATTGAGCGGGACATTCAAGATAAACCCGCCGCCTTCCGTTTGGCAATGAGACGCAGGTACTCGAAACCCCTGATAAGGCTTTTGCGGCACGTGATCGTTCGAGCCCAGGACACGCTTCATCCTACCCACCAGCTGCGGAAAGCGATCAAGTACACCCTTAATCACTGGCTGGCCCTTACCAGATTCTTGAAAAACCCTGATATCGCGATCGATAACAATGAATCCGAAAGAGCTATTAAAAGCTGGGTTCTTGTAAGAAAGAACAGCCTCTTCGCCGGTTCTGACGAAGGCGCTAAAGCTATCGCTATTCATCTTACATTCATTGCCACCGCCAAACGCAATGGAATCAATCCTGTTGACTGGTATGCGGACGTCCTGTCCCGAATAAATGACATGAAGACAAGCGAGCTGCAACAACTTCTTCCTCAGAACTGGAAACCACCGGCACCGACCTAAACCACCTGCCCTGGCTCTTTCTTAGGAAACCACACTGTCTCCAAATTCTCTATCACGTGGAGGAACGGACGCACACGCATGGCATACAAAATCTGCAAGATCCGAATTTTCAGGCCGCTGCTTCTTTGTCCTTGTTAGTCTGGGCATGGTACGCGTACGCAGCGCAAGCGGCCTTAGCAGCCGGGGGGCTTGTACTTGCAAGCGACCCTGCTGTGCCAAAAGGTCTGGGAGACGTTATCAGTACGGCTTCTGATGCAAGTCTTGAGGCTTTGACAAGTCAAATTATCGAACTTTCGGCTGCGAATCAGGTCGAGTATGCCATCGTACGGACAGCCAGCGGCGACCTTGTCGTTATTGAGGGTGGAGCACAAGGCTTTATAATCCCCTTCGATGTAAGCGTTGCAGAAATCGTGACACATACTCACGTTTTTGATGGAGTAAGTCCTTCAGTCGATGATTTGATAACGTTACAACAAATTGGTCAGCAAGCTTCCTCCGTCATATATGTCAATAATGGACAGATCATAATTAACAATTTTTCGATTCTACCCAAATAAGAGCGGATACTGAATAATGTGGAGGGACAGATCGTTCAAAATCTGTCCCTCCATATCCAAACCCTCGGGAAGGAAAAATTTTGCAAGAAGCTGTTTGGAGTTTGGAACAATCGAAAATAATTGTGCGAACATCCTCATTGGAGCAACAATTGACGCAGATAGATTTTTCTGACCAGCTCTCAGATTGCTTTGTTTCTCCAACGGCTCCGCTAGTGGCTATTACCACCGATTCGGCACTTCTAATTGTAGATCTTCTCAGAGGCTCTCTTTTGCAATCGATTGCAGCTGTCTACACCAAAAAAATATGCCATTGCCTAAATTCTGAATTATTCGTTTGTTATACTGCGCAACATCGCAAACCTGGCGCAGTGCTAGTGGGCTCACTTACTTATTCTGATTTTACTCCGCGGACAATGTATTTTGCGTCTCCTGTAACTGCAGCAATCCCAATTGCTGAATGTTCCAGGATATTGATAGGTTCTCGGGATGGTATGTTGCAAGCCTTAGACTTTGAAACACTGGCACAATTATTCGCTATTCCACTAGAATTCATCCCAACTAGCATTGTCCATATCAAAGGCACAACAATAATAGCCGTTGCTGGTTACAGTTCCAAAGTAGCCTTTATAGACTGTCTTTCCGGAGAGTTACTCTTTCTCGATGACCGAAAAACAGCGCACGTCACTGCCTTGCAAGGAAGTTCAACCTCTAGCTTAATCTCATGGGGATTGGCAAATCGTGAAATCTTTGTCTTTGATATTAAATCAATGCCTGCTCCAGTTATCCTTGACTCTTTAAAAATCTCCAATTATGAGAAGGAATGTGGCCCTGGAATATCATTGTTTCGCGGTGTAGGTAGCCTATCGTGGGGGCCTAATAATTACTTCGCAGCATCAATGGACGATCGTATGATTTACTTTTGGAATTCAGACTTTAACACGATAGGCAGTGCTATTACTATGGATACGTGTATGAATCTCTACCATGCTAAGGATGGGAAGCGCCTGATTGCCCAGAATCTTGAACAACTTGTTGTTATCGATTTAACAGATTATTCTGTCGGCCATTCAATAAAAAATGATCACTCGACGATACGGAAATCTGGTTGGTGTAACAATTTTTGGGCCTAAGACTTTCTTTAATAGTCCCGTTGATGCTCTTATATAGTTCTTGCTTAAAGAAGGAAAATATGACTTTATGGTGCCACCTTAACCGGTGGCACCATTTTTTTCGCAGACGCTACAATTTTTCTCACATATACGCGCTAGTGGACATTGCGACAAAGTGATATTTGGTGCCACCATTAGTAGTGGCACCATTTTGGTGATTGAAGAGTTCTTTTCGAGGTAAGCAGAAAAAACGTAATTCTTTGCTAAGGCATGAAGTTGACCATCAGACTAGGAGGTTAACGATTGCAAACTATTGGATATCAATCCGTATTAGCGAACACAGCTGCGGCCAACCAATCAGTTGGAGGATTTTCATCCCTGATCAAATCTTGCCATGCCGCTTTGAGATAGTCTCTGACGCAATCCCAACTTTCTAAGGTGTCCGTCCCACGCGAGACGTGGTTGAAGTCCTAAGTCGATGATGATTACCTGATTTGAACGCCTTGGCTGTGAGCTGCAGCTGGCGAAGATTAATCAGGAGATAAATCAATGGCGAACAGAAAAAAGTTGACCGAAAAATCTAAGGTGAAGCTACTAAAGGCCTTTCAGGCAAGCGGCCTGACGGCTCGCGAGTTTTGCAATCAGCAAGGTATTGCAGCTAGCTCTTTTTCGGTCTGGAGAAAGAAATTGGCGCCAAAGCCAATCGAGAAAGTAGTAGTTAGAAAAGAACCGACTATTAGCCAGCACTTGAACTTCGTGCCGGTTAACTTGATCGAGGCCGCATCGGCGGCCTCCTGCCCTTTGGAAGCTTCGCATCTCGAGCCAGTTGGCACAGCCGCAATCGAGATGTTGCTGCCATCCGGCTCCAGTGTTCGATTTTCTGCAAGTTGCCCGCCATCTTTCATCGCCGCGGCCTTCGCCGCAATCGCGGTGTAGCTGTGTTTAATTTGTCCCAGTCTATTCGTATTTTTGTTTGCACAAAACCCACCGACATGCGTAACGGCTTCAAAGGCTTGATTGGCCTAACCAAGGGAATTTTGCAACAAGACCCTTACACGGGTCATCTCTTTCTTTTTCGCAGCAAGCGCGGTGATTTCATCAAGATCCTTTGGTGGGACTTGGACGGTTTTGCGATTTTCGCTAAGCGCCTGGAGGCTGGCTCTTTTACTTTTCCTGACGTGCGTTTCGAGGACGGTAGATATTTACCCATCGAGATCGAACGCACTCAGCTTCTGTGCCTTCTCGAAGGGATAGACCACAAGACCGTCGACATCAGCAAAAAGAAAAAATGCAATCGCCGATTCACCCGGCGCTACGTCGCTGAAAATTTAGTAGTTGATTAAAGCGACGAATTAGTTCTCTCTGATCTGCGCAAATAACAACGATTTGAACAACTTAAATGGTGGCGCTATTGGTATCATAGCTTTGTTACCAATCGAGCCCAAGCAAATGCAAAAATCCGAAAATTCGAAGCTTAAAGCTGAGAACGAACAGCTTCGCTCTGAAATCCTGAAAATGACTACCAAGCTCGATTGCGCGCTAGAGAATAATATTGCCCTGAGTGCACAAATGAAGGATCTTCAGGAAAAGCTCGACATCATAATCAAACAATTCAACAAGCAAAACAAAAAACAGCACAGCTCCAAAAATGAGCACCACAACCCACGGCAAGCTCCGGCAAATACTGAGGCCGATACTACTGCTTCCGGCGAAACCAGCCAATCATCAGGTCACGGCGGTGCCGCTACTGCTCCAGCAAAAAAGTCCTCTCACCGGCCGTAAAAGCAAAACGAGCCGCCAATCGAGAAGCAAAACTAGCCGCTCTGGTCGACCTTGCATCGCGCACGGTCATACACCATCTCGACGAAGACCAGCTCAACTGCAGCAATTGTCAGAAGACAATGAAAGTCTTCACGCACAAATTTTCGCCTCAAATTGAGCAGCTGATTTGCTCTCTTGAAGTAGTCAAACATATGCAGGAAGTCGCTTCTTGCCAGTCGTGTAAGGTTGGAATAGCGACGGCGACTAAAGCCGCTACGCCAATTGTTGGCAGCTTCCTTGGCCCCAGGCTGCTAGCAGCCAATTTCGTTAGTCGCTTTAACGACGGTCTGCCTTACTACCGAATCAAGAAAAAAATGACCCGAGAAGGTTACACAATCCCTCTTTCAAATTTTAGCAACAACCAAATCAGAACAGCTAACGCTGTTGAGCCGCTCTACGACCTGATTAAGAGCGAAATACGTCTCTCCAAAATAATCAAAACAGATGACACGGATTGCAAGATACAAGTCTCCAAGCTAAAGTACCGAAAAATAAAGACTCCTCGCAATATTCGTAAAGGCAAGATGACAGCCGTCCTCGGCGACAAAGATCATCCCTTCAATCTCTTCGACTTTTCTCCCGACAAATCTTTTGCCCGCAACATCGCCTTTTTCAAAAACTACTCTGGCCTCATACAGGCTGACGGCGCCGGCGGCTTCGATGTACTTTTTGAAAATACTACTTTGAAATTGAGCCAATGTCTCGAAGTAGGCTGCCACGCTCATTCTAGAAGAAAATTCTACGACTGCCTCACAACTCATATTAAAGACTCCGCTTACATCCTTGACC
>Ga0116230_10006853_pt1 | contig 11259 bp, 7 predicted proteins | sample S1TSphfallax_3_FD_88678 | JGI IMG/M metagenome (GOLD analysis project Ga0116230, IMG submission 88678) | Host-associated microbial communities from peat moss isolated from Minnesota, USA - S1T2_Fd - Sphagnum fallax MG | ecosystem: Host-associated > Plants > Peat moss > Unclassified | place: USA...
GGACGGGCCACCCGCCGATCCTTAACCCCTAATCCCGCACCTCTTCACCACACCTTGCAGGTGGGGGCGTGCACCATCGGTTGGCCGGCCTTGCAGCTGAAGGCCTGCTGGAACTGCGGCATGTTCGAGACCACGCCGTTGACGCGCGCATAACCCGGTGAGTGCGGGTTGGTGACCGCGCCCACGCGCAGGTTCTCCGGCCGCTGGTTCTCGCACGCCCACTGCGCCATGCCGATAAAGAACCGCTGGTCGGGCGAGTAGCCGTCCACCACCGAGACCGAGGTGATCCCCACGTTCGGCGACTCCAGCTGCTTCTTCCACGCGATGTACGCCAGCAGCGTTCCGCCCAGGTCGGCGACGTCCTCCCCGCTGGTGAGCTTGCTGTTGATGTGGATGTCGTCGACCACAGTGTACTGCGCGTACTGGTCGCGGACGCACTGGATGCGCTGCTCGAAGCCCTTGGCGTCGGCCGGCGTCCACCAGTCGCGCAGGTTGCCGGCGGCGTCGAACTGCCGGCCTTCGTCGTCGAAGGCGTGGGTCAGCTCATGGCCGATGGTCGCGCCGGTGTCGCCGTAGTTGGGGCCTTCGTCCATCTTGGGGTCGTAGAGCGGCGGCTGCAGCACGCCCGCGGGAAAGTTGATGTCGTTCATCTGCGGGTTGAAGTAGGCGTTGACGGTGGGCGGCGTCATGCCCCACTCGTCCAGGTCCACCGGGTGGCCCAGCTTGCGCCACTCGCGCGCCTCTTCGAAGCGGTAGGCGTTCAGCACATCGCCGAAGTAGTCGTTCGGCGTGACCGCGAGCCCCGTGTAGTCGCGCCACCGGTCCGGGTAGCCGATCTTGTTGCGGATGGCGTGCAGCTTGCGCAGCGCCTCCTGCTTGGTGGCAGGGCCCATCCAGGTGAGCCCCTGGATCTCCTGCTGCATGGCGGTCTCGACCTGCTGGGTCATCAGCGTGACCTTGGCCTTGGTCTCGGCGGAGAAGGTGCGGCGGACGAACTCCTGGCCCAGCGCCTCGCCCAGGTTGCGGTCGACCGCGCGGGTGCAGGTCTTCCAGCGCGGCGGCATCTGCTCCACGCCGCGCAGGGTGGTGGAGTTGAAGTCGAAGCTGACCTGCGCATACGGGTGCGCGAGATACGGCGCCGCGGCCGCGAGGGCGTGGAAGGTGAGGTAGGCCTTCAGCGCGTCGAGCGTCTCGCCCGTCAGCTCGGCCTGCACCGTCTTCAGGAACGCCGGCTGCTCCACATTCACCGTCTGCACGCCCCGCACGTCATTCAGCTGCAGCAGCCCGGCCCAGTCGACCGCCGGCGCCAGCGCCTTGAGCGCCGCCAGCGAGGTGGGGTGATAGGTCGCGTGGGGGTCGCGCATCTGCACCCGGGTGAGCGACGCGGTGGCCAGCGAGGTCTCGATGCGCAGGATGTCGGCGGCCGCGGCCTGCGCCTGCGGGTCGCTCTCGCCGTAGAGCAGAAGCATCTGCTGGATGTATTCGCTGTAGGCCTGGCGCAGGCGCACGCTGCGGGGGTCGGTGCGCAGGTAGTAATCGCGGTCGGGCAGGCCCAGCCCACCGGCGGCGATGGAGACCACGATCTTCGAGGCATCGAGCGCGTCCTGGTCGGTGCCGGCGTGGAAGAAGTAGTTGCCCGGGCCCTCATGCTGCAGCGTAAGCAGCGCCGCCGCCGCGGCCTCCGGCGTACTGAGCGCGGCGATGCGCGCCAGCACCGGCTTGAGCGGCGCGATGCCGGCCTTGTCGATGGCGGCGGTGTTCATGCAGGCGGCGAAGTAGTCGCCGATCTTCTGCTGGACCGCCGTGCGCCGTGGGCCGGGCTTGGCGTCCTCCTGCAGGATGCCCCAGAGGAACTGCTGGTTCTCATCGGCCAGCTTGGCGTAGACGCTCCAGCTGGCCTGGTCGGCCGGGACAGGGTTGTCGCGCTCCCAGCCGCCGCAGGAGAACTGGTAGAAGTCCACGCAGGGGTCGACGTTGGTATCGAGGCTGTTGAGGTTCAGCGAGGGCGAGTAGGGCAGGTGGTCGAGCGGCTCGGCGGTGTCCCCGCGGCCCTGGGCCTGCGCAACGCCGCCACCCAGCGAGAGCGCGGCCGCCGCCAGGGCCAGCACAGCTACAGTCGGGAACCGGTTCACGGCTGGATCTCCTGAAGCTTTTTGGGGGGTCTCCGGAAGGTTCGCCCTGGAGTTGATTGGTGCCGAAGAAAGGACTCGAACCTTCACACCCTTGCGAGTACATGGACCTGAACCATGCGCGTCTGCCAATTCCGCCACTTCGGCTCATCGCCCGGGTGCGCTGCGCGGTACCAGCGCGCCCACGGCATGAAGTATCAGTGTCCCATCGCAGGAGGGCGGTGTCAACGCGGGCAGCGGCGGGATACACTGGCCGACAGCACGTCCGGGCCCGCGCATCGGGCGATAGCCCCGCCCAAACGCCGGCCTTTTCTAAACGCCTTGCCGCAAACCCCGTCGCAGAGACCGGCCCATGAATGAACGAAAGCCTGAACGCAAGCCCGAAGGCAATCCCCCCGCGGCCCCCGCCGCGCAGCAGATACCCGAAGAGCTGGCGCTCGAGATTCGCCGCCTGGCGCATGACCTCTCCAACGCGCTTGAGGTGATCGTGCAGACCAGCTACCTGCTCAGCATGGCCGAGCTCAAGGCGCCCGCCTCCGACTGGCTGAGCATGCTGGACGGCGGCGTGCAGAAGGCGCTGGCGCTGAACCTGCAGCTGCGCGGCTTCATCAAGGAAAACTCCGCGAAGTAGCAGCGGCCCCAGATGGTATCTGACAGAAAATTTTCATCTCGACCGGAGGCGGCGCGTTTGCCGCCGTAGCGGAGAGACCTGCATCTCGCATGTACAGCCACGCCTAGTTTGCAGCAGCGATAGCGGCGACGATCTGGTCGAGCGCGTTGCGGTCGGCCAGGCCCAGCGGGCTGTGCGTATCCACCATGATCGAGAAGATCACAGTACGTCCGCTCGCTGCGTCGAGGTAGCCGGAGAGCGCATTGCTTTCGCCCAGGGTGCCGGTCTTGGCGAAGACACGGCCGCGCAGCGGCGGCTGCAGGAAGCGCGAGGCCAGTGTGCCGTCGACGCCACCCACGGGCAGCGCCGCCTTCCACTCAGCAAACCACGGCTGGCGCGCAGCCCAGGCCAGCAGCTGCGCGGTGGCGCGCGGCGTGACGAGGTCGTGCGAGCTCAGGCCGGAGCCGTCGTAGAAGACGAAGTCCTCGCCATCGAGCCCGGCGTTGAGCAGGAACTGGCGCAGCACGCGCGCGCCCTGCGCGGTGGTGCTGGGCGCGGGCGACGGCGGCAGCGCGGGGTCGCCATAGAGGCTGCCCAGCATGCGCAGCATCATCTCGGCGTGCAGGTTCTGCGAGACCTTCAGCGTGTAGGCGACGTCCTCGCCCAGCGCTGCGGAGCGGTGCTCGGCCAGCCGCACCGGAAAGGCGCAGGGCGGCGCGGTCTCGCCCGGTCGCACGATGCGGTCGCAGCTGGGCATATCGACCGGTCCTGCGCCGGCGTTGTTGACGTAGTCCAGGTGCGGCAAGGGCTCGCGCGACTCCGCCGTGAAGCTCCTCGCATCCTCCGGCAGCCGGTGCTGCGCGGTCGCGACGCCCTGCACCGCAACCCCGCGGGCCAGCAGCCGGTCGCGCAGCGCGGCCGCGGCGAACAGCGCCGGATCGTCGATCGGCAGCTCGCGGGAGCGCGGCGCGCCCAGCGCGACCGTGCCGAAGACGCGCACAATCTTCGACCCCGGAGCGCGCTCGATGCGCAGCGCCGCGGCAGTACCTTCCGCCACGGTCGTCGCGGTGACCTCGAGCGTGTAGCCGCTGCCGGGCTGCGAGGGCGTGGCCGGCCACAGCGTCGCCGTCGCCGGGTCGCCTACGTTGGCGCCTGGCCGCACCCGCAGCTGCACCGTGTTGTCGTTCAGCGTCAGCGCGGAGACCGGCGCGCCGTCGGCGGTGTTCAGGTCGTCGATGCCCCAGGTGTCGGGGTAGGGCTCCCAGGCCCACAGCGCGTCGTTGCCGACGATGTTGCCGGTGACACGCCGCACGCCGTGCGCGGCGACCTGCGCGGCGAGGTCGTCGATGCCTTGCAACGGGTCTGCTGGCGCGGCGGGCACCGCGGCCTTGCGGTCGGCGGGCGAACGATAGGGCAGGTCGCCGGTGCTGAAGGCCGGGTCGCCCGCACCGGCGAGCACCAGGTCACCCGCAACGACTCCAGCCGCGTCCGGCGCAGCACCCCGCACCACCGTATAGACCGTGCTCTTCGGCGACTCCAGCGCCAGCACCGCCGCGGTGGTGAAGAGCTTGGCGTTCGAGGCCGGGCGAAAGAGCTGGCCCTCATTGAGCCCATAGAGCGGCGCGCCGCCCAGCGTGGTCACGGCGATGCCGAAGTGCGCGCGGCGCACCGCCGGCGCGGCCAGCACCTCCGCGATCCGGCTGCGCAGCGGGCCGGACGCACCGGCAGGGTGGGCCGGCGGCGCAGTCTGCGCGCGGGCGTGCAGGCGCGCGCAGAGCAGCAGCGCAGAGAGCAGGAGCGCAGAGAGGACGTGCCGGGGGTGCATGGCTGGGAGTGTATCGCGATGCCGTCGTGCGGGATCGCCTTCATTCGGGTCGCCTTCGTGCGGAATCGCCGTCGTGCGGAGCGTCCGCAATGTCGGGTAGGCAACAAAGTCCGGCGCAGTCTCTCCCGGAATGGCAAGCGGTTCCACAAAGAATGGTCTCCGCCCGGGCAACAGCGGTCAGTGGCGGGGGCTAGAATGGCGCGGATGAAGGTGCAGGCTATACCGGAGAGCGGGTTGCGGCTGCGGCCGCGCTTCGACTGGCAGCTACGCTCCCGGCGGCTGCGGCTGGGCGAGCGCACGCAGGTGATGGCGATCGTCAATGTGACGCCGGACAGCTTCTCCGGCGACGGCCACATGATGGGCGGCTTCGCCGGAGCGCGCTTCGCCGCCGCCGGCGGCAAGCTGGCGGTGGCCGCGGCCGTAACGGCAGTGGATGCCGGCGCGGACATCGTAGACCTGGGCGCGGAGTCCACCCGGCCCGGCGCCGGGCCGCTGACCGCCGAGCAGGAGCAGGCGCGGCTGCTGCCGGTGCTCGAAGGCCTGCGCATGGCGCGGCCCGACGCGGTGGTGAGCGTGGACACCTACCACGCGGCCACGGCGCGCGCCGCCGCCCGCGCCGGCGCGGAGATCGTCAACGACGTCAGCGGGCTCAGCTGGGACGAGGCCATGGCCGAGGCCGTGGCGCAGAGCGGCTGCGGCCTGATCCTGATGCACACCCGCGGCCGCCCGGGCGAGTGGGCGACCCAGCCGGCCTATGCCCCGGGCGCGCTGCTGACGGAGGTCTTCGCCGGCCTGTGCGAGGGCGTGGTGCTGGCGGAGTCGGCCGGCATCGCCACCGAGCACATCGTGGTGGACCCCGGCTTCGGCTTCGGCAAGCGCGGGACGGAGAACTTCGCGCTGCTGGCCGGCCTGGGGCGGCTGCATGAGCTCGGCCGGCCGCTGCTGGCGGGCCTCAGCCGCAAGCGCTTTCTCGGCGAGGCCATGAGCGCGCTGCGCGAGCGGGACGGACACCCGGCCAGCTCAGCCCGCGCCGCCGAAGCCAGATACGTGGGCAGAGCCGCGGCGCGGCATGGGGCCGGACCCGCATCCGGCATCGCCGCGGAGCGCTTCGTCGCGACCGTCGCGGCCAACGTGGCCGCGGTGCTGGCCGGCGCGCATGTGCTGCGCGTCCACGACGTGCTCGCCGCCCAACAGGCTGCGGCCGTGGCCGACGCGGTGCTGTGCCAGGGCGCTGCGTAGGGGGCCACCCACCGCGATATCCAGCCCTCAGATCGTCATCACTTCCTTCTCTTTGGCCTTGAAGAGCTCTTCGATGCGCTTGATCTCGGCGTCGGTGAGCTGCTGGATCTCTTCGTTGGCGCGCTTTTCGTCGTCGGCGGAGATGAGCTTGTCCTTGGCCGCCTTCTTGACGGTGTCGTTGCCGTCGCGGCGGATGTTGCGGATGCTGGTCTTGTGGTCCTCCACCGCGGCGGCGAGCTGTTTGACGGCCTCGCGGCGGCGCTCCTCGGTCATCGGCGGCACCGGCACGCGGATCACCTTGCCGTCATGCATCGGGTTGAAGCCGTGGCCGGAGGTGCGGATGGCCTTCTCGACCGCGGTGACGATGGAGGGGTCGAAGGGCTCGACCAGGATCAGGGTGGCCTCGGGGGTCTTCAGCTGCGCCACCTGGGCCAGCGGCGTCTCCGCGCCGTAGCACTCCACGCGGATGCCGTCGAGCATGTGCACGGAGGCGCGGCCGGTGCGCACGCCCACCAGATTGGCGCGGAAGTCTTCGACGGTCTTGTTCATGCGGGCCTTCAGCCCGTCGTACACGCCCGCGAGGGCCTCCATGCCTGCCATTGCCGATGCCATTTGGGTCTCCAGCCTCCTGCGCCGCGATGGGCGATACAACCCCCGATTTTACAGCCGACTCCTAGGAGGGAAGGGACATCCCCGCGCATACCCCCAACGGGGCACGTCGCCACTCCGGAATCAGGGCCATTTGCGTTGACTATGGCTGGGCGCGCCCCTATTCTGGTCTTACCTCTTCGCGGACGTCCGACAACGCGGGGAAGCGACACGAAGCTACGAAGCAAAGCGAGGCAACGCAGCGCTCTCGACCTCTCCTCCAGCCGAGGCTCACGGGCCGGAGCGGAATTTAGGATCTCCCATGAAGAAGCCTTGGCTGCTGTTTTCTCTCGTTTGTGCCCTGACCCTGGCCGTTCCAGCGCATGCTCAGGGAGGCTGCGACGACACGCCGGAAAATCCGACGCTGATCTTGGCCGGCCTGGCCAGCGGCGTCTTCGCGGCGTCGAACCTGCGGACACGGCTGCGCGCGCGCCGCGCACCGAAGAAGTAACGCCGCAGCCGCAGGGCCGCAGGCTCGGCACGCATCCGGTCTCGGCTCTCTTGTCTCTGCATCTTCTTCGTCCGAACCCGACCCCGTGCCCACCGCCCCCACCATCGCCGCGCAGCGTCCGGAGCCAGCGAGCCGGGCGGACGGCTCCGCCCATACTCTATTTTCCCAGCTACTCTCCCAGCTGCGCGCAGGCCGGCTCACGCCGCAACTCGCCGCCGGGCTGGCCTGCGCCGCCGCCGTCGTGGGGCTGCTGGCCCTGGGCGATACCTCCTCCGCGCTGTGGGGCATCTGGCAGTCCGACGCGCTCAAGTCCGTCGGCCTCGCGGTCCCGTTTGTGTGCGGCGGCCTGATCCTGCGCGACTGGCGCCGGCTGGGCTGGGAGGCCGAGGGGAGCTGGTGGGGCCTGGCGCTGCTGGCGGCGACCGCGCTGCTGGTCTATCTGCGCGGGCAGATGCTGCTGATCGTGACCGTAAACAAGGACTGGCTGCTGCAGCTGCCGCCGCTGCCGCTGGTCGCGGTGGTCTACGCCGCCGCGCTGGTGCTGCTGTTCGGCGGCCCGCGGCTGCTGCGCGCGGCGTGGTTCCCGGTGGCGCTGATGTGGGCGGTGATCCCCGTGCCGCAGATCTTCGCCCGCCGCGTGGACGTGCCGCTGCAGCACGCCGGCGCGCTGGTGGCCCGCAACTTCGCCCGCCTGATCGGTGTGCACCTGAGCTACACCGACCTCAAAATCATGTTCTCGCCGACCACGGCCATGTTCATCGCGCCCGGCTGCGACGGCCTGCGCGGCGCGGTCACCATGGGGCTCACCGCCATCGTGGTCGCCTACCTCTACCGCTTCCGCTGGCAGCTGTTCCTGCCGGTGGTGGTCGGCGGCACGCTGCTCGGCTACATCTTCAACTTCCTGCGCCTGTGCAGCATGGTGGTCTACGACCGCATCACCGTGAGCTACCCGGCGCTGGGCCCGCATGAGCAGACCGCCGATCACATCGTGGGCGGGTGCATCTTCGTGCTGGCGCTGGCGATCTTCTTCGCGGCGGTCAACCGGCTGCGGCGCGGGCCGGAGGCTGAGCCCGCCGCGCCTGCCAAGAGCGTCGCCGCGCGGCCGGTGCTGGCCCGGGCGGCGGCCGTGCTGCTGCTGGCCGCGGTCTTCGGCGGCGACTACCTGCACGGCCTGCGCACCGCGGCCACGGCCACGCCGGCGGCCTATCCGCCGCTGCCCGCCAGCATCGGCGGCTACACCCTGGTGCGCACCTACCTCGACCAGACCTCGGCCGGGCTGGTGGTCTACACCTGGGGCGAGTACGCGCCGGCGGGCTCCACGCCGCGGCCGGACGGCCAGGCGGGCATCGCCGGCGACCACGTCTTCCTCGGCGTCTCCCCGCACCTGAGCGTCCACGACGCCGAGGTGTGCCACATCGCGCGCGGCGAAGACCCCACCTGGCACGGGCAGCTGGAGGCCTCCACGCCCGGCGGCGCGGCGGCGCTGACCGCGGTGATGTACAACAACGGCGCGGTGCAGAAGCTGGAGGCCTCCACGGTGTGCGACGGCGGCGCCTGCCGGCAGTACTCGCAGAGCGGCGAGCACATCACGATGGTCTACGCGCGGCCGCACAAGGGCCTGCCCCTGACCCCCGACGGCGCGCGCCCGGTGCCAGTGCTGCTGAAGGTCCAGACCGCCGATGTCGACACCCCGGCGGCCGAGGCCGAGCCGCGCATGGCGGCCACGCTGGCGGCCTTTCTCCGCTCCGCCGACCTGCCCGCGCTGACCGCGCCCTACGCACACTAGCGCCGTTTCGCGTAGGTAGACTCTTGTCATCTCGACCGGAGCGGGACGGCCCTATCGTCCTGCGCAGCGGAGAGACCTGCATCTTGTCGGTGCGCCGTTCGCCGGCCGGTTCGCTTGGCGGGGGGTCACTCGCCTATAATCAAGACTCCCCCTTCGTGAGGCGCAGGGCACGCGATGTGCCGGCGCTTTCCACAGCAGCGTCAGGACGGAAAACGGCCAGAACAACCCGCACCGCCGTGCACAGCAGGACCGCAACGGCGGGGAGCGAATGAGCAGAATCAAGAGCAGTGAGGGTGTGGTTATCTTTACCGGAATGCGAGTGAGCGCAAGCTCCCTGAACTGTACGGCCCAGCCTGTGCGCACGCGCCCGCGCCGCCTTGTCTTTGCGTTGTGGCTGGCAGCTTCCCTGTCGGTAGCCGGCCTAATGGGCCTGGCGGCTGTGTCGCCGGCGGCCGCGCAGGTGGCGGCCAAGCCGCAGTTCACCGCCGCCGCGGCGCCGCAGGTGCTGTGCCCAACGCAGGTCATCGGCAACCGGCGCATCCCCAAGGAGAGCATCCTGGCGCGGCTGTTCAGCCGGCCCGGCGACCAGTACGACCGCGCCGTGGTCGAGCGCGACTACAACTCGCTGTGGAACACCGGCTACTTCGACGATGTGCGCATTGAGCAGGTCTCCGAGCCCACCTGCCTGCAGCTGCTGATCTATGTGCGCGAGAAGCCGACCATCCGCGAGATCGACTACAAGGGCCTGAACGCCGTCTCCGTCTCCGATGTGCTCGACCGCTTCAAGAAGGAGAAGGTCGGCCTGACCGTGGAGAGCCAGTACGACCCCACACGGGTGAAGCGCGCCGAGGTGGTGCTGCAGGAGATCCTGGGCGAGCACGGCCACCAGTTCGCGGTGATCCGCACCGAGGTCAAAACCATTCCACCGGCGGCCGTCGCGCTGACCTTCAACATCAAGGAAGGCCCGACCGTGAAGGTGGGCAAGATCGCCTTCCAGGGCAACCACGCGCTGGACACCCGCGAGCTGCGCTACGCCATGAAGAACCTGCGGCCCATCGGCATCCCGCACTCGATCTTCCTGGAGAACATCTTCCCCAGCACCTTCGACGCCAGCAAGCTGGACGAGGACGCCGAGCGGGTGCGCCAGGCCTACCGCGACAAGGGCTACTTCAAGGCCCTCACCGGCGAGCCGCAGACCAACGTGCGCAACGAGGGCGGCATCAACCCCTTCACCCTGCGGCCCAACACCGGCAAGCGCGTGGACATCCTGATCCCGGTCGAGGAGGGCGAGCGCTACCGTCTGGGCGGCATCACCTTCACCGGCAACAAAGCCGTCACCAATACACGGGCGCTGCGCGCGCAGTTCGCCGTCAAGGACGGCGACTACTTCAACGCCACGCTCTTCGGCAAGGGCCTGCAGGCGCTGCAGAAGGCCTACGGCTCGCAGGGCTACATCAACATGGTGGCCGTGCCCACGCCGCGCGTGGACGAGGCCAAGAAGCTCGTCTACCTCGATATCGACATCGACGAGGGCAAGCAGTACTACATCTCCCGCATCGAGTTCACCGGCAACACCATCACCCGCGACCGCGTCATCCGCCGCGAGCTGCTGGTCGAAGAGGGCCAGGTGTACAACAGCCAGCTGGTGGACCTGAGCCTGCTGCGGCTGAACCAGTTGAACTACTTCGACACGCTCAAGAGCGAGCAGGACGTGGAGACGCGGCAGAACGCCGACGCCGGCACCGTGGACCTGCTGCTGAAGCTGCACGAGAAGGGCAAGAACTCCATCGGCCTGAACGGCGGCGTCAGCGGCCTCTCCGGCTCCTTCATCGGGCTGAACTACGAGACCAATAACTTCATCGGCCTGGGCGAAACGCTGAGCGTGACCGCCAACATCGGCGACCTCTCGCGCAACCTGAGCTTCGGCTTCCAGGAGCCCTACCTGCGCAACAAGCCGGTCAGCCTGGGCGTGCAGGTCTTCACCAGCAAGTTCGACTACAACCCGGCCAAGAGCTACGCCATCACCAGCGGGCAGAGCGCGAACCTGAGCAACGCGCAGCAGTCGCTGCTGACCAACTACAACCAGTCCACCACCGGTCTGGTGGTCTCCACCAGCACCGCGCTGCGCAAGCTCTTCCGGCGCTCCGGCGTGGCCCGCGTGGGTCTCTCCTACTCGCTGTCGCGCTCGGGCATCACCACCTTCAACGACAACACGCGCAATGTGTTCGCCACGCTGGCCTTCCGTTCCGGCATCGCCGGGCAGAACCAGCTGGCCGGCATCATCACCTCCCTGGTCACGCCGAGCTTCAGCTTCAGCACGCTGGACCGCGCCGTCGGCCCGCACAACGGCAAGGACTTCAACATCGCCTTCCAGCTGGCCGGCGTGGGCGGCAACACCAAGTACTACTCGCCCACCGTGAGCTTCCGCCAGTTCTTCCCCATGAAGGGGCTCAAGGTCAACCGCGAGGGCCGCAACGTGCTCGGCTACCGCCTGCTGCTGCAGAACGTCGCCGGCTACGGCGGCCAGGTCGCGCCGCCCTTCAGCCGCATCTACTCCGGCGGCGAGAACGA
>Ga0116230_10006854_pt1 | contig 11258 bp, 3 predicted proteins | sample S1TSphfallax_3_FD_88678 | JGI IMG/M metagenome (GOLD analysis project Ga0116230, IMG submission 88678) | Host-associated microbial communities from peat moss isolated from Minnesota, USA - S1T2_Fd - Sphagnum fallax MG | ecosystem: Host-associated > Plants > Peat moss > Unclassified | place: USA...
GAAAAAGAAACACTTTATTTTTATTATACAAAATAATAATAATAATAATAATAATAATAAAGAAAACACATAAAAATAATAAAAATAAAAAAATAAAAGTTTTTTTAAAAAACAAAAACATGAACCAAACATTGTTGAAATAATACACCTATGCATTAGGCATAGGGTTCAAACTAGTCCTATATATAATTACAAACATGGTGTGTGTGTGTATCTGTTTGTCTGTCCGTCTTTTACTTATCTTTTACTTATTTCCTTTTCTCTGACGTCATTTCGCTTTCATTACCTCTCTGGCGTAATCCCATTGGCTCCCATTCCTTATGGAGTGTTTTGGGGGTGGGAGAAGGGAGAGCCCGGTGAAGCACGGGGCAGGGGGGGCCAGCAGGGGGGGCCAGCACGGGCCGGGGGGGGTGCACGGGCGGGGCGGGGCAGGGCAGGGGGGGACCTGCATCTAATAAAACAAAAATACAATTTAAAAAAAATTATTTTCATTATAAAACATATTAAAAAAACTATAATCTTTTTAAAAAGAAATAAAATAAAATAAATAAATACATAAAAACAAAAAAATGAAGATAGACAAAATAAGAATAGAAAAAATAAAAACATAAAACAAATAAAAAACTATAAAAAAGGAATGGAAACAAATGAAACAAGGAAAGGGAAATACAATAAAAAAAATTTAAAAGAAAAAAATGAAAAAAATGAAAAAACCAAATAAAGAGTGAAAAATAAGAAAAACCCTACTTGAAAAAAAATGAGGTGTGTCTTCTTTCTCCAAACTTCAAACTTGCATCCAAATAAAAATATATATAAAACAATAATAAAAATAGAAAATACATTAAAAAAAAAAAAGTTAAAAGTTTCTAAAACATGAACCAAGGTGGCCGAAGGTCACGGGCACCCACTAGTCAATAAAAATACGATTTGACTGTTCCAGAGCTCCTCCGAGGGCTTGCAAAGCTGTGTACTTTTCGAAAGGGTCCCAGCAGGTTTCCAGTAAATTCGCCGGATGGGGATTGATGAACCTCATCCTGAGCATTGGTGGAGATGCTCTTTACATCATGGGACCAAAATTTCAATCTTCCCAATTTCTAGGTGCTTGCGAACTCACTCACTCACTCACTCAAGTCTCCCAAACCCCCCTTGGTCATCCTGAGCACCTTGAAACTTGGAATGGACCAACCTCAAGACCAATCCTTCTCCTAGTTCTAATCTTGGATTGCTAATGAGTTTATTGACTTGTTAGCCATTTACTTCAACTTCTCCCCCGACATGCCTTCCCCCCCCCCCATAGCTTCCATTGTTTAACTTGAGTTTTTAGATTTTGTTTGATGATTGGACCCCCTTCCTTAAGCAAGCTTAGTTTGTCTTTTGGTTGCATGTACAATTTCTTTTGTGGGACTGAAATTTCAACCTTTCCACATTTCCCGGTGCTTGCTAACTCATGCTCCTACCATCCAGTGATTTTTTTTTAAACTGGCAAATTTTCATCAAATTTTGATATGAAAAATATGATTTTGACCTATACACAAAGGATGTTTTTTCATAAAAAAATGGCTCAAATTTGCCAAATTTTGAATTAAAAAAAAGTAAAAGGAAAAGGAAAAGTAAAAGTAAAAGTAAAATAAAATTCCAAGTCACCAGATTTTAATTATAAGCTCCATTAGGTAGCTAAAATATAGAAGGATCCTTTTGCTTTAAAAAAAAAATAAAAATAAAATTTCATATATGGTATGGTTACCGACTTGTCAGCCAGTTAGTTCAATTCTCCCCCATAGCTTCCATCGTTCGATAAGATGTGCACTCCGCTTTTGAGCCGTCGGATGGCAATTAGAGACCCGTTCGTTTCTGATTGAGTTTAGTTTAGTTCGTCTTCCCAGTGCGTCCGTCCGTTCGTTCGTTTTCCGTCTCTCCTGACGAGTGCAGTCAGTCGCTTGCAATACCGGAACAAAGTGTGTTTTTCTCACTCGCTCGGTCGCTCGCTCCCATTTGCATTTGCAGCGACTTGTGATGCGATCCAGGTTGCTTGCCTGCAGGGCGCGAGTTCTCGGAATTCCTCCTGGCACCGATCCTATTTTGCGCCTTGTTTTCCCCATGCCATTTTTTTTCTAGCTTATAAACTCTTGGCCCCCCGGTGTTGTCCTGTGCGACGACAATGATGTCCTCCTTCTCTTTGCAGCGCTTCTCTTCTTCTTCTTCTTCGCGTGCCGCCGTTTTCGGTAGCGTGATCATCCTCTTTCCGCAAAGTTGTGCTCGGCGTCCTTTTTGAGGTCGGTCTTTCTTTCTTTCTTTTCTCTTTTCTTCGCTTTCTTTCCTGAAGGTTCTGGTCTGGATTTCTTGGCTTTCTTTTCACAAGCGGATTGCTAGGAGAAGGGGTAGCCTGGGGTTAGGAGGATGTGCGGAGAAAGATGGTTTCTTAAGAAGCACGGTGGCTTGCGGGATTGCTCTTGAAGTCTTGTTTCTTCTTTTTTTTCTCAGGGTAAAAACGCGTTTGTTTCTTATTGTGAAGTGCGTTTGGTATCAGGTTGTCAGCGAGTCCGCCTTTCTTTCATTCTATTTATTCATCCCCGGGAACAACGCACGCAATGTTCCGGCTATTGTTTCAGATTTCTTCAAGGATTAGGAGGAACTTTTTTTCGATTTCCAATTTGGTTGAGAGACAGCAAGGACATCAACCTAAATTTTGTTTTATTTGCAGTCAGGTGATGTTCAGAAAGGTGAAGATCGACTAACATTAGAGGCTTGTTGTGTAGGCTCTCATCATCACAGATGATCGCGAGTATTAGATGTGCAGCAAAAAAGTGCTGAGTAAGAAGCAGAAAAAATTGCCAGATCCTTGGTGTAGAAAACTGGCGCTACTGTAGGAGTGTATCTCATTAGGCTCACTGTTGAGTGTCACAGTTTGAGATAGGGGGATCTGCATCGACCTGATTCATGTGCAAGGAAACAGGGGAAGGATCTGGATTGTCATTAATAAGACAGAAAGGGGATTCCAAAGACTCAGGCAAGCTGAGGAGCGTTGGGAATGGGACTGGCAGTGGGCTCCATTACCAATCTGGTTTACTATGCCTCGGTGTCTAAGGGCACAATGATAGTGGCAGAGCACAGAGCTGATAGTATGGACCTGACACTGGTTGCTGCACAATGCCTGGAGAAAGTGCCGGCTTTTCATAGCCGCTTCACATACACAAACAAGAGGAAAATATTCAGCTGTATTATAGAAGAACCATTCACCTATTGTGCCATCGTTGATGAAGCTCTCACCAAATACAAAGCTTTTGCATTGCTGGAGGATGTGAGGGATGAGTTCAACATGATGATGCATGACCAGGGGATGCGGCAGGATGGACAGGGGCTGGAACCTTATTGCTTGACAGATAGATTTTCTACTGTTTTTAGGCGTCTTATTGCACCATTTGTAGGTGTGCCGCAGAAGGAGGTTGACCGAATTGAAGAAGAGGAATTTCTAGCACATCAGAATGGAGAGTATGAGGATGATACATACATACATTCTGGGCAACCTGAAGTCTCGATATCTGACCACAATGTCAATCACAATAACCACAATCACAATCACAAGCGGGCAGAGCATGAACGAGCTTTGGAGAAGAACACAGAGAGGAGATTTCGATTCTCACCCTTAAGAGGGAAAGGAGGGAAGGCAGACAAGAAAAAGGTCAAGGATCAGGTGAGAAAACTGTGTACAGTTGAAGGCTCCATATCTAAGACTATTCAGCTTGTTATTTTGAAGGAGAGAGTTGTTGCCTCCATACGTCAAAAAGAAGATTCTGGTCTTCTCACTGTGTTTTCTGGAGTTATCTTGGTCATGAGGGACTGATGACTTAGTCCATCTGCTTATGGATTCCTTTGTTGTGTTTTGGCCTATGGAAATATTTCTTAAAATTTGAGGAGAGTGATGTGTGTTGCAGAACCAAACACTCTAATGCTGGCTGAGGTTTTGAACAAATCATAGTATGCTTGACATAGCTGGATTTTCTGAAATACATGGTCATGTGTCAGATGGTTTTCTTACAAGTAAGACCCAGTTGACAGTCAGTTGACAACCTTGTGCAGGTAATTGAGGTGAAGGAGATTATGATGGAGAACAGTGGCAAGGTATTGGAGAAGGGTCAGAAACTTGAGGTCATGGTGGAAGGTGGTTCCACACCAGAAGCAACCCACCATCTGCAAAAGAGTAGGAGTGCAAGGCTTCATGCTCACCGCATGTGGTGGAACAATGTGAAGCTGGTTCTGATTCTTGATGCTGTTGTCTGTGCAATCTTGTTTGCAATCTGGCTTGGCATCTGCAAGGGCTTCCAATGTGTCAAGTAGAGTTTGTCTCTGCTGCATTAATGAATTTGGAGCATGCTTCAGTCTCTAAGCTCAAGGCCTAGGTCGCAGTCTGTCAGCAGCAGCAAGTCAGCTAGATCTTCTTCAACTTGTGGTTTTCTTAATTGGAAATTAGGAGTCATGCTTCAGGTCAACAGACAGCTTGCAGTGATGACAGCCTAATTTGGCAAATGACTGAAGTGTAGCTTGATGCAAGCATCCCCTAGGCATTGCACAACAGGTTGAATTTCTCAAGGTGGGGATGGAGCAGTTGCAGGAGCAAGTGGAGTCTGAAAAGAGTGCTTCACCCAATCTTCAGACTTTAGGTAAACAAACTGGTCTGAATTCTTGGGTTTAAGGATAGAAGTTCTGAATTCCTGTGTAGCATACCACCGTGCTGTATTTTGTATACATGTCTATATTTTGGAGTCCGTGTCCCCATCTTTCTTATGGAGAGGTGAAATACCACTAAGAGCTTCTGCTGCTGAGCAGTCTGATCTGTATTGAGGTGTGTGGAAGCTTACTTGTCATGCCTATTATAAGGTTGGAAACCCTGAAAGCAATGAATCAGACTTGTTGCACTTTCTTCTAGTTGTAGTGTCATTATTGTTAATGATGATCTTGAGAAAGAAGGGCACTTCCCAAGCTAATGAAAGATTACCTAGAGTTGGACAAAATAGCCACCTTCAACAGGTGCACAGTGCACACCTCACATCCTCCTGGAGTTCAGAACCCCTCAGGTTTACCTTGTGTTGAGTGCTGAACAATAAAGGTCATGTTTTATTGATTCTGTATATGTTAGATTTTGTGCTTGGCTCCACTAAGTAAATTCTGATTTGTTTTGATAGCTAGAACTGTGTTTCTGCTCTGCAGCTTGTCAACTCAGCAGTGGCAACTATTGATGTTAGTCTGTCATGTCAGAGTTATGTCTGTTGGAGTCTGTCTCATGCATTGGCAAACTGTCCCAGCAAGGAGCCAAGAACTTAAGTTCCACAGACCCCTGTTTCAGCCTATCTTTTGATGATGTGCTACCCAACTTCTGTACTCTACCAGGACTCTGACTGGTCACAAGGAATCCGGCAGATAGTTATGTGCAATATGTTCTGTTTTTCATTCTTGGACAATCGGAGATAGTGTGGCCTCTTACATCTTTGGGCCACATGTGGGTTTGTCACTATTTCACAACATGTGATATTGATTTCCTGCTGCTGAAAGAGGGGGGTCAGTGGGTTTATATGTCAAATTTAGATTTGTTGCTGTTTTTGGGGTTTAGCTGAAGATCCAATTGATGGACATGAACTGAAATCAAGGAGAATGAGAGCCTCTTTGTCCTGCCAAGGTACTATCTCCTTCATAATGGCATTTGCAAGCCAGAGTGTCTATAAATGGATTTCACACTGCAGTTTTCTTTATGTCCTACCAGATTATAGAGTATCCCAAGTCAAATGACTTTTGAATTTAATGAAAAAGAACTCATATATACAATTTTAGGTGCAATCATAAAATTATTAATCAGTTTTCCAAATTTTATTAAACTTCTTGTGAGATCTTACACATATGTATCTGACAATATCAATGTTTGAATATCTATCATAAGTGGTAGGTTTGTATTTCAGTGCCATTTTAGGTTTAATATAATGAGTTGAAAATTCTGATGCATGTTCAAGCCCCTGTCCATTTTGTTGGGTAAGGTGTTAGTTGAGCCCATTAGGGTGAGCTGGGTGATGCACTTAACATCATGGGCAAGGTTGAGACCATTCCATGACATTTAGGTCGGGTGGCAGATTCAACAATTTGTTTCCAAGGTCATATTCAACAGAGATTTTATTCACTGTTATGATGAGTGTATGAGCATCGCAGGAAAATTATGTCAGATGTTTTGGTCAAGAAACTGACATTATCTGCCACCCCAGACCTTAATGTAATGAAGTGTTCATTTGGTCCCACATTTTGAGGATTGTTCAGCAGGTAATTTCCACTACAATTTTAGATATTGGCACATATTCGAGTGATATATATTGGATGCAAAAAATGGGATACAATTTGTTTTAAGGTTGTGAAGTTATAATGGAACTCGAAGTTCAACATCTTTGAATGCATGTTTTGCAAAGGTTTTGGAGCTTCCCATGGAGGAAAAATAGGTTCATACTTCATACTTGCTGATACATGGCCTTATTTTGAAGTTGCTTGCTAAACTACAATTGATATTGAATTTACTTGTGAATCTTGCAAGTTGATGTTGTATGTTACTCAAATGGTTGTGTTCAACATAAATTAAATGTGAGTTGAGGTGCAAACAAGAGATGACAAATGGAATTAATATTGGATAAAGTTACCAAATTTAATGTGCTCACAATTATGCATCTTCTCCAAGCTTTATAAGTCACAAGCTGAACTAATAATGGACAAATTGAGATTCATTGAACATATTAGAGTTATCCATGAAGTCACCCTCTCTTCCCCTTGTCTTTGGGCTTCCTTTGACCCCCCCATCCCCTCTTTTAGTAGTATCCACAACGTAAGGAAATTTTATTAATCTCAGTATGAAATGCTGAAACCACACAAGGTTAGAGAATCATTATAGTAGTTGTACAGGTAGGAGTGGTGAAAGAATATGTAGCAGCACTGAAGGCACTTAGGAAAGAGAGAGACAAGATGAAACTCAGTTTATCACAAAAATTGATGGTTTTTTGAGTTTCACCCCATTTCATGCTAGTTTACGTTTGCAGGTTTAGAAAAATCTCACCTCATGTATGACCAAGCTCAGGGTTCTGGTGTGGTATTTTCCTTATTTTACAGAGAACTCTATCTATTGTTGATTGCAGAATTAAGCTCAATCATGAAGGTATCGAAAATTTATAGGCCATGATGTACTTAGTTATATCGAACTCAATGTTGATTCTACCATGTAGTGATTCTTTTAGGAATTTTTGTTTGTATCCAAAGTGGCAATCATCATTCATTGGATAATGTAGAAAAAGCGATGATCATCCCTATGAAGAATTAGTCAAATCTGATTACAAAACTAGATATAAAATATAAAATATTAATTATCCTTCTATATTTTTGGCTACACAATGAAAACCAAGTATACAAATCACAAGTTTTTCCGAGGACTAAAAACCTTCAAAATTGCTCTTTTGTTAATTTTGAATTTCACTTTTCAGTACAAAAAACATTGCTACCATGACATCTAATTCTTGAATCTTGATGCTATAATGAAATCATTAACATTGAAATTTACCAAAAAATATTTTTTCTAAGAATAGGTTTTGTATTAATAATTTTGAAAAATGAATTGATCATGAATATTGTGGAATCTATATCTAAGCATTGATGACTTCTTTGTTTTATCATCAAATGTCATGTCAAAAAAGTTCATAATTCATCTTGGACTGAAAATTTCAACACCAAATGGGAACCCTAGAAAAAATGGGTATTGATGACATTTAACATGAGGTGCAAGATTTGCCTTCTAGGAATTGTTTTTGGAAAAACCAATTTTGTTGCAAACATTTTGAGATAGATATTTGATATTTAATGCATTTGGTTTTGTAATGGAATTTGTGTCCTATACAATGGTCCATTTTTTTCAAGTGTGTGTAGTGAACAACTATTTGTTTAATGAATGTTTTGTGTTGTGACCCTAGTTTTGGTTTGATGACCAAGAGTAGGACGAGACAAAAGGGAAACCTGTTATACATTGTGCACAAGGTTTGAATTTTAATTTCCTATCATTTGATTCTACTCATGTGATGGAACATGGTTTAACATATACAAATTTATTTAGAGTCATTGTTATAAACAAAATATTATATATATATATATTTTTTAATTTTGAGAATAAATTCAATCGTTGAAGAAAAAATGGTTTGATTCAAAACAAACATTTGATATGACTTATCTATTGACACTTTGAAATTATATCATATAAAAGATGTAGTTGTAAAATCTCTTAATACTTGTTCTTTAAAATAATATTTAAAAAATTAGTTGACCCAAAGTTATATAACATATCAAATTCTTTGTTTAAACAAAAAAATACAAAATATCAATACCAATCAAGAACTTTTGAATGTGATATCAAATAAAAAATATTTTTTTAATAATAAATATGGAACAATGATAATTTATGATGAAACCATGCAATTATTAAATAACATTACTAGAACCCCATGACTAGGGGAAAAAGCTTTGGATTAATTGAAGCTTTTTTAAAGTCAATTCGATATTTCATAATTAAAAGTAATGATTCTATTTGCATTTTAACTTCCTTTGATTTAAAAAAAACTAAATAAAGAAAATTCAAAATGATAGATAATGTAATGCATTACTATATATTTTTGTATATGGTGTAATTCTACATGATGTGAACATGTGCATTAAAAAAAAAATCCTCAAATTTTTTAATAATTACAAAATTCAACTAGTACAATGATGGTGAATAAATTCATATTCACATAATACTAATAAACCACAATCTGATCAAACGAATAAAGAATCCCAACAAGAAAAAGAGGAACAAAAGAGAAAGATAAAAAAACCATATTTGAAGATGTCTTTTTCCGAACAATGTGTCTTTTCATATGTAATTTAGTCAAAGATGTGTTTTTTATATATAAAAATTAGGGTGCACAAATATACATAGCTTGAAACCATAGATTATGGATAAATCTAGAGGATAATAACAAATTATGGTGTTAAAACTCATTATAGGCTTGGCAAAAAAGAAAATTCATATATATATATACATAGACCACCTAAAATGGGAACATCTTATGTCAGTTATGTAAAATTAAATTAAATACCTTCCGATTGTCCAACAATGATAATTTGAGATTTCAAAATAAACATGTGTTAACAAAACCAAGTCAATCATTAACACTACAGATTTTTAATAAGAAAATTTTATGCTAAATAATTCAACAATCCAACAAGGTTTTATATGTCACTATTACTACTTAATAACTTAATAGCGCATTTTGACTTGCATAACATAAAGCTTTTGAAATTTTGCTATTTCAATACTAATTTTTTAATAATAATAATGTTAAAATTAATACCATATTTACAAATTATCATACATATTTAATTTTTAAGGACAATAAAAAAACACATGTTATATTGATGAACACAATGTTTCTTATTCAATTAAAAAAAAATTGCAACAAAATATTATATTTCATATCATTAACAAATATGGATGGCAAACCTTATCATCATCACCCCTAATACCCATACATTTCTACACAATACCTTCATAATTGAAATGACCTTAATAAGCTTGTTCATTTGTCAACCTGTCCAAACTAACTACCGTAGTACCTTTACCATTTTGGCATTAATTAAAATATTTTCTGATTTTGCCAAACTTTTTTTAAAAATTGTTATTTGTGCCGAAATTATTATATTACCAAAATTGCAACCATCAAGTTTGAACCATAGATCTTTCTAGACACAGTAGACTTTTTCATTACTCTAATAATAATTTGTTTATTTTTTTGTATAACAATTCTTGCTGAAAATTGCAGAATTAAAAAACCAAGTGCCAAAGTTAATATTTAGAATTTAATTAATTATTTGGCAACAAACTGCCGAAATGGTAAAGGTACTGTGGTACTTCTCAATAACACAAAAACGCAAATGAGTGTCAACAAACAAAACCTTAATGAAATATGTGACATGGTTCACATCAATACACAAAGTTAAATTGCAATTTGAATTTATCAATGTAAACATCAAAATAACATAATTGTTGGAAATTTGTAATTTTCTACAAATAGAAGGAAAGCTTATATAATTTGTGCAAAGTTGAGGACTACACTAAATTTGGATTTTTCCAACAAAATCAAGACTACGCATGGGAGGCATAATTGATTACTAGAAAGATTGTATGTTTTCTTGAACATCAACAAGTTGAGAACATCCACCATGATTAAAATTACATGCAAATTTTGTGGTTAAATCTAACTTGCATATGCATTGTAAAAAGAACTACATTCAAATCCTATTAACACCAAAACTAAAGTACAATGGCTGAACAAGAGAACCAAACTCAGTTCTAAATTTCTTAATCAATGCCTCTTCATCATAATGACATTTGAGTTCAAATTTGCATTTTCATGTCACATGAGGAAATGCATGGGGAATCTCATTTCTGTTTTCCCATTGGCCCCTCTATTTGCCCTTTGACATCCCAATCCTTATCACCATTGTATTTCTGGGGCAAAATTTCACCAAATTTCAACCTGAAAAATATGATTTTTGACCTATATGAAGGATCTCCCATGATAAAAATGGCCCAAATTTGCCAAATCTCAAAAAAATTTATATGAAAATTACTAGATGAACATAATTTGGACTATGTTGGATTTTTTGAAGTTTTGTTGTTTCCAATGTGTTCCCATAAAGTTCTCAATGGATGCCATGAACCAAAACACCGTTATTATGGTTTCATGATTTGTCTTGGATGTTGAATTGTAATATGCCAAATTGAAAAATGAGTTCATGGATGTATTTATCTTTTTTTTTTTAAAACCACCAAATGCCGTAATTAAATAAGTCTAACACAACATCCATGAAACAATGAATTGTTATCCATCCCTAGCTAGGATTCAATATAAACTTTTCATTTGGTTGCATTCCTTTTAGCTGTTTCGTTGTGAATGAATTTAAATTGACTTAATATTCTATTTCACCTTGGTAACCAATTTTGTAAGAAATAGGTTTCTTATACATATATAGATTGGACACAAAAATCCAATAAAAGATTGATGGTTGGAACCATTGCAAGGGAGACAAAAAAAGGGAAGGCCAAAAAAAGGTCAAAAGACACATAGCCCAAAGGAATCACCAAAAAAAATATGGAAAGAACTAATCCCTCTTGTGGTAAGGAGTTATTTCACCCACGGCCCTTTTAATGTTGC
>Ga0116230_10006856_pt1 | contig 11257 bp, 12 predicted proteins | sample S1TSphfallax_3_FD_88678 | JGI IMG/M metagenome (GOLD analysis project Ga0116230, IMG submission 88678) | Host-associated microbial communities from peat moss isolated from Minnesota, USA - S1T2_Fd - Sphagnum fallax MG | ecosystem: Host-associated > Plants > Peat moss > Unclassified | place...
GTTGCTCGCTTGGCGGTATTGCACGGGGGCGTTGCTCGCTTGGCGGCATTGTACGGGGGCGTTGCTCGCCCGGCGGCAGTGTACGGGAGCGTCGCCCCGCTGCCGGGCGGGGGTTAGCCGAAGCGGCCGGTGATGTAGTCTTCGGTGCGTTTTTCTTTGGGGCGGGTGAAGATGTCGTTGGTGGTGCCGACTTCGACGATTTCGCCGAGATGGAAGAACGCGGTGAACTCGGAGATGCGCGCGGCTTGCTGCATCGAGTGGGTGACGATCACGACGGTGTAGTGCTCCTTGAGCTCGCCGATCAGGTCTTCGATTTTCGAGGTTGCGATCGGATCGAGCGCGGAGGCCGGCTCGTCCATGAGGATCACTTCGGGTTCGACCGCGAGGACGCGCGCGATGCAGAGGCGCTGCTGCTGACCGCCGGAGAGATCGAGCGCCGAGCGGTTGAGGCGATCTTTGACTTCGTCCCAGAGGGCGGCTTGCCGCAGCGATCGCTCGCAGATCTCTTGGAGTTTTGCACCGTTTCGCTCGCCGTGGATCTTCGGACCGTAGACGACGTTCTCGAAGATCGTCTTCGGAAACGGATTCGGCCGCTGGAAGACCATCCCGATGCGGTGCCGGATGACGACGGGGTCGGCGCCGGGCGCGTAGATGTTCGCGCCGTCGAGCAGCACTTCGCCCGTGACGCGCGCCCCCGGGGTGAGATCGTGCATGCGATCGAGCGCGCGCAGAAAGGTCGATTTCCCGCAGCCGGACGGTCCGATAAGCGAGTGGACGGTGTTCTCAGGGATCGCAAGATTCGCGTTCTTGATCGCCTGGAACGAGCCGTAGTAGATGTCGACGTTTTTTGCGACGAGTTTGTCGCGCGTGCTCACGCGTTGCTGTGGACGCTGAATCACGACGATCTCCCGGTGAAGCGCTTGGTGAGGGCGCGACCCGCGACGCGCGCACTGACGTTGAAGATGAGGACCATGACGAGCAACACGAGCGCCGAGCCGTTGCCGATCCGGTCGACGTCGGGCACGATCGACTCCGAATGGGTGTACCACAGATGGATCGCCAGCGTCTCGGCCGAGCGCATCGGGTTGAGTTCGTAGGGATGGTTCGCGCTCACGCTCAGGCCGGCGGTGAAGATCAGGGCGGCCGTCTCACCGAAGATGCGCCCGGCGATGAGCACGATACCGGTCGTCATGCGGCCGATCGCGCTCGGCAGCACCGTGCGGTAGATCGTTTGCCAGCGCGTCGCACCCAGACCCATCGACGCTTCGCGCAAACTGTCGGGGACCGACGAGAGCGCTTCCTGCGTCACGCGCATGAGCGCGGGCAGATTGAGCAGCGTCAGCGTGACCGCGCCGCCGAGCGCCGAGAACCCCCAATGGAAATAATAGACGAACACGAGCAGGCCGAAGAGACCCATCACGATCGAGGGCACCGTCGCAAGCGATTCGGCGCTGAACTGCACGATCGTGCGGAAGAGCCCGGGCTTCGCATACTCTTGCAAGTAGACCCCGGCCGCAAGCGCGATCGGCACCGTGAAGATCAGCGTGAGCACGAGGATGTAGAACGAGTTGTAGATCTCGGGGCCGATGCCGCCGCCGGCGGTCGTCTCTTGCGGCGACCCCGTCAAGAAACTCCAGCTGATGGCGCTCGCGCCGAGATAGAACAGATAGATGACGAACGCGGCGAGCATCAGGATGACGCTCGCGCCGAGCCCCCACAAGATGACGGTCGCGAGACCATCGATGAAGCGCCGCCGGCGAACGCCGGCGTCGGCGACGATGCGGGATTCGGGGACGACCGTTGCCACGACGGCCATCAGACGCGCTTCCGCAAAACGAAGCGGACGAGCAGGATCAGTGCCATCGCCAGCAAGAGCAAGAACAGCGCCATCGAGAACAACTCGTGCTCGAGGAACGAGCCTTGCGTCGCACCGGGCATGTCGATGACGATCTCGGTCGTCAGCGCGGCCGTCGGCGCGAAGAGCCCGCTTGCGAATTGGGTCGCGTTGCCGAGCACCATCTGCACCGCGAGCGTCTCGCCGATCGCACGCGCCATCCCCAGAATGAGGGCCACGCTCAAGCCGCTCGAGGCGCTCGGCAAGAGCACGCGCACCATCGTCTGCCAACGCGTCGAACCGAGCGCCATCGATCCTTCGCGCAGCGCGCCGGGCAGCGAGCGGAAGGCATCCTCCGAGAGCGAGATGACGGTCGGCAAAATCATGATCGAGAGCACGATGCCGGCAGCGGCGAGGCCGAAGCCGCTCGCCGAGGACGTGTGCTCGCGTAAGAACGGAACGAGCAACCGCAGTCCGAGCCAGCCGTAGACGACCGACGGGATGCCGACCAAGACTTCGATCGCCGGCTTGAGGATGCCGGCCATCCGCGGCGGAGCGATCTCGCTCAAGAACGCGCCGACGGCGATGCCGAACGGCCCGCCGACGCAGAGCGCGAAGAGCGTGACCACGATCGTGCCGACGATGAAGATCGCGGCGCCGCCTTTGTTCGCGGTCGGATCGAAATCGCTCGTGAACAAGAACTGCCAAACCGGCAGGTGGTCGACCGTAAACGTCTTCGTCCCCTCGAAGCAGAGATAGATCAGCAGCGCGGCGATCGCGAAGATGACGAAGGCGGCGGCTGCGCGGAGCACCCAAACGGCGATCCGCTCGATCGTATGCGATCGTTTAGCCTGAACGGCGATCACGTGCGGTCCTCTTGCATCGAGAAAAGAATGGAGAGGCGACTACGTGAGCCGCCTCTCCGAAGCCTGGGAATCGTCCGCGCTAGCGGTCCGATTCCTTGACTTTCATGTCGCTGATTTTGATATACCCATTTTTTGCGAGCAGATCGGTGCGCGTCTGGACGAACGCGATGAAGCGCGAGATCTCGCCCGTCGGCGCCCCTTGCGTGAACATATGTTCGTAGGACCAGAAGGGGTACTTGCCGTCGATCACGTTGTCGTCGGTCGGGGCAATACCGTCGATCGCGACTTCACTGACACCCTTGCCGTGCGTCCCCGAGAACGCCGCGTAGCTGATGGCGCCCGGCGTCGTCTGAACGACCGAGACGACCGTACCGGTCGCGTCTTCGGTGAGGCCCGCCTCGTTGACGGTCTTGCCGCCCATGAGCGTTTTCGTGAACACGGCGCGCGTGCCGGAGCTGCGCGGACGGTTGATCACGACGATCTTTTGGTCGGGTCCGCCGACTTCTTTCCAGTTCGAGACCTTGCCGGTGAAGATGTCCTGGATTTGCGCCTTCGTCAGGTTCTTGACGCCGAGCGATGGATTGGTGACGACGGCGAAGCCGATGACGGCGACGCGGTTGTCGTGGAGTTCGGGGTTGTTGGGGGCGGTGATATCGGAATCACCGATATCGATCGCCTTGGCTGCCGCCTGGGCGATGCCCGTCCCCGAACCGCCGCCCGAGACACTGATCTTCACGTCGGGGTGCATGGTCTGATAGATGCCCGCGGCATCTTTCACGAGCGGCAGCAGCGCGGTCGAACCCGCGATCGAAATCGACGTATCGGCGAATGCAGCGGTCGGGGCGAGCAGCGATGCCCCGAGAAAGAGAGCCGCCAGCGCAGCGATCTTAGTCAATTGAACCTCCAGCTATGATTGCGTGTACGGCGAAGCGCGGGATTCCGCGCAGCGCCGTTCCCCATGCTCGCCCATTGAGGGTAAGCCAAGATTAAGGGGCGCTTAAGCCACCTTAATGTTCGGGCATGTCGGCGAGCGGCAGCCGGCACGTAAACGTGGCACCCTCTCCGAAAACCGATTCGACCGCGATCGAGCCGCCATGGGCCTCGATCAGTTCGCGCGCGATCGAAAGTCCCAGACCCGTCCCCGACCGGTCGCGCGAGCGTGATTGATTGACGACGTAGAACCGGTCGAAGATCCGGTCCAAGTCGTGATACGGGATGCCCTCGCCGGTATCGCGCACGCGCAGCACGCCGCGACCGTCCTCGCGCAGGACCGAGACGAGGACCGTTCCGCCGGGCGGCGTGTAGCGCAAGGCGTTGTCGACGAGGTTCATCGCGACTTGCGTCAGCCGGTCGCGGTCCGCATCGAGTTCGACGGGTTCTGCCGCGTCGAGTTCGAGCTCGACCGCTAAGCGATCGGCACGCTGGGCGAACGTGTTCACGGTCGCGGTTGCGACCTCGCCGAGGTCGATCCGCTCGCGGCGCAGCGCGATCTTGCCCGATTCCGAGCGCGCGAGTTCGAGCAAATCGGCCACCAGCGCAACCATCCGGTCGACCTCGCGCGCGATGCGCGGCAAGAACATCGCTCGCGCTTCGGCGTCATCGTCGGAGAGCAGCACCGTTTCGATCATGAGTTTGATCGCGGCGAGCGGCGTGCGGAGCTCGTGCGAAACGTTCGAGACGAAATCGCGCCGGGCGCGTTCGACATTGAGCAGCTCGGTGCGATCGGCGGCGATCGCGACGATGCCGTGATCGAGGCGCCGCACCGCGATGCCGAAGACGCGCTCGCGATCCGCCTCGATGATCCGCACGTCGCGCGAGGTCGGGGCGCGCTCGTCGGCGCGCTCGATCAGCCGCTCGAACTCCACCGAGGGCACGACCTCGATCAGTGCGCGCCCGATCGAACGCGTCTCGACGATGTTGAAGAGCGCTTCGGCGGCGGGGTTGACGAGCCGCACGCGCGCGCGCAGATCGAGCGCGATCGCCGCGAACGGCAGCGCGCGCAGGACCCGGTCCTCGACCGCCTCGATCGACTCGAATGGCCGCGGCGGTGCCGGAGCCGGCGCCGAAGCGGCCGGCGAGTGCAAGAAAATGCGCATCGCGAGCGCACCGGCTGCGAATCCAAGCGCGGCCGATGCGGCGCCGATCACCGGCGCAGAGAGGTCCGGGGTCACCGGGTGCCGTTAGTCGCGGAACATATACCCGCGGCTGCGCACGGTGATGATGTGCCGCGGGTTGTTGGGATCGACCTCGATCTTCTCGCGCAGCCAGCGGACGTGCACGCTGATCGTTTGCGCCTCGCCCTCGAAGTCGTAACCCCACACTTTTTCGAGCAGCATCTGGCGTGTCACGATCCGGCCGCGGTTCTCCATGAGCACGTGGAGCAGCCGGAACTCTTTGGGCGCGAGGCTCACTTCGAGGCCGCGCACGAGCAACAACTGGCGCGCCGGATCGATCGTGATCTCACCGACCGTGATCGACTCGTTCTTGCGCTGCTCGTCCGAGACGTCTTGGCGGCGCAAACGGGCCTTGATGCGCGCCATGATCTCGCCGAGCGAAAACGGCTTCGTGACGTAATCGTCGGCCCCGAGTTCGAGCGCGAGCACCTTGTCGAATTCCTGATCCTTGGCCGTGAGCATGATGATCGGCACCGCCGACTGCCTGCGGATCTCTTTGCAGACTTCGATTCCGTCGAGCAGCGGCAACATGATGTCGAGCACGACGAGGTCGGGGCTCTCGCTCATCGCGAGCGCGACCGCGGTGCGGCCGTCGCCGGCCGTGGTCACGGCGTAGCCGTTGCGCTCGAGATTATAGCGCAGCGACTGCACGATTGCGGCCTCGTCGTCGACGAGCAAGATCCGTTTTTTCGGGGGGGCTGCCGTCAGCGCACTCACGTGCGGACCTCCAACTGTTGCGCATCGATCGCGACCTTGATTCCGAACACACGCTCGAAGAGATCGGCTTTTGACTGCGCCGCCGCTATTTCGTCCGTGATGACCGCATCGGCCTGCGCGCCGATCGAAATCCGGCCGTCCTCACGCCGGATCGTGAGGTCGTTCACGAGGCCCAGGTGCCGGGAATCGAGCCCGTCGGCGATCCGCAACAGCGCGGCGAGCTTCTCGACCCGCTCCTGATCGGCTGCGGAAAGGACGGCAAACTCCGGATGCGTCGCCTTGGGCATCGCCTTGCGGTAATAGCGCGCGATCTGCGAGATGAGGACGAGTTCATCGCGCCGCCAGCCGTCGAGGACGGAGTTCCGGATCAGGTAGGCGCTGTGCTTGTGCGGGGCGCTGTCGTTCACGAACCGGCCGATCGAGTGGAGCAGCGCCGCGGCGTAGAGCAGTTCGCGGTCGGCGGCGAAGAGGCCATGGACCTCGATGAGCCGCTCGAAGAGCCGCAGCGCGAGCCGCGCCACATGCCGCTGATGGCCGCCCAGATGCTCGTATTTGTGGGCTAGCGCTTCGAGCGCTTCGAGCCGGCGAACACGTTCGTCGCCGAGTTTCTGCGCCAACGCCCGGTCTTGGGCGACCAAATCGACGATGATGCCGTCACGCAGCGCGCGCTCGCAGACCAAGATTTCCCCCTGTCCGAGCTGCGTGAGGATCGCGATCAGCACCGCGTTACCCGCAACGATGATATCGGCGCGGCGCGGGTTCATCCCCGGCATCTTGCGCCGCTCGGCCTCGCTCAGCTCGAGCATCCGCGCCTGCAACGACTCGAGCCGTTCGCGCGCGAGCACGTAGCCGTGCACGCGCGCGAGTCCGATGCCACGATCGGCGGCGTCGAGCGCCGCGAGGCCCATGATCGTCCCGGACGTTCCGATGCACAGATCGAGCCGGTAACGCCGGACGCGCTCGATGAGCGGCGCCAGCATCTCGCGGACGTGCACGTTCAGCGACCGGGCGGCGCGCGGCTGCGAGGCCGTATCGCGCATGAATTGATCGTAGAGGCGCAGGCTGCCCAGCTTCACCGACTCGAGCAGATACGGCCGGTCGCCGTCGGCGACGATCAGTTCCGTCGAACCGCCGCCGATGTCGACGATCAAGGCCAGCCGATCGTAGATCGGGACGCCGCTCGTAACGCCGAGGTGGATCAAGCGAGCTTCTTCGGTCGCTTCGAGGATCTCGAGCGCAACGCCGGTTTGCGCTTCCACTTGGGCGCGGAAGTCCTCGCCGTTTTCCGCCTCGCGCACGGCCGAAGTCGCGACGATACGGATGCGCTCCGCGCCGCGTTCTTGCGCGGCCGCCACGAACGCCGCGATCGCGTCGACGCCGCGGGCGATCGCCTTGCGCGAGAGGCGGCCGCGTTCGAGCGCGTCTTCGCTGCCGAGGCGCACCATCTCGCGTGCCTTGTAGATGACGCGCGAGGTATCGAAGGCCGCGTCGAATTCCACCACGATCAAGTGAATCGAGTTGGTCCCGACGTCGATCGCACCGAAGAGCATGTACCGTTCCTAGAGTTTCGTCGGCGGCACGTTCGCGGCGCGCTCGTAGAACGTCGCGACCGAAGAATAGTCGTCCCGTCCGTGGCCCTCGCCGCTGCTGGCCGTGAAGAGCTGATAGGCCTGAGCCGTCGCGGGCATCGTCACGCCCATCGCGCGCGCCGCGTCGAGCGTTGCGCCGAGATCCTTGCGAAAGAGATCGAGCGCGAAGCCGGCGGCCGGTTCCGCGGCCAGCCATGTCGTCGGCAGCCATTTATCGAGCAGATAGTTCGCGCCGGTGGCGGTGAGGATCACCTCGCGCACCTTCGCGATGTCGGCTCCGGCCTTCGCGGCGAACACGAGCGCTTCGATGTTGCCGAGCATGATGTTCGCGATCATCGTTTGATTGACGAGCTTCACGATCTCACCCATGCCGACCGGGCCGACATGGTTCGGCGTCCCCATCGCGGCGAGCACCGGCTGCGCGGCGGCGAAATCGGCGTCGGAGGCGCCGACCATCAGCGCGAGCGTCCCGCTCTGCGCGCGCGTCGGACCGCCGGAGACCGGCGCGTCGACGAACCGCATGCCGAGCGCCGCGAGCCGCGCCGCAAAGGCTTTGGTGGCGACCGGCGAGATCGTCGACATGTCGATGAAGAGCGTCCCCGGCGCAGCCGCACTCGCCGCACCGCCCGGACCGAAGTAACATTCCTCGACCTGCGGCGCATCGGGCACCATCGTGATGACGACTTCGCTGCCCCGGGCGACGCCCGCCGGGTCACCGCCGTCGGCGGCGCCGGCCGCGATCAAGCGTTCGAGCGGCGCGCGATTGTGGTGCGCGCACACCGTCACCGCGAATCCGGCGCGCAGCAGCGATGCGGCCATCGGTTCGCCCATCGCGCCGATTCCAATGAGCCCGATGGTCCGTGATCGAGAAGGCGTTACCGGCATGACGCTGGGGGTGTGCCCGCTCGGGATCGGCCCTTCCTCTCCGGTCGAGGGGTCCGTTTACCGAGGCCCGAACCGGAGAAAACCTTCCCAAAATTCCGCCCGCTTTTAGGAGACACGGCTTCATGCTAGCAGCGATTCGTCGCCCGACGTTCGACGATCTCAACCTGTCGACGGGAAAGCGGGCGCGCCTGCACCGCTTGATGTACGAGCACGGCCCGGGCAACGGAACGCTCATGCTCTTGCCGATCGATCAAGGGCTCGAACACGGCCCGATCGACTTCTTCGATAACCCCGAGGCGCTCGACACCGATTGGGTGCTGCGCCTGGCGGTCGCCGGCAACTTCTCCGGCATCGCGTATCATATCGGTCTGGCGGAAAAGTATCACAAGAGCTACGCCGGCAAAGTGCCGTTGCTGCTCAAGATCAACGGCAAAACGAACGTTCCCTCGGACGACAACTCGTTCTCGCCGCTGACATCGTCGGTCGAAGACGCGGTGCGCTTGGGCGCCGACGCCGTCGGCTACACGCTCTACGTCGGCTCGCCGGCGCAAGATCGCGATCTCGCACAAGCAAACGAGGTCCGCCGCGAGTGCGAGAAATACGGGATGCCGCTGGTCGTGTGGGCCTATCCGCGCGGCAGCGCGATCAAAGCCAAGGGCGGTCAGGATTCGATCTACGCGGTCGATTACGCCGCGCGGGTTGCGACGGAAGTCGGAGCCGACATCATCAAACTGAACGTGCCGCACTACGAAGCCGAGAAAGCCCTCGCCTCACCGAAACCCTACAATACGCTCGCGCTGTCCGAAGAAGAGGGACTGCGCAAAGTCGTCAAGTCGGCGGGCCGCTCGCTCGTGCTCGTTTCGGGCGGCAGCAAGATCTCCGACGACGATACGCTGCACAAAGCGCGCCTCGCGATGGAGTGCGGCTGCGTGGGTCTCATCTTCGGCCGCAACATGTGGCAACGGCAGTGGGACGATGCGATCTCGATGTCGAGTCGCATGCACGAAGTGATGAAAGGCTATGGTCAGTAGCGAACCCTCGCTCCACGAACGCGTGAACGCCGCGCTCGAGAAGATCCGTCCCGCAATCGCTGCCGACGGCGGCGACGTGTGGCTGATCGACATCCACGAGGGCGTCGCGCGCGTGCAAATGCTCGGCGCCTGCGGCGGCTGCGCCGCCGCGATGCAAACCCTCAAAGGCGGCATCGAACGCGTCGTCTGCAAGGACGTGCCGGAGATCCGGGCGGTCGAGCATATATAGCCGTGCCGTCTTTCGACCGCGCTCGTCTTGACCGTGCTCGTCCTTACCGTGCTCTTCTTTACCGCGCTCGTCTCTAGATCGTGCCCTCGAATCTCGTCGCCAGCCACTCTGTCATCCTGAGCCTGTCGAAGGATGGGCATGAGCGAACGCTGACCGGCACGCCCATCCTTCGACAGGCTCAGGATGACAGAGTGGCGGCTCACGATGACATGGTGGCGGCTCAGGATGACAGAGTGGTGGCTCACGATGACATGGTGGCGACTCAGGATGACAGAGTGGCGGCTCGCGATGACATGGTGGTGGCTCACGATGACATGGTGGTGGCTCACGATGACATGGTGGTGGCTCGCGATGACATGGTGGTGGCTCACGATGACATGGTGGCGGATTACGATGACCGGGTGGCGGATCAGGAGGACGCGGTGCAAGCAAGAGCCCTCGCCATTTCGATGCACCGATGAGTTCCCGAAGGGGCCGGCACGATATGCGCCGCCGTTTTCAGGCGGCGTATTTTGTTTCGTTCCTCAGTTGGGAAGTCGCGGCGCAGGTCTTCGGGGTTACGGTCGGGTGGTTCGTTTTTTCGCTGACGCATCGGGCGTTGGATCTGGGCTTCGTCGGGCTCGCGATGTTCGTGCCGGTTGCGGTGTTTGCGTTGCCGGCGGGGGTGGTTTCGGATCGGTTCGATCGGCGGCGCGTGCTGTTCGGCGCGGTGTCGCTTGAACTCGCGGCGTGCGTGACGTTTTGGCTGCTCGCGGCGCACGGTGTCCGCGAGACAGGCTACTACTTCGCGGACATCTTCGTGCTCGGGACGGCGCGGGCGTTCGGCGAGCCGGCGGAGCGTTCGATTCTCATCGCGCTCGTGCCGCGCGACCTCTTTGTCGCGATGAGCGCGCGCTATTCATCGATCCGGCAGCTCATCGTCATCGGCGGACCGGCGCTGGGCGGCGTGCTGATCGCGCTCGGAACCGGTATCGCACTGTCGGGAACGGCCGCGCTGCTCGCGATCGCGGCGCTCGGTCTCACGCAGTTGCCGGTCCTGGTCGCCGAGGCCGCCGATGACATCGCGGCGCCGACGCTCCGCGATGCGCTCGAAGGGATCCGCTTCATCCGCTCGCAGCCGATCATTCTGGGCGCGATCTCGCTCGATCTCTTCGCGGTGCTCTTCGGCGGCGCGACCGCACTCTTACCGGTCTACGCCGATACGATCTTGCACGTCGGACCGCTGGGCTTCGGCCTCTTGCGCAGCGCGCCCGCAGCGGGTGCGCTCGTGAGCGCTGCGATTCTCGGCCGCACGCCGCCGCGCACCAACGTCGGACGCACGCTCTTCATCGCGGTCGCCGCCTTCGGTCTCGCGACGCTGGTCTTCGGTCTCTCGCACGCGTTTTGGTTGTCGCTTGCGATGCTCGCATGCGCGGGCGCGGCCGATATGGTCTCCGTCGTGATCCGCACCGGCCTCGTGCAACTCAACACGCCCGATGCGATGCGCGGGCGCGTCAACGCGGTCGAGAACGTGTTCATCGGCGCGTCCAACGAACTCGGTTCGTTCGAGAGCGGGATGCTCGCCGGGCTGATCGGACCGGTCGCGGCCGTCGTGATCGGCGGAGCGGGATCGCTTGCGATCGCCGCGACGTGGTTCGGCCTCTTTCCAAACCTCCGCAACGCGCGAACGCTCGCGGTGGAGCCGACGCCGGGTTAAGCGGTCGTGTCGACCGTGCTGCCGGTGCTCGATGCGCCGGTGCTCGATTCGCTGAAGGCGAGCGTCTGCGGATTCTGCAGGGCGGCGGCCTGCGAGAGGACGCCGAGCGTCGAGTTTGTGATCGCGCTGATCGCGGCCGAGGAGCCGAACGCGGCCGACGGCTGATCGAGTGCGGTCGATGACCCGAACGTATTCTCGAGCAGATACTCGGTGTTATCGGTGAGGAAGTTTTGATA